>JAABUR0100007894.1_pt1 | contig 12439 bp, 14 predicted proteins | sample 5560091 | NCBI WGS metagenome assembly JAABUR01 (sample SAMN10711879, study PRJNA513375) | rock metagenome | isolation source: Antarctica rocks | place: Antarctica: Victoria Land, University Valley sud
GCAGCGCGCTCGCGGAAGTGCACGTCAGAGCAGCTGTGCGGGACGACGTCGGGACGGACCGTCCGCTCGCGACGAACGGGATGGGGGTTTTCGGAGCCCACCCTTAGGAAAGATCCAGCGGGCTCGCCGGGGGTTTATGCAACAGCCACCATGGAAAGCAGAAGCAAAGGCACTCTCCGCCAGCTTTGATCAAGACGGCATGCGTTGCGGCCGCTAAACACCGCTTCCGGTGCAGCGAGGCCATCGGGTTGGTGGCCCAGGAGGGGAGTCTCGCCCGGTGGCGGGATGGTCGCTGTGTGTCTGCCGAGTAATGGGAGACTGCTCGTTATGCGCTCCCGAATCCATGCGGCACTGGGCCCGTGTCTCGAGGCTTGACCACCTGCCTCCTCAGCGGGGGAATTGATTCCGCCGCTGCGGCTAGCAGTGTCGCTGCAGCTGGGGAAGCGCAAGCGGTGTTCGTCAACTACGGCCAGCTGGCAGCGGTTCACGAGGCCAAGGCGGCTCGCGCCTTGGCGCATCACCTGGCAGTGCCGCTCGCGGAGGTCGCGGTCGCGGGGCTTGAGGCGGGCGTGGGGGAGATTCCCGGGCGCAACGCTCTCTTCGTACATGTTGCGCTTGCTTTGGCGGCCGGCCGTCCAGGAGTCATCGTCTTGGGTATTCATGCGGACACCGGTTATCGCGACTGCAGCTCGGCCTTCGTTCGAACCATGCAGGAATCGCTCGACTTCCACAGCGACGGAGCACTGCGGCTTCACGCCCCACTCCTCGACCTGAACAAGAAGCAGGTGTTTGATATGGCCGTCGCGCGGGGCATTCCGCTGCATCTAACTCGGAGCTGCGAGGGAGCAACAGAGACCCCGTGCGGTAACTGTCGATCCTGCCGAGACATGGAGCTCCTCGGTGCGACCCGCTAAGCGCAGTTTCACGATCCGTGGCGGGCGCACGATCGACGGGCCACTGTTGGTTCCGTCGATCTCGAGCCGTGGGTTTGACTTCGTCAGGACTGAGGACGAGGGGACCCTCTCCAGGACGGCGGGCTTTCTCCGATCGGCGGCGCCCAATTTGGCCAACGGGACGGTGCTGATCTCGGCCTATGACATCCACTACGGGTTCCTGCCGGATTGCGAAGCGCTGCGAACGAACGCCTTGCAGTCGGTCTACGGTTTGCCCGACCTGACCTTCATCGACAGCGGGTTGTATGAGTGGCGGCGCGACCCTGCGGTCGTGGTTCCCGAGGCGGGGGCCTCCAGCGAATGGAACAGGTCGATGCTGGAGGAGACTCTCGATGGGCTGGACGACACCCTCGACGCGGTCGTCGTCAACTTTGATCTCGCGGCCCAGGATGACGCCCAACAAACGCCCAGCTCATTTGAGGATCAGATCACGGCAGCCTCAGAGTTCTTCGCCCCTCGGCGGTCGCGTTTCGCTTCGGACTGTTTGCTCAAACCTGATCGCGCCCATCGCCCGCTGGAGGTCGGTCGCCTGACCGCGACTGACATCGAGCGTCTCGGAGCCTTCGACATCATCGGCGTGACCGAAAAAGACCTGGGCGGCCGCATCGTCGACCGGTTGGTGGCGATAGCGGCGTTGCGTGATGCCTTGATCCGCGAGGGCTTGGGAACCAAGCCCATCCACGTCTTCGGAGCGTTGGACCCGCTCTTCGCGCCCCTCTTCTTTGCAGCGGGCGCAGACATCTTCGACGGTCTGGGGTGGTTGCGATACGCCTATCACGATGGCGTCAGCCTGTATCGCGAGGCGCCGGCCGTGCTCAGCCAGAACCGCTACCTAGGCGCCGAAAGCGATCGCCGGCTGGCCATGGTGCAGCAAGACAACATTGGTGCGATGCACCAGATCACTAGCAAGCTCAAAACATTCGCCGAATCCGGCGAGTGGAAGATCTTTGGGGCGCAGGCCATCGCACTCAACGACATGCATCGGGCCATGGCGGCCGAGATGAAAAGACCAGGAGGTAACTGATGGGTGGAAGCGGTGGGGGATTTCCAACAAGCCGGACCGACATCGAGCGGCTCCAGCGCGAAGTCCAAGAGGCCAACGCCGAGATTCAACGCGACAGTGAGGTCAACGCCCTCCTCGCCAGCGAGCTGGGGGTCGTTAACGATCGCGACATCGAGAAGATCAGGAACGCGCTCGTAGATATCGAGCAGGCGCTCGGAGACGACTTCGACATCGCCCAGCTGCTCTACGGGGGCTCAGTTTCTAAGCACACCTTCGTCGATGGTCTGTCTGACGTCGATTCGCTAGTCGTGCTCGACGGACAAGACATCGCCGGTATGACTCCAGAGCAAGTCCGAGACGCCTTTGCCGTGAAGCTGACAACCAAGAATCTCGAGGGCGTCGAGAAGATCGAGTCGGGGCTACTCGCCGTGACCGTCACCTACAAGGATGGGACAGAGATCCAGTTGCTACCGGCCATCCGTGACGGCGACAAGATCTCGATCGCTTCGCCAGACGCTCAGAGCTGGAGCTCGACCGATCCGCGGGCCTTTGCGGAGGCTTTGAGCGACGCCAACAAGCATCAGCGCGGGGCGGTCATCCCTGCCATCAAGCTGGCGAAGGCCGTCATCGGCGGCCAGCCTGAGGAGCAGCGTCTGGCCGGTTACCACGTTGAGGCCCTAGCTGTAGCCGCCTTCCGTGACTACGACGGGCCCCGGGATCAGAAGTCGATGGTCACGCACTTCTTTGAGTCCGCTTCGCAGAACATAACTTCGCCGATTAAGGATGTGACCGGCCAGTCGCCGTTCGTTGACGAGCGACTTGGAGCGAAGGATTCGGCCGAGCGCAAGAGCTTGGCGGCCGGGCTGCGACGCATCGCGGAACGGATGAAGGGTCCGGGCGGAGCCACGGAGTGGAAGCAGCTGCTTGGCGAGTGAGGTGACGACGATGGACGCTGGCGAATACAAACGACGCTTCGGCGTCCTCGACATGATGTTGACCGGCCACAGCATCGAACGAGATCGCTACGGCCGGTGGTCGACGTTGCTGACGTTGCTGGTTCTCGCGCTTTCGATTGTGACGACCATGACGGCACTCATCGCCACCAATCGGGAAATCGATTTCGGTATCGCCACGATGACCACCCAGACCGCCGTTGGCGTCCTCTCGGCTGTCATCTTCTTTCTGGCCCTGCTCGAACTGCGTGTGGACTGGCGGCAGCGAGCTTGGAGTCACGAGCGCGCGGCTGGCGAACTCTCAGAGCTCAAGGCCACCTTTCGCGGAGCGTCCTTTGCCGACGACGGCGAAGCCCACGGCAGCGGAGTGAATCTGATCATCGCCTACGACATGGCGATGGAAGCGATCGTGCCGATCCCGGAAAAGCGCTTCCTCAAACTAAAGTCCCGCCATCGCCGCAAGGTCGCGGTGAGCCGGATGATCGGAGCGCGGCCCGGCGCTCCCGTCTGGTGGCTGCGCCTGTGCTTGATGCTCCAGGACACTCGTTGTGACGAACGCACTAGCTCGCGCAGCGATGGCCCTTCCGAACCCGGTGATGTTCCGCGCCCTTCGTCGACCCCCCCTGTTGCCGGAGGGACCGAGCCTGCCGAACAGGCCGAGCCTGCCCGAGGGGTTGGGGCGCCGGCGGAGGCCGACCGCCCCGCCCGAGAGTCTGGCTGAGGTTTGCTGGAGCTAGGGCGTCCAGACGAAAAGCTTGGCGAAGATGTCTGCCTGCTCGATGGCGTCCTCAAGGGCGTTGTGGGTATGCGGCCGGGTCGAGCGCAGCTCATCAGGCAAGTCGTCCTTGCCGGCTTCCGACAGGACGACCCCGGCCTTGGTCTGGAAGATCGTCTTCATGTCCAGCGCGCTGGAGAAGTCGAAGGGACTGTCTCCGGTGAAGTTGACGAAGTACCAGTAGAGAAACATCCAGTCGAACGGGACCGGAAAGCCGACCAGAACAGGACGGTCATCGCCCGCAGCTTTGCTAACGAACCTCGCCGCCTCGCTCATGGCCGCCTTGGGGTCGGCGCCGGTGCGCCGGAGCTCATCGCGATCGAGCCCGGCCACTTCGAGCGCGTCGCCGTCGAAGGCGTTCGAGATCGGCCGGAGCTCTCGGTAGAAGGTCTGGAGCTCGGGGTCGCGGCGCTTGAAGTCCTTGCCGTCGAAGCGCCCGGCAACAGCCAGACCAAAAGACAACATCGAGTATCGGCCCGGGATAGCACCGTCGGCTTCGATGTCGGCCGAGATGTAGAGGTCGGCTGGGGAGCTCATCGCGTGCGAGAATACGCCCACCGCTGATATGACCTACGCCGTCAAGGAGATGTTCTATTCACTGCAGGGCGAAGGCGCACAGGTCGGGCGCCCGGCCGTCTTTTGCCGCTTCGCGGGCTGCAACCTCTGGAACGGGCGAGAGGGTGACCGCCATCGAGCGATCTGCACTTTCTGCGACACGGACTTCGTGGGGACCGATGGGCCTGACGGCGGCAAGTTTAAGAGCGCGGATGGCCTATCGACCGCACTGGCCGCCCTTTGGCCAAATGACAGCGGCGGCACCCCGCTGGTCATCTGCACCGGTGGCGAGCCGCTGCTACAGCTTGATGAGACCCTGGTCCAAGCCCTGCATGATGCGGGCTTCGAGATCGCCATCGAGACCAACGGCACGATCGACCCTCCGCCGGGCCTGGACTGGATCTGTGTCAGCCCCAAGGCTGGGGCGTCCCTAGTCGTTGAGGTCGGCAACGAGCTCAAGCTGGTCTTCCCACAGCTCGAAGCGCCCCCGGGACGGTTCGAGCGCGCTGCTTTCGATCACTTCTGGCTGCAGCCGATGGATGGGCCAGAGCTTGAAGCCAACACCCAGCAGGCCGTTGAGTATTGCCTGGAGCATCCCCGGTGGCGGCTCAGCATCCAGACTCACAAGCGGCTCGGGATTCGCTGATGGAGATCTTCCAGTCCTTCGCGTTCGAGGCAGCACATCGTTTGCCAGCGGTTGCGCCCGAGCACAAATGCTCACGGCTGCACGGCCACTCCTACCGGGTGGAAGTCTGGGTAGACGCGCCGGTTGATCCGGTCACGGGTTGGGTCGTCGACTTCGCCGAGATTGAACTTGCTTTCGCACCGCTGCTCGAAGAGCTCGACCACCAGTATCTGAACGACGTTCCCGGTCTGCATAATCCGACCAGCGAGAACGTGGCTGCATGGATCCTCAGTCACCTCAGAGCTTCGTTGCCCGCGCTCGACCGCGTTGTTGTCCGGGAGACGAGCGACTCCGGAGCTGTAGCCCGGACCAAGGACCTGTAACCCAAGACTTAGCGGCGTCAACCCGCGTTCTGGCTCCTACCGGCGATCTAATTGGTATGAAGGCGTGTTGATCGAGGCAGGGCATGGTCGGTCGATGGCGTATGAGAGCACCAGGACCTCAGCCGACCGAACCAGGAGCGGGGGATGACGCCCCAGGCAGCGCAGTCCGCCGATTCTTTCGTCGATTGGCGCCCCATATGGGATGCCTACTCGGCGAACTACGACGTGATGGTCCGGCAGATGGCACCGGCTGACGAGGATGCCGTCCATCGCGAGTTGCTCTTCTGTCTGCTCGGCGGCCATGCCGTCAGCTACGAGCTGGCGCTCTCAGCGACGGAGCGCTGCGCCGAGCTCGATGTCTTCGGGTCGCATTGGGTGGCTGGCGATCTCAGGGCCCGGCTGGCGGACGAGTTGAGTCAGCCTCAGTTCCTGCCACGAAAGCTCGATGGGACTTTCCGCAGATACCGCTATCCCACACGCAAGGCCACGCTTATTGCCGCCGCTAGCCAGTGGCTGTTGGCGAGCGGCCAGCTGACTGACGCGCTGACCGGTCTTGACTGCGAGCGCGAACGACGAACGCTCCTCTGCGCATGTCCTGGCATCGGACCCAAGACGGCCAGCTGGCTCTTGCGCAACCTGGGATTTGCTCAGAACCTGGCCGTCTTAGATGTCCATGTCTTGCGAGCCATGTCCTCGGCCGGCCTCGTGGACCAGGTCAACCTGAGCAGGGACTATGAGACGATCGAGGACACCTTCCTTGCCTGGTGCCAGGACCTGGAGGCGCCGCCCGCCGCATTTGACCTCTTCCTGTGGGAGTTTCAACGCGGTCGCATGTCGGTCCCCCCGTGACCGATGTCGTAGTGGCCGGCGGAGTATTCCGCGAGGTGTTCATTGTGCAAGGTCAGACGTCTCAGCGCCTCGGAGGTAGCGGGTTGACGGCGGCCATCGCGGCCAGTCGTCTTGGTGCGCAGACAGCCCTCGTAACGACGGTCGGCGCCGATGACGCCGACGAGGCCGTTGCGGCTCTGCGAGAGGCGGGCGTTGAGACCGACTGGATCTCCATCGAGCCCGGGGCAAGCGGGATCTTCCTCTTCGAGGACATCGTCGATGCCTCCGCTCCGCGCCCGCTTTTTCGGCCGGCTGAGAGTGTTCCGGTCGAGCCGCAGGGCATCCCTGAGGCGGCGGTCAAACTGGCGTTCGGGATGCCTCAAGCGGATCCGCTGAGCTGGCTGGGAGATAGCGACCAGGCCATGCTCATTTGGGATCGCCAAGGGTGGCTCTCGCGGTCGCGAAGCTCGGAAGACGCCAGACACAGACCCGAACACCGACGGGTCTTCGTAGCCAATTGGGGCGAGTTCCTCGATGAGTTCGGTCCGGGGCTGGCCGCAGAGATGCTCGCTGGTGCAGGCGTACCTGGCTTCGAGACAACAATCGTCAAGGCGGGGCCCTGGGGGGTTACGGTCGTCGACTCCGGCGCCCCTCGCGGAATCCCGGCGTTCTATGTCGAGTCGAGCAACGCCATCAGCTCTGGGGACACCTTCGCAGGCGCGCTGGCTGCGAGTCTGGCAGCGGGCCAGGGACCAGATGAGGCTGCGCTCCAGGGCGCGGCGGCCGCGGCTGTGGCCCTCCAGTCGGGTACGGGTCCCCTGTCGGCCGACAGCCCACAGGCCATAGTCAATCTCCTTGCCAACGCTCATCGCGGCTATGTCGATCCGACAAAGCTGGCTGGCATCAAAGTCGGGCTGGAACCTGTCCATGGCCCTGGCAGCGAGCTCTTAGGCCGGGTTGCACGGCAAGTGGTCGAACACCTCGGCCTGACCGTGGCCGGCCCGGAACGCGCCGAGATCAAGCTCAGCCTCAATGACTCCATCGTCTCGTTCCCGAGGCAGTTGATCGACCAAGTGCGGCAGAAGATAGGTGTCGAGGAACCCGGTTAGGACGCGCTAACCGAAGGCAGGCCCTCGCGCGCGCCAGTGACCTTCTTGCCAGCAGCCTTCGAACCATTCCCTCATGCGGCACCTCCCGCCGGTGTGACGCACTGCTAGCCCTCGAAGATGCCTCCCTGAACGAAAAGCAAGAGGTTGTCCCGTAGCTCGTAGAACTTGAGGTGGCGGTCCTCCCGCCTCGTCCGCTCCTGCTGGGAGCTTGGGCGAGTGCGAACAAGTCCATCGAGACAACCTTCTTCATGGCGGTTCCTCCTGTCCTCTCGGACTTGGTTAGCGCCCCGAACGCTCCCAACCGGAGCGGACAGGGCGGGAGGACCGCCGCTCAAAGTTCTACGAGAACCCGGACAACCTCGTCACCCGTCCTTGAGCGTGCCCAGTGAGCTGCTGCGGCTCGCCCTCGCCGAACACGAGCCGGTCGTGTTGCTTAGCAGGCAGGGAGGCCGTAGGTGTCGTTGACCTGTGTCTCGGCACTGGCCGCCGACGGGTACCACTTCCCGTCCGTGACGTGGAACCATACGTTCCACGTCTCCTTACGGCCGCCTGCGAAGGTGACGGTGTAGGCCGCCGCGCGCCGGGCACAGTCGACGCCGACGCCGAGACCATTCGGATACCAGTACGCCCCGTTGGGCGGCCGGTTGCCCTGCGAATACCACGTGCCGTTGTCTGGATCGGTTCGCGCCCAGGTGCCGCCTAGGTACGCGTCCTGAATCCGAAAGCCCTTGACCTGCGGCCCTGGCTGTGGCTGGGGCTGTGGCTGGGGCTGGGGCTGGGGCTGTGGCTGGGGCTGTGGCTGGGGCTGTGGCTGGGGCTGGGGCTGTGGCTGGGGCTGTGGCTGTGGCTGGGGGGCAAGAGGCTTGCTCCAGTCGCCCCCAAAGCGGCGCACGGTCTTATACATCCCCAGCGCGACTGCGATGCACTGCGCGTAGCCTCGGAGTGGCACAGAGGCTCTCGGGTCTCTGCAAATACGGTACATCTGGCTCTTGAAGTGCGTATCGATCTTATAACGCCGGTCTTCGGTGCGTTCGAGGGTCAGACCCGCGCCGAAGTTGCGGTAGCCGAAGTCGTGCTGCTGGCACGGACGGTTGAACACCATCTTCGCGGGCGGTGGCGTAGGCGGGCTGCATCCGTCGGTGTCCCAGTCAAATGACTTGTACGGCGACGGCTTCTTGCAGCCTGGCGCGTTGGGCTTCTTGCATCCCTTGTTCCGAAAGTCATTCGCGCGCGCGACGTACTCCGGGTAGCGCAGGTTCATTGTCTCCAGCGCGTACCGCGTCTGCACGCGGCGGTCGGCCTTTTGGTCCGCCTGCGCTGCCGCTGACAGCGCGACCGACATGATGGTCGCCGCGACCGCGGCGAGTGAAACGGTCCGGATCAGAGCGATGGAGGGAGAGCGTCGTGTCTGGTTCATTGGGCGATCCTAGTATCGGCTTTTTGCAGGGTTTGGGCTTTGCTTGAGAGTGGGCACCGGTGGGCAACCCTATCCTTGACACGGGCGTCTGGATAGGGGGCGAAAAGTGATACTCGGGGTGGTGTGGGACGCTGGTTCGGTCAGAGTCGGTCCGTGAACACGGACTCTGAGCTACGGTCGGGCCGCCGCGCTCTGCAAGCCGGACCTGAACCTTCGATCCAGGGATACGGGCGCAACTCGGGCGACTCTCAGATTTCGGTGCGTGTGTTGTCGATCACGCTGGCGCTCTCTTTGTGGGTCGCGTCAGGAAGCTTGGTACTGGCGATCACCGAGGGCCTTGGCCCCGATCCGCTTCGCCGGCTGCTGATCGGGGTTCTGCTCGTCCTCTGCATCGCAGCGGCGCTGTGGCAACGTAGTGCGGTGTGTGCGGCGCTGCGGGCTCGTCCGTGGCTGGTCGTGCCCATCGCGGTGGCACTGTTGTGTGTAGCCGTCGCCGACGGGGTCATCGGTGGGCCATACGTCGCGATCACGCTGACCTCGATCGGGCTCGCAGCCGTCGTTGCACGTCCCAGAACGGTGTGGCTGTGCGTCGCAGTTCTTGACGCCGGCTACGCGGCCGCAATTCTGATCGACAGCTCGCCCGCGGCGCTCGTGCAGTCTGGGCAGCTTGCAGGCGTGCTTGGCGCCCTCCTCGGGTATCCGTTCGTCGCGCTCGTCGTCCTCGGGCTCGCCGGCCTCTTCAGGCGCTTTGTCGGCAGCACGGACGCCGTCCTCGACACCATCCGGGATGGGTCGCCGGCCCTCACGCCTGCGCTGACGCATGCCGTCCGTCTCGGAGCGGGCAGTCCCCTAGCGCTGCTCACTGCGCCGTCTCCATTTATCGATCTGACCAGCGCCGAGGTCAGGGTGGTTGAGGGACTCGCAAGCGGAAGCCGACCCAAGCAGCTCGCTTACGCTTGGGGGGTGTCGCTCGCCCTCGTGCGCAAGCACATCCGGCATGCCAAGCGTAAGACCGGCGCGAGCACGCTCCCTGAGCTCGCGGCGATGACCGCCCGTCCAGACTGGCCCAAGGTTCAGCGCCCGTGACAGCTGACGCTGCTAGTCCGCACGTTACCTCCGGTGGTCGCGACCTCGTCGGTGATGACCCGGCGCACCGGAAGGACCTAGTCCGCTCCGGCGCCGAGCTCGTCGCACTCTCGGAGCGCTTCTACCACGGGGTATTCGTCGGTGCGCTGGGCTTCGTCTGTCTTTCGACGCTTGCGGCTTTGGTATTCCTGCCATTGCGTGCTTCCGCAAGCGCTGGCCGGCCACCCCTGTCAGCCGTCGTGGCGGCGCTCGTCGTGCTGTTCCTCGCGGGAACCGCGATCTGGCGCGGGCGCGACGTGTACCTCGCCCTGCGCCGCAGGCCACAACTCGAGATCGTGCCCGTGCTTATCGCCGCGCTGCTGGTGTCTGTCGTCTCTCCGCTGCGCAACGAGCTGTGGTGGTCTGCCTGCGCCATCCTGATGGTGCTCGCGACGCTCGTCTCACTGCGGCGAGCGCTGGCTTACTGCGTGGTTGTATTGATCGCGAACCTGGCAGCTCACGTGGCGGCCGGCGATCTGAGCGAAACCTCCACGGTCGGGATCATGGGTCTGTGGATCGGCCTCCCCTTTTGGACCGCGATGGCCGCGATCATCCCGGAGCGCATGGCAGCCCACGTCCTGCGCCTCAACACGACGCGCACCCCGCCCCCTCCGCCGCGACGTGTCAACGCCTGGACCACAGAGACCTCCGTGGATATCCCAGATCCCCATGACCGTGCCGAAGGGGACCCCAGCAGCAAGCCCCGGTCGGCTGGAGCCAATGACGACGGCGCGACCATACCGCGGACGGGCGTCGCACCTGCGGATGAAACGAGCCGCTTGACCTCCCGCCAGCTGCAGGTGGTAGCGCTGCTCGCTGATGGATGTCGCTACCGGGACATCGCGGCGTGCCTCTCAATCTCCGTTGGGCAGGTTCATCGTCACGTCGCGAACGCGATACAGCGGCTCGGGGTCCACAGTGTCAACGAGCTCGTTGCCATCGCGGTAGCTGAGCGCATGGTGCCCACCAGCACCAGGCCGGCCGAGGCGGCGCATGCTCCGGCCACTCCCATGACGCGCTAGTCAGCGGCGCAACCGGGACGAGGTTGTCCGGATCGTCGTGGAACTTCGGCGGCGATCCCAGATTGACGATCAGCCGGTAACGGGCTCGGCGACCTCCTGACGGTCGGGGTTCTTCGGGGCGGCGACGAGGGCGTGACGCTCGACGGCGATCACGAGCTTGGCGAGGTCGCGGTAGCCGATGATTCTCCGGAACTGCTGTTCGGCGACGAGCATGCCCGCGGCGGTCCAGCGCTTGCGCATGTCGCCATCTCGCCAGCGCTTCACGTTGCGCTGCGTGTAGCGGACGATCTCGATCATCGACTCGCACGGGTTCGTCGAGCACAGCGTCTTGGCCAGCTGCCCGCTGATCCCCAGGCGCATCAGCGTCAGCGTGTCCGCCATGCCCTCGCGCAGCGAGCCGGCCGCGTCCGGCCATGTGCGGTCCAGCTCGCTTGCGAGCAGCTGCAGGCGCTGCTCGGCCAGCTCAGCGTCGGTCAGCGCCCATGCGGCACGCATCCGGGCGCGGAGCTGGTCGCGGTCGCGCTCGGGCAGCAGATCGCAGACGTTGCGCTCCTTGTGGCGATGGCAGCGATGCACCAGCGCGTGCTCGCCGAAGACATCCTTAATCGCCCGGCGCAGCGCCTTGCCGCCGTCGATCACGAACAGGATCGCCTGCTCGGGATCGAGGCCGCGGTCGACGAGATCGGCCAGCAGCGTGCGCGCCAGTGTTGCGTTCTCCGTTGAGCCCTCCCACAGCCCGAGCGGAATCTTCACTCCCTCGGTGCTGATCCCGAGCGCCACGACGTGGGTGCGCTCGGCGATCTCCAGCCCGTCGAGCATCATCACCGCCAGCCGCACGTCGTCCAGTCGCCGTGCCATCAGATCCCCCAGCGCGCTCCGGGTGCGCTCGACGAACAGCTCCGAGACCGAGGTCTTCCCGGTCGCCCAGGACACCTGCTCGACCTCGGCGCCAACGGGCTCACCGACCCGCGCGAACTTGCGCGTCGAGACGCCCGCGAGCATCCTGTCCATCACCGCCCGCGTCAGCGGGTCACGATCGGCGAAGTACTCATAGCTCTCGACCGGCAGCTCGTGCTCGTCGTCGGCGGTCCGAATCCTCGGTCGGCGCACCGGCACGCGGCGGCCGCCCAGCGTCATCGACCCGTCCTCGTGGCCGTGACGCTTGGCGACCCTGTCGCGGTTGTGCTTGCCGTTCGGGCCCACGACCTCGTCGACCTCGAGCTCCATCAACTCGTGCACGACCCCGAGCCCGACACCAACGCTGAGCGCCAGCAGACCCTCTCCCTCGCCGCCCCCACGAGCTCACCGAGAGCCTCCTGAAACTGCGGTGGAAGCGGCCTCTCCGTCGCCTCGATCGCCGTGGCGACCTCCGACGCGGCTACCTTCCTCATGGCGGTTCCTCCTGTCCTCTCGGACTTGGTTAGCGCCCCGAACGCTCCCAACCGGAGCGGACAGGGCGGGAGGACCGCCGCTCAAAGTTCTACGACAACCTCCGAAGGAGGGTCTGCTGGCCTTGAGCGTCGGGGTTGGCCTGGGTGTGTTGGCCGAGTTGATGGCCGAGGAGGTCGATGACGTGGTCGGCCCGAAGGGACGCCACGACGTGGGCCGCGCGGCCGTTCGGCACGGCCACGACGGCGGCGAGGTGACGCTCGGCGGTCGCCGTGTGCCGGTTGACCGTCCGCGGGTGCGTG
>JAABUR0100007895.1_pt1 | contig 12438 bp, 14 predicted proteins | sample 5560091 | NCBI WGS metagenome assembly JAABUR01 (sample SAMN10711879, study PRJNA513375) | rock metagenome | isolation source: Antarctica rocks | place: Antarctica: Victoria Land, University Valley sud
GCCCGGGAAGGGCATGGGGTGAATCTTGTCGATCGGTGCACGCAGCGACGACGGCTGAGTCGTCAGGTCGACGAGCCGGGTATGTCCGTTGCCGGCGAGGTACTCCGGAGTCAGGTCGTAGCAGAAGCCCATCTCCTCCAGCAGCGCCAGCTCGATCTCGAGGAACTCGATCGGAACCCGCTGGATCGTGATCTCCGAACACGTCACGATGGCGGCGGCCAGCAGGCTCATCGCCTCGATCGGGTCTTCTGACGGAACGTAGTCGACGTCGACGTTGATGTCCCTGACGCCTCGGACGACCAACGTGGTGGTGCCGATGCCGTCGATACTCACGCCGAGCTTGGTCAAGAAGAAGCACAGGTCTTGGACCATGTAGTTAGGGCTGGCGTTGCGGATCACCGTCTCGCCGTCGTGGCGGGCGGCGGCCATCAAGACGTTCTCCGTCGCCATGTCACCGCGCTCGGTAAGGACTATGGGTCGCTGCGGCCGGACCGAGGGGCTGACTCGCGCGTGGTAGCGGCCTTCGCTGGGCTCGACCTCCAAACCGAAGTGCCGCAGGGCCGACAAGTGTGGCGCTACCGTGCGACTGCCGAGGTCGCAGCCGCCGGCGTACGGAAGGTCGAACACGTCGGTCTGATGGATCAGTGGCCCAAGGAAGTTCAGGATCGTGCGCGTACGCCGAGCCGCGTCCTCGTCGATCGAGGACAGGTCGAGGGAGTCGGGCACGATCAGCTCGAGGTCGTTGTCGCCGTTCAGCCAGGTCGACTTGACCCCGATGCTGTTGAGGACCTCCAAGATGCGGTGGACCTCCTCGATGCGCGCGACCTTGCGAAGCGTCGTACGCCCCTTGTTGAGCAGCGACGCGCAGAGCAGCGCGACACCGGCGTTCTTGCTCGACTTCACCTCGATCGAACCCGACAACGTCGTGCCGCCAGCCACCCGTAGGTGGACAGGGCCAGGCGCGCCGAGCGAGACGATCTCCGAATCGAGCGCCTCGCCGATTCGGGCCACCATCTCCAGCGTCAGGTTCTGGTGGCCACGCTCGATCCGGTTGATCGCGCTTTGGCTGGTGGCCAACACGTCGGCGAGCTGCGCTTGGGTGTAGCCGCGATGCTGGCGAGCGTCGCGGATGAGCCTGCCGATGCGGTCCAGGTAGTCGTCTGTCGTTACCACGCGGATACCGTATCTCATATCTGAGATACCGCTGGGCAAGGCGCGCGATGTCGCTGGTGGCAGGCTTCACGGCATGCGGGCGAACGGACGCGAGTACGACGTGGTGCTGTTCGGCTCCACGGGGTTCACTGGGCGGCTCGCGGCTCAATACTTGGCTCGGCACGGGCCATCCGATCTGCGCTGGGCCATCGGAGGACGCGACAAGGCGAGGTTGGAGGCGGTGCGCCAGTCTCTCGGGGGAGTCGCGCCCCACGCAGACGTCGGCGTTCTGCGGGCCGATGTCTGTGACCCCAGGTCGATGGCCGATCTTGCTCGCTCGACCCGGTTAGTGGCCAGCACTGTCGGCCCCTTCATGGAGTACGGCGCTCCGCTGGTGGCCGCGTGTGCCAAGCAGGGCACCGACTATGCCGACATCACCGGTGAAGCGGAGTTCGTGGACCGGGTGTGGCTCGATCACCATCAGCAGGCCCAGGAGACGGGAGCGCGGCTTGTGCACTGCTGCGGTTTCGACGCCGTGCCGCACGACCTGGGGGCCTGGTGGACCCTGCAGCACCTGTCCTGCGACGTACAGATCGAGATGCGCGGCTACGTCCGGGCTCGCGGTGCCATCTCGGCCGGTACCTACCACTCAGCGGTTCGAGCCTTCGGCCGTGCCCGCCAGGCGCGCAGCACCGCCGCCGAGCGCCGTGCGCTCGAGCCGAGGCCCGCAGGCCGTCGGACGGCGACCACCTCCCTTCGGCCGCATCGTGAGCCGGTGTCGGGGCGATGGAGCGTACCGCTGCCCACCATCGACCCTCTCGTCGTCCGTCGATCGGCGCGCGCATTGCCGGAGTACGGTCCGGATTTCAGCTACGGCCACTTCGCGGTGGTCGGTACTCTGCCGGCCGTGGCAGCGACCCTGGCGGGCACCACCGGGTTGATGGCTCTGTCGCGGTTGCCTCCCGCTCGGGCCGCGCTGCTGCGTCTGAAGACCTCGGGGGACGGCCCGAGCGAGGAGCGGCGTTCGGCGTCGTGGTTCACGGTCCGTTTCGTTGCCACAGCGGGGGAGCGGACCGTCGTCACCGAGGTGTCTGGCGGTGATCCTGGGTATGGCGAGACGGCGAAGATGCTGGCCGAGTCGGCCATGTGTCTGGTGCGCGACGACCTGCCCGACACATCTGGCCAGGTAACCACCGCGCAGGCCATGGGTCCAGCGCTGGTCGAGCGGCTGCAGCGCGCCGGTATCAAGTTCCGCGTCCGCGAGACGGGGGTGGCGTAGCGCCATGCCGGGATTCGACGGCGGTCCCACGTTGGCCGACCGGATGCGGGCGCATGCCGGCGACACCGGTCACTTGTACGGCGAGCTCATGCGCTTGATGGCCAACGACTGGGAAGCCGGCGGGCCGGTCCGGCGAATTTGCGCCGGATGGGAGGACGCACCGCAGGGTGCCGTCGTGCAACTGCGGTTGTTGGCGGGACTGTTCAGGATCGTGCTGACCGACCGGGCTCCTGAACTGGTGCCGTTTTACCCGTGCCTTGGCGGAACGGCGTCGCCGGATACGGCGTGGCCAGTTGTGCGCGGCGTCCTCGAGGCCCACGTAGACGAACTGAACGAGGCGCTCCAGACCGCACCACAGACCAACGAGGCCGGCCGGTCAACTGCGTTGCTGGTCGGCCTGTTCGAAGCCGTACGTCGCTCGGGTCGGCGACGGATCCGGTTGTTGGAGCCCGGTGCCAGCGCCGGGCTCAACCTGCTCGTCGACAAGTTCCGTTTCGTCGAGCGGACGTGGCAGTTCGGGCCGGCCGACTCTGCTCTGGTGCTCCGCGAGGGAGTCGTCGGCGACACTCAGCCCCAGCAGTTCGTGATCGTGCACCGGCGCGGGTGCGACCTCGCGCCAGTCGATCCGTCGACGCCGGACGGTCAGTTGCGGCTGCGGTCGTTCATCTGGCCGTTCCACATCGAGCGGCACCAGCGGCTCACCGCTGCGCTGTCGATTGCGGCCGACCATCGCGTGATCGTCGATGCGGAGCCGGCAGGGGAGTGGCTCGAAGGAGAGCTTGCCAAGCCGACGGACGGCGAGACCCTGACGGTGGTCTGGCAGTCGATCACCCGGCAGTACTGGCCGCCGGAGGAAACCGAAAGAGTCCGCACCGCCATCGATGCGGCACGCGACGACGACCTGGTCGCGCACGTCGCCATGGAGTTTCCGACCCACGCCGATCCCATCGCGATGCTCACCCTTAGCGGGCTGCCTGGCGCCGACGCCGTGACGCTGGCCCGCGTCGGCGACCACGGCCGTCCGGTCACCCTCGTGTCGGCGCCGTAGGGAAGGTTTACCGCGCCAGCCCGCGAATCAGGTTTCCTGTCCTCACGGTGTGTGGTTCGCTGGCGTCCGTGAGGGAGCAAGGCGTCTGGCTAGTCGTCGGCGCGCAGGCGGCCGGTAAGTCCACCGTCGCCGACCTACTGGCGAGGCAGTTCGACCCGGGCGTGCACGTCCGTGGCGGGCAGTTCTACCGCTGGGCGGTGAGGGGTTGGGTGCATCCGCACGGGGACCTGCACGAACCTGAGGCCCGACGGTTGCTCGACCTGCGCTACCGACTCTCTGCGATGACGGCCGACCAGTACTGCGCCGCAGGATTCACCACGGTCGCGCAGGACAACATCTTCGGCGACGACGTGGCGACCTGGCTCGCCCAGGTCGACGCTCGACCGCGCCACCTCGTCGTACTGCGTCCGTCAATAGCCGTCGTCACCTCTCGGGACGCCGAGCGCCAGAGAGCGTTGGGGAAGACTGCCTACCGGCCTGGCGAGCACACCATCGAGCAACTCGACGCAGCGGTCGGGGAAACGCCACGCATAGGCCTGTGGCTCGACACGTCGGATCAGACGCCGGAGGAGACGGTGACCGAGATCGTCGCTCGGCAGGCGGAAGCTCGGGTCGACTCCGTCGAGCCTTGGACGCTGACACAATGACCGCCATGTCGACTCTGGAGATCCTGCACTGGAACGACATTCATGGTCGCTGGGCCGCACTGGCCCGGCTGAGCGCCCGGGCTCGCGCGATTCGGACCGCTGCCGACCATCCCGTGCTGTTGCTGGACGGCGGCGACGTCGAGGAGGGCAGCATCCGGATATCCGCGCTGACCAAGGGCGTCGCCGGATGGCGGCTTCTGGGTGCCGCTGACGTCGACGCCGCAGCGGTTGGCAATGGCGGTCTGCTGCGTTACGGCCCCGACGTCCTGCCGGCGTATGCCGAAGCCTTGCGCTCGGCACCCCTCGTGTGCGACGTCGATCTCGACGGCTCAGCCCCGGTTGGCGCCGCCCGGTCAAGGGTGGCCTCGTCGGGGAGCGTCGCTGTCGGTGTCATCGGTGCCACTGACTACTACCCGCAGTACGACGAGTTCGGGTTGGTCGAACGTGGCCGGGTGACCGCCGTACGGGCGGAAGCAGACATGCTGCGCCGACAAGGGGTCGACGTTGTTGTGCTCTTGAGCCATTGCGGGCTCAACGCCGACATCGCGCTGTCGTGGGCGCTACGCCACAAGGTCGACCTCATCGTCGGCGGACACAGTCACGATGCCCTCGATGAGGGCGACCTCAGCCACGGCGTTCCGATCGTCCAGGCGGGGTGCTACGGCGAGAGGCTTGGGCGGGTGACCCTAGACATCTCCGACGGGGGAGTGGAGGTGGTCGACGTCTGCCATGAGGTGGCAGCCGACGACTGGCCGGCGGACCCTGCGGTCCTCGACGAGTTGGCAGCCTGTGAGCGTGACCTCGAAGCTTGGCTGGCCGAGCCACTCGCTGTTCTGGGGGAGCCGGTGTCATGGCAGGAGCTCAACGACAGCGCAATAGCCCGCCTGGTGATCGAGGCGCTGTTGGCCAGCCACCCCGGCGACGTCGGCATGCTGATCGCCGGACACTGCACAGCAGGTCTGCCGGCTGGGACATTGTCCCGAGGCGATGTCTGGGAGGCGATCTCGTCTCCGGGCAACGCGGCGACCGCCTCTGTTCCTGGCGAGGTGCTGAGGGTCATGATCGAGAAGGGTGTGTCGGAGGAGTACGCCACCACGGTGCCGCGCACGTTTCGAGGCCGCCCCTACGGAACCCTGCACCTGGTCGGTGCGGAGGTGCGTGACGGGGAGGTGTACGTCGCCGGTACTCCGGTGGTTCGCCACCGCAGTTATCGGGTCACCGGCTCCGACCTCGAGCTGTCGACGTACGGACTGCTGGTCGCCGACGAGCCCGACGATCTTGTCGTCCACACCCCGGTGATATTGCCGGAGCTGCTGGAGCGGCACCTCGCCGAGCGCGACCCGGGCGAATAGTCGGCTTCAGGAACTGAGGTAGGGAAGTTCCACGACCGATTCGATGTCGTCGTTCTGCTCAGGGCTCGTCAACGGGTGGCAAGGAAGTCGCGCACCCGCTGGGTTAGCAGCGCCGCTGCTTGCGGCTCGAACGACGGCAGCGAGCTGTCAGCGAAAAGATGCTGGTCGCCGGGGTAGACGAACAGTTCCGCGCTCTCGGCCTCTTCCACGAGCGCGCGGGCAGCGTCAATATCCTCTTCGAAGAACGGGTCACCCTCCATCCCGTGCACCTGGACGGGAACGCCATCGGGCCAGCCAGACCCAAACTCCGACGTCGGGACGCAGGAGTGGAGCAGCAGCGCCCCACGGGCGCCCTCGCGCGTCTGCGCCAGCTTCTGCGCCGGCATCGCTCCAAGCGAGAAGCCGGCGTAAACCACGTCAGCCGGCAGTTCCTCTGCCGTCCGGACGGCCCGGTCGAAGACCTCCTGAAAGCCGATCTCCCTGGCGAAGTCCTGCCCCTCCTCGATGCTGTCGAACGTGCGTCCGTCGAAAACGTCCGGTGTGTGCACGGTGTGGCCGGCCCGCTGCAGCTCGTCGGCGAACGCGACGACTCCCGCCGTTAGCCCCTGTATGTGGTGGAAGAGCACTACCTCAGCCATGTCTAGACTCCATTCTCGCGCGGTCGAGATCAATGATCCAACACTATAGAATGATCTAAGAATGTCGAGCAATACCCGAGTCCCGGACTACGACCTCGCCGACACGGTGGACGTGTCGACGCCCGCACAGCTGCGTGCGATTGCCGACCCACTGCGAACCACGATCCTCGATCTGGTGCTCGAGCGGGCCGCGACGGTGAGCGAGCTGGCCGCGGCGGTTGACCGCCCGAAGAGCACCGTTGCCCACCACGTCAACGTGTTGGTCCGGGCGGGGATGCTCCGCATCGTACGCACCAGGCGGGTGCGCGCCATCGACGAGCGGTACTACGGACGCACGGGGCGCACCCTCTATGTAGGCGTGGCCCGACGCCCCGGCGACACCACGACCCCAGTGTGCATCAACGGCCTATCGGTGGCCGCGGCCGAGTCAGTCCCGGCCCACGAAGCGGACACGCTCTATTCGACGGTTCGACACGCACGAATTCCGGCGCAGAGCGCGGCGCAGTTCTGGCAGCGCGTTGAGGCACTCATCCGGGAGTTCACCCAGCTACAGCGGTCCGGCGAAACGGTTTACGGCTTCGCCGCCGGTCTCTACCCCACCGACCACCCGACCCTTACAGAAGGGAACGCGGACAGCTAGCGGCAACCGCCCGCACCGACACGCAGACGGCGCCGCGGAGGAGCCAGCGCCCCGTTCGTCGCGAACACCGGCTTCGGGCCAGGCGGCTTTGCCCAACAGAACAGGTCCAGCCGTCAACTCGGGCGGTAGACGTGGGCACGGTGAGCGACGCGATGCATGACCACCACGTGCGCGGTGTCGTCGAGGCGCACGATCACGCGGTAATCGCCACGGCGAGCCGATCGGTAGCCCTCCAGATCACCAATGAGCTGCTTGGACATCCGCGGTGGGTTCTCGGGCAGGACCGCCGTGACGAACTCGACGATGGCAGCGGCCACCCGCGGAGGCAGGCGAGCGAGGTCGCGGTCGAAGCGGCTCGTCGCGACGACGCTCCAGGGCCGCACGTCGTTGTCCCCAGAACCAACACCGGCGTCGCCGGGAGGGGTCACAAGGGCGAGAGCCCGTTGCGGGCGCGCAGCTGGTCACTGCTGAGTGCCTCGCCGCGCTCGTACTCACGCTCGCCTTCGGTCAGGTCCTTGCGGATGCCGGGCTGCTGCAGCCAGAACAGCGTCTCGCGCAGCGACTCGAGGTCGTCGGCCGACATGAGGACGGCGGCAGGGCGACCGTGCTTGGTGATCAGCACGATCTCGTGTGTGCTGTCGGCCTCGTCGACGAGTGCCGAGAGCTTGTCCTTGGCCTCGCTGAGCGGAACGGTCTTCATGGCCCCTAGGATAGCCCATAGGATGGCTAGAACTAGCCAGAATACTGGCTGGAAGGCATTTTAGCGACTAACTGGCATCTCCTCCCGATCGTCCCTTCTTATACCGCCGATAAGCAACATTATGTCAAGTTGAGGCCTGCGTATTTGCATCGGATGAATCAACCACGCATGCTCCTGCTCGATCATGGAATCACTGGATGAAACGGGTCTGTCCACTCTCACGGATCGGACAAGTGACGGTCATTTGCGCTGATAAGGCGGGCCGAGGTGACCCGCGGCCAGGCCGCGGGTCACCCGAGTTGGCGGTTCAATCCTTCTTCGCAGCGGACACGTCGACGCATACGATTCCCTTGTTGCCGTCCTGGTCGGCGATCACGGTGAGCGAGGGCGCGTTGCTGTCATCGACGACGGTCCCACCCGCGGCGAGGGCGGCGGCGATCCGTTGCGCGGCCACCTCGGGCGCCACATAGACCTCGATGTGGAACCGCTGGCGCGGGGTCTCGTGCTCGTCGGCGTCCCCGAACCACAGGTTCGGTATCCGTCCCGTGGCGTCCCGGATCTCGTCGCTGGGGGACCCGTGGCCCTGGGCCTCGGCGCTCCCGGTCAGCAGGGCGGCCCACATTGGGGCGATGGTCGCGGAGTGCGCCGTGTCGAGGCCGAGCTCGATGACGCTGACCGAGGCCGGGTCGGCGTCAACCTTGTGGTCGGCGGCGATCTCGGTGATCCGTCGCGCGAGGTCGACGTCCTGCTGGGTCACCCATTCGACGACGTGTTCGGTGCCCTCGTCGTCGCGGTAGATGGCGTCGTCGCTGATCAGCTTGAGGTCGACGTACCCATTGCCGATCGACACGCTCGGGTGGTGTCCGAGCGCATCGCCCGCCTCGCCCACCGCGGCGACGAATCGTGCGCCGGTGCCGAAGTCGTCAACCACGTAGCGGGCATGCAGTCCCTGGGCCAGCTTGCGCCAGTCGGTCAGGTTGGCCGCGGCGATCTGTCCGCCCTTCAGCATGTCCATAGACGGGGAGCCTATCTCTGATTCAGCCGCAGCGCTGTCAGAGAATCATTGGCAGCGCGATCGCATCCACTTCGAGCTCGCTGTGCCCTCGGAGCAACGCGAAACGACGCAAAGGACGGTCAATCTCGGTTGAACCATTGGGTGTAACCGAGATCTTCGGGGTTTTCGATGCAGATTGACGGCTCAGGACGAGTCCACCTGGTGCAGTCGCTGCGCACCGTCAAGCACCACTCCGCGCTCCGTGCGTTCACCAGCTACATCAGCAACCCGGACTACGGCTGGGACCGGGTCTGCGAGAAGTACTTCGGAACGCACCCAGCGCAGGTCTTCTTCGACTGGAACACCCGCGCGCGCCCTGCGCGACCGGCCTGTTCGTCTCCTCGACGATCCGGACAGCACCCTCACCGAACTCCCGGTCGTACTTCTTCCGCTTCTCTGACATCGCTACTCCTTATAGCTGATGCCTCTACGGTCCGGGGGGAACCTCAAGCCGATATCCCTCTGGCGCCCGGTGAACGGCTTCTTTCAGTCCAGTAAGTCCCGGCTACGCCTGGCGGACGTCGGAGCAGGAATGCACACACTCTTGATACGCCGGCTGTCCACTAGCTAGGGCGTGTCCCGCAGTGGGTGGGTGACGGGGTCGCGGAGCCAGATCAATGCCGCGGTACATGAAGTCGCGTTTGTCGTAGCGGGCCGACGGCGCGGTGAGCGCGGAGCTTGTTGACCGCTCGTTCGACCGTGTTGCGGTCGCGGAAGTGGACCTTGTCGAAGGAGGGCCGTCGTCCACCGCGGGCGCCCTTACGGAGGCGGGCGTTGTGTTGGTCGGCCTTGATCGCGATGACGGCCTTGATCTTGCGCCCGGACAGGTGTGCTCGGATCACGCGTGAGGAGTAGGCCTTGTGCGGCCAGTCGGAACATCAGTTTGGGTTAGGGCGCTCCCCACTTGGCAACTGCGATGATCTCAGCGGCCAACTGGGTCGCCGAACGTCCGTCGGTGTCGAGCCTGGTGACTTCCGATGCAGTGGAGGCTTCCAACTCGAGAGCCGCTGCGCGACTGCGTCCTAGGGCATGATCCAGGCCGCCGCCGACCTCGCGTTCGACGAGTCGTTGTTCGGCCACCGCGTCGCTCGACGTCAGAAGCACGCCATGCACTATCGGGTCGTCGCCCATAGCGGTGGTGAGGGAGGCGATCACATGCGGAAGCACGCTCGCGGTGTTGACGTAGATCAGTCGGGTGTAGCCGAGAGCTCCGTAGTTCGACCACATTGCAGCCAGATTGGCCTCCGCCAACTGATGGCCCTGCTTCCATGGGACCGGGAAGGCCATGTCGAGGTTGTCGCCTTCGATCCAGGCGTGATGGACGCTGCGCTCGCCGAGTTGGCGATGGATCTCGGCTGCGACCGTGGACTTGCCGACGCCGGACCGCCCGCCGATCAGTAGGAGATGCGACCGGGTCATTCGTCGTCGGGGGCTTCTTGCTCGTTGTCGATTGCGACGTCCGAGTCTTCAACCATGGTTCTCAACGTACTCATCTGCCGCGTTGAGGGTCGAATACGACCGACCCTGATACGCAGGGGTGCCAGTAACTCACTGCCGTCTCGCACCCTGGAGGAATAGTCACCCCCCACCCGAGCAACGGTACGAGCAGCCAGCGTGACCATAGGTTTTCTGCAGCGACTCGAATCCGGGTGGTGCGTCACCTCGGCGCCATGGGCAAGTCCTAGTCGTGCTCCCCCGCCTCTGCCTCTGAACCGTTCGCTTGCTGTACGAAATCGCGGGGGGCGTGCACCTCGTAGTCCATGCCGAATACCTCCCGCAGCCGGGCGATTGCCTCCAGCTCTCGGCGGCTGTGCGGGCTGGCACAGGACTCGCCCTCGTCGCCCGGCACGGGGTCGAAGGAGTGCAGCACAATCTTCTCCATTAGTTCGCCGAGGCTGATGTTCTCGAACTCCGCCAGGCCCTTAAGCACCTGAACCATATGTTGCTCCATCCGCACGCCGAGTTGCACGCGCTCCACGGTCCGCTTCACTCCGAGCTCCTTCCGTGTTACCTAAGGACCATGGTAACACCCTGGGAGCCGGGACGCACACCGATTAAGTCACGGGTTTGCCGCGATCCGATCGGCCATCGGGACGGCGACGGAGGTGTCGGCAAATCACGCGTAGGGTGACATTGTTCTTCGGCAACGTGGATGAGATCAGCAACCGTGCAGTTCGTCGGGGAACGCAAGCCTCCACTAGTGAGGGAGGGCTTTGCGAAGTGTGATCCAGTGCACCTTGTCGACCATGGCCGGCTCAGGTACGGCGACCAGAACATCCGCAGCGTGCACAGCGAGCCGTTCTCGGCACACTCCAGACGGGCTGAGCACCCGGTGGTAACCGTCGATGGTTCGTGCAGACATACGGAAGCAACAACCGGCTGAGCCAGGCGGAACGCCTCACAATACGGACCCAGTTCGTGACATACCTCGACGCTCGGGTTGAGTGCAGCCGGGGCGGTACCGGTGAGCACGGTTCCGTCGGTGCGCTTGAGCAGGACTGTCGCGCCGAGAGGGAGCACCCGCTCCTTGTGACGCTCGAGCTCGTCGCGTGAACTAATCGAGAAGTCGATGTGGAGCTGCATGGCATCTCGTAACTTGGCCAGGTCGACCGAGGCAGCGAATCGACGCGTTCCACCGCGACCTTGCGATTGCCGTCGGCATCGACGAGTACGAGCCAGCTGTCGCCGTCCTCAGACCCGTCGGTCGTCGGCTCGTCGCCAGGTCGATATTGCAATCCGAGGAGCTCGCGATAGAACTCGGCGAGTCCGCGAGCGTCGGTGGTGTCGATCGCGGTGTGCAGCAGATGCGGAAACTCAGCCCTACGACTGTTCTACCGGCTCAGCGCGGTCTGGCAGCTCCGGAATTGCCCGAGCATCGTGCGATCTGGCTCGACCCAGAGATCAAGCGCATGGTCGCTGGTGTACACCGCAAGTGAGTCGCGAACGTGCGGCCGCTCCAGATTCACATACCACCCCGCGAACTCTCGATTGCCCTCAGCGAAGAGGGCCCACACCGACCAGGGACGCCCGGTGGGCGCCACCCGAACCTGGTCGTAGTAGGCGTGCACCCCGAGGTCCTGCACGACGGCAGCAGTGAACAGGGTGCTCCTGTCTGCACGCTTGTCCAAGCCATCGGCCCGAGCTGCCCGCAGCACGGGCGTTCCGGTTCGCAGCCAGACGACAAGGGCCTCTGCGTCGTCACGCACAACGCTCACTGGTACGGCGAAGTGCGGCAGCGAGGTGTCGAGAACCGGTTCGCCGGTGCCGAGAGGCCCGCTTCCCTCCCGCCACATCACCTGAGTGCCCGGGCGCCAGTAGGGCGCCGGGCCGGACGACCTGCGGGCGGACTCACTCACAAGCACCAAGGGTAGAGCAGCAGTAGACCCCGCCGGGATCTGCAGTAGGACCGGAGCCGGTGTGAGAGGGTCGAAATCGGCTATCTTTGCCCCGCTGACGTGGTCCGGCACCACACCGTCCAGGAGGCGCACGTGTCTACCTATCCCGTGGTGATGCACACCGCCCTTGACTCGACCGATGTCCGCGGCTTGGCCGAGTTCTACCGAGACCTCCTGGGATTGCAGTACCGCCCTGGCGACGAGGCCCCGCAGGACGGCAGCGCCGATGACGAGGATTGGCTCGTGCTCGTCGACAGTGCCGGCAACCGCATGCTTGCCTTCCAGGAGGTCAGCGCCTTGGCGCGACCGACGTGGCCGTCGGACGATGTGCCGAAGCAGATGCACCTAGACTTCCGCGTGCCCACGGTGGACGAGCTGGAACGACACCGCCAGCGAGCCGAGGAGATCGGGGCCACGCTACTTCTCAACCGCACCGAGGAGTCAGGGGAGCCTCTGTACGTTCTCGCCGACCCGGCCGGGCACCCCTTCTGCATCCTCGTCGGCTTGGAGTAAGCGAACGCTCAGCCATGCCG
>JAABUR0100007897.1_pt1 | contig 12436 bp, 12 predicted proteins | sample 5560091 | NCBI WGS metagenome assembly JAABUR01 (sample SAMN10711879, study PRJNA513375) | rock metagenome | isolation source: Antarctica rocks | place: Antarctica: Victoria Land, University Valley sud
GTCCTTTCAGGCTTGACGCTCTCCATCAAACCCGGTACGAGACACTCTGCGCGGTGCCGCGTTAGTCCCCCACAGCGATAGTCCCCCGCGAGGGCATGCCTGGCGGCGAGTTCGACGTAGGCGTGTGCATTGCTGCGGGTGCTCACCCGCTCATCCGCCGTGGTCTCCCGATGCACCTTGCCAGGTATCCCGGCAACCAGGGAGTTCGGTGGTATCGCGGTGCTTTCGAGCACCACGGTGCCGGCAGCGACGATGCAACCCTGGCCGATGTGCGCACCGTTGAGCACGATCGCCCCCATGCCCACCAGCACATCGTCCTCGATGGCGCAGCCGTGCAGAATCGCCCCGTGCCCAACCGATACCCGGTCTCCGACGATGACGGGCAGATTGGGATCGGCATGGAGGACGCTGCCGTCCTAGATATTGCTCTGCTCGCCGACAACGACGCGCGCGCAGTCGGCACGGATCACCACTCCGTACCAGACGCTCGCACCGGTCTGTACGTGCACTTCGCCCACCAGCGTCGACCCAGGAGCGACCCACGCTCCCTGGTCTACCCGCGGAGCCACCTCTCCGAGGCTGACGCGGCCGGTTCCGCAAGGCATCACGTGGTGCCCGTCAAGTTGTCGAACGCCCACCGGTCAGGTCTGTGGAGGGGTGAACCGCGAAGCCCGAGTTCGAGCAGGGTGAGGTGCCACCTGCCCAGGTTGGCGGAGACCACCTGGTCCAGGTCCTGACCCACGAAGCACACGTTGGTTGGCGCCGCGAGCAAAGTGCCGTGCGGGTCTTGGGCGACCACATGCAGTGCGCCGGAGGTGTCGAGATGATAGATCCGGTCTGGTCGGTAGCAGCTGATTAGCACGCCCCCATCCTCAGTGAACGCCAGTCCGTCTGGGACGTGTCCGTGCAGTCGTAGCATTAGTTCGGGGGGGCCTCCGTCACGAAGGTCGAAGCGGCTGACCGTCGGCCCCAGCGACTCTACGACCCACAGCCATCGACCGTCATCGGTGACGGCACAACCGTTGGGAAATCGGTTGAGAACGGTTGAAAGAACCGACGTCTCCCCGTCGGGCGATATGACGAGCAAGCGACCGTCGTGGGCTTCCCACGTCCCGGAGTCCGTGAAGAAAAGCGAGCCCTCCTTACCGAAGGCCGCGTAGTTCGGCGTCACCAGAGACCTGCCCTCCACGCTGGATAGCAGGCGGTGGGGCCGCGCGCCGTCGAACACCACCAATGCCCCGATACCCGGAACGCACGCGATGACGCGGCCGAGTCCATCGAGGGTCACGCCGAGGACGAGACCACCCACGTCCGCGACGATCTCCACAGCGCCGCTCGCGAGGGAGACCCGGTAAAGTTGTCCAGCTTCTCCACCTGCGTAGACCGCGCGTTCTGCGGGAGACCAGGCAACACCCTCCGGGTGGTCGAGGCCTTCCGCGAGCGTGCGCGCACGCGCAGGGCCGGGCAGGTGCAACGTCGGGTCCACAGTGCGCTGATTCCTTTCGGAGAGGGGCCTCAGGCGACTTGATGTCCCACGTTGCCGTTGATCGTCATCCCGCCGTCGACGAGGATCTCTTGACCGGTGATGTAGCGCGCGCCGTCGCTGACTAGGAACACCGCGACGTCGGCGATCTCCTGCGGGTCCGCGATGCGCCCTAGGGAGATCCTTTCCCTGTACGTCGCTCGCACTTCGTCGGTCCAGGCGGAGGTGTTGAGCGGAGTCTCGGTGGCACCCGGCGCCAACGCGTTGACTCGGACGCCATGTGAGCCCATCTCAAGTGCAAGCACTCGCGTCATCGCCACGATGGCTCCCTTGGCAGCCGTGTAGGCGCCCAGTCCTCCGGTGGGCTGGACGTCGGTGATGGAGGTGATGTTGAGAATGCATCCCTGGCCCCGTGGAGCCAAGTGGCGGACGGCAGCCCGGCAGCCGTAGAAATATCCATGCAGGTTCGCCGCCATCAGCCCATGCCAGGCCTCGTCGTCCATCTCAGCGATGGGTCTGACGAGCAGTCCTGCGGCGTTGTTGATCCAGATGTCGAAGCCACCCCACTCCGCGATCACCTTGTCAGCGAGACCTGCGACGTCGTCCGGGTTGCCTGTGTCACCCTCGAGCGTCAAGGCTCGTACGCCGGCACCCGCGACCTCTTCCGTGAGCAGCTCTCCGTCCTCGCCCCCCGGTAGGGACATCGATGCGACGTCCACTCCGTGGCGCGCCAGCGAGACGGCAATTGCTCGTCCTATGCCCTGGGTCGCTCCGGTGATGACAGCACGTTGGTGACGCAGATCAAGCACGTTTGCTCCTCACGCCGCTCCGCTGGCGGTGCGACGTTTCCGCGACAGTGCGTCGATGGTGACGGCCGCCAGCAGGATCGCTCCGGTAACAATGTACTTGGTCGCTGAGCTGGCGCTGTACAGGTTCAGCCCGTTGGACAGGCTGCCGATGACGAGCGCGCCTACGAGTGCTGAGACGATGCGACCACGACCTCCGAACAGGCTGGTTCCGCCGATAACGGCAGCACCGATGGCCTCGAGTAACAACGTCCCCCCGGCAAACGCGTTGTAGGAGACCGACGCGAATCGGCTGGCTCCGATGACTCCGCCGACTGCGAACATGAGAGTGGCCAGAGCCATCACAGTCATGCGCACACGGATGACGTTGATCCCGGCGCGACGGGCAGCTTCAGCGTTCCCCCCCACGGCGTAGACGTTTCGACCGAATGTCGTGTGCTTGAGAACCAACGACCACGCGGCGATGATGCCCAGAAAGGAAAGGCCGGCCAACGGCACTCCGAGGTACTGGTTGAGCCGCCACACCGCCAGCGCCGCGACCGCAAACACTCCCACGGACTGGAGTGCCTGCGAGGAGAGCCGTCGCAGCGGGAGATGCGCTACCGATCGTCGCTGCCGTTGACGGACCACCATGAAGAGATGGCCCAGAGCTGCCGCAAGCAGAACCAACCATCCCACGCGCGGCGACAGATAGGTCGACGCCAACCGGAGCAGCCACTCGTCATTGACATTGACGGTTCCTTGCTCGCCCAGGATCAGGAGCATCACGCCCTGGAGGCCGAGTAGACCCGCCAGCGTGACCACGAAAGAGGGAACCCCGACCACTGCGACGAAAAAACTCTGGGAGAGACCGATCGCGAGGCCGGCCAAGAGCCCGAGCGCCAGCGCAGGCACGATGGGCCAGTCGTAGCGCGCGAGAAGCACGCCCACGATGGCCGCACAGACTCCCGCGGCCGCCGCGGCCGACAGGTCAATCTCCCCCAGGAGCAGAACGAGGACCACGCCCACCGCAAGCACACCTAGCACCGTGATCTGCAACAACAGGAACGACAGGTTGCGTGGAGAGAGAAAAATGGGGAACTGCGAGTAAAAGAACAGCCAGATGCACACCAGCGCCGCCATCACGGGGAGCATTCCGAGATCGCCAGGCCGCACTCTCTCAAACCACTGGCGGATCGAGGGCTTGCGGCTGGCATGGTCAACGCCGGTCGAGCTGGGATCGACGATTTCCTGGCTCACACTGTCCTCCCGAACTCAGCGCCGGTGATCGCCGCGACAACTTCCTCCGCCGTGGTCCCAGTGGTGCGGAAGTTCGCTGCCACCCGGCCCAGCCGCAGCACGACCACCCGATCGGCCACCTCGAAGACGTCAGCCAGGTTGTGCGAAACGAAAACGACCGCCAATCCCTGGGCCCGAAGCCGCTTGACCAGTTCCAGCACCTGGCGGCTCTGCTCGACGCCCAAGGCCGCAGTCGGCTCGTCAAGGAGCACGATCTTGGAGTTCCACATGACGGCCCGTGCGACGGCGATCGACTGTCTCTGCCCTCCCGACAGCGACGCGACGGTGGCGCGCACGTTACGCACAGTCCGCACCCCCAACCGTTCGAGAACATCGAGGGTGCCTCGCTCCATCGACTCTTCATCGAGGGTGCGGGACAGCCCTCTCCAGCGGGTGGTGGCACGCCCGAGGAAGAGGTTCGCCACGACGTCCAGGTTGTCGCACAGGGCCAAGTCCTGGTAGACGGTGGCGATCCCCAGATTGCCAGCTGCTTTCGGGGACCGCAGCTGCGCCGTCTCGCCCTCGAAACGCACCTCACCCTCGTAGGGGTTCAAGTTCCCCGATATCACCTTGACCAGTGTCGACTTGCCGGCGCCGTTATCGCCGACGAGCCCGATGACCTCTCCGGAATAAACCTCGAGGTCAACACCGTCCAGGGCACGCACCGCACCGAAGGACTTCGCGACCCCTCGAAGTTCCAGTCGTGGCACCGACGGCGCGGTGACGTCAGAGGGTGTCATGGGCGCTCGTCCCGTAGCAGCGTCGCTCACACCCTTTCCCTTCGTGCTAGACCTTCATGCTAGACAGGCGAGGGTTGCTGTGGTTCCCCGCGTAGGAGTTGCCAGCAGGTCAGCACGGCCCCACCCCAGCCTCGACGCCGCTGCACACGTCGGAAGCCGTCAGTCCGGTCTCCTCCATCACGATGTTCAGGTTGGCCTCATCGATGACCGTCGGCTCAACGGTCGCCCAAGGGATGTCCACCTGCCCGTTGTTGACCGGGGTTCCGGTGAAGAGATCGGAAGGAGGCTCTTGACCGCTCAACAGCGCCGCGACAATCTGCCCGGTCTTGTCTGCCTGCTCTTTGAGCGAGCGGTAAACGGTCATACCCTGCTTGCCTTGCAAAATGAGCTGCAGCGCCTGGGTGGTGCCGTCGAGGCCGGTGACCGGGACATTTCCGGCGAGGCCTTGTGCACCGAGGGCAGTGGTGATGGAAGCTGCCATGCCGTCGTTGGCGGAAAGTACGCCCTGGACGTCGTTGTCTGTCTTCGTGAGCGCCTGCTCCATCTCTGTCTGGGCAGTCGTCGGATCCCAACCTGGTGTCCACGACTCATAAACCAGGTTGCGCGCTCCAGAGTCAAACAGCGGCTGCAGCACGCTCATGTATCCCTTGTTGAAAAGATGGGCGTTGTCGTCGCTCTCCGAGCCGTTGATGACGACGATGTTGTCTCCGTCCTGGGTGTTGTCCGCGAGCCACTGGCCCTGCAGTGCGCCGACCTTGGTGCCGTCCACGGACACGTAGTAGTCAACTGGACTGTCGAGGATGAGCCGGTCGTAGGCGATCACGGGCACGTTCGCCGCCTTCGCGAGGTTCACGATCACCCCAGCAGCCGTTTGGTCGACAGCGATGACCACTAGGACTTCAGCCCCTTCGGTCAGCGCCTGCTCGGCCTGCTGCTGCTGCTTCGCGGCGTCATTCTCTGCGTTGTAGGTCTTGAGCTGGGCAGATGGCGCATGCTTGGCCAGCGCCTCCTCAAGGAAGGGACTGTCCTGGTTCTCCCATCTCGGAAGCACGTTCTCGGGCAGCAGGAAGGCCACGGTCTGGCCTGCGTCTCCCGCAGAGGTGCCCTTCGAACCTGCTCCCCCACAGCCCGCCAGCACGAGGGCCATGGCCATGGCCGCAACGATGGTGGCGATCACTCGATACCGCGCTGTTTCGGCTCTTCCTCGCATGGTGCGCCCGCCTTAGGTGAGTTTAGCTATGAGTACGTAGTCATGAATGGTATGGGGGGTAACGCCCACGCGTCAATCACCTGAAGCCGTTCATAGGGCAACGGTGTCGCCGGGGGCAACGCTGCTCTCCGTCAAAGAGGCAACGACGCACCGGCCCGAGACTCATTCCGAACTGCCTGGGTCACTCGATTGTCGTCGGCAGAGACGAATGCGCGGTGGAGCCTCGAACGACGATCTGGCTCGGATACCGATGGTGATGCTTCGGCAGCGACGGGTCCGATATTCGCCGCATGAGCAGCTGCACCGCCAGGGCCGACATGGCCGAAACCGGCTGGCTCACCGTAGTAAGGTCGAACGAATCCCAGGCCGCCATCGGGATGTCATCATAGCCGGCCACCCAGACGTCATCAGGAACCCGCGCCCCCAGCGAACGAGCCCCGTCAATAGCTCCCATTGCGGTGAGATCGTTAACGCAGAAGACAGCTGAGGGCGGCTCCTTCAGCGACAGCAGCTCTCGCATGTGACGACGCCCATCGGCGTGTGAGAAGTCGCCGTGAAGGGCCAACGGGCCCTCCAGCGACACCCCCGAAGCTGCCAGACCTGCACGGAAACCCTCTTCGCGCTCTCGGGAGGTGCTAGGAGCCGGGGGGCCGCCAATGAAGCCGATGCGCCCGTGCCCGCGTTCGACGAAGTAGCGGGCGATGCCACCGCTGCCATGCCAATTATCACTGGTCACCTGGTCGCAATCGAGGCCCTCCACGCTGCGGTTAAGCGTGACCACAGGTGAGCGCCGGCTCAACGCCTCCTGGAGCGGCGCCGACTCCTCGGTCACCGTCGTGAAGATGACTCCGTCCACCATTCCTTGCCGGATCGCCTGGAGGGCACTCACGTCGCCGGCGCCCTCAGAACTCCACAAGACCATGCGCTGGCCCGCGGAGGCGAGTTCAGAGCTGAGCGCCTCGATCACTTCGGGGTAGTACGGGTTGGTGATCCGGGCCACCACCACACCGACCGTGCCCGTGCGTTGCGTCTTCATGGCGCGTGCCATCGCGTTAGGCGCATACCCGGTGCTGGTCATGGCAGCAAGAACGCGGTTACGGGTGGCCTCCGTGACCTTGTCGCTGTCCAAGAGCACGCGGGAGACGGTCGCCTGCGAGACGCCTGCAACCCGCGCGACGTCACGGCTCGTAACCAAGGCGCCCTCCAAGAACATCGGCTGACGCATCGCGACCCATGGAACCGCCGCAGATCGTCAGTCGTCAGTCGTCAGTCTGGGAGTCTAGTGGCCACTCCTCCTGGCCAATCTCCCCATTCGTGATCAACCGTCGCGCCCCGGCCTCTCGGTGGCCACCGAGCCCACTTGATGCCCTTGACGACAGGTGGGGCGCCCTGACAACATGTCCGCAACGAATGAGTACGTACTCATGCCTTGGTGACTCTGGCTTCTCAAAGTGACACGTCGACCACTCGAGACGAGGCATTCGCCTCACCGAGGCTTTGGCTCTTGAGCGCCGCGGCACCGGGGTCTGATGAGACGAGCACTCGCCCTCCTCGCCGATCTCATCGATGAAAGGAGAAATCAGTGTCAGGTCATCGCAAAGTCATCATCACGAGTGCCGTCACTGGCGCGATCCACACGCCATCCATGTCCGAGTTCTTGCCCGTCTCCCCCTCCGAGATCGCCGAAGCAGCGCTCGGAGCAGCAGAGGCGGGGGCCGCGATCGTTCATCTGCACGCCCGCGACCCTCGCGACGGGAGGCCCTCACAAGAGCCGCACCATTTCGATCCCATCCTGCAAGAGCTGAGCGCCCACTCCGACGTCGTGGTCAACATCACCACAGGTGGATCACCACATATGAGCGTTGCCGAGCGTCTGCGTCCGGCCGCCGAGTTCAAACCCGAGCTCGCGTCGTTGAATATGGGGTCGATGAATTTCGGGCTCTACCCGATGCTGAACCGGTTCGCCACCTTCAAGTACGAATGGGAGCGCAAGAGCCTAGAGTCCAGCCGCGATCTGGTTTTCAAGAACACCTTTCAGGACATCGAGAACATCCTTGAGATTGGGAACGCTAACGGCACCCGGTTCGAGTTCGAGTGTTACGACATATCGCATTTGAGCAACTTGGCCCACTTCAAGGCGCGCGGGCTGGCCAACGGCCCCCTGTTTGTGCAGTCGGTGTTCGGCCTGTTGGGCGGAATTGGTAACCATCCCGAAGACCTCATGCACATGAGGCGAACGGCGGACCGACTCCTGGGTAGCGGCTACGAGTGGTCGATCCTTGGAGCCGGTCGCAACCAGATCCCACTCGCCACCATCGGCGCAGCAATGGGCTCTCATGTCCGCGTCGGCCTCGAAGACTCGCTGTGGATCGGACCCGGCGAACTGGCGGTTAGCAATGCCCAGCAGGTCAGCCGGATCCGAACCATTCTCGAGGCGCTCAACCTGGAGATCGCCACGCCTGACGAGGCCAGGCAGATGCTCGGCCTAAAGGGTCGAGACAAGGTTGGCTTCTAGCCCACGGTGAGCACGTGGCTCGCTTCGAGCGTTCGTGCACCCTCCGGGACTGCAGATGAACAGATCGGACCTACCCCAAGGATTGGAGACCCAGGGTGAATGCTCGGTTGAGCCGCGTTGCTGTCGTCGGTGGCGGATACATGGGTGGAGGGATAGCTCAAACTTTCGCCATCAACAGAGTTGATTGCGTGCTAGCAGACGTCAGCCGTGACCTAGCTGAAAAGTCGGTGGCCCGTCTGCGCACGGAGGCCGAGAGATACGAGTCCGAGGGGCTCTTCCCCCCGGGTGCGTACCAACAGGTGCGGGATCACCTGTTCCCCGCAACCTCGCTCGAAGAAGCGGTGGGCGCGGCCGACTACATCGCGGAAGCGGTGCCGGAGGATGCCACCCTCAAGCACGAGATCTTGTCCCGGATCTCCCGTTCGGCACGGCCAGAAGCCGTCATCGCCTCCAACACCTCAGCCATTCCCATCGCGGATCTCGCGCGCAGCGTCCAAGGAGCACAGCGCTTCCTCGGCGCGCATTGGATGAACCCCGCCTACTTCGTGCCTTGCGTCGAGGTGATCCCGACCGACGAGACGGATGAGCAGGTCGTGCGTAATGTCATGGAACTCCTGCGCGAGGTAGGAAAGAGTCCGACCCGCGTTTCCGACGCACCGGGCTTCATCGCCAACCGCCTTCAATACGCCCTCTTCAAGGAATGCACCCGCCTTGTCGAGGAGGGTATCGCCGAACCCGCACAGATCGACGAGGTCGTAAGCAACTCGTTCGGCTTCCGGCTCCCCTTCTTCGGGCCCTTCGCCATCGCGGACATCGCGGGCCTAGATGTGTACGCCGGCGCCTTCGCCACCATGGAGAAGGCTTTCGGCGAGCGCATGTCGACCCCGGGGTCCCTACTACACGAGATCTCTGAAGGCCGCCTCGGAACCAAGTCAGGAGGAGGCTTCTACCACCTGGAGGAGAGCAAGGTTTCGGAGGTCACGAAATATCGAGACCGCTCCTACGCGCAGCTCAACGCCCTGAAGAATGACCTTGGTGACCTCCAGCTTCGTCCTCGTGGATAAGGCTGTCGTCAGGAGCGGCTGCCGCGCTGAACGCCCCCTGAGCCTGCACCATCAGGCTCGGCAACTTTGAGCGGGCAACCGGGTTGAGGTTGCTGTTGCTGCCCGGTGGTTCGGGTGCAGTGGAAGCGTACGCGTCGGTGTTGGTTGTCGGCGTTGCGGAAGCCGCAGCCGGATCGTTTGACCTGTTTGACGAGCCGGTTCAGTCCTTCGGTCCTGGCGTTGGTGATGCCGGTGTGGATGAACGCCAGGATCGCCGGCCACCAGGTCTCCACGGTGGTCGCCAGGGTGGTCAGCTCGGGGATGTCGGCGCGTGAGCACCAGTGGTAGAACGCGTACAGCCGTTGGCTGATCAGTTCTCGGTCGGCGCCGGTGCGGGCCATCGCCAGTAGGGAACGCAGCTGTTCCTTGGCGATCCAGGCCGTCACGATCTGGTGGGTCGGGTCGGAGTCGGCCAGGCCGTTCCACATCGAGGCGAACCCTCGTTCGGTGAGGCGTTCACATCCGGTGAGGAGGCGTCGCCGGTTCGCCCACGCTGGGTCGGGTCTTGCGGCCTCGTCTGCCCGCGGTGTCCCGATCACTCGGCGTCGGACGGCGGTGACGGCGTCGTTGGCGAGCTTGACGATGTGGAAGTGGTCGACGACCAGGGTCGCGTTCGGCAGCAGTCCCGGGGTCCGGATCGCCGCCGCGTAGGCGGCGGCCGGGTCGATCGCCACGTAGGCCACCGCGTTCCTGAACGCTTTCGCTGGGGCGTGTCAGATGTTCTGTGTAAGCGATCGGTTCATCTGAAAGGAACAGGATGGATCTCATGACCGAAGACCAAGAGCGCCCTCGTGGCGCCGATGTCGCCGCTGAGATGGCTGCCTCGGGTGCGTTGGACGATGTGTTCGCCCGGATCGATTCCGGCGACCTGGAGCTGACCGGGGACGGCGGTTTCATCCCCGGCCTGATCAAGGCCGCCCTCGAGCGCGGGCTGCAAGCCGAGCTGACCGGCCATCTGGGCTATGAGAAGGGTGCGCCGGAGGCGTCGCTGTTCGCCAACTCCCGCAACGGCACCACCTCGAAGACCCTGGCCTCCCAGGTCGGCGATGTCGCTTTGGACGTGCCGCGCGATCGGGACGGGTCGTTCATCCCGAGGCTGGTCCCGAGGGGCTCGCGGCGGCTGGGCGGGCTCGACGAGATCATCATCAGCCTCTACGCGGGCGGGATGACGGTCCGTGACATCCAGCACCACCTCGCGACCACGATCGGCACCGAGCTCTCGCACGAGACGATCAGCAAGATCACTGACGAGATCGGCGAGGAGGTTCTGGCCTGGCAATGTCGCCCCCTGGAGGCTCTGTACCCGGTGATCTACCTCGACGCGCTGGTCGTGAAGGTCCGCGACGGCGCGCACGTGACCAACAAGGCCGCGCACATCGCCGTCGGAGTCGACATGGACGGTGTCAAGCATGTGCTGGGCATCTGGATCCAGACAAACGAGGGCGCGAAGTTCTGGGCCGGCGTCTGCGCCGATCTCGCCAACCGCGGTATCCGCGACGTGCTCATCGTGTGCTGCGACGGGCTGACCGGACTCGCCGAGGCGATCGAGGCCACCTGGTCCCGGGCGACCGTGCAGACCTGCACCGTCCACCTGATCCGGGCCGCCATGCGGTTCGTGAACTACAAGGACCGCAAGGCCGTCGCGAAAGCCCTCAAGCCGATCTATACCGCCGCGGACGACGACGCAGCCCGGGTCGAGTTCGAGGCCTTCAAGGACTCCGCGCTCGGCCAGAAGTACCCCCACGCTGTCGCGACCTGGGAGGCAGCCTGGGAGCGGTTCATCCCGTTCCTGGCGTTCCCGCCCGAGCTACGCCGAGTCGTCTACACGACGAACTCGATCGAGTCGCTGAACTACCAGCTGCGCAAGATCTCAAGAACCGCGGCCAGTTCCCCAACGACACCGCGGTCATCAAGCTGCTGTGGCTGGCGATCTGCAACATCGAGGACAAGCGCGCCCGGCAACGAGAGAAGGAACGAGGCCGACCCGCCAACGAACGCAAAGCACCCGGCCGTCTCGTCGAGGGCCAGGTCGTCACCAACTGGAAGCAAGCCCTCGAACAACTCGCACTGGCCTACCCCGACCGAATCAACCCCCACCTCACATGACCGGCCCTTACACAGAAAACTTGACAGGCTCCTTCGCTGCGGGCGTTCAGCCAGTCGGTCACGGTCTTGGACGTGCGGCCCTCGGTCTGGCCGAGCAGCCCCTGATGACCGGCCAGGTCCACGAACCCGGTGTCCCACGGGTCGACCCGCACCCACCGACCACCCTCGGCGTCACGGACCCAGCGGGGCTTGCCACGACGTGTCTCGTCGATCCCGAGCACCGTGACCGGCTCCGGCTCGGCCAGCGCCTTGTCGGCGGCCTCCAGAAACGCCCGATGCGCGGTCGGTCAAGACACCTGATGGGCGGTGGCGACCTCATCCACGCTGCGTGCGGCGTCACCCACCGCGGCCGCGATCGAGCGCCGTAGCCGGCCGGTGGTCCGCATCCTCGGCCGATCTCGGCGGTCGACTCGGTGAACGAACCCCTGCCACACAACGGTTCCACGCACCGCCACCGGCTCTTGCACCACCGCAGCCGCAGCCGGTCCTCCCCATACGGCAGATCCTTCGGACACGTCACCGTCCGCCCCTTCAGCGAAGTCGAACACCCCACAGGCTGGGCACGCCGCCGCGGTCTCGTCATGAGTCGACACCGTCACCACCCGCGTCCCGTCGGCGTCGCAGACAACCCGCTCGACCCTCACCCCAGCCAACCCCAACAACAACGTCGTATCGTTCATCAAGCCCCGTGGCCCCTCTCGTCTGCTGCGTTGACAACAGCAAGACTTCAAGAGGTCACGGGACCACCCACGTCACACACGCCGAACAGGCACCTGCCCGCTTAAGATCGGAGAGCCGCGTTGACCGCCCGCCACCTGAGTTGAGCGGACTCGATGAGCTTGAACGCCATCGCGACGCCGGCCGCGGGAGAGCCGGGTCCCTTGGTGACTCGCTGGCGGAGCCGGACGGTGGCAAAGTGGCTCTTCGGAGCTGAGTGTGGGTGAGATGCGCGCCGGGGACGGCGTGTTGGAGGGCTGAGAGGCGTCAGGGCCCCAAGGATCGGTAGCGACCAAGCAACCCATCCGAGAAGGCCCTGACATGGATCACTCTATGTGTGGGTCCGGTGCGTCGTGGTGCGCCCGGACCGATCGAATCTTCGACGTCGAGGGCATGCACGTGCTCGCCGCGTCGGTCGTCGACGAGCAACTGGTCCTGGACGTCGAGACCGACCAGGTGCTGGGAGGCTGCCCGTCGT
>JAABUR0100007900.1_pt1 | contig 12434 bp, 10 predicted proteins | sample 5560091 | NCBI WGS metagenome assembly JAABUR01 (sample SAMN10711879, study PRJNA513375) | rock metagenome | isolation source: Antarctica rocks | place: Antarctica: Victoria Land, University Valley sud
CCTCGACGATCTTCGCCGGGTCGACGCCCGCCTTCGCCCCGAGGACGAGCGCCTCGCTGACTCCGGCCAGGTTGATGGCGACCGCGATCTGGTTGCACATCTTGACGGTCTGGCCGGCGCCAGGGCCGCCGACGTGAACGATCGTCGTGCCCAATGCGGCAAAGACAGGCTGGGCCCGCTCGAAGTCGTTGGTCGATCCGCCGGCCATGATGCTGAGCGTTCCATCGATGGCACCCCGCTCACCGCCGCTGACCGGGGCGTCCAGCAGCGAGGCGCCCCGCGCCGCGAGCTGCTCGCCAAGGCGGATGCTGGCAGCCGGCGCGATGGTGCTCATGTCGATCACGAGGAGTTGGGATCGCGCCGCGCTGGCGATGCCGTCCTCGCCGGCGACGACCATCTCGACGTCCGGCGTGTCCGGCAGCATGGTGATGACGATGTCGGCGCGCTCCGCGACCGTGCGCGGCGAGTCGGCGGCCTCGAAGGCGTCACTTTCGGCGACAAGCTCATCGACGGCACCCCGGCTCCGGTTGTGGATGACGAGTCGGAACCCCGCTTTGGCGAGGTTTTGGGCCATCGGCCGCCCCATGATCCCGAGGCCGATGAAGCCGACGGTCGGGCCCTGGTTCGTTTCCGTCACGGGTACTCCTTTCACACGGTTAGCGCTGTGCCACGGTCCTGCGGCGACGGGCTTGAGCCCCGCCCCCGCGGGTCGTGGAGTCGGTAGCGAACCACGCCGTCCGGTTCCGCACAACAGGGATGGCCCGGAGCATCGCTCCGGGCCATCCCTGTAGCGTCGCCGATTCTGATCGTGTCAGGAAGGTCAGGCCGGGCTAACGGCCAGCGCCATCCCGTCGAAGACGTTCCACATCGCCAGGAAATGGCCCCACTCGTAGAACTTGTTGGTGCCGGACGCCGGATCGGAGATGTAGACACCAGCCTCGTCGTACCCATAGGCGACGACGACGTGGGCCCCGGGGACGAGGAGGTAGGAACCGCCGTCGGTGCCACTCTCGTAGAACCCAGTGTCACCCCAGAGTCCGAGCCAGACCAGCGTGGGCGAGCCCCCGTCGAGCCGGCTGGTCAGCGCTGAGGCGTCGCCCTGACCATAGAACGTCTCGCCGTTATAACCAAACTGGGGGAGAGCAGCGGCGAGCGGCTCGGCGTAGACGCCGTAGTCGACCGTGTTGCCCCACCAGCCGGTGATGTCGCCCCGGTAGCCGTAGTGCGGGTTGTCGCTCCAGCCGACGAGATCGTCGAGGGCGTACTCACTGATCCCCCCACCGGTCGCGATCTGGATCGACGCGTACTCGCAGCTCAGGTTGCGCTGCTGGACGTAATTGGGGACTTGAAGTCCGGCGCCACCGGTCGACGTGTCGGCCACGGCTTCCGCCTCGGCCGCGACGGCCGTGTCGGCCCACCAGATGTCAGCCGCAGCCTCGAGGACCGCGCTGCCGCTCTCGCAGCCTCCGCCGTTATCGAGCGTCACGGCGACGTCGCCAATGTACGAACCCGCGACGTTCACCTCGACCCGGGCGTCACCGCCCGCATAGGCAGCGCTGGTGTCGATGTCCGCGTAGCCCACTCCGTCGTCTCCGGTCGTACTCCGGACCGACGCGTAGACGTCGCCGTCGACGTTGAGATCGGTCAGGATATCGACGCCGGCGAGTGGCTCACCGGCCTCCCGGACCTCGATCGCCACCGGAATCGTGCAACCTACCGATGGGTTGGTGCTCGTGACCGTGACCCAGGTGTTGACGGATCGGGCACTGGCGGCCGTCACCGATGGCGCCAGGGTCGCTCCCCCGAACGACATGACCAGCGCGGTGACGACCGGCAGGATGAACCATCGTCGCATCTCGAAACACTCCCCCGAAATGGCGGGAGTCCAGCGCGCTCCCGCCATCGATTTGATGGCCGACGGGACCCAAACTGGCCGCGCACCAGCGTGCGTAGCGAGCTGTTCCTGGTCCGACGATCCGTGAGACCGCGGTTGAGACGCTCTCATCCCCATTCCCGCCGTGAGAGTAGCAAGTTCGCGCTCACTCCGCCACTCTCGCCGAACTTCAGTATAACGGTGTACGTACACTGTGAATGGGATGCCTTGCCGCTGATGAGGAGAATTGAACAGATTTGGTGGGAAACAGGGGATGGAATGGTGCTCACAAGTCAATGGCCTGACCGATCGGGGCCATTCTGGTAGGCTGGCTGCTGCCTTTCGCCAGTGGGGGCAAACTGAAGGGCCGGCTCTGGCACCGAACTATTGTCTGGGAAGGTGCCGCGTAGACGTTCGCCAGACCGGATCCGGAACGAACGACTCTGAGAGCCCGCTCGAGGCCGCTCTTCATCTCAGCCACTCTCCGCTGCGATAGTGTCTACCTGGTCGACCAGCGCGACACGCCGGCGACCCTGAGGATCAGCCCATGGCACGAAGCGTCAACGATACCGACCGCGCCATCATTCGCCTGCTCCAGCGCAACGCCCGGATGTCCTACGCCGAACTCAGCCGCGCGACCGGGACGCCGGAGTCGACGGTTCGACGGCGAATGGATCGGCTCCAGCAGCGGGGCGTGATCGAATTCGCGATGGTCGCCGAGCCCAGCAAGCTGGGTTACGAGCTCCGCGCGATGATCGGTCTGCGGGTCGACCTCCACCGCCTCCAGGAGATCGCCGACCGTCTCCGGGCGATGAATGAGGTGACGTTCGCGGCCTTCCTGACCGGAAACTTCGATATCATGATTCACGTCGTCGTGGAATCGCAGGAGGACCTGGTGGGCCTTCTGACCGAGAAGCTGTCCTCCATCGAGGGCGTTCGCTCGACCGATACGTTCGTCATGCCGTGGATCATCAAGCCGACGACGTCGTGGGTCCTGCCGGAGCACGAGTCTCACCCTGCCGTCGCCGACGAGCTGACCGACGATGAGGAGGATGACGATTCGGTCGCCGACGATGACGGGGTCGGCCCAACGTTTGCCGACCGGATTCGCCAGCGCGATCTCCGAAACGTCACCACCGTCAAGGATCAATAGCCACCCGCCCGGCGCAGCACAGAGCAGGAGCATGGCCAGTGATGCGGCATGAGATTCGATTGGCGACGATCGAGCGGGATGGGGGCTCGGGCAGTACCCAGGCGATCGAATCGCTGGCAACCGAGGACCGGATCTTCCCCCCCTCGGACGCGTTTCGAGCGCAGGCCAACGTGACCGACCCAGAGATCTACGCCCGGGCAGCGGCCGACCCAGAGGCATTCTGGGCTGCCGAGGCAGAGCGCCTGGACTGGTTCCGGCCCTGGACAACGGTGCTCGACTGGCAGCCGCCATTCGCCCGGTGGTTCGATGGCGGTCAACTCAACGTGGCCCACAACTGCCTCGACCGGCACGTCGCCAACGGTCTCGGCGACAAGGTGGCCTACTACTGGGAGGGCGAGCCGGGCGACCGCAAGGTCATCACCTACGGCGGATTGCTCGACGAGGTCAAGCGCTGCGCCAATGCGCTCAGGTCCCTTGGGGTGGAGAAGGGCGACCGCGTCGCGATCTACCTGCCCATGATCAGCGAGTTCCCGGTCGCCGTCCTGGCCTGTGCCCGGATCGGCGCGCCGCACACCGTCGTCTTCGGAGGGTTCTCCGCGGACTCGCTCCGCGACCGGATCAACGACGCCGGCGCGAAGGTCGTCATCACCGCCGACGGCGGTTACCGGCGAGGCAAGACCGTCGCCCTCAAGCCGCAGGTCGACGCCGCCCTGGCGAACGACACCTGTCCGACCGCGCAGCACGTCTTCGTCGTTCGGCGGACCGGTGATCCGGTCGAGATGACGACGGGCCGGGATGTCTGGTGGGACGATGTCGTCCCGGGTCAGTCGCTCGATTGCCCGGCCGAGCCGATGGAGAGCGAGGATCTGCTCTACCTCCTCTACACTTCGGGCACGACCGCCAAACCCAAGGGCATCGTCCACACGACCGGAGGCTATCTGACCGGTGTGGCCTCGACGTTTAGGAACGTCTTCGACATCAAGCCGGACGACGTCTACTGGTGCGCGGCCGATATCGGCTGGGTGACCGGCCACAGCTACATCGTCTACGGGCCGCTGGCCAACGGCACGACCGGCGTGCTCTACGAGGGCGCACCGGACTTCCCGGATCCCGCCCGATGGTGGGACATCGTCGAGCGCTACAGTGTGAGCGTCCTCTACACCGCCCCGACGGCGATTCGGGCGCACATGAAGTGGGGCGCCCAGTTCGCGGAGAAGCACGACCTCTCGTCGCTGCGGTTGCTCGGCAGCGTCGGCGAGCCGATCAACCCGGAAGCCTGGGTCTGGTATCACCACCACGTCGGTGGCGACCGCGCGCCGATCGTGGACACCTGGTGGCAGACCGAGACCGGCGCGATCATGATCAGCCCGCTGCCGGGCATCACCGATCTTAAGCCGGGCTCGAGCACCGTTGCGCTGCCAGGTATTGACGCCGGCATCGTCGACGAGGCCGGGGAACCGGTCGGACCCAACCAGGGTGGGTATCTCGTCATCAACAAGCCTTGGCCGTCGATGCTGCGCGGGATCTACGGCGATGACGCGCGCTACCGTGACACCTACTGGAGCCGCTTCCCGGGCCGCTACTTCCCCGGTGACGGTGCCCGGTATGACGCCGACGGCTACACCTGGCTGCTGGGTCGCGTCGACGACGTGATGAACGTCTCCGGCCATCGCCTGAGCACCACCGAGATCGAGAGCGCGCTGGTCAGCCACGAGCTGGTCGCGGAGGCGGCCGTCGTTGGCGTTAGCGATCCAATCTCCGGCGAGACACCGGTCGCCTTCGTCACGCTGCGCGACGGCAGCGATGTCAGCAAGGAGTTCGGTGAGACGCTGCGCCAGCACGTCGCGACGAAGATCGGCGCCATCGCCCGCCCGAAGACGGTCATGTTCACCCCTGACCTGCCCAAGACCCGGTCGGGCAAGATCATGCGCCGCCTGTTGCGGGACATCGCCGCCGACCGGCCGCTGGGCGACACGACGACGCTGGCCGACGCGGGCGTGGTCGAACTGATCCGCGACGCCAGCCGGAGCGGCAAGGAAGAGTAGCGGGCCGGTCGCGATGGATCAGGTAATGGCACGCCCGCGGGGCAGCCAGTCTCGGCTGCCCCGCTCCTCGTTCGACATGGTTCTCGACTAACGTCGCCGTGCCAGCAGCGCCGCGAGGCGCTCCGGCAGCTCGATCTCGACACCGGCGAACCGAACACCCAGAGCGACCGTCACCGGATAGATCGCGGACGTAGCCGCCGCCGCCAGCGCGAGGGTGAGGAGGCGAGGCCCGACGCCACTGTCGGCGGCCGACCCGCCAAGCGCCGTCATGATCGCCAGCGAGACAGCGGCGCTCAATCCGCCGCCGACCGCGCAGATGGCGATGACCGGCCAGGGCAGGACCCGCCAGCTCCGGAACGGCCGGTGGCCGAGGATCAGGGCACCGAGCAGCGTCACACCCCACTGGACCGAGTTGGCCAGCACCAGGCCAACCATTCCCAGTTGCCCCACCAAGCCAAACGCGGTGACGACGTAGGCGACAGCCCCAGCCACGGTGATCATGAGCGGCGTGTGCGTGTTCTTGCGGGCGTAGAAGGCGAACAGCAGGACCTGGGCGTACCCGGCCGCCAGTGTTCCCGGCAGGTAGGCCAGCAGGGCCTGCCGTATCTCGCCCGCTTCGAACGCGGTCGTCTCCCCGCGCTGGAAGATCAGCCGCACGACCGGCTCCGAGAGGACGGCCAGCAGCAGGGTGACCGGTACGATGAGGAGCGTGACGAAGACCAGAGCGCGACGGAGCGTCCGGGCAAACGCGAGCGGGTCGTCGGCCTCGTGGTGGCGCGAGAGCGACGGCAGGGCCGCCAGCGCGACGGCCGCGGCGACCAGACCCAGAATGGTTTGCACGAGTGTCGTCGCATACCGCATCGTGGCAACCGTGCCCTCCGAGACACCAGTTGCCAGGTTTCGGTCGACGACCATCACCGCCGTGGTGATGATCAGGCTCCCAGTGACCGGGATGCTGAGCCGGATCACAGTCCCGACGGCCGGGTGGCGCAGGTCCAGGTTCGGCCAGACCAGCAGACCGACGCGCCTCAGTGTCGGCAACTGGATCAGGACGATCGCGAGGGCCCCGAGGACCGTGCCCAGCGCGAGGCTGTGAACGCCGAGCGCCGTCGAGAGTGTCAGGGCCGCGATGATGAAGACGGCGTTTCGGGTCGCCGAGCCGAGCGCTGGCGCGGCCGGACGGCCAGCGGCGTGGAGCCCGGCCATTAGGACCGAGCCCAGGCCAAGGAGGGGCACGGCCGGCAGGATCCAGCGGACCAGATCGATCGCGAGGTCGATCGTCGCCTGGCTGGGCGGTTCACCAACACCAAAGAGCCCGGTCAGGGCCGCGACCACCGCTGGTGCCCAGATCATCCCCGCCGCGGTCAGCGCGAGCGTCGTGGCGAGGATCAGTGTCATCAGAGCACCCATCGCCCGGCGCACCTGTGCGACACCGCCGCCGCCAACCACCATCAGCCCCGCCAGCGCGGGGATCATCGCGGCCTGAAGGACGCCGTTGCTGGTCAGTTCGAAGATCGTGCTCTGGACGTTGTCGGCCAGGACGAAGGCATCGATCTCGCCGCCGGTCCCGAACCGGGAGGACGTGACGGACTCCCGGACGAGGCCGAGCACCCGGCTCAGACCCGTTCCGACCATCAGGATGATGGCGAGATTGACCAGCCGTCCCGGTGGAGTGGAACGATCGACGGCCGCCGCGACGGCTCCCGCCGCGTCGATGCTCGGCCCGGTGGACCCAGCCGTTGCCTGCCCGTCCGGTCTCCCGGGCGTCGCCGTCGGCGGTGATACCAGGCCGTCGGGCTGGACGGAAGGGGGGAGCGTCGGGGTGGACGGCCGGCCACCGGCGATCGCCGGTGGCCGGCTCATCGGAACCGGAACCAGGCGATCACGACCGGAATCGCGGCGTAGATGAGATCCGGGATCAGCCGGAGCTGGAGATAGTAGGTCGCGAAGTCGCCGAGCTGGTTGATCTCGCCGAGCGGGATGCCCAGCCGCTGCGATAGGACGACCCGGCTGATCCCCAGGCCGACCAGCACGATCACGATGGCGGTTAGTTGCAGGTCACGGCCGCGTTTGAACTTCGCGGCACGCGCCATCGTCTCGACCGAGCCAAAGCCGAGGGCGAGGGCAAGGTAGAATTGCCACGCCGGAAAGAACCCCCAGACGACCCCGATCACGATCGCAACCGCCAGTCCGAGGCCAGCCGCCCGGGCGATCGACGCGGTCGGGGTGCGGTACGTGGGCAGCCCACGGACGCCCGCGCAGTCGGGGCAGCGCAGGCCGACCGGAGTCCGGACCGCCTCCCTGGGGCAGATTGGCTTCGCGCAGCGCGAGCATCGCAGGCGCGTCATCACGTCCTTGTGATAGGAACAGGGGACCTCGCCGGTCGAGGAGACGGTCGTTGGGTAGGGCGGTGGCGCTGTCATGAGTCTCTGATCATCCTCAACGGAACTGGCGGGGGGTGCGGGGCTGACGTCTCGTGAGCCTGACACGGCGGCAAGGATACGCGATCGTCCGATACCGGATCGCTCCATGATTGTCCGCGGGAAGAGGGACGCGCGCGCCCAATCGACATCGCCGCGCTGTTCGCGCTCGGCGCGCTCTGGGGGGCGTCCTTCCTCTTCATGCGGGTCGCCTCGCCCGAGTTCAACCCGGTCCCGGTCGCCGACCTGCGGGTCATCATCGGCGGGCTCCTGCTGCTGCTGGTCGCGTTGCCGCGTGGGATCGACCTGGACATCCGCTCCCGCTGGCGGCAGTACCTGGCGCTCGGCGCGCTGAATACCGCCCTGCCCTTCGCGCTGATCTCCTTCGCGGCGACGGCGCTGCCAGCGTCGATCTCGTCGATCCTGATTGCGACCACACCGGTCTGGGCCGCCCTGGCCGGCTGGGTCTGGCTCCGTGAGCCATTGACGGGCAAGCAGATCATCGGGGTCGGGATCGGCCTGATCGGTGTGGTCCTGCTCGTCGGCTGGACACCGCTCGACTTCTCGCCGCGAGTCGTACTGGCGATCCTGGCTGTCGTCGCCTCCGCCCTGTGCTACGGGATCGGGACGCACTACTCGGCCAGAATGCTGCGCGTCAAGGCGGGAATGGCGATCCCGGTAATGCAACAGCTAACCGCCGCGCTGCTGCTCCTGCCTTTCGCTGTCGCGACCGTCCCGGACGACCGGCCGAGCGATCGGGCGGTCCTGTCGGTCGTCGCGCTCGGCCTGTTCACGACCGGCGTGGCCTACCTGCTCTTCTTCCGCCTCATGCGCCGAGTAGGACCGTTTCGCGCCAACATCGCGACCTACCTGACCCCAGCCTTTGGCGTCCTCTGGGGGGCTCTGCTGCTGGGCGAGCCGCTCTCGGTTGGGACGTTCGTGGGGTTCGCCATCATCCTAGTCTCGGCGGTCATGATGAGCAACGTGCGCCTGGATCAGCTTCGGCCCACTCGGTCGCGAGGATCCGCATCACTCGTGACGTCAGAGCCACAGACGCTTGAGTAGGCGCGGCCGTCGACTCGGTAACGGTAGCTACGGATAACGATGAAGAAAACGACCGAACGGGACCAGCATCGCGCTGGTCCCGTTCGGGCTGGCAGGAAAGGTTCGTCAGGCTAGACCTGGAGTTCACTCGGGGCGACGGACTCGTCTTCGGCAGCGACCGGAGCCTCGGGCTGTCCATTGGCACGACGGGTGGCGGCAGTCGCCTCACGCTCGCGAGCCTCGGCCTCACGCTGTCGAGCGTCGGCCTCGAGCTGGGCGGCGCTCCGGACCTGCAGGCGTTGCTGGCGCTTCGAGACCTTGCGCTCGGCGGTCTGGCTGACTTCCATGCGCTTCATGAATCGCTCGACCTGTCCGGCCGTGTCGATGATGCGCTGCTCACCGGTGTAGAACGGGTGGCAGACGCCACAGATGTCCGTTCGGATCGTCGCCTTGGTCGAGCGAGTCTCGAACGTGTTGCCGCAGGCACAAGTGGCCGTCGCGACCTGGTAGGTGGGGTGGATCCCTGGCTTCATGGGTGAAGACCTCTCTCGTCTACCGCGAACTGATTCCATCCAGCTCGCGCACAAGACGAACCGGCCCGACCGTGGTCCGACCGGTTCAATGACATAATGATACCACGTCTCGAACGATGGCGCTAACCAACCGTTAGTCAGCGGCAAGCTCGTCCAGCGTCGCCACGGTCGGTCTCGCGGCGGCCATCGTCAGACGCGCCGCCTCTCCCGGGGACATCAACATCTCTCGGGCGCCGCCGATGGGATAGACCTCGGGCGGGTAGACGCTGATCCGGCGGCGGAACCGGCTGATCGGCTCGAACCGGACGACTCCGTCGATCATGGCAAAGATCGTGTGGTCCTTGCCGATACCGACGTTGTTGCCGACGTGGAACTCAGTCCCGCGCTGCCGGACGATGATCGTCCCACAATTGATGAGCTGGCCGTCGGCCCGCTTGACGCCGAGTCGTTGCGCCTGGCTGTCGCGGCCGTTTCGCGAGCTACCAGCGCCCTTCTTGTGTGCCATGGTGGTCTCTCCCTTAGGGTGAAGGTGGCGGACGCCAGCTGGGCAGTCTTAGGCGTTGATGGCTGTGATCGCGAGGCGGGTCAGGCTCTGGCGATGGCCCGTTCGGCGACGGTAGCGCTTCTTCGGCTTCATCTTGAAGATGACGATCTTCTCACCCCGGTACTGCGTCTCGATCGTCGCTCTGACCGCCACGCCGTCCAGGAGAGGCGCACCGATCTGAGGCGCGCCGTCGCCGCCAACCATCAGAACCCGGTCGAGCATGACCTCGGAGCCAGCGTCGCCTTCGAGGCGTTCCACGGCGATGCGGTCACCGACGCTGACACGGTACTGCTTGCCACCGGTCTCGACGACGGCGAAGTGGCCAAGCGGTGCCGGACCTTCGGGTCGAACCGGACCGCGCTTCGGTCGGTCGGTCGGTCGCTTGCCCTCGCGCGTAGTGGAGACCTGCGTCGCGGCGGACGTCGCCATGACCGGCTCGCCGATCGGCGGGGCGGCGGCGTTCGCCATAACTGCCTCAGGGTCGGCTGTTACGGTTTCTCCGGTGTCAGTGCCGCTGTCGCTCGCTGACAGCTGATCATCCGGTGTGTCGTTCGTCGGGTTGGTCATTACTTCGTCGCTTTCGGGCTTGGAACGATGAACGAGCTGGCACGGTCGCCCGCGCCCGCCAACTCCAGTCCGGGTGCGGCGGGCACACAGAACGGGACGCACGGGCGCCCGCAGACGGCATATCGTAGCACATCCCGAATCGAAATTATCTGCGTCCTCGTGGCCCACACCGCCTCGGGGTTCACCAGCCTCGTCACCGTTCAGCTTCACGGTGTACCGCTGCCGTGGTATCGCGCATTCCCAGTGACAGGCTCGCGTCTGGACCCTACCATATCGGAGCAGATGGACTGGCCCTGACCGACCGGTCGATTGCCGCCCACTCATCACCTATCGAAAGCGAAACCGTGACCAGCTTCGTGCCGCTTCCACCGTCGTTCGACCAGTCGTCGCCCATCAGGATCGGAACCCGCGGTTCCGCGTTGGCGCTGACGCAGGCAAACCTCGTCGTCGACCTTCTGGCGGCACGCGACCTCCTTTCCGAGATCGTGATCGTTCGGACGCAGGGAGATGCCGACCAGACGAGTCCGCTGGCGCTGATCGGTGGGCAGGGCGTCTTCACCTCCGCGCTGCAGGACGCCCTCCTTCGCGACGAGATTGACGTCGCGGTCCACGCGGCCAAGGACCTGCCGACCAGCCAACACCCGGAACTGGAGCTGGCCGCATTCCTCTCCCGGCAGGACCCGCGTGACGTCCTGATCTCCAAGGCCGACCTCGACCTGAACTCGCTTCCCATCGGCGCCCGGGTCGGGACGTCGTCCCGACGCCGGGTGGCCCAGCTGCTTGCGGTCCGTTCCGACCTCGACCTGGTCGATCTGCGCGGCAACATCGACACTCGGATCCGGCGGGCAACCAACGGAGATCTCGACGCGGTCATCCTGGCGGCGGCCGGTCTGGTCCGGATGGGCTGGCAGGATCGAATCACCAGCTATCTGCCGCTCGACCAGTTCGTGCCGGCGCCGGGGCAGGCGGCGCTCGCGCTCGAGATTCGTCGTGGCAAGGCGGGACTGGCCCAACGCGTCGCCGAACTCGACGAGCCCCATGTCTCCATCTCCGTTCGGGCCGAGCGAGCGTTCCTGCGGGCGATCGGGGCGGGCTGCACGACGCCTGTCGGAGCGTACGCGACGGTCGTGGACGGTCAGGTTCGTCTCAGCGCGATGGTTGCCTCGCCGGAGCTGACCGAATCCCGTAGTGGCCTCTACGACCTCGCCGCGGACGATGCCGAGGAGGCCGCGGGTCGGGTTGCCCGCGAACTGGTCGGTCTGGTCCGTCGGGATCGCCGGTCTCGTCGCCGGCCCTTACTCGACGGTCTGGACCGACCGACGGTGCTGGTCACGCGGCCCGGCCGGGCTGGTAAGCAGCTCGCCGCCGGCGTGGTCCGCGCCGGAGCGATGGCGATCGTCGAGCCGATGTTGCTGATCGAACCCACCCGGAGTCCAGTGGCGGCCGACGCGCTCCGGCGAGGGGCGGCAGGGCAGTTCGACTGGGTCGCCTTCACAAGCGCCAACGCCGTGGATGGTCTGCTGAGCAACCTCGAGGACGGCCTGGACCTTCCGGTGGCACTCGGTGGAACCCGCGTGGTCGCGATCGGGGACGTGACGGCGGCGTCCCTTCGCGCGGCCGGGATCGAACCGGCCCTGGTCGCGGTCCGGTCGGACGTTCAGGGCCTCGCCGAAGCGATGGCAGTTGCCGGCGTCGGCGGGACGACCGTCTGGTTGCCGCAGGGCAACCTCGCCTCGGACGAGCTCGCCGTCGCTCTGCGCCGGGCTGGCGCGACGGTCAGTGTTACGCCGGTCTACCGGGTCGACCAGCCCCGGGAGGTGTCGCCGGCCACACGGGCGGCACTACTCCAGGGCGACGTCGACGCCGTCCTGTTCGCGTCGCCGTCGGCCGTTCGCCACCTGGTTGGGTTGCTTGGCCCCGACTGGTCGACGCTCGACGACGTGCTGATCGTGGCGATCGGCGAGACGACGGCGGCCGAGATCCGGCGCTTCGATCTCGACGTGTCCGCGGTCGCCGGCACGCCCTCCGATCACGGCCTGATCGGTGCTCTCCAGCAGGCGATGGCCGAACGCGACGACGATCTGGCCCCCAATGCTCCGGGCAGCCCGTCCCGGCAGGCAGGAATCACTCCATGACGACATTGCTCACCGCGACCCGGCCGGCCGCCGGCTTCACCCGACATCGCCGCCTACGGCGCTCCGCCGGCGTCCGGGCCCTCGTCCGCGAGACCAGCCTCTCGGCCGCCGACTTCATCT
>JAABUR0100007902.1_pt1 | contig 12427 bp, 11 predicted proteins | sample 5560091 | NCBI WGS metagenome assembly JAABUR01 (sample SAMN10711879, study PRJNA513375) | rock metagenome | isolation source: Antarctica rocks | place: Antarctica: Victoria Land, University Valley sud
ACGCTGTCGCCGGCCACGCTGTCGTCCGCGTCGTCCGCGTCGAGGAGGTCCCCGATCAGGTCCTCGGCCACGCCGGCGTCCCCGGCGTTGCCCGCGCTGACCGTGGTCGCGGTGATGATCTCGCTGTCCGGGTCGATCCCCACATGTCCCTTGTAACCGTCGAAGCCACGCGCCGCGGTCTTGTGCCCATGCCGCGCCTGCGGGTCCACCGTGGAGATCACCCGGTCCTTCGCAACCCGCCGCGCGATCCGGAACACCCCCGCCTCGTCCTGATCGAGGTCCTGACCCAGCACGGTCGCCAACAGTTCACCGGCCCGGGCCACCACCTCGGCCAGCTTCCGCCCGTCCAACACGCCCAGCACCGCCATCCCGTCCTTGGCCAGCGCGTCGACCATCTCGACCCGAGCGGCCGCATCGTCGTAGTCACAGGCCGGCTTACCCGCGTTCGCGTAGTCATCGTCGCGGGTCAGCACCGCCCACACCCTCGCCTCCAGCACGCTGTCCGCAACTCGCAACACCCCACGGATCGCGGACCGGACCAGCGTGACGGTGTCCATCGTGGCGACCGCGTCATAGATCGGCGTCGAGTCCAGTACCCGCCGGCGCCCGAGCAGCCCCGCCGCCCGGGCCACCTCCAGCACCGCCTCGAAGATCCGGTCCGGCTTGTCCGAGCCGGCCAGCCGGGCCCGCATGTCCACCAACACGGTGTGCACGAACCCCGGGTAGTCGAAATCCAGGCCGCCCGCCGCGTACTTCCACCGCGCGTCGAAGCAGAACCGGTCCACCGCCTCCCGGTCGCTGCAGCCCTCGATCCGCTGCAGCACCATCACCACCGCCACGATGCTCGGCGGCACGCTGCGCCGCCCCACATCGGTGAACAGGTCCGCGAACATCTCATCCGGGAACAACCGGTCGCACTCCCGGTGCAGCAACCCGTAAATCGACCCCGGCGCCACCCGTGGCTCACAGAACCCAGTCGTGGACCGGAACAGATCCGCCTGTCTCGGCGCCAACCCCAACGTCACGACTCACCCCGCAAGCAAGACCACTGCGTCATAAGGACATTCTCCCGAAGAGACGACCGAGACCCGGGATCACCACGCGGCGAAAGACACCAGCCACCTAGGCCACCGGCGGCACCACTTGACGCATGCCCAGAACCAGATACAGCAGGGAGGGGCCGTGAGCCTGATCGTCTACGGCGACTTCACCTGCCCGGCGTGCTATCTGGCCAGTTGGCGCGCGGACCTTCTGCCCCCTGGGTCCGACCCCGTCGACTGGCGCGCGGTCGAGCACCAGCCGCGGCTGCCGCTGACCGGGCACCGGCCTGGGCGGGCGCAGCGGGAAGGGCTGGAGAAGCAGTGGCGCGCGGTACGCGCACTCATGCTGCCGGGCGAGGACCTGCCCGGTCGGCCACCCCCCTCGCTGGCCAGCACCCGCGCCGCGGTGGCAGGGTACGCCGAGGCCTACGGGGCGGGTGTTGCCGAGCGGGTTCGGCGTCTGCTGTTCCGGGCGTACTGGGTCGACGGCAAAGACATCGGTGACCCCGAAGTGCTGCGTGTCCTGCTCGCCGCAGCGCTCCTCAGCGGCCACTCACCCTCTCAGCCCCTTCAGGAGTGGGGGTATGCCGTCAGCCCGGCACGCGGCCCCATCACCACCGGCGCCTTCCACCGCATCCGCGACTGGCGGCGCCACTGGCGTGACCTCGGGGAACCGCTCGAACCGGTACTGGTTGGCTCTGACCCCTCACCCATCAGCGGCGGCGAGGCCCTGGCCGAACTAGGGCGCCTGGTCGCCGACCGCCTCGCGGACCCGCACCAGCTGCCGCCCCTGCCGACCCGTCGGTCCTCGGGACGCTTCTGGTACCGATCCGACCACCAGGCAAACAGGGGCCACCCTAGTCAGAGGCGACACGGCCAAAGGCGACACGGCCATGGCGTCGACATCGACCCGGGATGTCGTGGCAGCGGCGGGCGGCGCAGACCCGCGGCGGGTACCGGAACCGTCACATGCTGCGGGAGGTCAGTGTCCGCGGACCCGGGCCAACCAGAGCCCGACCGGGATGCTCGCCAGAAGGGTGAGGACCAGCATCTGGAAAGCGCGCACACTCCAGCGCCGTACGGGGCGCCCGCCCCGGCCGGCCCCCCGTACGGCGGCTGATAGCAAGGCCAGAGCGAGCACGAGCAGAGTGCCACCGACGTCGACCAGCACCGTCAGACCGGCCAGCGTGCCAGCCACCACGGCGACGTTGCCGGTGTTCCATGCGATCATCTCGACGGCGAGGGTCCGGGGTGAGGGTGGCTGCGGAGCCAGCATCGCCTGGCCCAATGCCAGGGCAACCTGAGCCACCCCGGCCACGAGCACCAAGTACGCCGCCAGCCAGGATCCGTGCTCCGAGGGAGCCGCCGCCGTCACCGCGGCAACGAGGCCGCCAGCCACAACGGACGCGGCGCCCACCCCGGCGGCGGGTGCCGCCCGGCGCAACGCCACAAGGTGCCCGCCCGTCCTCAACCCGCCCAACGGACGCGGCAGGACTGGTCGGGTGTCGCGCACCGCCGCTGGACGGTGACGACCTGCGGGCCGGCTCGCCGACCGGGGACCCGGCCGTCTTCGAGCTGCTCGCCCCGGGTCCAGCGGCCGGCGCGTGGAGCGGGCATTCAGACCGGCTGGCGGACGAACGCGAGCCGCCAGTCCTGCGGTCCCTGCTGCCGGTACTCCACGGTGAACACGCCGGGGTTGCGGTGCTCGACCTGCGCGAGCAGCGGCTTGGGGTCGTGCGGTGCCAGCAGGACCATCCCGCCGCCGGGCGGATCGCGTCCAGGGCGCCGAAGATCGTGGCGTGCCGGATCGCGTGCGGGACGGCCCGGGCGTCGAGCTCGGGGTACTGGTCACCGTCGGATTCGCCGCAGGCACATGCGTGCCCGCCGTGCGCGGCCGTCGGGTCCTGCTGGGCGGTCGGGCCACCGACGACCTCGTGCAGGCCGCCGAGCAGGTCGGCCACCGAGACGTCAGCGGCGGCGACCAGCAGCGGCAGCACCAGGGTGTTCTCCTTCTCGAGATGGTTGTCGAAGACGACCTGCAGCGTCCGGGCAGCCGCGGCGGTGGCCAGCGGTGTGGGGGCGGAGGCGATCTCGCGGACCAGGTCGAGGATTACGGTGTGCTCACTTAGCATCCCGTCCACGAGGAGCTTCCCCTCGGGCCGGCGGCGCGCCGCGGCATACAGGGTCGCCTCCTCCGCGGTGGCGTGCGGGATCAGCTCACGCTCGCACCACGCCACGAGCTGCTCGGCCGCAGTGCGCACGTCCGCGTGGTCACCGCGAACGGCCGCGTTGAGGACGGCCTGGACCTTGACGGCCAGCGCACCGGCCATCCGGGCGTGGTGCTGCTCCACGGCGAAGGCGGCCGCGGCGTCCGCTTCGGTGGATGCGATGACGAGGGCATTCATGATGGGCGAACCTCCAGCTCAGAGCAGACGTCGTCGATTGTGGCGATTCCCTGGATATTACTACACTGAATTCCGTGAAAAATAATGCGTCGATCGAGACGGGTCTGGGTCCGCGCCCGACCGATCCGGGAGCCTCACGCCCACCGCTGTCGCGATCGCGTGCCGTGGTCCTTGACGTGCTGGAGCGGCAGCCGGCTCCCGCGAGGCTGGCTGCGTTGAGCCAGGCCACCGCCCTGCACGTCAACACCCTCCGGGAGCATCTCGAGGCGCTCGAGGCGCACGGGCGGGTGCGTCGTCACCGCGCGGCACCGAGCGGCCGGGGCCGCCCGGCCTGGCTCTACGAGGTCACCCCGGCCTCCGACGCCCCCGGGGTCACCGAGTACGCCGCGCTGGCATCCGCCCTCGCCGGCGTCATCGGGCGGCGCCGTGGCGACCCACGCGCCGAAGGCGTTGAGGCCGGCCAGGAGTGGGGCCGTACGCTCGCCCGGGGCAAGCCGGCCCTCGCCGCGCTCAGCCGGGCCGACGCCAGACGTCGGGTCGTGGGGCTGCTAGCCGACCTGGGTTTCGCCCCGCAGGCGCTCGCCCGGGCGAGCGTGGTGCGGTTGACCCGCTGCCCCCTGCTGGAGGCCGCCCGGAGCTACCCCGACGTGGTCTGCGGGGTCCACCTGGGCATCGTCGAAGGGGCCCTGAAGGAGTGGGCCGTGCCCTCGCAGCAGGCCGAGCTGCTGCCGTTCTCCGAGCCGGGGGCCTGTCGTCTGCTGATGCCAGCCCCGCGACGACCGGCGAGCACCCCGTCATGACCGATGCCGTACACGCCGCCCCACCGGCACCGGCGCCCCTCGCGTCCTCGACGTCCTCGACGTCCTCGATACGCCGGAGCTGGCCTCGGGCGCTGTTCCTGCTGGCGCCGGGCACGGCCCTCATTGCCGGCCTGGACGCGGCTCTGCTGCTGCTCGACCTGCCCGCGCCGGTCGCCCCACCCGCCTGCCGCACGTGCACGGCATCCTGCTGGTCCTCGGATTCGTTGGCACCCTGGTCAGCCTCGAGCGGGCGGTCGCGGTGCGGCATCCCGCCGCCTTCGCGGCGCCCGGACTGCTCGGCGCCGGCGCCCTCGTGGTCCTCTCGCCGGCGCCGCTGCGCCTCGGGCAGGCCCTGATGACCCTCGGCGCGTGTGCCCTGGTCGCCGTCTACGTACCGCTGTGGCGCCGACAGTGCGACGAGGCGGTGCTGGCCCAGGCGCTCGGCGCGGTACTGGCCGTGGGGGCCCCCTGGTGCTGTGGCTCGGGGGTGTGCCCGTGCCACACCTGCTGCCATGGCTGGTCGGGTTCGTGGTGCTCACCATCGGTGGCGAACGTCTCGAGCTGGCCCGCATCGCCATGGGCCCCAACGCTGGACGCGACCTGATCGTGCTGGCCGGTCTCGTCGCCGCAGCGGTCGCCGGCGCCCTGCTCTGGCCGGCCGGGTATCCCGTGCTCGGGCTCGTGCTGCTCGTGCTGGTGGGCTGGCTCGCGGCCCACGATGTCGCGCGACGCACCATCCGGTCGAACGGGCTGCCCCGGTTCTCGGCGGCGTGCCTGCTCGCGGGCTACCTTTGGCTCGGCGTCGCGGCCAGTGTCTGGATGGTGGGGGGCGCCGCGTACGGCGGGGCCCGCTACGACGCCGTCGTGCACGCCACCTTCCTGGGTTTCACCGTCTCGATGATCATGGCCCACGCGCCGGTGACCCTGCCCGCGATCTTGAGGTGGCCGCTTCCCTATCACCGCGTGCTGATCGGGCCGGCCCTGCTCCTGCACCTCTCGCTGGCCCTGCGGCTCTGGGTCGGCGACGGCCTGGATCTGGCCGGGGCCTGGCGCGTCGGGGGCGCCCTCAACGTCGTGGCCCTGCTGGGCTTCGTCGCCGCCGCCGCCTGGTCCGCGCTGCGGCACGGCACGGCCGGGGCACCGCCGTGAGCCGCGCGACCATCCCCGGTCGCGTCAACCACCCGGCCCGCACCGGTGAGGCTGGAGGCGGCGGCTTCTGGCCGCTGCGGGACCTGCCGGCGGTGCTGTGGCTGGTCGCGACGATGGTGGCCGTGCTCCTGCACGGCGACCTGCCGGCCCCGCGCTGGCTGATGATCCACCTGCTGCTCCTCGGCGCGGTGAGCCACTCGATCCTGGTCTGGAGCCGGCACTTCGCCGACGCCCTGCTGCACACCCCCGCCCGCGCGGGCGACCGCCGCCGGCAGTCGGCCCGGCTGGCCCTGCTCAACGGCGGCACCGCGCTTGTGGTGGCGGGGGTGCTCGCGGGCCGGTGGCCGGTGACGGCCGCGGGCGCGACCGCCGTCGCCGTCGCCGTGCTCTGGCACGGCGGGTCACTAGTGACCCGGCTGCGGGCCGCGCTGCCGGCCCGCTTCGCCATGACCGTGCGCTACTACGTCGCCGCCGCGGTCCTCCTGCCCGTCGGTGCGCTGCTGGGGACGTTGATGGCCCGAGGCGCCGACGACCGCACCCACGAACGACTGCTGCTCGCTCACGTCGCCCTGAACGTTCTCGGCTGGCTCGGCCTGACCGTGCTCGGCACCTTGGTGACGTTGTGGCCGACGATGCTGCGCACCCGGATCGCGGCGGGTGCCGAGCGGGCGGCGTCCCGGGCGCTGCCGGTGCTGCTGGTCGCGGTCACCGTGACCGTGGCGGCCGCGCTCACCGGGATCCTCCCCGGTGCCGCCCTCGGTCTGGGGCTCTACCTCGCCGGCCTCGGCGTGCTGGCCGGGCCGTTTCTCCGCGCCGCCCGCGGCAAGCCGCCGGCCTCCTTCGCCACGTGGTCGGTCCTCGCCGGCCTCCTGTGGCTCGTCGGGACCCTTCTCTTCCTGACGATCGCCGTGGCCGGCTCCGCGACCTGGGGCCAGGCCCACGGCCGGCTCGCCGACGTGACCCCGGCACTCGCGGCAGGTTTCGCCCCCCAGGTGCTGCTCGGCGCCCTGTCCTATCTCATGCCGGTGGCGCTGCGGGGCGGGCCCGCCGCGGTGCGGGCGGCGACCCGGGTGCTCGACCGCGGCGGCCCGCTGCGTCTGGCCCTGGTCAACCTGGGCCTGCTCGCGGCCCTGCCCCCGGCGCCTGCCACGGTGCGGACTCTCGCCGGGGTTCTCGTGCTGGGCGGGTTCGCGTCCTTCCTGCCGCTGATGGCCCTGGCCGCTCGGGCCTCGCGCCGCGCCAAGGCCGGCGGGACGGCACCGCTGCCCCTCGCCCGGGCCCGGGGGCTGGGCAGCGGGCTCGCGGTGGGCGGGCTTGCCGCGGTGGTCCTCGCCGTCGCCGCTGGGGTGGCGGCAGACCCTGCCGCAGTCACCGGATCCCCGGCGGTTCCGGCCGCGGCCGGTGCCGCGGCGACGGGCCGCACGACGCAGGTGCAGATCGTGGCCGACCACATGCGCTTCACCCCCTCCCGGGTCGAGGTCCCGGCCGGCAACCACCTGATCATCACGGTGCGCAACGCCGACCCCGAAACCGTGCACGACCTCGTCCTGGACTCCGGCGCGGACAGCGGCCGACTCGACCCCGGCGCGGTAGCACGCGTGGACGCCGGCATCATCGGACGCGACCTGCAGGGCTGGTGCTCCGTCGTGGGCCACCGGCAGATGGGCATGGTCCTCGACATCGTGGTCCTCGGCGCAGCGCCGGCAGGCACCGCGGACGGTGGGGTGCGGGGGCCGGTCGACGTCGCCCCGGACGACCCCGCCGGCTCGGCCGACACCCCCTCAGGCGCAACACCGTCGGACAGCGCGGCAGGCCGCCTCGACTTCCTGGCCGACCCCGACCGCTCCTTCCAGGCCCACCCGGCCCAGCTCCCACCCCGGGCCACGGCCCGCGTCCACCGGCGGACCCTGACAGTCGAGGAGGTCAACCGGGAGGTGGCCCCCGGGTCACCCAGCGGCTGTGGACCTACAACGGTTCGGTCCCAGGGCCGGTCCTGCACGGCGCGGTCGGCGACGTCTTCGAGATCACCTTGGTCAACCGAGCGAGCATTGGCCACTCGATCGACTTTCATGCCGGCACGCTGGCTCCCGACCAGCCGATGCGGACCATCCCACCCGGCGGGTCCCTGCTCTACACGTTCACCGCGACCCGGGCCGGGATCTGGATGTACCACTGTTCCACCATGCCGATGTCCGCCCATATCGCCAACGGCCTGTTCGGGGCCGTCGTCATCGACCCGCCCGGCCTGCCGCCCGTCGCGCACGAATACCTGCTGCTGCAGTCAGAGCTCTACCTCGGCACCCAGGGCGGCGTCGTCGACGTGGACAAGGTCAACGCGGACCGCGCCGACGCGGTGGTCTTCAACGGCTACGTCAACCAGTACGATCACCGCCCCCTGACGGCGCGGGTCGGGGAGCGGGTGCGGATTTGGGTTCTGGACGCCGGCCCCAACCGCGCCACCACGTTCCACGTCGTCGGCGGACAGTTCGACACCGTCTACTCCGAAGGGGGCTACCTGCTGCATCCGGGATCCGGCGGCAGCCAGGCCCTTGCCCTGTCACCGGCCCAGGGCGGCTTCGTCGAGCTCAGCTTCCCCCAGCCCGGTCACTACCCGTTCCTCACCCATGTCATGCTCGACGCTGAGCGCGGGGCCCTCGGCAGCATCACCGTGAGCCCGTGAGCCCGTGAGCCCGTGATCGAGCGGGGCCGGCGAGGCGCGCGGACAGCAGTAGGTGGACGCTGGTGTCAGCCTCGGGCACTGCCGGGTTGGACGTCCCGGCCGGCTTTGACCGCGCTCGGCGCGTTACTCGCGTGGATCAGTCCTGCACGCCGCCGGGGGGCGCTACCGGACCGTCGAGTCCGGTGAGCTTGGACAGGAAGGGGCCGATGATGTCGATCGGGAGCGGGAAGACCACGGTGGAGTTCTGGTCGGCGCCGAGCTCGAGCATGGTCTGCAGGTAGCGCAGCTGCAGCGAGGCCGGGCTGCGGCTGAGGGTGTCGGCGGCCTGGCGCAGCTCCTCGGAGGCCTGCAGCTCGCCGCGGGCGTTGATGATCTTGGCGCGCCGCTCCCGCTCCGCCTCGGCCTCGCGGGCCATGGCCCGCTGCATGGCCTCGGGGATCTCCACGTCCTTGATCTCGACGACCTTCACGCTGACCCCCCACGGGCCGGTCTGGGTGTCGATGGTGGCGCGCAGGTCCTCGTTGAGGTCGCTGCGGTGGGCCAGCAGGGTGTCGAGCTCGACCCGGCCGAGGACGGAGCGCAGACTGGTCTGGGCGATCTGGGAGGTGGCCACGGCGAAGTTCTCGACCGCCATCACCGACTTCTCCGGTTCGAGGACCTGGAAGAGGACGACAGCGTTGACCCGGGCCGGGACGTTGTCCTTAGTGATGATTTCCTGGGGTGGGATGGTCAAGGTGACCACCCGCAGGTCGACCCGGACCAGGTGGTTGAGCAGCGGCAGCAGCAGGTGCGGCCCAGGCCCCAGCAGTGGACGCAGGCGCCCGAAGCGGAAGACGATGCCGCGCTCGTACTCGCGGATCACCCTCAGCGATGCCCCAGTCAGGACCAGCAGCGCCGCCACGAGCGCCAGGGCGGTCACAACCCAGGTCACGTGTGCTCCTCGTCCCGGGTGCGGGGCAGCCGGCTGGAGCCGGCGACGTCGGTCACACTGAAGGACCCCCATCGGGTGGCGAACCGGTCGGTCGGACCCGCCGGGGCGCCGAGACGCCGATGGGGCACGTGGTCGGGGTACCCCGATGGTGTCCGCCAAAGGTGACGGGCCAACGGGACGCCCGCTACCACCGCGGCGACCATGGTCAAGACCAGCACCAGCACGTCGGCCAGGCCGGGGCCGGAGAGCAGCATGCCGGCGGGTAGCACGACAGCGAGTGCGGCGATGCTGCACGCGATGCCCCGGTGGAACCGCCTCGCTTCGGAGTGCGGCCACGGATCGACCTCCCGGGTGACCTCCCGTCCATGCGGGGAGGTGGTGCAGGTGTTCTTGACCGGGCAGGCGTTGCAGACCGTCGGCTTGGCGCGGTACCGGATCACTCGCTGGTCGGGGTCGAAGGAGTCGGCCACAGCCACTGGTCCTGCGGGCACAGCCACGCGTCATGGTCGGCGTGGTAGCTGAACGACCCGGTCCGCCACGTGGCGGACCGCGCCGAGGTGCGTCGCGCCAGCCGGTCGAAGCCGTAGGCCACGGCCAGCAGGAAGCCGGCGTAGGCCACCACGAGTAGGACGGTGACAGACGGCGTGCTCACTGACTTGACCGGTCCGCCTCGGGGACGAGCTCGGTGAAGAGCACGTCCCCGGGCAGCTCGTGCACGGTGCTCCCGGTGCGGAAGTGTCGCAGCCCCGGCCAGGCGATCCACAGGAAGGGCAGAGCACCGCCGACGATGAAGACCACGTCGCCGGGAAGGCGCGCCCACTCCAACAGCGCGTTCCCGGGGGTGGTGATGAAGCCCAGCGAACGGGCCTCGAAGTAGCCGCTGCCGACGGAGTGGTACAGCTGCAGGATCCCCAGGGGCAGCAGGGTGGCGAAAACCATCCACGCCAGCCCGATGTTGAGCGACCAGAAGCTGACCCGGGCCAGCTTCTCAGGCCACTTCTCGGTGCTCCTCGACGTGTGCATGCCGGTAATGGGCGGGCTGGAGGCGCTGGGGCACCTACACGAACTGGATCCGGCTCCGCCCATCGTGCTGTTCTCCGCCGAGATCAGCGAGCAGATCACCGACGCGGCCGACCAGTACGACGTTACCTACTAAGAAAGGACACACCCCTCGAGCTGGTCCTCGACGCCCTCGCCGACATCACCGACCACAGCCAGCTCTAGACAGGTCGCATTTCTGCCCCAAGGTCGCGGCGCGTGGAGCGTCTCCGCTCAGCTAAACCTCGACTGTCCGATGAACCACGCTGCGCGCGCATGGCGCGCCGTGGGGCATGACCCTCGCTCCGCCGATGGGCTTGTGGCCGTGGGGGTCCAGCGCATGATGCGGTGGCGGAAACCGTTGGACGTGGGTGATTTTCGGGCCTCGCTGCTCGGCCCCGGGCGACAGGTTAGCCCACACCGACGCTCCCGACCCGCGCTCTGTACGGTCATCATCCTCCTCCGCTGGCATCATGAACCCCGAGGAGAGACCTCACTATCACCCAGGAGGCACCATGCCAAGAAAGGGCACCGTCGAGACGTACTACGAAGACGGTCAGTGGAAGAACAAGGTCGGCGGGAACACCCGAGCGAGCAACACTGCGGCGACCAAGGCAGAGGCGCAAGCCAAGGGACGGGACATGGCCAAGGACCGCGCCGCCGAGCACGTCATCAAGAACATGGACGGCACCATCGGGCAGAAGAACTCCTACGGCAATGACCCCAACCCGCCCAAGAACTGAAAGATCAGGCTGCCGACCGCCACAGCCCAAGGGGCCCGGCCATCCCACTATCCCCATGACTGACGCTCTCCGCCCGGGCGAAGTTTGAACACCCCGGCGGATCGGGCCCGTTTGATCAAAGTGCCAAGCGCCCGTGTTCAATCTTCGATGCTTCTCGACAATTGCACAACCGCGCTCTGTATGTGTCGTAAACCGTTGGTTATGGGCGCTTGATGTGTCCGCACATCACGTTATGTGTGTCCCCGGTCTACCGACACGGGGATGCCCGTTCCCCTCCTCGGCAGACCCGCCTGCACGCCCTGGTCACCCGGTCCGACGAGCAGGCAAGGGCAGGGGCTGGACAATCGGCGCGTCCCCGACTCCACGTCCTGAACCCGGCGGGCAAGGGACCTGGTCCAAGTGGCCCGTACTTCCAACGCCGCGGGCAAGACCACGCGCAGACCGGCGGTGTCCCGTTAGCCGATGGCGGGCTCAGACGGTCGTTGCAACACCCCTTCTGATGTGAGGTGTTGTGCATGTGGTCGAAGAAGGAACTGATCGACAAGCAGGCTCGGTTCTGGGTGTTGATGTCCCACGGCTCGACGCTGCAAGCTGCCTGTGATGCTTTCGGGGTGAACCGACGAACTGGCCGTCATTGGCGCCAAGCGACCGGTGGGCAAGGACGTGGCGCTGCGCCTGCTTGAGTCGGTCGAGCCGGATGCGGCGTTCGACGCGGCATCGGAGGCCTGGTTGCGCACAGAGGCTGCGGCTACTGTCGACGGCGCTCGAAAACTGAACAGTTTCGGCGGTGAAAAGTGAGCACTCAACGATTGGAGTGTGATCACTTTGGAGGACTGGGCATTGATCAGGGGGCTGGCTGCGGAGGGCGTGCCGAAGGCGCGGATCGCTGAGCGGTTGGGGATCTCTCGGACGACTGTTATCAAGGCGGTGAACTCGGAGTCGCCGCCTCGGTATGAGCGGGCGCCACGGGCGACGTCGTTCACCGTGTTCGAGCCGCAGGTCCGGGTGCTGCTAAAGGAAGTGCCGGACATGCCGGCGACAGTGCTGGCCGAGCGGGTGGGTTGGACGGGCTCGATCCGGTGGTTCAGCGACAACGTGAGGCGGCTGCGTCCTGAGCATCGGCCCATCGATCCTGCCGACCGGATCACTTGGCTGGCCGGCGACGCCGCCCAGTGCGATCTGTGGTTCCCGCCGCGCAAGATCCCGCTCGAGGACGGCACCACGAAGTTGTTGCCGGTGCTGGTGATCACCGCGGCGCATTCGCGGTTCGTGACCGCACAGATGATCCCGACGCGGAAGACCGAGGACCTGCTGTTGGGTTCCTGGGAGCTGATCCAGCAGCTGGGGCGGGTCCCGCGACGGCTGATCTGGGACAACGAGCCCGGCATCGGCCGCGGTCAACGCCGCGCCGAGGGCGTGACCTCGTTCATGGGCACCCTGGCGACCAGACTGGTGTTGCTTGCGCCGAGGGATCCGGAGTCCAAGGGCGTGGTGGAGCGCCGCAACGGCTGGTTTGAGACCTCGTTCATGCCCGGGCGGTCGTTCACGTCGCCGGGCGACTTCAACGACCAGTTCACCGAATGGCTGAGACGGGCGAACGCACGGGTGGTCCGCACCATCAAGGCTGCCCCGGTCGATCTG
>JAABUR0100007907.1_pt1 | contig 12424 bp, 12 predicted proteins | sample 5560091 | NCBI WGS metagenome assembly JAABUR01 (sample SAMN10711879, study PRJNA513375) | rock metagenome | isolation source: Antarctica rocks | place: Antarctica: Victoria Land, University Valley sud
ATGTGCACGATGTAGGCGTCCTCGGTGTCGAAGACGTCGGCCTCGGGGGTGAGGTCTTTGGTGTTGGATGAGGTATCTTTGGTGTCGGAGGCCATGTCTGGCGCAAACTGCGAGATGAACTCGCCGAGTTTGCTCATGTCGAACTGACCGCCCATGGGCCAGCCTCCGAAGCCGCCGCGGCTGCCTCCACATCTGCCTCCTCTGCTACCGCGATAGCCGCCTGGTCCTCGACGGTGATGAGGGCCCCCGTGGTGCGGTCCACCAAATGGAAAGCCCCATCCGAAGGACTCACCGTTGGGAGAGTGAGGGGGCTGTCCAGGATGGGTTTGCTCCGGGCCAGTGTACTCGGGTGGGGGTGGGGGTGCCTCGTGCTGTGGGGCCGGAGTGGAAGCGTCGGGTCCTTGAGGCGGAGGTGGCGGTGCACGGCTTCCACGAGATTCAGGGTTGTAGGCGGCAAAGAAAGGGTGCTCGGCCCCGGTGGACTCCAGGTTAGCGACGAAGTCCCAGAAGGGAGCGGTTTGGTTGAAGTATCGGACTGAAGGCATATTGATAGTGGGTAAGAATATGTGATTTTGAGGTTGAGGACTTGATATAATTTGATGGAATAATATGAGAGGTATGAAAGATGGAGTGATGAGTCGAATGATGCAAAGAGAGCAAGAATTTTCAAGCCACACTATATACTATCGAAAGCCACAGGCAGCACATGGTACGTATACCCAGCACGTGAAGCAAAGACAAATCAAGTAACGGTGATAATGGCGGGGAAAACAGGCTTCCAGAATGACGCGTAAGATGTGAATACATAATGACAGGTGGACGATCAAAAGGAAAGACAAATCAAGAGCCAATAGAAGTAGAGACTGCTAAGAAGCAGGTGACAATGGATGATCAGCATTGCATCGACTGACTGTGAGTCGTACTGGTCGGTGGTGTGCCGAGGGGCAAATGTTCTCGAATGTCATCGACGATTCCCGAACCGAGGGGCGAATCTCGGTAATCGCTTCGCAGGGCTGATTAGTCACATACAGTATCCCCAATAGCCCTGGCCTTTGTCCCAACTTCATCTTATCTACTACGTAGTACTTGGCGTGTCACGTAAATTACGAATGGTCCAGAGGAGCTTGATACAGCGACGTATTCACGCCCGAGACTCGTATGTGCATCGAAAACTTCTGCCTGTCCCGACTGATGTTCTTGGGCAACAACGATACATGTTCGGTGTTTTGCTTGCCACATCGAGATCATCTTATCTATCTGGGTTCGTGCCGTTGAGATCATAACTTGATTTCCCTACGAGCAGTGGCTATGTACAACTTCGAGAAACGGAGACTTTCTCTGCTGAGCGCAGTCTCCCTGCTATATATAACCGATACAACCGGCTTGAAGGAATGGAGACTATCCGCCAGCAATTGCCATGCCGTTACCGTTTCGTACATTTAGTGTGAGAAGAGGGAAAACGATGAAACATCATTTGAGAAAAGCTCAGATGGCCTCTGCAGCCCTGGTGATTATAGTATCAGTGCCGGCCGCCTCGCATCTCGCCTGTCGCCTCCGTCTTGCGGGTATTTGTGAATTTTCCGTGCTGATGCGGCATGATATAATAACACATGCCCCTGCAACCCATCGAAAGCTCCACGTTCCAAAGCATTGATACTCAATCACAACGAATAGGCCTTTGGAGTTCATTTGCGTGTATTTGATTATCGGAGAGATATACGTTCTTCATTATGCGGGCTCTTTATTCGGCTTTCATGATGTTGGTCTCTTACCTTGTTGGTGTTGTTTCGACAGCGCACATACCGACCGACCCAAAGTTTCCTTTGTTCGGGAAGGAAACTCGTCGTTGTTCAACGCTGTTAACGTAACAGGGTAAGTAAGTGTGTCATCTTCGAAATTCGGATGAGGGCCACAGTAATATGTTAGGTAGATGCCCCCTATCCAACCAAAGAACATGCAGAGCAACCCCGCCAGCAATGGAGTACTGCAAGGTCCAGGGCACAGAGATAACTCTTATAATCGAGTATGGACCCAGAATCATGCAATTCGCCATGGATCAGGTTATTAGTCGCGCAACGGCAAAGGTTCGAAGACAGATTGCTGTTTACGGCGATCGATGCCTCGAGGACAGTGAAATTCCCTTCCGGTCCAGTAGCGACTCTCTTCTGCTACAAGCCGACCCTAATCCAGATAAATGTATCACCTGGGGCGTGCTTGACTCGGCATTAGATGGGATTCGTCAGTGCGCGTACGAGCAGGGGAAATACAATTTGATGAGGAGCATTGTTATCAATGGTTTGAGAGGCGGGATCGGGTTCGTTTCTTTGACCTTGGCATCGCCACCAGTCAGTTATGGTTGAACAATCGATGTATTATATAAATGTGCCAGTACACGGCGCCTGGGAGGCAGCTGATAGGAGCGATAAAGTTGAGACCGAGATATGCAAAGTAATGGTCGGCTATATTCTTCGTAAAAGTGCCATGACGGCAGAGTGATCGAAGATGGTCATGTGATACATAGCTCAGGTCATGAGCCGCTCTTCATTGCCCAATAACTTAGTATCCTTTCAGTATCTTTACTAAAATTCCTTGTTCATTGTCCGTTGTCCATTGTCCATTGTTTATCACAAGGGGGTATGTGTCAGTATTGGAAAAAGACTTGTATAAAGAAACTTTGATCTTCACGATCAATATAAACCCACTCCTATCAATGTAGACTCGACCCATCAACCCCGTTGGAACTTACATCCGCCACACAGAAACCCTATCCCATCAGAACATCATGCAAACTCAATTCATCTCAGATTTTATCGCTCGCACCATGCCTCAGCAGTCTACTCAAAATATCGATTCCACTAACCTTCCTCGTCGAGTGGGAGGCTATGCCGGGTTCGCGGACGAGATCTGGAACTTCTATGCCGAGCGGAGGCAAAGGGTGACCGAAGAAGGGCAAAGGCTGCAGAATCCGCAATCAGTGATTGACAGTGCTTGCGAAGAGCTGCAAGAGCAGCGCAACTACGACCTCGAAAAGTTTATTCAAGCAGACAAACTCGTCGAATTCTATGAGAGTCGGAAGCAGCGCATTCGAGAGCTCGGGGAACAGAGGAGGGTCAAGCAGATTCATGTTCACAGGTCGCTCAACATCCTGCAGGAAGAACAGGACAACGAAGTGATGAAATTCTTCGCCGATTACTGATGTCTGCTAAGACTAAGACGAGTAAGTTCTCCTTCCCTAAATGGAAAGATTAACGCATGTAGGGAGATATCCGAGGCCACAATGCTTCGAAGTACTGAACAATCTTAGTCTTTTCGCAAAACAAATAAAACAACAAGCAATTTCAGGAAAATTCGTCGAATATACTCGGTTTCTTAGCTCGCAAGTACTTGTGAAGTGATTTTGACAGCAATTGAATAGGAAGAGACGCCATGCGTTGCAGAGTAACAACAATGTAGGTAATAAGGTACGGGTTGGGAATAGAAGGAACAGAATGGTGAGATACTAATAAATTTGCCGTCGTAAATCGTAGTCAGATCGACACAACAAGTTTTGCTGGTTGGCTCTTCCTTTACCAATACTAGAGTTGATGCTCATGTTGATCATAGTCGTCAGGAACCGGCATGCTTCATCATGTGTCCTCGGAGAATTTTATAGGATAAGGATACGAGTTAAGTTTGGACCCTTCCAGAGATTCCTAGGTGTGCCAGACAAGTGGTCTGCCATAGGCCACTTTATTCAAATGTTCATGTAGTCAGCAGGACATCTGACCACGGCGCGGAGAAAACTTCCCAAGGGGGTGAAATTTGCTCGCGAGATGCCGCGAGGCTGATGCCGGTGAGCAAGTTTTGCAGGCATCATCGCCAATAATGGGCCAATAGTTGAAGAAGACCAAGAAACCATTCTCTGAAGATGCTGGGTTTATTAACGGGCAAGGATCTTGCAACTTTGGAACAAGAAAGAAAGACAGAACAGATCATCGATAAAACCCCCCTGATTGGGGGTGTAGGAGACCATACGAGTATGAAAGAAACATCTACGGAGGACCAAAAGAGACGGAACTTGCAGGGACTGAAATGACCCTACAGGTGTTCATTCATGGCCTGAAGAAGAGATGGAGTGACCTGTAGTAGATGGATGAAGATCTACCGTATTCGATGAATAAAGGAAAAGCCGAATGCGTAACGTCAAATACAGGCGCCTTTTAAGGCCTAGTGGGGGTAGCTCTCAGGGTTTCTTAAAGAGCAACGAGCCCCACCATCTTTACACAAAGCAATACACCACCAGATAGCATTACCATCCACCGCCTTTACAGCCACGAGCACTTACGAATTTCCAAACCATCATACTTAAAACCACCACATCTCAACATGGGTATGTTCAGCTTGAAGTGCGCCCAGGTGAGCAACAAGACTGACACTTTTCTCACAGGTCCAGGATGTACCTGTAGCTGCGGCAGCTCATGTGCTTGCCCTACTGGCCAGTGCACCTGTAAATGTCCGTACCATACAGAATGCTTACCGACGACAACCACCGCTAACACCCTTCTGCTAGGAATACTCGACCGTGCCCTCTATCACCCCTGCCGCGCGTCCGAAGAGGTGGGGCCGCTATGAGTTCGCATTGGTCTGGGTGTTGTTCTCTGTTGTTCTTGAAATCTGGGAACTGCGGGGTTAATGGAGGGTCAATGGAGAGGCACACATGGATTGACGGCTGAGACTATGAGATAACAAATCGATCTGCAATTCAGCTCAGGCCCTCGGAGGTGTTGCTCATTTACTATCCATTTGCTCCAACTTGCAGCTTGATTGACCGTCCACCAGCCGAGCCCCCACCCTTTCCGCTAATATCCAGGTTGTGTGGGCTGCTCGTGTATAATCCCCACCACTCACAATCCAGGCCATGCATGATCCTCGCAGCTGGGAAGTGGGAAACCCCCCACTCTGCACCAGACGCTGCACAAATCACAACCGGGCAATTCTGCAGGGTCGTGCAGCCGGGATGCTATCACACAGGATTCTCATTCGCTCGGCGAGTAGAACGTGAGGGGTAAGTGCCCGATCCCGCTGTATCGGGACCGGATGGAAACTCTAGGCGCAGGAGTTCGATGTATATGAAGAGAAGGATATCCCGAACAAAGAATCAATTGCACAAACACTACTACAACTATCTAAAACCACAGCAAACGTCCAACAGCAACAACTGACACACATACACCACTTTCAAACCACCATTGATATCATGTCTCCCTGCAGTTGCTCAACCTGCTCTTGCTCCGGCGACTGTGCCAGCTGCGGATGCTCTAGCTGCGGTGTAGGCACTCCCACATCAACATTCCAATCCCTGCTACCGTATCCAGAACAGCTTGCTGACATGCATCCGGTATCAGCACTAACCTCTTCACACCGCAACGCTCCATCCGCCTGCACGCGATAACGGTACCAACGAGGTATATCGATGTCGAGGGAAACACATAGGGAGGGAACAAAAGCAGCAAGGACATGGAAGACTAGATTTCGCATTCGCTAAGGATATTGCCGACGCCGTTACCTTCTCGTCGTAGCTTGGTGGGGTTTGGGGGCAAGCATATGGATACCGTGTAGTGTAGTGTCTTACAAGCTCGAGTTGATCGAAGCTTGCTTTTTCTGCCGTGATCATCCCTCGACCCTGTTCAACCAATGTTATCTTCATTCGTTATTCTATCACCATCGACATCCCGTGGCTGCTCTTCTCGTCCAGTTTCCCTGGCATTTCATACCCCTTACCCTACATATTCTATGTCGCTTGCCCGTTGGCCTGGTGACCGTACCATTCACCAACGATAGGGAATGTGGCTCGGAGTATTTCGAAAGAGTCTTGTTTAGTTCGTATGTTGGGCTTACTAAGCCGTTATCGCTGCCGAAACGCTTTTTCTCATACCTCGGCGTTCACCATTACCGCATACTTACTGACTGTCTCTCCAATTTGTTCTTTGAGACAAGATCAATGGCAGCAGTCATAGTATCTGCAGTCAATGTCTTGCTAACTGTGCAATTTTCTATTACCGATATCTGTGATGAAAGCTAGAAGAAATGCCACGCTGGGTGACGGAGAAAGCAATGCTGACGAGTTAAGAGGGCACTGACCGAGAGGCGCTTCATTTACCGCGTCACTATATCATCCTTTTATGTGATTGCGGTCTTTTTTCCTGGCTTGTCGAGGTCAGGGATACGGGACTGGTTGATGAATTATCAAGCCCTTCTTCTGCTCACTTTGTGTCTCTGCCTCTCAGTCGCTGGACGCGTGACAATGACTGCTTTTTGTGTGCTATGTTCTTCCTTTGATTTCGTTTAGGGCATTAGGTTTTGGGAAAGATTAGGAAAAGGGACGAAAAGATAGGCAGATGCTAACATTGGCCGAATGATTCGAGGAAAGGTAAGATCGTGGTCGGCTGCGGAGACATGAATATCGACCCTTCTGTCACTCTGATTACAGCACTGAGATTCTGTGCTGCTGTGGTTATTGACACTTTTCAGCTACATTGAGTGGCAGACAAAAACCATCAAGACTATTCTACAAGTTAGGAACCAAGCGCTCCCCGGTAGCTCTCTAGTCTTCCAATTTGGGACAGAAACACGCTAATTTCCCACCAGTCCCAAAACAGAATTCTCAATATTGTAACAATTAAGATCCATGATGACCCATTTGACAACGAGATATTTGGGTTGATGAACAGTTGTTTTGGAAAAGGGGCCAGGGGTGGTCAGACTCGACAAAAGCGGATTACTTCGGAAATTGCAAGACAACTGATTCTTATTCGCTATTCTAGGTCAAAACAAATGTAAACACCGCATACTTAGACATCTTTTCAAGATCCGCCAGGCTTCAAAACACTACAGCTCCCGTCAATGTCGTTGAAGTCGCGCTCGGAGCTCGGCATAATTACGAGGTAATCTATTGCGACCTTCTCCGCTTGTAGCTGAGCGACTGAACAAGGAGCGGCGACCATCGGCGGTCCTAAGTGTGGCATTGTTCTGGCCATCGGTCTCGACCATGTTGTGGTTCTCATTGGCCCTCGCCTGGGGTATGTTCAGACCAAGCTCGGCAAGATCACGCTGTAATGTAGCGTGAACCTCTCTGCTTAGCCATGAGCGATTGAGATAATGTTGGTAGTCATCGGCAGTGTCAAGTCTGATGTTGTTCTCGTTATCAGCCTCGACTCTGTTGTGGCTCTCGCCATTGGCCCTCGCCTGCGGTATGTTGTGGGAGGCGTTACTACTATCAGCGTGATATGCTCCGAAACCAACCCCCGCTTGTCGTTGCCGTTGCGCCCGGGACTCGGCCCGAGTGCGACGTAGCTCGTTGCGATTCTCTTCGGTTAGACCAGATATGCGTTCGAGGACTCGGTCGAAGCCCTCAGGGGTGTCGAGTCGTGGAAATTGGTGATTTTCTGGTAGCCTGAAGCTAGGAGCTTCGTCCTCTTCCTCGCGCTGTTGAAAAAACGCAAGGCCATAGTTGTGACCTAGCTCATAAATGCTGTCGTCACGGGGTTGTATTGGGAGATCCGAAGGGTTTGGAAACCTATCTTTCACTTCCTGAGTCTGTCGAGCAAACCAGTCCGAGTATTGTTGGCGCAAAATGCGGGTCGCGTTCTCGCTGAGACCGCTGAAAAGGCCAAGGGTTGTTGATGGAGGCGGTAGTCTTGCGGCCACACTCGCAGGTATTCCACCAAGTTGATCCAGAAATTCAGTGATATCATCCTCGGGCGGAATAAAGGGGGTCCGCGAGTTGGCATACTCGGCCAGAAAGTCGGTTATATCCGAGTCGGGTGTATCGTTCTTTACGAATAATTCTGTACGGCATTTTGGACATGTGTTTTGGCCCGCTTCAAGTTCTGACAACCACCCATCCAGACATTTTCGATCGAAGACGTGGCGACAAGGCAATTGGACTGCATCTTCTGTCTTGGGCCCGAACTCTGCCCTGCAAATAATGCATTCTTGGTCGCTGCTAGCATCCTTCAACTCTTCTGAAGGGAGCCTGACAAGTTCGGCCACGAACTGTGAGCCGGCGAGATTTCTGAGGTCGGACATGTTCGGGACGCTGATGAGGATTTGTTGGTTTTGGTGTCTGAGATTTTCCCGTGCTTGAGAGAGTCGAAGATGTTGACGATGGGAGAAAGGAAGGTTCAGACTCAGAATTGAGGTATTTATGAATGCTCTATCGACGTTGCAACAATGAGTATTGTTCGATTCCTTCACAATGAATCGAATTTCCTAGTATGAAACTTTTGCCTTGTCACTCATTCGAACAATGATCTACAGATGTTTTACGAACATTCCCTTTATTCTATGACGACCCTAGTCCCAGCCTGATGATCGCAGTAACTATCATCGTTCTCAGATAAAGTCACAACCTCGAGCTCATCATCAAGCAGAAACAACGCTCCAGCTCTTTTCGCCGACCTGACACACCCAAACTTCAAACCCCCAACCTCGAAAACATCACACCACGTCCCAGCAGCCCCAATCAAAACGATCCCCAACCTACAACCCAGCACCCAAACCCATCACAAACAACCAACGCAACGCCGCTGGCCTTTCCCCCGACCCCCTCAACCATGACAGCTGCTACCTCCGCAACGCCCGTAAAGCGCACCTAACCTTTCCCCCCCTTAACCCAGTCCCCTTTTTAATACCACGACACACCCCTTTTCGCTCGACCGATGCACACTACCCAGCAGATAGGCCGCACACGAGAGGATCGAGGCTGGCGATGGGGAGGCGAGGGATGGATGGGTTGCTGGTTTGGAGTTTGGACGGCGTAGGCGGAGGTGGAGAGGATGTGGGTGAGTGGTTAGGGGGGGGGGGGGTTGTGTAGAGAGAGGTAGCTTTTGTAGAGAGGGGCTTGAGATTAGGTCGGTGCAGGCTCGTTGTGAGATAATCTGTATTTTTTAGTGAGGGAATTGTCAAACATGACTTTCCTCTCATTCCAACCCCTTCCACACAGTCTCTTAAAATCTGGTTTTCCAGCTGCCATGCACATATCTACAGTAAACCATATACGAGGCCTCACCGTTAAGAGCGATATGTAATACCTTTTTCTTTTTCTTGCCTTCTCCAAAAGAGAGAAGAACGAGCCTAGATTTTCTGAGGGCTTTGTACTGTAGAAAGGGATATAGTAACGGGGAGCGAAGTCCGTTTTTACTGCATGTGATACGGTAAGTAGCACATGGTCAGTGAGTGGCATTGGCGGTGCATTGATTCTTCAGCCAGTCGAGTCTGAAATGAAATGAAATGAAATGCTTCATAGTGCTAATTTTCATGAAGCTGGTCGACGAAATGATTGATGGGAGTCGGTGTTTACCAAATTCCCATTTCTGACGAATGTACCATAAGCTCGATCTTTGTTCGGTGAATTTACTTCTTCGTTGTCAATCTCTCCGACCTTCGCCTCTTGAGCTGTGAGCTCTTGCTGCGTACGTACGTAAACCGGCAAACTTCGCGGGCTGCAGGAATTATCTTCTAGAACAATACGATCCGTCGGTTCTGACACGCACAACTCCCGAGTGTGTCTGACCGATTGATGAATAAACCGCCTTGTTGGTTGAGAGTCTGAAGAGCAAGATTAGTAAGCGATGGTTTAATGCCCTTGTGATCAGAACAATGCCGATATCCGCAGCCGATTCCCCCACACAGATTGGAATATCTTCAGTACGTTGACCGGACTCTCAGGGAGATAATCGAACGTGCCACTCACACCTAGAACTCAATCTGATAAAGGGAATTTAGTCATTCCTAACAGCGAGAGGGAGTGTCTTGAGCAATTATCGAGGCACAGCATCAGAGAACGAACGTGTCGAGCGTTGGGGGGGGCGATCTTCTATTTTCTTCATCCTTGTCTTTGTACCTCTTATGACAGCCAGGGACTGACATGTTTGAATATGCCGTAGAGATTCGTGAAGGCAGTTATTTTAAAAATTCTGCAGAAATTCGGACTGATGAAGAATGTGATGCCCGCGAAAGTGGGCATTTTCTTCTAAATCCCTTGCAGAGCTCATGGTGTGACTCAAGAAGATGATATCTGTGCGGTTCTCCACTTTGGTCCTGGTAACTCTGGTGAACCTGAAGGGTCGACCATCTTGGAATGCCTGACGGGACCTCTACAGGCTTGAATGGATGCATGGCGACGTGACATGTCTATACCAGGAATAGAAGGAATTGTGGGACTTGCTGTGCTGATGGAGATCTACCCACAAGAATGCAGATTCTTGGGAAAGTAGAAAGGTAGGGAAAGCTGACTGCCGTCTGAGCTTTGACTGGCTTTCGGTGTCGTTTCTAGAGACGTGTCCGAGGAGGGTGCACTGTCCTGGGTGGCGCAAGCCTCGAGCACCATCGGCAAGACATGATACGACAGTGATGACAACGAAGTAGGAATTTGTCTCCATAGTAGTCACAAAGCCGACAGTTGCCTAGGCCTTCTGCTCTGACGACGCTCTCGAAGAGATATTCCCACTGACCGTGATCGCAATCTTGCTGTACTAGGGCACGGACTTCCTCAAGCTGTACAGCCCGCGGACGAGCGTCTGGAGGTTGGCCCAAACGCGTACGATTTACTGCCCGTCTATCGGTAACTCTGTTGGTATGGGCCAAAAGCCGTTCCTCGTCCCAAAACGCGCACTTGTCCAAACATTCATGCCACTTAAGCCCACACAAATAGCAAAAGGAAGCCTTGCATAGACAACTGCGGATGCCAAGTCAGTTGCCTATTCATGGATCAATCTAGATCATGTACTTACATCATATGGTAGCAACCAGTGTTCAACTCTACTGGGTTCCCGCAACGAAAGCAGGATTGCCAGCCCTCTTTCTTCGCCATTCCCATGATCAGCGCCCGCTCCTCGTCAGCGACACATTCTTCATCCTCGTGCCAACCCATCCTGCACTTGTTGCATGTGTTTCGTTTACAAGCAAGACAATGTCCCTTGTCGCCGACAATGTTTTGTGTTGATATACCAACGAGGCAGCCGGGCTCGGCACAAATTAGTGGACAGGCTGCTGCAAGTGAGATTTTCTCCTGCATTTTGAATCGTCTTGCAAGGTCGAGGGATATGTAGGGCTCGACGACTTCTGGAGTTATCTGGTGGTTACAGCAAACAGGCGGAAATGTTGAGCCAGGATCCAACGCGGCTTCGACCCAAGAAATTACACACTCCTTGCAGTAACAGTGCTTGCAATTTTCTAAGCTAAGATGAGTGCCTGGGTCTGGTTCGCCGCACGAGATACAGGCGATCTGCTCCTCGTTCACTCGCTCATCCAACGTTGAAGTCCTCACGCGTTTGTTTGAGGTTACACTGTTTTGGGCCTCTTCCCCATTTCCGAGGCTCAAGACAACGGATGTTGCAAGGGAGGAAGCTTCGACTTGGCCGTGCGGGCTGGGAGAACGCTTTCTCTTCGAGCTCAAAACAGGCAGGGTATTGAGTATTTCGACTTTTGGTCTCTTTGAGCGGCCTTCGTCGTCTTCAGCCACAGAAAGTTCTCGTTCCCTCTTTATTCCCCTAATTTCTCCGACATCGCGAGCTTTATCGACCGAGGTCGCTGTAGTCGGTGAGCTTGAAAGCACTGGCTCTGTGCGATTGAACTGCGCCAAATTTGAAGGCTCAGCGTCATCCAAATCTATTTTTGGGTAGGATGCAGCAGGTCCTTTGGGCTGAGCAACACCGGCAAGCCGCTGAGCTAACAGTTGGTCGTTTGCTGCAACTTTTTTGTCTTCGCAGGCGTCGGCTAGAATTTGATCATCGCTCTGGACAGCATTTGCGAAACTGCGAGCCATGCGGGCATCCCCAAGAAAAGTTAGATGCCGCATCAAATTCTCTTGGTACGTCTGCATGGCCATTCTTTGGTCTGAAATCTCGCCTTCTTCATCGTTTGTGTTCTCCTGATCAAGAAGAGCTTGGACGTCCTGTAGCTGTAGCGCTATTGCCTTTCCCTCGGATGCTTGATCCATGTTGTAGGCACGTTGTTAGAGGGTAATTCAGACTCTGGACGGTAATGATAGGCTTGGACCTGCGCAGTCCAACCACGAGGATAAAAAATTATCGTGATAGTGGTTTGACAAATCTTGCTAGAAATACTGCTCTATCTTATGTCGTGTGAAGTAGTATAAGATAAAAGTAGTGTTAGACAATTGCAGAGCAAAATGGTGCACTGAGGGCAATAGATAGTGTCGATTCTGCGATTCTAGTGGGCCTGACCAATACTCGCGTCGAGCAATGTTTGCTTAAGGTACAGGAGTTCGATAATGTGGTGGTGATTCAGATGAAGATGGAAAGGTAGAAAAGGGCCGTAGAATCTCTTTGAGTGGATCGCGGAAAAGTGAGGTTTTGCCATACCTCACTTTCAATGAAGCTTTAGAGTGAACACTGACCAATGCAAGTGAGCAGACACCTCA
>JAABUR0100007910.1_pt1 | contig 12422 bp, 16 predicted proteins | sample 5560091 | NCBI WGS metagenome assembly JAABUR01 (sample SAMN10711879, study PRJNA513375) | rock metagenome | isolation source: Antarctica rocks | place: Antarctica: Victoria Land, University Valley sud
AACCTCATCGGATGACAGTTGCTCTGATACTGAGGGTGAGAGTTGAGCGACGCGCGCGAGGTGCCAGGGAGCGACGAGCCGCCCGCCACCCGGATTTGGAAGAACCGCTGGTTTGCGGACTTCGCCCACAGCAACGCGATTTCGGACGCGCAGTTATGCGAAGCCATCGAGCGGGCCGAGCGCGGGTTGATCGATGCCGATCTGGGCGGCGGCGTCATCAAACAGCGCATCGCCCGACCGGGACAGGGACGGTCGGGCGGCTTTCGCACGGTTGTGTTTTTCAAGGCGGCCCGGCGCGCGTTTTTCGTCTTCGGTTTCGCCAAAAGCCGCCGTGAGAATCTGGCGCCCACCGAACTTCGCTTCTACAAATCGGTGGCTCCCGACGCACTGCAACAGGACGAGTCGGCTCTGGAAGCGCAAATGAAAACGGGCGAGTTAATCGAGGTGTTTTGCAATGAAAAAGACCTATAAAAGCGAAGCGATGGCTTCGATTCACCAGATGGCGACGGGAATGCACCGCGTGGGCGCTCTGTCACAAGAGAAGATGGAGGAACTGGACGCGGCGTGTCTGGCGCCCTCCGACGCGGCGCCCGATGTCAAGGAACTGCGCGCTCGTTTGGGCCTGTCGCAAGACCAATTCGCTCTGGCGCTCGGCGTGCGACTGACGACGCTGCAAGGCTGGGAAGAGAAGGGCCGCAAACCGTCCGGCCCTTCCCGGGTGCTACTGTCCATCGTGGAGGAGCGCCCCGACGTGCTGCGGCCCGCCCGCGTCGCGCGACGACCCGCAAACCCCAGAAACAACCCGCCTGAAATGAAAAAGAATTACGCGAGTAAAATTTTGGCCGCCGTCCACGAAACGGCGGAAGGACTGCATCAAGTCGGCGCCATCAACGACGAACGAATGAGCGAGTTCGACGAACTCTGTTTGGAGCCGGAACCGCCCACACCCGACGTGAAACAGTTGCGGGCGCGCCTGGGCCTGTCTCAAAACGAGTTCGCGGCGGAGTTGGGCGTGGGAGTCGTTCGGTTGCGCGCCTGGGAAAAGGGCACGCGAAAGCCAACCGGCACAGCGCTCAGGCTCCTGACCATCGTGGAAGCGCGGCCCAGCGTGCTGAAGCGCAGGGCCACCACGACCACCAGTTCACAGCGCACGACGCGCGGCCAGCGCGCCCAACAAGCCGCGTGAGGTCTTTACTTTATGCCCAACTTCAAAAGCCCCGCTTTGGCGGCGCTGCACGGCATGGCGGAGGGGATGCACCGGGCGGGCGCGCTTCCAACAAAGACGATGCGCGGTCTCGATCAAGCGTGTCTCACACCCGTTCAAAAACTCTCGCCTGACCAAATCCGTGCCCTCCGCGAAAAAACGGGCGCCAGTCAAGCCGTCTTCGCCCGCTATGTCGGAGTGACGCCCGGCCTGATTTCCCAATGGGAGCGCGGCGAAAAAACGCCTTCCGGCCCCGCGCTCAAATTGCTCGCGCTCGTCCAGAAAAAAGGACTCGAAGCGATTGCCTGATTGACCCTATCGAGGAGTGAAAACGACATCTCTCCTCCATTTCTCTTCCACCGACCATGTCTCATATCCCCGACCATACGCCTTCGACCCGCGAGGACGATGTTTCGCAGTTGCCCGCCCTGCACCTGTTGCAAAACCTGGGTTTTATCTACCTTTCGCCCTCCGAGGCGCTTTCGCTTCGCGGCGGGCGCAAATCGAACTTGTTGCTCGAACCCGTGCTACTCGAACGGCTGGCGTTTTTCAACCGCATCGAAAAGCGCGGCCAAACCCACGCCTGGAGCGAAACCAACCTGCGTGAAGCGGTGCGCGCCCTCAAGTCCATTCCGTTTAGCGGTCTGTTGCACACCAACTCGCTGTTGACTGACTTGCTGCTGCTGGGCAAAGCCCTGCCGCAAAACATCGACGGCGACACCAAAAGCCACACCCTGCATTACATCGACTGGAACCCGGCGACGTGGCGCCAAAACAACGTTTTCCACGTCACCGAGGAATTTGAAGTCGAGGACGCTGTGTCCGGCGCGCTGCGCCGCCCCGATTTGGTGCTGTTCGTCAACGGCATTCCCTTCGCTGTTATCGAGTGCAAACGCCTGGAAATCGGCGTGGGCGAAGCGGTCTCGCAAACCGTTCGCAACCAGAAATCCGACGAAATCCCCTCGCTATTCACCTTCGCGCAACTGGTGGGCGGCGTGGCCATGAGCGAGGCGCGCTATGCGACGACGGGGATGCCCGCAGGCAAGTGGTCGCGCTGGCGCGAAGACGACGCGCCCGAACTGGAAAGCCTGGTTCGCAAACCGTTGTCGAACGCCGCCAAAGACAAGCTGTTTGCACTTCGCACCCATAAATCGCGCCGCCAGTTCGAGAGCGTGGAAACCACCCGACTGGTGAGCGAGCAAGACCGTTTGCTCTTTTGCCTGTTCCGACCCGACCGTTTGCTGGAACTGGCGCGCGACTTCACCCTGTTCGAGGCGGGGCAAAAGAAAATCGCGCGCTACCAGCAGTTTTTTGTCGTCAAAAACGCCGTCGAGCGCATCCAGAAGCGCGCTGCCGACGACCCGACGCGCGGCGGCGTGGTGTGGCACACGCAGGGATCGGGCAAAACGCTCACGATGGTCATGCTGGCCAAAGCCATCGCGCGACTCGAATTGCCGCGCACGCAGATCGTTTTGGTCAACGACCGGATCGAGTTGGACGGCCAAATCCTGCGCACTTTCGAGGGTTGCCACATGGATGTCGTGCGCGCCCCGACCGGGCCACAACTGCCCGTGATTCTGGGGAGCGGCAAAAGCCAGATCGTCACGACGGTCATCAACAAATTTGAAAGCGCCGTCGCCGCCGGTTTGAAGCTCGATAACCCCAACATTTTTGTGTTTGTGGACGAAAGCCACCGCTCGCAATTCAACATTTTTCACGCTCGCATGAAACAGGCGCTGCCGCGTGGTTGTTACATCGGCTTCACCGGCACGCCCGTTGAAACGCGCGACAAAAAGACCATCGCCAAATTTGGCGGCCTGATCCAACCGGTCTATCCGATCCGTCAGGCCGTCGAAGACGAAGCCGTCGTGCCGCTCATCTACGAGGGCCGCGACGTGCCGCAAAGCGTCGAAGGCGATGCGCTCGACCGCTGGTTCGAGCGCGTTACCAAAGACCTGTCCGGGCAAGAGCGTGCCGATTTGAAGCGCAAGTTTTCCACCGCCGATCAACTGGGCAAAGTCGAAACGCGCGTGCAGGAAATCGCGCTCGACATCTCCGACCACTGGGCGACCAACTGGCGCGGCACCGGCTTCAAAGGCCAGTTGGTCGCGCCCGACAAAAAGACGGCGCTGCTTTACAAACAGTTTTTGGATGAGATCGGCCAGGTGTCGAGCGAAGTGCTGATTTCGCGGCCCGACACGCGCGAAGGCCACACCGAAACCGACGAAAGCGAGGTGCCCCCGGTGCAAGCGCACTGGAAAAAGATGATGGATCGCTTCGGCTCGGACGAGGCGTATAACGACCAGATCGTGGCGGCTTTCAAAAACACCGGCGACCCGGAAATCCTCATCGTGGTTTCCAAACTCATCACCGGCTTCGATGCGCCGCTCAACACAGTGATGTATCTGACGCGCCCACTTGAAGGCCACACGCTGTTGCAAGCCATCGCGCGCGTCAACCGCTTGAGCGAGGGCAAAGAGTTCGGCTACATCCTCGACTATCGTGGGGTGCTGGGTCAACTCAACAAGGCGCTCAAGTTCTACGACGAGTTGGCGCGCTACGATTACGACCCGGCGGACGTGGAAGGCACCGTCATCGACATCGCCGCCCTGCTCAAAGATTTGCCCGCTCGCCACGCCGAAGTGTGGACTTTGTTCGCGGGCGTGAACGCCGACGATTCCGAAGCGATGGAAACGCATCTGAGCGAACCGGCGCGGCGCGACGATTTCTATGAGCGCTTGAGCGCCTTTGCTCGCTCGCTCAAAGTCGCCCGCTCGTCGGCTCGTTTTCTCGACGAAACCGACGAGAAAACCCAAACGCGCTATGGCCGCGATTTGAAGTTCTGGGTGGATTTGCGCGGCAGGGTGGCGCAGCGCTACGCCGAAAAGGTGGATTACAAAGCGTTCGAGCCGCAAATCCAAAAGCTGCTCGACCGGCATATGAAAGCCGAGGTCGCGCGCGTTGTGGTCGAGAAAATCAACATCTTCGACCGCGCCGCCTTTGCCCAGGAAGTCGCTCGCATCGAGGGCGATTCTTCGCTGAGCGATGCCGCCAAAGCCGACCAGATGGCCTATCGCCTCCACAAGAGCGCGACGGCCAAAATCGAAGACGACCCAGCATTTTACACCAAGTTTTCGCGGCTCATCGAAGACGCCATTCGCGCTTTCGCCGATGGCCGCTTGGCCGACAAAACCTATCTGGCAACGGTCAAAGAACTCGGTGAAGGCTTGTCCGACCGCACGCGCGCCGGATTCCCTGCCTCGCTACACGGTGAAGAGATCGCGCAGGCATTTTACGGCTTGCTTCGCCCAACGCTGGAAACCCATGTCGCGGGCGATGCGCTCGATGTTCTCGCCGCCGACTTCGCGCTTCAAACCGACAAAATCATCCGCGCGGCGCTGATTGTCAACTGGCAGACCAATGGCGATTTAGTGAATAAACTGGCCATCGAACTGGACGACGCCTGGTGCGACCAGGCCCAGGCAAGCGGCTTTCGCCTTTCGACAGTTGAAGTCGAATCGCTGTTGGAGCGCGTGCTGGAAGTCGCCAAAAGGAGATACGCCCGATGATCGAGCGCGATGCGAGCGGCTTTGTGCTGCAATATGGGTCGCTCCGCTTACCTTTCGCCATCGAAAGTCGCAAGCGCAACACCGTGTCAATTGTGGTTCATCCCGACCGGCACTTGCAGGTCATCGCGCCCGAAGGCGCCGACGAAGAAAAGGTGCTGGGCGCCGTGACGAGTCGCGCGCGCTGGATCGCGCGCCAATGGCGCTTCTTCGCCCCGGCGCGCTTCGATGGCGCACGCCACGGCTTCTTCGCGGGCGAAACGCACTGGTTTCTGGGCCGCGCCTTTCGCCTCAAAATCGCGCCCGTCGAAGCGGGCGAGCGCGAGAGCGTTGTGCGGGAAGGCCGCTTCTTCTGGATTCGCGCGAAAACGCCGACAAACCCGCAACACATCGAGCGGCTGCTGGACGACTGGTATCGCTGCCACGCGCGCGAAGTGTTCGCCACTTGGCTGGACAAATGTCTGGCGAACGCGCGCAGCCTGGAACTCGAAACCGCGCCCAGTTGGGAAGTGCGCCGGATGCACAAACGCTGGGGTAGTTGCACACCGGGCGGAAAGATTCTGCTCAACCTCGATCTCGTGAAATGCCCGGTGGACTGCATCGAATACGTCTTGTTCCACGAACTGTGTCACCTGAAACACCCCCATCACGGGCCGGAGTTCTACCAGTTGCTCGCGCGGTTTTTGCCGGATTGGAAAGCGCGCAAAGCGAAGTTGGAGGAGTGGGGGGAGAAGATTTAGGACTGAACGAAAAAGGAGTTCGATTCAACACTTTATGATCACAATGATTGAACGATTTCAAGGAGACGACGGCAAGCCGCGTCTGATTGAGGTGCTACGACGCCAGAAAATTTTGCACGACAACGAGGCTCTGGCGGAAGAACTCGCGGAGCGGGCCGAGTTGGTGTCACTCAAAGCCAACGAGGTCTTGATCGAGCAAGGTGGCACAGACAATGACATTTACTTCATCTTGGCTGGCACGCTTTCGGTTTCGGTCAACGGACGCGAGATTGCCGTCCGCGAACCGGGGCAACACGTCGGCGAGATGGCACTGATAGACACGATGGAGGCCCGATGCGCGACCGTTTCCGCAGCAGAAAATGTCGTTGTTGCTAAAGCCTCTGAAGCCACCTTTTCTTCCCTTGCCGACAAGTTCCCCCGGCTATGGCGTTTGTTAGCAAACGAACTGTGTGCTCGCCTGCGCCAGCGCAATCAACTGGTCACAACCCCCAATCCAACGCCCGTTCTTTTCATCGGCTCTTCCGTCGAGGGATTAGCTGTCGCCAACCAAATTCAGATGGCGCTCTACCACGAGAAAATCATCGTCAAGGTATGGACGGATCAAATCTTCGGGGCATCCAACTTCGCCATCGAAGATCTCCAAGAACAGGTGAAAAGCGCGGATTTCGCTGTGCTGGTCGTGACTCCAGACGATCACGTCGTCAGCCGTAAACACGAACACGATGCTCCGCGAGACAACGTGATTTTTGAGTTGGGACTGTTCATGGGGGCACTGACTCGCCAAAGGACATTTCTGCTGACGCCTCACGGCACGGATTTGAAAATTCCCTCCGACCTGCTGGGGCTAACTCCGCTCAGCTACAAGGCTGAACCCAAAGAACATCTCGCCAGTGGCGTAGGCCCGGCTTCTACCGCCCTTGAAACCATCATCAAGAACCTTGGCCCCAAATGAATGGGGAGCAACCTGAGTTCTATCTGTATTCCATGCCCCTCGCTACGCATATGTTGCAAGGAGCCGTCCTTTTGAGTTTCAAACAGTAGTCGTGCAAATTCACACCATCTCCCTTCCCGACTTGACGTCTGACGGAGCAACGATCAGCGCGGAGTTGCTTTTCCGCAAAGCGAACAACGCTCCTGACGCGGATGGCTACGCTCTCGACCTCACAAACCAAAGCTGCATTTGCCCGGATGGTGTTCTGGCCGTGCTACATATCGCCCGCGTGTTGAGCGCCCGGTCGGGGCGGCGCGTTGAAATCGTGGGCGTGCCACAAAAAGTCCACTCGTATCTTCATCGCGTCGGGCTGTTTGAAAAGGGGGCTTCGTGGCTTAACTGCTCGCAGGCTTTGAAAGAAGAGTGGAGTCGTGTTTCCGACTCGCCCAACGTGCTGGACATCGCTTTCATCCGAAGTAATCTCGATATTCTCGCTGTGGTGAAGCACGCAGAAAACATCTTCACACGATGGCTACCTAACGATGACGAGGTGGGTCACTTGATCACTATCCTGAGCGAGCTTTGCACGAACATCCACAAACACAGCACAGACGCAAATGGGTGCGTGATCGCCCAAAAGTATGAAATGACTTCGAGCGACTACGTTAAGGTGTGCGTGGGTGTCGCCGATCTGGGCATTGGAATTCGCCAGAGCCTGAGCCGCGCCCACACGAACCTTCCCCTCAGCGAAAGTGGGTGTCTTGTGGCGGCTGTGGATGGTCTTTCCGCGCGAGGCGCAGGTGAAACCGGAACCGGACTGAGTAGCGCCGCCGGTATCGCTCGCCTTAACGGAGGACACCTTACTCTGCGCTCGCATACGGGGCGATTGACCCTTGGCCCCAGCCAGACCGTTGCCAAAGACAACCAGCCCTTTTTGGGGGGAACTCAACTGGCCATCGAGTTCCGCGCGCCATTGCCAACATAACTCCGTTACTTCTTTTAGAAGAGGAAATGCTTGACGCGAGGAAGCCGATTTGCAAAATTTGCAAGCAGTTCACTAACTTTTGATGAACACTCGCGTCAAACAACACAGGATTTATGAACATGCACAACTCGACGCTTCAAGAGCAAAAAGTCACCGATTTGGCTCGACAAGCCGGCGTGGATGAACGGTATCTGCTCGACCGGGAACAAGGCGAGTTGATGCTTCCAACCCTCCGGGAACATCTCCAGGAAACGCCTGACAACCAACCTTTGATCTTATGTTTTGAACCCCAGCATCGAATGGACGTGTCGTTTGCCGACGCTGCGTTCGTTTCCCTGGCACTGGAAGTGGTAGACGGCAAATTTGGCGACCGCACCCTCCTGTTCAAAGACCTCAGCAAGAACCTCATCGACAACATCCAGGGGAGCATCAAAAAGAGGGACTTGAAGTTGGCATTGTTGGCCGTTTATTCCAACGACACCTGGCATTGCATCGGGCACCTCGAAAACAACTTGCGCGAAACTCTTGATCAAGTCGCCAAGCACAATGGTCTGGGCGCTTCCGATTTGGCGAACGTTTTTGACCTCGCTATCAACACCGCCAGCAACCGTCTCAAAAAACTGCACGACCAGCATCTCGTGAGACGGGAAGCCCAAAGCACCGACAAGGGCTTGCAATACACCTACTACTTCTGGAAGTGGGCAGAGTAAGGGAACCAACGCTTCAACTTGGCGTTTGGCTAAGTGTTCACTTTATTTTAGTGAACCGTTCACCAAAAGAGTTGAAATAGTTACAGGCGCCGTTTCGGTGTTGGAACTGGTGAGGGTGAACGAGGAGGAGGACTTATGAGTTGGAAACTTGAAAAGAGCAAAGATCGAATCCAGGAACATCTGGACGGAATGGGAACTATCGAAGTCGCGTCGCTCGTGCGCGAGGCCGATTTGCAGAACTTGTTGAGGTAAACGTGTTGCCGCGACATCGCGGGCACGCACGTTTACCTCGACGTATCGAACTTTTCGCGTCTTGCGTCGCAGGACGTTGACGGCGATGACTACAAACGACTGATTCAAGGAATGCACCTTTATCAGCGCGAAATCGGACACATCGTCAGCAAAATTTTTGAAAGCGTCCGCGTGCATTTTCAAGGGCCAAAGTTGCACGCGCTGTGCTACCGACCGATTCGCAAAGACGAGAAGTTGGCAACACGAGCGGTGTTGCTTCAATTGGTTTTGAAGGATTTTGTTGCCTCGGTGTTCAACCTGGCATTTCCCAAACTGGGCGATTTCTCGGTTGCGGGCGGCGCCGACTTAGGTGAGGCGGTGGGCACTCGTAATGGGATGAAGAGCGACCGCGAACTGTTGTTTCTCGGTGCGGCAGCCAATTACGCCGCGAAAATCATCGCGGGCGCGGGCGCCCTTCGTATAACCGAAGAGTTGTTCCAATCGTTGCCAGACGACTTGCAGGACATTTGCGACCTTTGTGAGGATGGTCACTACAAAATCCAATCGCAATCGCGCTCCGAACTCGACGATTTGCTTGAAAAATACAACATCGAGTGGGATCGAGACGAAAGCACCGAGCGCATCAACGATGACAAGCGCGCGTTTCCGTTGCCGTCCATCGAATACAGCGACGCAACGGCTCTAATTGACCTCGACGCGCTCGGCATTTCCAACAACAAGCGCGTTCTGGCCGCTTCGATTTACGCGGATGTTACCGGTTTTACAGTCTATGTTGACGACGCGCGGGGAACCGACAGAGAAGAAGAAGCGCTGCGCGTCTTCCATGCTATTCGCCGCGAGATGGCCCGCGTGGTGCGTGACGATTACAAGGCGCTTCGTATCCAGTTTCAGGGAGACCGTTTGCAGGGCTACTTCATCTGCCCAAAGATGATGAAGCGGCCATCGCAATGGAAGCCGTCGAAATCGCGGCGGCGCTTCAGGCGAGTTTTGCATTTGCGATCAAAGCGGTTTTGCCCGAAGCCGAGTCGCTCCATTTGGCTGTTGGTATTGATCTGGGGCGAACGCTGGTATCTAAGTTGGGCACCCACGCGCACCGGGATCGCATCTGCTTGGGCCAAGCGGTGCAACGGGCAGCAGAGTGTGAAGAGCGCATTGGCGGCGAAGAAATCGGCATCACCAAGACGGTCTACGACCTGTTGCCCGCCGACGTGCGCGCCAAGTTCACCTGGCGCGCCGGAGCGGGATGCTACGTTGCGGCGAAACTGCGAACCGACGTTTTGGAAGCCATTCGTCGCGCCCGCGAATACGACAGCAATAAACCTGTCGCCATCGGAACGACGCCAAACGGTTCGACAACTATCAGCCCGGCTTCTGCGGCAACAGCGGCAGCGTCCATCATTCTGCCCTCGCGCCCGTTCGCTTGCGGTGAAGACGAGCGATGATACGGCTTGAACAGGAAAACGGCGCGCGCCTCCGAAGCGACTGCGAAGCGGTGCGCGCCCAATATCCTCACCTTGATTTGGAAGTGCAAGAGGGACGGCCTATTTTGGTGGGCGTCATCAAGACAGCAAGCGAATGCGGTGTCGAACGGTGCATCCAAATTCAAGTAGAGTTCCCAGATGACTACCCGTTGCATGAACCCAAGGTGTTCGATGATGCAAGGCAGTTTCGCCATAGGGCCGCTCGTCACTTCTATCCTGATGGGCGGTGTTGCTTGTGGCTACCACTGGAATCTGGGTGGAAAGCTGACGATTCCAACACGCTCTTGCATTTTCTCCGGCAAACCACCATCTTCTTCGACAAACAGTTCATCTACGACGTGATCGGGCGCTGGCCGGGGAAGGCATGGGGCCACAATGAAATGGGCTACCGGGAGTGGCTCTGCGAAAGGCTCGGAGTGCCCACCTCCCAATTCGCGCGTTTTGCTGCAATCTGGAACGGACGTTCCAGTTGGCGTGCGACCGCGCCTTGCCCGTGTGGAAGTGGCGTCAAATACCGCCGATGTCATCGTGAGCGCGTTGAGCAGATCAATCAACTGTTGGACTCACCCGAAGACTTGAATTGGATTCGCCGTGCGTGCCAATAACGACCCCTCGAACCCCCTTATGGAAGAACGACTCAAACACACCCTCGGCTTAGTCATCGACTTCGTGAAGTTCGCGGAAGCAAAGAACGCGGCGCTACTCGCCGCCAATAGCGTTTTGATCGTGGGTATATTACAGGCTTGCTCCGCCCGGCCTCATCTTGCGACATGGTTGTGCTATTACGTCAGTTATCTCCTGTTCTTTCTTTCACTGAGCGTTCTTGTGGCTCTGATTTCGTTCATGCCTTTGACGATGTTCCCTCTTTTGCGCCTTTCGGGTGTTCCTTCACCCGACGACAACCTCGTTTTTTTCGGTGACATCGCCAAATACGATGTGCCCTTATACCTTGCTTCGTTGAATGAAGATCCGGCATCACCAACAGAACCAACTTCACGATTCCATGTAGACCTGGCCGGTCAGATCATCATCAACGCCCGAATTGCCCTCCGCAAATACCGGTGTTTCTCATGGGCGTTGTGGTTGTCACTTTACGGACTTGCTACTCCCCTTGTGGGCCTGTGCGTTTGGCTGGCACTCTGTCAGTCCAAGAAACGAAGGCCGAATGGATGAAGGATTCTCCACTCAGAAACACCCAGAAGAGCTTGTTGCGCCGCCACTTGTTTTTGGCGTTGTGTCACATCTCGCACATCAGGTTGAACGAGTAGCCGAGCAACCGCACACAAGCCACTGCGTGCTCTAAACCATCCGCGCCAGGTAAGACTCGAAAACGAAGATGAAGGCATTCTCGATTTGTCGCAACAGCGAGTTTTTTACGTTCTTTGTGGCAACGTCTTCCTACACAATCGGATGCGCACAGACTGCCGTCTTACCACTCGCATGATCATCGCACTCTTCAACCAGAAAGGTGGCGTCGGCAAAACGACTTCGGCCATCAACCTCGCGGCGGCGCTCGCTCAGAGTGGCGATTCGGTCACGGTCGTGGACGCGGACGCCCAGCAACAAGCCGTCGGGCACGAGATGCCGGGCGTATCTATCGTTGCCGCCCTGGGCGCGGAGGAACTACGCCGCGCCGTCAGCGAGGCGCAAACCGACTGGGTTCTCATTGATTGCCCGCCCTCTTTAGAGGGTGTTAGTGACTTGTTTGAGTAGACCCAGTCGGACAAAAGAGCGGCTTTGCCATGATCAGATTTGATCCATGCTACGGCTCATGGCATCGGGAATGCCAACGTCGAAAGCTGCACCATGCACAGTTGCACGTTGCTCTTATCGTGCATGAGTTCACAGCGCAGCGAATCGCAAAAACCCTGAATCGCGTGTTTGGAAGCACAATACGCCGATTGGAGCGGAATGCCGCGATAAGCGAGCGCCGAGCCGACCTGCACAATCGAACCCTCGTCGCGCGGCAGCATCCGCTTGAGCGCCGCGAGGGTGCCATAAACGTAGCCCAGATAATTGACTTCGATCACGCGCTGGTATTCTTGCGGCTTCATCTCTTTGACCGGCGAAAAGACCGAACACATCGCGTTGTTGATCCAAATATCAATCGGCCCCAGTTCGCTCTCGACGCGCTCTGCGGCGGCTTCGACGGCCTCGGCATCGGCCATGTCGGTGGGAATGATGAGGGCTTGACCACCAGCATCTTCAACGTCGGCTTTGGCGCCTTCCAGACCGGCTCGCCCGCGCGCCAGCAAAGCGATTTTGGCGCCGTCCTGGGCGAAACGAATCGCCGTCGCGCGCCCGATTCCGGCGGAAGAACCGGTGATAACCACGACTTTCGCTTTTTGTTCGGCGCTCATGCGGGGATCTCTCCTTCCGTCGAGCGCAGCCGGTGGTGGTAAATCAGCGCGGCGGAAATCGCGTAAAACAGGTGCATCATCAGGCTGGCCAGCGCGGGCATCAAGCCTTTGCCCATGCCGAGCATGAAAAAGCCTGGATTCATCATGGCTCCGGCCCGCACCAGAGGATGCATTGCCATCATCACCGGCATCA
>JAABUR0100007912.1_pt1 | contig 12419 bp, 11 predicted proteins | sample 5560091 | NCBI WGS metagenome assembly JAABUR01 (sample SAMN10711879, study PRJNA513375) | rock metagenome | isolation source: Antarctica rocks | place: Antarctica: Victoria Land, University Valley sud
CCCAGGGTGGACGGTGCGTAGGGGTGGTTGAAGATCGTGCCCATCGCCCCGTGCCGCAGCAGGGCCATGTCATCAATGCTGTCCGCCCCCGCGACCATCCCCGCCACCAACGACATCACCTTGCGCCCGGCGTTCGCACCCTTGTCGCGGGGAACACTGAGATGCCCATCAGCCAGAGCCCCCAGCCGGCACCGCTGGGCCAGGGCAACGACCGGTACCAGTCCCGCCGCCGACACGAGATTCGGGTCATCGAACACCGCGCCAGCCACCGGGTGGGTATGAGAGAGTTGCATCCGCGAGAGCCCTTCTTGCTGGTGTGAAAACGGACCTTAGACAAGCCCAATTCTCCCAGCCCGCAAGGGCATTTCGTCATTCCGACGCGCTCACCACACCAACCTCATCGGTGGATCGAGGCTTAGCGGTGACCGCGACGTCGGCCACCGCCGCAGGCCTAATTCTCACAATTTCACCCGGCGCGCCGATGGCGGCCGCCGATCCGATCAGTACTGCGAACTTCACGGCGTCGCAGGAACCAGCCTGCTGAACCTCAATGCGAATGCGCTGGGGATCCTTCCCGTCGTCAACGCCGGGATCGGTCCGATCACCGCGAAAGCCAACAATCCAGTCAACTCGCAGGGGCACACGTCCTCAGCGTCGGCGGACCTCGCGACGGCCGCGCTGCTCGGTTCGGGGAACATCCCCATCGTCAGCGCGAGCCAGACCGCTCCGCCGGACAATGCCACTCCGGCCACCTTCGGACCGGTCAACATCCCGCTTTCTCCGCTGCTCAACGTGAGCGCTGTCAACGGAAGTGCGCAAGCACGGTCCGCTGCCGCAGGCACCTGCCTGGCGAGCGGTGTGCCGCTGAGTACTTCTTCCGTCAACGCGGCAAGCGCGGACGTCCTCACCTCGATAGCCGGGTTGCCCGCACCTGGGCTTCCAGTGGCACACGTCGGTGCGGTGAGTTCGGCGGGTTCTACTTCGCTGGTCTCCGCTGCCGGGCCGAACGACACCCGCGCGGTACAGGCCAAGTCGGGCTCCACGCTCTCGACCGTCTCCCTGTTCGGTGGGGCGCTGACGATCAACGTGTCGAAGACGTCGACTCTCACGGCGACGGCGAACGGCAGCACGGGCGGATCGACGGTGAGCTTCGACGGACCGACGTCCATCGCCTACGTCGTCGCCGGGCAGACCTTCACGGTACAGGCCCACAGCACGACGACCATTCCGCTGAACGTCGGACTGATCAACGCAAGCGTCGATCTGTCCTATGCAAACTTCACCACGGTGCTCGCTCCGGACGGCACGTCCGCGCAGAGCTCCGGTTCCGTGCTGTCCCTCCGGGTGCGGGCAAACCTTCCGTTTACTGCCGCGGGGACCCTGGCTGATGTCACCCTCGATCTCGGCCCGCTGTCCGCTTCGGCCACCGCGCCGCGGGGTGGGGTGCAGTGCGGTCAGATAACTCCACCGACCACGGCCGCGCCGACGATCACGTCTCCCGTGGACAACACGGTGACCAACAACAACCGCCCGCCGATCTCCGGCAACGGCACGCCCGGAGCCATAGTCACGGTGAGCGACGGCACGACACCGATCTGCACGGCCACGGTAGGTAGCGGTGGCACGTACTCGTGCACTCCGACCGCCCCGCTCAGCGATGGACCGCACTCGTTGTCGGCCACCCAGACGCCCCCGGGCGGCACCATGAGCGGGCAGTCGAACATCGTGCACATCACGGTCGACACGATGGCACCGATGCCGGCGCCGGTGATCACCTCGCCGGGCAGCGGTACGACGGTCACGACGAACATGCCGCCGATCATCGGTACCGGAACCAGCGGTGACACGATCACGGTCAAGGACGGCGGCGGCAACACCGTTTGCACTGCCGTTGTCGACTCCACCGGTCATTGGACGTGTACGCCGACCACCGAGTTCCCGGACGGCTCGGTCACCATTATCGCCACCGAGACCGATACGGCGGGCAACTCCACCGACTCGGCTCCGGTGACTTTCACGGTGAACACCCAGGCGGCAACTGTCCCGGCGCCGGTGATCACGTCCCCGACGAACAGTTCGACCGTGAACCAGGGAACGGTTGCCTTCACGGTACCGGCGTCGCGGGTGACACCGTCACGGTGTTCGAGGGCGGTCAGGCGCTCTGTTCGGCGGTTGTCGACTCCACCAACAAGTGGACCTGCACACCGACGGCTGGGCTGAGCGCTGGATCGCACACCGTGGTGGCCACCCAGACGGATACGGCGGGCAAAACTTCCGGGCCGTCCAACACGGTGACGTTCACCATCACGATCGTCGGGACGCAGTTCGTGCCCAAGAGCCCCTACCGGGTGCTGGACACGCGTCCGGACACCAAGGTGGGTTCGACCACGGGGCCGGTTGCACTCGGTGGCTCGGTCACGCTGTCGGCCGCTCAGCTCAAGGTCCCCGCGGGCACAGCGTCTGCGGTGGTAATCAACCTGACGTTCGATGCTCCCGCCGAGGCCGGGTTCGTGACGGCCTACCCGTCCGACCAGCCTCGACCGGTGGTGTCGTCGCTGAACTTCGCCAAGGGCCAGACCCGGGCGAACCTGGTGATTGTGCCAATGGCGGCCGACGGCAGTATTACCCTTTACGCGCAGCAGCAGACGCAGTTGGTCGCTGACGTCTTCGGGTATTTCGCCACGCAGGCGCTCACCGACTCGGGGTTGTTCCACCCCCTGACGCCGAGTCGCTTGCTGGACACCCGCGTAGGCAACAACACACCGCTGGGCACCAACGAGACCCGTAATCTCGCGGTGACCGGCACCGGTGGAGTCCCGGCCAGCGGTGTCGAGGCAGTCGTGCTCAACGTGACGGTGTCGCGGCCCACGGGCGCGGGTTACGTCTCGGCGTTCCCCAAGGGTGCGGCGTTCGACAACATGACCTCGAACGTCAACTTCCAGCCGGGTGACCTGGCTTCCACGCGGGTGATCGTGCCCGTCGGGACGGATGGATCGGTGTCGTTCTACAACTTCAACGGGAGTACCCCGCTCGTCGTCGACGTAACGGGTTGGTTCTCCGCCACGGGATCCCAGGACACCACCGGTGCCCAGTTCGTGGCCGTTGACCCGGCCCGGGTGATCGACTCCCGATTCCCCTCGGTGGGTACCACGGGCGGCGCTCTCGGTGCAGGAGAGACTCGTCCACTGCAGCTCACCGGGGGAGCCAACGTTCCTACGGCGGGCACGGTGGCCGTGGTCAGCAATCTGACGGCGGTTAACCCCACCGTCGATGGCTTCTTCACCCAGTTCCCCACGGGCACCGCTCGGCCGTTGGCCTCGGACGTCAACTTCGTGGCCAATGAGGTGGTCGCCAACCTGACGCTCGGCGGAGTCAGCGCCGCCGGCCAGGCTTCGGTGTATAACCTCGCGGGAAGTACCGATGTGCTGGAGGATGTCTCGGGTTACTTCCGGGTGCTACCCGCCGGCTGATTGATCGCTCGTACTGCAGCGCCAGTCCCTCGCACGGGACTGGCGCTGCAGTGCGTTCAGGGAGCAGCCAGACGGCAAGTCGCTGGAGGCTTCTCACGCATCACGGCCTCGGACTACCAGCCTTCGGCGTCTTCGATGGTGCGCAGAGCGCGCGTCCGGGGTCGCTCGGGTTGGTCCTCAACCTCACCGCCGTCGAGGCGCGCCGCGCGCCGCAGACCGGCCAGCGCGACCCGTCCGTATCCTGAGTCGGTGCGCACACCCGACCTCTCCGCAACAAGAGGTCGCAAGCGCTCCCATCTCGGCATCGCGTCGCAGGTCAGCGGTAGCCAACTCCTGTTGGCGGCGTCCGGATACATCGTGCTGGCGATGGGTGGCCAGCTGCTCAACCCGGTGTCGTTCGCGGCGGTTACGTCTTTCTACTTGCTGTTGAACACCATCGGCCGGGGCCTTTGTGCCGCAATCGAGCTCCATCTGACACGCGCAGTAGCTCACGATCGGTCGATCGGCCGGTCCTTGGCCGTTGCGCGCCGGGTAGGAATTCAGCAGACCGCCGCGCTGCTCGGGTTGGCCCTCGTCGTGGTGATCCTCGCGTCACCCGTCATCACGCGCTCGTTCGCCCAAGACGTATTGCTCACCGCGCTGCTAGCGGCCGCAATGCCTGGGATGGCGTACGCGTACCTGCAGCGCGGGCTGCTCGCTGGCTCGCGGCGCTATGGCCGGTACGCCCTGAGCTTCATTGTCGAGGGGATTACGACGCTCGTGTTTGGTGGAGCGATGCTGACCTTCGGTGTGCACGACCGCTACTGGTGGGCGCTCGCGCTGATGTGCGGCTCAATTGTGTCCGTACTGACCTTGTGGACCCTCTCGCTGCGTGGCCCCACCGGCGAAAACACAGTGACACGACCCGTGTCGAGTGGACGCAAGCGTGACACTACATCGGCGGCAGCGGCGCCCGACTTGGTGTGGTCCGTCGTCGTGCTCACCTGTGTGCAAGGGGTATGGAACCTTGCTCCTGTCATCCTGACGTGGCGTTTGGCGGCGACCCCGGAGGTAGCCGCTGGGTTCACGTCGATGGCGCTGATCCTGCGGGTTCCAGTATTACTCTTTCCGGCCGCGCAGGCGCTACTCCTGCCTGTTCTGACGGCTAACGCAGAGTCGGCTCGCGCACGGCTGCGTGCTGTTTCGCCCCGAGTCATCGCGGCAGGTATCTGCGTTGTGGCACTCTGGGGTTTCGGCGCCACGGTCGTCGTTCCAGTCGTTGTCCGGGTGGTTTTCGGCCAGCATGCCGTACCCTCAACCGCCGTGGCCTTGATCCTCGCCGCGGCTTCGGTGCTGGGCGGAGGGGGACAGTTACTGCAGACTGCACTCGTAGCCCAAGGGCGCTACCGCCGGTCGGGCCTGGGATGGGTCTCGGCATTGGTAGTGCTCGTACTGCTGGGTACGTTGCTTCCGGCTAGCGACCTGCTCGCGTCGGTGTCTCTCGCCGCGGCGACACTGACCACCGTGCTCGTCTTCATACCTCGAACGAACCGATAAGATGTGCTCCTCATTGCCGATAACCCGAGATGGTGGGTCCGCATGGTTAGTGCGCAGGCGAATCTGGAAGGGTTGAGCGTGGAACAAGCGCCCGGCAAGGCACATAGTATCGCTCCAGTGCGTCTTTGGAGATCCACTCGTCGTGCCTACCGTAAAAAGGGTTCGGACGATCATAACAGGCGCCGATCGCTGAATGTCGGACTGAACGGGCGAGATAATTCGCTGGGCATCATCCGTCTCGCGCTTGCGTCGGCGGTGATTCTTTCTCACGCATACCCCCTGTCCGGTGCTGCCACGGAGCCCCTTGCGCGGATCAGTAACAAACAGGAGACGCTGGGCGGAGTAGCCGTACTCGGTTTTTTTGCTATCAGTGGATACCTCATCTCCAAAAGCGGCAGCCGAAGCGACGTTGTACAGTACCTTTGGCACCGTATGCTCCGTATATTTCCGGCATACTGGATGGCTTTGTTGGTGGGCGCTGTTGTGGTCGGACCAATCACTTGGTGCGTCGAAGGCCACTCATTGTTCGGCTATGCGCAAAAGGCTGGCGGTTCCTCGCTGGCATATTTGACCGCAAATTGGAAATTGACCATTCATCAGTATGGAATCTACGACATCTTCGCAACGACTACACCGTACGGCCGCTCAGTCGGCGGAAGCGTGCTCAACGGTTCTCTTTGGACTTTAGAATACGAGTGGATGTGTTACATGGTGGTGGGCGCACTCTTGGTGCTGGGGGTGCTCACCCGCGCGAGGCTACTGGTGATCTTGATCGCCGCCGCGCTGTTTGCGCTCCAAGTATTTTTTCTTGCCAATCCCATGTGGTTAGCGATTCACCTGCCGTACTTCGCTGACCAGTATCGAATCAGCTTGTTGTTGATTTTTCTCGTCGGGTCGTGCTTCGCTGTCTACTCCAACTCGATACCGCTAAATGACTACCTCGGCGTGCTTTCAGCTTTGGTGGTGCTGGCGACGCTGCTCACGGCCGGCTTTGCACTCATCGGATTCCCTGCTTTAGCTTACTTCATTCTGTGGCTGGCCGTGCGGCTACCGCAACCGCTTCGCCGGGTGGGAGCCCACAACGACTATTCCTATGGAATCTACGTGTATGGCTTCCTCGTTGAGCAGGTTCTTGCGTACTTCGGCGCGTACCGATGGGGAATCCACTTTTATGCTTTGTGCACTCTGATAGTTACCGTTGCCTTAGCCTGGCTGAGTTGGCATGCTATCGAAAAGCAAGCTTTGAAGTTGAAGGGTCTCGGTCCTGGTCGGGGCGGACGATACTGGGCAAGGCGCATCGCGAGGTGTGGGCGCCGTCGCGACGCTAATTTGTCCCCGCCGGAGGGTGTTGCGTCTGACAACACAGTTTCAAGTGGGCGCCTGCGCTCGTCCATCTTGGTGCACCGGGTCAACTACGAGGGTGGGGGAACGTCATGACTGCGGAGCCTGGCAGTTTCGGCGCGCGGACCACCGATGCAGGGCAGCGCAAGGTCTGGTGGGTTTCCTTGCTCATCTTTCTTGCACTGGGGGGGCTTTGGGCGGTCGCAAGCCCCCTGTTCAGCTATCCGGACGAGCCTGCCCACGTCATCTACGCGGCGGGGGTGGTCCGCGGCGACGTGATCGGTATACCGGCGGGTATGCAAACCGAGGTCCACGTTCCTGCCTCGTACTCCGCTATCGAGAATCCATCCCCGTGTTACGCATTCAAACCAGATGTCAGCGCGGCTTGCTTGCCGCCGGTTGCAGCCAACGTTCCTGGGCAGGCAACCGTCGGGACGCTGGCCGGTCGCTATCCCCCCTTGTTCTACCTCTACGCAGGTCTGCCCAGCCTGTTCTCCACGGGTGGCTTGGGTATTTACCTCATGCGCCTGATGACGGTCGCGCTCTGTGCCGCGCTTCTCGCCTCCGCCGTCGCGTCCGCGTGCGCTCGTAGCCGTGGACCATGGCCTCTTGCCGGTTTGCTGCTCGCGCTGAGTCCAATGACGCTTTACTTCACCGGAGCGGTCAACCCTCAAGGACCGGAGATTGCCGCCGGAATTTGCTTGTGGACAGCAGGGCTCGCGCTGTTGGGACAAGTCGACAACCAACATTCCGATAGCCGGATGCGCAGGCGGCTTATCCTTCGGGTCGTGACGGCGGGCGCCGTACTCGCGACGGTACGCCCCATCTCGCCGTTGTGGTTACTGCTTATTGTGGTTCTGATTGTGGTGGCGTACGCACAGCGCGCTACGTTCTGGGCTATAATTCGGCTCCGCCTCGTTTGGTTCGGAATCGCAGTGGTCGCTTTGCTCGGCGCGGGAACCGTAGCCTGGGTACAATTTCGAGGTTTTGTACAGTCGGAGGGCAAAACCGACTTTGCGCGGTTACCGCCCGTTCGCGCTTTCCAAATCTCGCTTGACAGACTGGGCTACTGGTTGAAACAGATGGTGGGGTTATTTGGGTGGCTTGACACAGACGCGCCGTTCTTGACCTATGTTGTATGGACGGCATTGCTGGGCGTGATCATCGTACTCTCCCTAATGTATGCATCGCGGCGTGAACTTTTAGTAAGCGCTGCATTGATGGTCGTCGGCCCTACTATATCAATAGCCGCCGAGTTGGCAAGCTACAAAGAACACGGATTCGGCTGGCAGGGTAGGTATGTCCTCCCCTTGCTGGTGGGTGTACCCATCCTGGCGGGCCACATACTCCGTAATTTCAACGGATTTCATCGCCGGGCAGCGCGGCGGCTATGGATAGTGTTCCCGGGTCTGGTCGCGATCGCGCAGTTCGTCGCTTTCAAAGAAACTCTTAGTAGGTATTCTCGCGGTATACCTTTCGATCTGACCAAGCCGGTTTCGCCGCTGACGTGGGCTCCGCCGATCGGTTCAACGGCGCTTATTGCAGGGTTTGCTGTCGTGCTGCTTCTAGCGGCGGTCCTGATGTGGCGAACGTTGGTGACCGCTGGGTGTCTGGCGCCAGGCACGGACGCTTCCGAACGCGACGAGGAGCCCCTGATTTGTCGACCGCTCGAGGCGACTCGGTGAGCTAAGAAAGCTGGTCACGCCGATCTCCGGATCTGTGTCCTGAAGGGGGTCAAGGTTTGCGCAGCACCCATAGTGCGTTGTTTCTGCGCGGTAATATACGGGAACGCGTTACGATTTCCCAACCAGGTAATGCACTTTCGATCAACCCCTCGATCTCTGGCAGTGCCATGAAGCGGACGGATGTGTCACCACTCACAAACCGATCGGCAGCATATGCCAAGAAGTTGGCGGCCCCGCGGATTAGTTCCCATTCTTTTAGTGCGATGACCCCGCCTGGTCGTGTCAACTTGGCGGCATCTTGTAATACGGAAAGCCTCGAGTCATCGTGGACATGGTGCAAGACGTCGACCAGCAGTGTCACGTCAAAACGTTCGGTGTAATCGGCCAGCAACTCCGTGCTTGTCGCGACAACGAACCGTGCGTGTTCCGGGTCCCCATCGTAGAGCCGTCCAGCCGTTGGCGCGGGATCCACTCCAACAAATCGAGTGGCAGGCCAACGGCGGTGTAGTGCGTTGATGATCGAGCCGTCTCCGGTACCTATTTCGCCCACCAAGGTAGGGGCGGTGATCACCCCTGCCAGGGTCGACGCGAAGTGCTCCACCGAGATGAACGCACCGCGGTAGATGTTTATTGCCGGAATCTCAAAGCGACCCAACTTGCTTCTGACCTTCGCACCCAGGCCCATTCGACGCTCCCTCCGGCTGTGGACCGATAACTGGACTACGCGGCAGCGGCATTGGATAACCGGCCCGTCCCGCCCGCCAACTGTACCGAGACTCCACGACGGACACCCGTCGCGGGCCGAACTTATTCAGTCGTCGGGCGTCATCCGGCCCGTTGTCCACGACAATGAGGTGGTTGACCCGGCGGCTCTGTCCGGTTACCACGGTAAGCGACTTGGCCAGCAACTCGGGCCGGTGCCGGTGAGACGACGACCGCGATGATTGTGGCGGGCGGGCTGCGCGCAAGGAGTGTGGAACCTGGCGCCGGCGATCCTGACCTGGCGGCGGACCGCTTCGCCGGTGATCGCGGCTGGCTTCACCTCGATGGCCTTGACCCTGCGTATCCCCATATTATTCTTCGCCTCGGCCCGGGCGTTACTGCTGCCGGTACTCACCGTCAGTGGGGAAGCGGTTCGGGTACACGTGCGGGCGGCGTGGCCCAAGTGGGTTGCCGCCGAGGCCGGCGTGGTGGTGCTGTGGGCCGTGGTGGCAGTCGGAGCGGTGCCGGTGGTGGTTCGGGTAGAGCGAGGTTCCCTCCACGGCGGTGGCATCGCGCCACCTCGCCGGTGTTTGCGGCGGCATGAGGCAAGATGGCCCCAGGGGTTTGCAGGCGCTCGGGAAGTGGAAAAGATCGAATCCAGGACACCGCAGACGTCCCGGTGGTTCCTGATTGCGCGCGGGTGCGGTGTCGGCGTGGTGATTGTCGCGACGATGGTGTTTCTGCGGCAATCCGGTTTCTTGTGTCAAGGGCCATTGGAATCTGCCCAGGGGCGGTCGTGAAACCTGCCCGGTGGTGGCCATGGGATCTGCCCTGGTGCTGGCCATCACCGGTCGGGTGCTCAGCTCAAGGGGCTCACCCCTTGTCCGGCGAGGGCTTGGGACAGGCGCACGCTCTCACCGGTGGTTTGGCAGATGTGGGTGTGGTGCAGTAGCCGGTCGACGGTCGCGGTGGCCAGTGTTTGGGCATGAGCTCGTCGAACGCGGCCGGGTGGAGGTTGGAGGAGATCGCGACGGAGCGTTTCTCGTAGGCGGCATCGACGAGGTGGTAGAGGCCTTCGGCGGCGTCGGTGGCCACGGGCAACAGCCCAATGTCATCGACGACGACTAGATCGGCGCGCAGCACCCGGGCGATGGCTTTGGTGACGGTGTCATCGGCGCGGTGTCGGCGTAGTAACACCCCGAGGTTTTCCAGGGTGAACCGCGCCACACTCAGACCCGCCTGCACGGCTTCTTGGCCCAGCGCCTCGAGCAGGAACGTTTTGCCGGTGCCTGAGGGGCCGCAGAGCACGAGGTTCTCCGTGCGGTGCACCCACTCCAAGGTGCGCAACGCTTGCTGGGTGGGTACCGGGATCGACGAGGCCTCCGCCTTCCAGGCGTCGAAGGTTTTGCCCGTGGGGAAACCGGCCGCCGCGCGGCGGGTGGCCAACGCGGAGCGTTCCCGCCCGGCAGCTTCGGCGGCGAACAGGGCGCGCAGCACCTCTACCGGTTCCCACCGTTGAGCCTTCGCGGTCGCCACGACCTCCGGGGCGAGACCGCGAATGTGGGGCAACCGTAATCGGCGCAGTAAGGCTTCAACGTCCTTGGGCAACGGCGGTGCCGTGGGAACACCCAGGGCAGGAACAGCTTTCGTGGTGGTGGTGGTCACCTCGGTGGGCGTGAACAGCTTGGACAACGACACGGCCTGGGCTGCCCGGGGTGGCCCGGGAATGCCGAGCAACCTCGACCGGCCCCTCCGCTCCGCTGTGGACGATGATCACCTGCTCATCCGCGCCGCGGCCATGCACCCGCACCCACACCGTTTGCCCGAGCAGGGTGTGGGGCACCGAGTAGGAACCGCCGTCGGAGGCGACCATCGGGGACTTCGCCGCCACCGTGCGGGTCACCCCGAACGCCACCGTGTGCGGATGCGCGGGCAGCGGGTGCAACCGGGTGCGTTCCTCGGCGAGCATGTCCACCGGTGCCCGCCGCGTCACCCGGTGCACCCGGGCGTTGACCTGCGCACAGAACACGGCGCACGCCGCTTCCAACTCGGCGAACGAGGTGTACTGCTCGAGCAGTTTGGTGTCCTTCGGCACCAGATCAGCCTTGGCCAGCTTCACGGTGGACTCGCTGCCGCCTTTGCTGGCCGGGGCCGCCGGCTCACACGTGTGCAGAGTGACGCCGTAGTGGCGGGCGAAGGCCACCATCGCCGGATTGCGCACCGGCACCCCGGCGACGTGCTCCACGGTCAGCGTCTTCTCGTTGTCGCTCAACACATACGTCGGGGCGCCACCGATCCGGCGGAGCGTCACATCGAGGGCGGCCATCACACTGGGCGAGGTTTTGTCCCGGATCGCGAGCACCACCCGAAACCGTGACCACGCCAGCCACGCACAGAACAGGGTCATTTTCACCCCGTCGATCATTGGGTCGTCCCCGAAGTCGTATTGCAACCACATGCCCGGCTCGGTCACCCACGGGCGGTGCACCCGCACCCGGCCGAGCCGGTAGTGGGCCTTCACCGCCGCCACCGCCCGCCGCGACGTGCGCTCCGACCCGGCATAACCCAAGTCGCGCAGCTTGTCATGGGCCACATCGGCGCGGACCTTGCCCTTCGACCGCTCGATCCACTCCTCCAACTTGTCCACATAGGAATCGATCAGCTGCGGCCGAGCCGCCGGGTGCACTGACAACGCACCTGCCTCCCGGGCCGCGACATAACCGGCCACGGTGTGGTGTGAGCACCCGGCGAGCTCGCCGGCATCGCGCAACGACCCGGTCAAATCGAACGCTTCCAACATATTCATGATCTCCTCGGCAGACTTCACGGTGTTCCTCCTGGGTCGGTGGCGCATCAGCACCGCAACCGCACCCCAGGAGGGGCCCACACCGCGGGAAGCGGTACGGCAGACGGAGTTCGTGTCGAGCAGATCCCGTGACCGCCAGCGGGCAACTCTCCTGGCCGCCACCGGGCAGCTAAATGACCGTCTCCGGGCAGTCTCCCGTGGCCGCTGTCATTCTTGTCCCGCCGACTCACGCTGGCCGTTGCCCTGCTGGCTGTGTTGGCCGTCCCCACATCCCGGCAGTTGTCTCGCCGTATCTTGCTCAGCGTCTGTCTGGCCTTCGGGTGGATAACCCTGTTGTGGTGGGCTCCTCTCCCGGTCGGTGAAATTGGGCGCGCGATCTTGCTGCTTGCCGCGCTAGTGGGCGCTCTGGGCGGCGGGTGGGTCGCCGGCGGCCCCTGGCGTTCGCGCTTGCGAAGGCTCGTTCCCCGATGCGCGGTGGTGGACGCCTATCCACCGGTGCTCGTCCTGTGTACCGGATGGGTGCTGTACCCGTGGTTGAAGCCTAAGCCCGGAGCCGAGTCTCTGAGTCTGCTCATGGATGGTTGGGACCATTCGGCCCACTTCAGCATGTTCCACATGATTCGGGAGACCGGCGTCACGGTGGACATGGCCTCCCCGCCGGCCTCCGGTGGCATCTGGGCCTTGCCAACTACCCACAGTCATTTCATGCCGTCACCGCGATGATGGTTGAGCTGTTCGCCGGCCCGAGAGTCGGAGACATCAGCGCGGAGCTGAGCGCCTTCTAATGAGATCAGTCGGGTGCTTCTGGAAGGCTCGACTGCAGCAGCGGCTGGCGGGTCAGCACTCACCCTTACAGGCCTTTTTGAGGCCTACTGACAG
>JAABUR0100007920.1_pt1 | contig 12411 bp, 13 predicted proteins | sample 5560091 | NCBI WGS metagenome assembly JAABUR01 (sample SAMN10711879, study PRJNA513375) | rock metagenome | isolation source: Antarctica rocks | place: Antarctica: Victoria Land, University Valley sud
CTCCGTGAATTCTAGGCGTGCTGTGGAGCCGCCTTGCGCGCACGTACGGGATCTCCGCCGCTCCGGCGATCCGGTTCTGCCGGCGCCTTCTCGCCGGCCCGGTCGGTTTGCTCGGCCTTCTCGCCCGGCTTGGTCGTCTCGGTCGGGTCCGCCTTGGGCTCGAACGCCTCGACCAGCCGGCGTTCCTCCACCAGCGCCTCGGTCAGCGCCTGGTCAAGGGCCGTGATCCGCTGGGCCGACCTGCGCGCGGCGGCTTGGCGCTCGGCCAACCTGCGCTCGGTCGCGTCGCGCCTACGCTGCGCCTCGCGCGTCGCCGCTACTCTCCGAGCGACGACCAGGCGGTCCTGCACCTCGAGCTCCCAGCCCACCTGGAGCTGGCGTGCGCGCTGGTCGGCAAGCAGCAGCAACCCCTCTATCTCACGATTTCGCGCCAGAGCAGCGTCATGCGCGGCGCTCACTCGCGCCAGCTCGGCTTGCGCCTGCCTGCCGGCTCGGCGAGCCTCGTCGGCCTCGCGCTCCAGCCCCTCGACCCGCTCGGACTCCACCCCGACCCCGGGCTCCGACCGGGGATCGCGCCTGCGCTCGCTCAGCTGAGCGACCAACAGCAGTCCCTCCACCTCACGGTTGCGTGCCAGCGCGGTGTCGTGCGCGGCGCTCACCCGGGCAAGCTCTGCGTGGGTCTCCTGCCCGGCCAGGCGAGCCTCCAGAGCCTCACGCTTCAGCTGAGCTCGAGTGTGCCTGAGCTCGACCGCAAGCCGCTCCGCCCGGGCAGAGCTCGCCTGGAGCTGCTCATGGAGCTCGTCCGCCCGCGCCCGTTCCCGGGTGGTCGCTCGGCGGGCAAGCGCGAGATCGGAGGGCTTGCCGTCTCCTGCGCTCCCCGGCGCCGGCGTCGGCGCCGGCATCTGCGGTGGGAGGGGGCGGATACCCGTGACCCGCTCGTGGAGGGCAGGCAGGGCGAAGATCAGCTCCGTGCCGATCTCGATGGTCCAGGCCTCCCCGGACTTGACCAGCCCCATGGGGGCGGCGAATCCCCCGGCCCACGGCGCCGCGTCGAGCGCGGCGCGGGGAGCCGGGGTTCCGGCCACGGGCTGCAGCCGATGCCTCTGGCCTAATGAGACGACGGTCAGAAGCGGCGCCGGCAGCAACCGCGAGCCCTCGGCTCGCCACCGACCGCACACACGCACGAGAGCGGTCGAAGCCGACGCGCGAACGAACTCGAAGGTGTCGAGCTCGAACTCGATCGGCGTGCGCCCTGCTGACATTCGGATCGTTCTGACCACGCTACGGCTCTTTTCCGCCGGTGCTACTCCGGGTCGGGCAATGCTAGCCGGATCTCCGCCGTTCTGGTCCAATGCGCGCGGCGGTAGGGCGGGCCGGGCGACCGAGTCGCCGGCCGACGCTCACCGCGAGCGGCTACGCGCGCTGCGGGGACGCGCCGCGTTCCTTCTCCAGCTGGCGCTCGGGGGCGATGCGCACGACGTTGTGCGCCAGCCCCACCTTCTCCATGCCCCTGATCACGAGCGCGGAAGGGTCGAGCTCCCAGCGCCGCAGGCCGTGCTCGGCCGAGCGGGGAAAGGCGTGGTGGTTGTGGTGCCAGGACTCCCCGAGCGAGGGCAGTGCCAGCCAGAAGACGTTGGTCGACTTGTCGTCGGTGGGGAAGCGGCGCGTGCCCAGGAAGTGGCAGATGGAGTTGATGCTCCAGGTCACGTGGTGGACGAGGAAGATGCGCACGAGGCCGCCCCACAGGAAGGCGGTGGCGGCGCCGGCGAGCGTGCCGGTCAGCACATACCCGGCAAGGGCCGGGAGGGCCAGGCTGACGAGCACGATGAGCTCGAATCGCCGGTTGATCATGCGCATGCCGCGATCCTCGTAGAGGTCAGCCCCGTAGCGCTTCCAGTCGGCGCGACCGTGCTCGCTCATGAGCCAGCCGGCGTGCGCGTGCCAGAGGCCTCCGAGCACGCCGCGCACGCCCTCGCCGTGGCCGACGTGCGGGCTGTGCGGATCGCCCTCCTCGTCGGTGTGGGCGTGGTGCTTGCGGTGGTCGGCGACCCAGGCGATGACGGGGCCCTGCACGGCCATCGACCCGAAGAAGGCGAGCAGATACTCGACCGGCTTCGAGGTCTGGAAGGCGCGATGGGTCAGCATGCGGTGAAAGCCGACGGTCACGCTGAGGGCGGTGACGAGGTAGAGGACGGCAAAGATCGCGAGGTCGACGGCGCTGACAACGCTGTTCCACAGCAGGACAACCGCCGCGATCGTGGCGATGAAGGGGACGACGACGGCACCGAGGTTGGCGATCTTTGCGGCTCTGGTCATGAAAGAGCATGATATGCGAATAAGGCCGCATCGACTACTGCGACCGGTACGGTTCTTCGCCCTAGACTGCTCATGTAAATGACAAATCTTCTCGAGACCGAGCCCTGGCGCGCCCTCCCGGCCGACGTGGCCGACATCATCGAGCCCGAGCTCTCGGCCACCTCCGCGGAGATCCTCGCCACGATCGCGCGCGAGGTCCCCTCCTACGCGCGCCCCTTCGAGGGCAACTTCGGGCACGGCGTGCGGACGGGCGTCACCGAGGCCCTGCGCCATTTCGTCGCCCTGATCCGCGATCCCGAGGGTGGGAGGGAGCGCGAGGTCTACGTGGCGCTGGGTCGCGGCGAGCTTCGCAACGGACGGACCCTGGACGCCCTGCAGGCGGCCTACCGCGTCGGCGCACGGGTCGCCTGGCGACGCCTGTCGGCGGCGGCGCGGAGGGAGGGCGTCGAGCCCGAGGTCCTCAGCCTCCTGGCCGAGGCGATCTTCGCCTACATCGACGAGCTCTCTTCGGACTCGGTCGACGGCTACGCCGAGGCGCGGGCGGAGGTCGAGGGCGAGCGCCAGCGCCGCCGCCGCGAGCTCGTCGCGCTGCTCCTTCGCGAGCCTCCGGCGCAGGCCGCCGACATCCACTCCGCCGCGCAGGCGACGGGATGGCCGCTCCCCCGCGCCGCGGCGGCGCTCGCCTTCGAGGCGGCAGGCGTCGAACGGGTGGCGCGGCGCCTGCCCTCCGATGCGATCGCCACCGTCCTCGACGGAACGGGGTGTGCGCTGGTCCCCGATCCCCAGGGTCCCGGTCGCGCGGGGGAGATCGAGAAGGCGACAGAGGGGATCGCCGCGGTTCTCGGCCCGAGCGCCGGGCTCGCCCCGGGCGCGACCGGCGGCCCGGCGGCCGCCCTGGAGCGAACCCCGTCCCGCAGCCAGACCGCCGCGGTCGGCCCCGGCGGCCCGGCGGGCGCCCTGGAGCGAATCCCGTCCCTCAGCCCCACCGCCGCGGTCGGCCTCGAGGACGGCCTCGTCGAGCTGCGCGACTCCTGGGCGCTCGCCCGCGCGGCGCTTCACGGCCTCGCCGGCGGCGCGCTCGGCGGCTCCGGGCTCGTGCACGCGGAGGAGCGCCTCCTCGACGTGCTCCTCCTCGAGAACCGCCTGCTCGTGCGCCGCATCGCGGCGCGGCGCCTCGCGCCGCTCGAGCGGCTCACGCCCAAGGCCCGGCGGCGCATGGAGGAGACGGCGCTCGCCTACGTTCAGCACGGGGGAAACGCGGCCGCCATGGCACGCGCGATGCACGTCCATCCCCAGACGGCGCGGTACCGCCTCGCCCGCCTGCGCGAGGCCCTCGGGGACGGGCTCGACGACCCCGACGAGCGCTTCGAGCTCGAGCTGGCGCTGCGCGGGCGGGCACATGGGCTCGGCTCCTGATGGCGCGGCGTCGATAGCATCGCCCGCCCGTATTGCCGGCCACCCGAACGACGAGGCTTGGACGACCCATGGCGCACCCTGTGACCCTCATCCCTGGCGATGGAACCGGCCCCGAGCTCGTCGAGGCCACACGGCGCGTGCTCGAGGCGACCGGTGTCGGACTCGAGTGGGACGAGCATCCCGCCGGCGAGGACGTCTACCGCGAGGAGGGCACGCCGTTTCCCGAGCGGACGCTCGAGTCGATCAAGCGCAACCGGGTGGGGATCAAGGGGCCGACCACGACCCCCGTCGGGTCGGGCTTTCGCAGCGTCAACGTGCTGTTGCGCAAGGAGCTCGACCTCTACTCGTGCATTCGGCCCTGCAAGGCCTACGAGGGCGTGCGCACACGCTTCCCCGAGACCGACATCGTCATCGTCCGCGAGAACACCGAGGACCTCTACGCCGGGATAGAGTTCGAGAAGGACTCGGCTGCGGCCGAGGATCTACGGCGCTTCCTCGAAGAGCTCGACCCCACCGCGCGCATCCGCGAGCACTCCGGGATCTCCATCAAGCCGATCTCGGTCTACGGCTCGGAGCGCATCGTGCGTTCGGCCTTCGACTACGCGCGCACGAACGGTCGCCGGAAGGTGACCGCGGCCCACAAGGCCAACATCATGAAGTTCTCCGACGGGCTCTTCCTCGAGGTCGCCAGGGAGGTCGCGAAGGACTACGACGACGTCGAGTTCGAGGACCGCATCATCGACAACCTCTGCAACCAGCTCGTCTCCCGGCCCGAGGAGTACGACGTGATCGTCCTGCCCAACCTCTACGGGGACATCGTCTCCGACCTCGGCGCGGGAATGATCGGAGGGCTCGGCCTGGCGCCCGGCGGCAACATCGGCACCGAGGCGGCGATGTTCGAGGCCACCCACGGCTCGGCCCCCAAGTACAAGGGCCTCAACCGGGTCAACCCGACGGCGCTGATGCTCTCGGGCGTCCTGATGCTCCGCCACCTCGACGAGCGCGAGGCGGCCGACCGGCTCGAGGCGGCGATCGCCGAGGTGATCCGCAAGGGCGAGAGAGTCACCTACGACCTCAAGCCCTCGCGCGACGACCCCACCGCCGTGGGAACGAGCGAGTTCGCCGACGCCGTCATCGAGCAGTTCGGTGCCGCTTGACCCGCCGTCCCCTGTGGCCTTTCACCCGACCCCGGCACGCGAGGAGATGACCATCTCATGAGCAACGGTTCACCCGTCACCGTCACCATTACCGGCGCCGCGGGACAGATCGGCTACGCCCTGATGTTCCGGATCGCCGCGGGGGAGATGCTGGGGCGCGAGACTCCGGTCCGCCTGAGGCTGCTCGAGATCCCCGACGCGGTCAAGGCCGCCGAGGGAACGGCGATGGAGCTCGACGACTGCGCCTTCCCGCTCCTGCGCGGCATCGAGGTCACCGACGACGCCGGTAAGGCCTTCGACGGTGTCAACGTGGCGCTGCTGGTGGGCGCGCGCCCGCGCAGCAAGGGCATGGAGCGCTCCGATCTGCTCGAAGCCAACGGCAGCATCTTCAAGCCCCAGGGTGAGGCGATCGCGGCGGGCGCCGCCGACGACGTCAAGGTGCTGGTGGTCGGCAACCCCGCCAATACGAACTGCCTGATCGCCATGAGCAACGCCGGCGACGTCCCGCGTGAGCGCTTCACCGCCATGGTGCGCCTCGACCACAACCGCGCCATCGCGCAGCTCGCGAAGAAGACAGGCTCGCAGGTCGGGGACATCACGAACATGACAGTGTGGGGTAACCATTCCCCCACCATGTACCCCGACCTCTACAACGCGAAGGTGGGAGGCGAGGTGGCCGCCGAGACGGTCGATCAGGAGTGGATGGAGAGCGACTTCATCCCCACCGTCGCCAAGCGCGGCGCGGCGATCATCGACGCGCGGGGCGCCTCGAGCGCCGCGTCGGCGGCCAACGCGGCGATCGATCACGTCCACGACTGGGTGTTGGGCGCACGCGATGACGACTGGACCTCTATGGCCGTCCCCTCCGACGGCTCCTATGACGTCGAGGAGGGCCTCGTCTCGGGCTTCCCCTGCCGCTGCGAGGGAGGCGAGTGGTCGATCGTCGAGGGGCTCGAGATCAACGACTTCTCCCGCGAGCGCATCGACGCCTCGGCGAAGGAGCTCGCTGAGGAGCGCGAGGCGGTAAAGGACCTGATCTAGACGCTCTCCGAGCTTCTGGCGCCGCCTGGCAAGGACGCAGCCTGCATGGCGTACTCCGTACGCGAGCAGGCGAGACGCAGCCAGGTGGTGATCAGGGGCTCGGAGAGCCGGCGGGGAACCAGCCCTTGTCTTCCTTGCGGACCTTGCCCTCGCCCGCCAGGGTCGGCATCACCCGGTAGAGGTAGTTCTGCTTGATGCCCATGCGGTCGGCGAGCTCGGGGATGGTGATCCCGGGTTGCTGCTGGACGAGCTCAAGCGCTTGCACGGCACGGGTGCCAGAGCCGCGCCGGCGCCCGCGTCGCGCCCCGCTCGCGGCGCGACGCCGGGGCGCCGATCCGTTGGTCAGCGCGGCGCGCGCGCGCTCGAGGCGGTCCACCTCGTCGCGCAGCTCGGCGAGCCGCTCATCGATCTGACGTGTGACGTCCGCAACGTCCATAGGGGCCTCCGAAAAGTGGGGACTTTGGTAATACTCGCCGCCATCCGGGCGGTTCAGCGATTAACTATAGAGCACCCTTCACCCCAAAACCAGCCTGCCGATGCGCCGAGGTCACCCTCTCTCCACGATCGCCTTGAGCCTTTTCAGTGAGCTTTCGGCTTCGCGCTTGGGAACCCCGCCCACAAGCGCTCGACTCGCGAGGCTCCCCAGCGGCCCGAGCGGGGCCTTGAACTCGTTGTGGTAGTCGAAGTGGGTCCCCCCGTCGCGGTTCTCGGCGAGGTGGTACTCGGTGCTTGCGTGGGAGCGCGCCGGACCCCTCCCCTCCCATCGGGCCATCCGCGGCTCATGGTGCTCGGTGACTTCCCACTTCACCTTGAAGCTCACGCCGCGGAGGCAGAGCGTCTGCTCGAGCTTTGAGCCATCCTCGAGTGGACGGTCGGAGACCTTCCCGAGCTTGCGGTGAATCGTGACCCAGTCACCCAGGCGGCCGGGGTCCATGATGACCTCCCACACCTTCTCGGGTGGGGCGGAGATGTCGATGCCGGCTTTGACGACGGAGGACACGGGCGGGGAGGATAAGGTGCGAGCGCCGCGCCCTCAGCGCGCCCGCAGCTCCTCCACGGCCTCCCAATCGCGTAGCGAGCGCTCGACCGCCGCGGCGAAGGGATGCAGGCGGACGCCGAGCAGATCGGCGGCCCGGTCGTCGCGGGGGAGCAGGTCGGAGTCCAGGCCCTTCATGAGCGGCAGGACGAGGTCTACCGTCTCCCCGGCCACGGCTGCCGCCAGCGGCGCGGCAAGCGGGGTCGCCCTGAAGCGGAGGTCGATGCGAGGGCGCCCGACGAGCATCAGGTCGCGGATGCACTCGATCATCTGCGCATAGGAGAGGATGTCGGGCCCGCCGATGTCGAGCGACTGCCCGGCGGCCTCGGGCACCGTGAGGGAGGCGACGAGGAGCTCGAGGACGTCGCGCTGGTCGATGGGCCGAGTCCGGTTCTCGCGCCACGCCGGGAGGGCGAGCACCGGGAGGCGCTCGATGAGCCGCACCAGGAAGCGGAAGGAGCGGGAGCGGGCGCCGATGATGATCGAGGCCCGCAGCGCGGTGGAGCCCGGCGTCGCCGCCAGCAGGATCTCCTCGACCTCGAGGCGGCTCGCGAGGTGCGCCGAGATCGGCGCGCCGGCCGGGACGGGACCGCCGAGATAGACGATCTGCGCGACTCCCGCCGCCTGGGCCGCGCGGGCGAAGTTCTCGGCTCCGGTCCGCTCGCGGTCGGCGAAGCCGCTGCCGTTGGTGGAGGGCTCCATCGAGTGGATCAGGAAGTAGGCGGCCTCGACCCCGTCGAGCGCCTCGTCGAGGCCGGCGCCGGAGACGACGTCGCCCTTGACGACCGGAATGTCCGAGGTCGCGCGCGAAGGGTCGCGGGCGAAGCCGCGGACCTCGTGGTCGTCGCGCTGCAGGCGGGCGACCAAGGCGGCGCCGACGAAGCCGGTGATGCCGGTGACGAGGATGCGCATGGCGGGGAAGCTAGCGCCGCCGGCAGCTGCTCGGCCGGTGGCCGGTCTCCCGTCGGGAGCGCATCACGCGATCCAGCCGTACACGATCACGTCGATCTCGCGCGGCGCGTGGACGCCACGGATCACGCGCTGCTCGATGTCGGCGGTACGGCTGGGGCCGGCGATCAGCACCAGGCTGGACGGCGGAGGGGCGGCGGTCGCACCGAGCCGGGTCAGGGCGTCGGCCAGCGATGCGACGACGCCGTCCTCGCAGAGGAGGATCACCTGGCGCGAAGGGAGCACTCCCGCGCCGCGGGGCCGCCCGGCGCCGTGCGCCCAGCCGACCTGACCCGTGTCCGCGACGGCGACGTCGGCGACGAGCAGCGAGACCTCGGCTTCCGGGGCCTGCGCCTGCGCCTGCGCGATGTCCTCGAGGCGTGCGTCGTGCCACCGGGCGACGGTCGCCGCGCCGATCATCTCCCGAGCCATGGCGCGCGCCTCCTCGAGCGACTCGGCGCGGTGCGCGCGACCGTCGAGCTCCTCCCACCGCGCCCGCCACTCGTCGACCAGGTCGAGGCCCGGCCGCGGCTGCGCGGCTCGGCCCTCGAGCGGGACAGGGGGGCTCGCCTCATCCACGCCGCTTCCTCCATTCGCCGCACTCCCCTCGGCCGGGCCGCCTCGCTCATCCACGTCGCTTCCTCCACCGCTCGTGGAAGGGCTCGGCCGCCGGCGAACGGACGTCGCGGGTGGAGGTCCAGCCGTCGAAGGGGAAGGGGGCGCGCGGGGTCCACCCGTCGCGGCTCGCGCGCGCCGCCTTGCGCCACAGCGGGCCCAGGGCCTTGCCGGCCGTCCGCGCCGTCGCCCGGTAGCCGGCCGGGCGCGACCACAGCCGCGCCCATGCCTCGAACAGCGCGGCCTCGCCGCGGTGCGGGTCGCGCTCATGCGCGGCGGCGCGCAGGGTGACCAGCTGCTCGTCGAGGGGGATCTTCACCGGGCACGCCTCGGCGCACGCGCCGCACAGCGACGACATCCAGGGCAGCTGCGCCGTCTCGGGCGAGGAGCGCTCGAGCGCGGGGGTGATCACCGCGCCGATCGGCCCGCTGTAGCTGGACCCGTAGGCGTGGCCGCCGACCTGTCGGTAGACGGGGCAGGCGTAGAGGCATGCCCCGCAGCGGATGCACTGGAGCGCCTCCTCGAGGTCGGTCCCCCGGACGGCCGAGCGCCCGGCGTCGAGGAGCACGAGGTGCAGCTCGCCGGGCCCGTCGTCGCCGTCGCGGGCCGGCCCGGTCACGACCGAGGTCGAGGCGGCCGCCGGCCGGCCGTGGGAGGCGAGCGGGAGCATCTGCATCAAGTGCGCCGCGCCGGTCCAGTCGCGCACGACCTTCTCGATCCCCATCAGCGCGATGTGGGTGCGCGGCAGCGACGCCGAGAGCCGGATGTTGCCCTCCGACTCGATCAGCACCAGCGAGCCGGTCTCCGCGACCGCCATGTTGACGCCGGTTATCCCGACGTCGGCGGTGAGGAACCGCTCGCGCAGGACGCCTCGGGCGTAGGCGACGAGCGCCGCGGTGTCCTCCGGGTCGAAGGCCTCTCCCGACAGGCGACCGAACAGCTCGGCGACCTGCGCGGCGCTGAGGTGAACCGCGGGGGCGAGGATGTGCGAAGGGCGGTCGCCCAGCTGCTGGACGATGTACTCGCCGAGGTCGGTCTCCACCGCCTCGACGCCCGCCAGCTCGAGCGCCTCGTTGAGGCCGATCTCCTCGGCGGTCATCGACTTCGCCTTGGCGACCGAGCTCGCGCCGCGCGCCCGGCACAGGCCGACGATGATCGCCGCCGCCTCCTCCGCGGTGGCGGCGTGATGCACCTCCCCGCCGGCCGCGCGCACCCGCTCCTCGAGGCGCTCGATGAGCTCGGGGAGATGCGCGACCGCATCGGCCCGCACCCGCCGCGCCTCCTCGCGCCACGCCTCCCAGTCGACGAGCTGCCGCGCGCTCGCGCGCTTCGCGGCCCAGTTGCCCGCCGCCCGGTGGAGGTTGACCGTGATCGCGGGGGCCGGCTCGGCCCGCGGCGGGTGCAGGACCCGGTGGCTCACAGCGACCCTCCGGCGAGGCCGCTCCGCGCGAGCACGACCCCTCCGGCGAGACGGCCGCACCCGTTCACAGCGACCCCTCCGGCTCGAGCAGGTCGACCAGGTGGTGGACCTTCAGATCAAGTCCTCGTCGGCGAGCACGGCCGTCGAGGTGCATCAGGCAGCCGACGTCGGTGGAGACGATCGCCCGGGCGCCGGCCGCGATCGCCCGGTCGAGCTTCTCGTCGGCCATCGCGGTGGACACCTGCGCGAGCTTGAGGGCGAAGGTGCCGCCAAAGCCGCAGCACTGGTCGGCGCGCTCGGTCTCGACGAGCGTGCACCCCTGCACGCCGCCCAGCAGCGAGAGGGGCGGGGCCGCCTCCCCCAGGCCGCGGAGCATGTGGCACTCGTGGTGGTAGGCGACCGGAGTGCCCGCCTCGCCGGGGTAGCGGCCCCCGACCTCCTCGCGCCCGAGCACCTCGACCACGAAGCCGGGAAGGCTGTGCGTGCGTCCGCCGATCTCCCGGGCGATGGTGAGCCGCCCGGGATCGTCGGCGTAGAGGCGCTCGTAGCCATGGCGCACCATGTGCACGCAGGAGCCGAACGGCGCGACCACCGGATCGGAGGAGGCGGCGAAGGTGTCGAGGAAGCGATCGGCCACTCGCCGCGCCTGCTCGGGGTACCCGGAGTTCAGCGCAGGCTGCCCGCAGCAGGTCTGCCCGGCCGGAAAGGCGACTTCGCATCCGAGCCGCTCGAGAAGGGCGACCGTGCGCTCGCCGACCTCCGGATAGACGAGGTCGACCAGGCAGGTCACGAATAGCTGCACGCGCACCGCGCGAACGGTACCCACGGGGGCCCGCGCAACCGCGCCGCCGCGCCGCCGCGCCTCGCCAAAGGCCCCGCAGTTTGCGTCGAAAGGCGCAAAAAAGCCGCTCGCTGCAGCCTATTTGGCCCCAGGCGAGAGAATTGCTGCGAATTGCGACGTCGGCCGTCGAGGGTGGGGGGCGAGGAGTGCTTGGATGCTCGCCGCAACCGAAAAGCGACATGGAGAGGCGAATGGCACAGCGGCGATCGACGGAGCGGAAGGTGACGTGCGGGGAGTGCTACTTCGGCCGCAATCTCTTGTGCGCCATCAGCACGAGCGAGCCTTGTCCGACCTTCCGGCCCGACCGCCCGGAGGGCCTACGCCCACCGCGCCAGCTTCGCTTCGAGTTTCGCCAGCGCACCCAGGCGGCCTGGGCCTTCCCCTCCGCCCAGCAGCAGGCCGCGCTGCACGGCTGAGCCGCGGCTCGCGAACCCTCACCGCCGGCAGATCGTCACGCGCATCCGGCTCTCCTGCGCTCGGGCGACAAAGCGCAGGCGGGCTCGGATCAGCTTCGCGTCCGTGGCCGAGGCGTAGCGGCGCTCGAAGGTCACCCGGGCGCGGGGCGCGAAGCGGACGATCTGATCGGATCCGACGAGCGAGGACCCCTTGACCTCCGGGTCGGTGGCGCTCTTGCGAAAGAAGGTCGAGAGCTCGAAGTGATCGCCGCGGCGGGCTGGCCAGGAGATCCGCACGCCGCAGCCGCGCGCCTGGTAGCGGAAGCGAACTCCCGTGCGCACGGGGGCATCGCGGCTCCTGCGCCAGCCGCCGGTCACCGTCACCGTCCCCTCTTCGTCGGCCTCGATGTCCTGCGCGTAGGGCAGGGCGCCGTTCCCTCCCGGGTCGAGGATCGGGCCGGCGCTGTCGGGCATCGCCTCGGTGTAGGGCTTGAGCGGGACGACGTCGGTCCAGCGGCTCGCGCCGCTCCGTCGCTTCAGCGCCGTGAGGCCGAAGTCGAAGCGCAGGTCCCGGATGCGACCGGGTCCCGGTGCCGCCTTGACCGCGAACCACGTCTTGCCGCGACGCACGGCCGCGAACCTGCTCGGTCCCGTCCCCAGCACCGAGGCGCTGTCGCGGTCGGCCGACAGCCTGCTCGGCTTGGGGCGCCGGCGCTTGGCGTCGTCGAGCGACCAGTTCAGGGCCATCAGGGCCAGCCCGGTGAAGGACGGGACCCCGGCGCTTCGGTCCAGGCCGTCGAGCGCCGAGGCCGAGACGCCGCGGCGCAGCCCCGGGACGATGTAGAGCCCGTAGCGCCCGCCCGCGTAGACGCTGCCCAACCTGGTCAGCGCGCGCTTGGCAAGGGCCTCGTAGCGGCGGTCGTGCTTGCGGTCAGAGCCCGGGAGGTCTGCGACCAGCTGGGCCCCGTACGTAGACCGCCTCGACGAGCCAGTGGTTGCCGTAGAAGTTCGTCTTGGGCAACCGGCTGAGGCGCACCCGCCGCAGGAAGGACTCCCAGCGTGGACGCACCCGCCGGAACCTGCGATCGCGCCTGAGCTGGCGCTTGGCGACCGAGTACGCGCGGATCACCGCGAGGTTCTCGAAGGTGGACTCGGCCTTCTGGTAGGGCGCCTCCTCGACGGCGAAGGTCACGGCCTTCAAGCCGCTGGCCACCATGCGCTTGTCG
>JAABUR0100007921.1_pt1 | contig 12411 bp, 11 predicted proteins | sample 5560091 | NCBI WGS metagenome assembly JAABUR01 (sample SAMN10711879, study PRJNA513375) | rock metagenome | isolation source: Antarctica rocks | place: Antarctica: Victoria Land, University Valley sud
TCCTCCTCGAGCTCCCGCACGGCGGCCTGCCGGTGAGCGGCGTCGCCCTCACCCTCGTGGGCGTCGACCGCGCCGCCCGGGAAGACCCAGACCCCTGCCATGAAGCGCGCGGCGTGGGTCCGCCGGACGAGGAGCACCTCGAGCGTCTCGGCCCCGCCGCGCAGCACGACGACGGTCGCCGCCTGGCGGGGGACGACCTCCTCGCCGGTCTTGTCACCGCGGTGATCGCGCGCTTCCAAGGTCGGGCCAGGCCCGGCTCGCTCATCGGCCATCGCTTGACCCTATCCGGCGGGTACCCTCTTCAGCGTGACCGAACAGGCAGTAGTGCAGCGGTGGATCTGCGAGTCGTGCGGCTTCATCTACGATCCCGCCGACGGCGACCCCGACGGTGGCATCCCGCCCGGGACGGCGTGGGAGGACATCCCGGACACGTGGTTCTGCCCCGTCTGCGGCGCCCGCAAGAAGGACTTCGTCGTCTACGAGGACTAGGCCCTGCCCGACGCGGACCCCGCGCACGCCGCGGAGCTCCAGGCACTCGACCGGCGCCACGTCTGGCATCCGTACGGCGCGATGCCCGCGGCGACGCCGGCCCTGGTGGTCGAGCGCGCCGAGGGCGTCCACCTGACGCTGGCCGGCGGCCGCCGGGTCGTCGACGGCATGAGCTCGTGGTGGTGCGCCTGCCACGGGCACCGCCACCCGCACATCCAGGCGGCGGTCGCCGCGCAGCTCGAGCGGATGCCGCACGTGATGTTCGGCGGGCTGACGCACGAGCCCGCGGTCCGGCTCGCCGAGCGGCTCGTGGCGATGACGCCTGCCGGCCTCGAGCACGTCTTCTTCGCCGACTCGGGCTCGGTGGCGGTGGAGGTGGCGATCAAGATGGCGCTGCAGGTGGGGCGCGGGAACGGAGACACCGCGCAACCCGCGCGCACGCGCCTGCTTGCCCTGCGCGGCGGCTACCACGGCGACACGTTCGGGGCGATGGCCCTCTGCGACCCCGTCGGCGGGATGCACCACCTCTTCGCCGACGCGCTCCCACGGCATCTCTTCGCCGACCGGCCGCCGCCGGGCTTCGACGCGCCGCTCGACCCCGGCTGGATCGCAGGGATGGAGGCGCTGCTCGAGCGCCACGGCCACGAGCTGGCGGCGGTCGTCGTCGAGCCCGTGGTGCAGGGCACGGGCGGCATGTGGTTCTGGTCGCCGGCGTACCTGCCCGTCCTGCGCGAGCTCTGCGACCGCCACGGCGCGCTGCTCGTGCTCGACGAGATCGCCACCGGATTCGGCCGGACCGGAGAGCTCTTCGCCGCCGGTCACGCCGGAGTGACGCCAGATATTATGTGCGTCGGCAAGGCGCTGACCGGCGGGACGATGACCCTCGCCGCGACGCTCTGCACCCCGGCGGTCGCCGGCGCCATCTCTGCCGGGGAGGGCGGAGCGCTCATGCACGGCCCGACGTTCATGGCCAACCCGCTCGCCTGCGCGGCCGCGCTGGCGAGCACCGACCTGCTGCTCGACGGGACCTGGCGGGAGCGGGTCGTGCGGATCGAGGGCGAGCTGCACGCGGGCCTCGAGCCGGCGCGTGCGCTTTCCGGGGTAGCTGACGTCCGGGTGCTCGGCGCGGTCGGCGTCGTGCAGCTCGACCACCCCGTCGACGTGCCCGCCGCCACCGCCGCGGCCCTTGCCGAGGGCGTCTGGCTGCGCCCGTTCCGCGACCTCGTCTACACGATGCCGCCGTTCACCTCCCGGCCCGAGGAGGTCGCCGCGATCACGCGGGCGGTCGTGGCGGCGGCACGGGCGAGCGGGTAGTCAGGAGCCGGCGGAGGCCTCCGCACCGAGCTGCTCCGGGGCCTCGGCGAGCGGCTCGGGCAGTGGCCGCTTGAGGTAGCGCCACGGGAACCAGGCGCCGACGGCGATCCAGCCCTCGGCTTCCAGCCGGCGCAGGCGCGCGCCGATCGCGAACGGCACCCGGCGGTGCTCCCAGGGGTGGTCGGAGTGCTCGACGACGTGGAAGAACGGCCCGAAGTCGATGACGTGCCAGCCGAGCCGTCCCTCGCGCTCGAGGACCTCCATCTCGTCGAAGGCCGTCAGCGGCGACAGGACGCGCCGGTCCGGCGTGTCCGGCAGCGACGCGGCATCGGAGGGTCCGGCCGCGGTTCCGAAGCGCTGCTGCGCGGCCTGGCGGCTCACGCTCAGGACCCGGCCGATCGCGTCCCAGCTGTGGTTCGCGCGGCGGGCGCCGGCGATGGACTCACGCAGCAGGCGGCTCGTCTCCTCCGCGCCCGCGCGGCTGGCCGCCACGAGCCGCAGGTAGCTGTCGCGATCGTGCTCGAGCTCGTCGCGGAGACCGGCGGGCCCTGAGAGCACCGCGTCGGCGATGCCCTCGCGGATCCGGGTCGTCTCCTCGTCGGTGAGCAGCATCAGCGCACCTCACGATCGAGGGGCTCGAGGCGGTCGAGGACGGCGGCGTCCTCGGCTTGGCTGCGGCGGGTGGCGGCGCTGCCGCGCGCGTCGGTGGTGGAGCGCATGCGGTGCACGGTGCCCCCGATGACGACAGCGCCGCCGACCAGGGCGCCGCAGAGGACGCCGGCGGCGGTAGTGGGGGAGATCGCGCCGAAGGCGGTCAGACCGACCAGGGCGCCGACGAACGCACCGAGGAGGACGAGAAGGGAGCGCGCCGCAGGGCGGAGGACGGATGCGGCGATGGATGTTCGTGTCCTGGGCATGCGTCAACAGTACCTTGACACCTCACGGCCTGTCAAGTGGAAGTTGACATGCGGGATCGTCGGGCGCCGTGCGCGGGAGGCCGGGAAGTCACGAGTTATTCACGGCAAATCGGAAGATCGGGCGATCCTGGTCTGGCCATGCGCCACCTGCTGCCGGTCCTCGCCGCCGCCCTGCTCATCGCCTTGCCCGCCGTCGCCGCGGCCGCGCCAGGCCCGGGCGAGATCGGGCCCGCGTCGGGGCAGACGCAGAACGGGCGCGCGCTCGCGCCGGCCGGTCGCCTGACGACGCTCGGGAACTTCCCGACGGGCGGCGCGCTGAGTCCGGACGGGCGCTTCTACTGGGCCGCGAACGCCGGCCACGGGCGCAACTCGATCTCGGTCGTCGAGGTGGCCACGGGGGCGGTGTCGCAGACGCTGCCGTTGCCGGGCGCCTACGTCGGCGTCGCCTTCGCGCCCGACGGCAAGACCGCCTACGTGAGCGGCGCGGCCAAGGGCGACCCGGATCCGGGCGCGCCCGTCAAGGGCGGCGCGGGCGACGAGATCCACACCTTCTCCGTCGACGCCGCGGGCAAGGCGACCGAGACCGACCTGATCGCGCTCTCCCCGCCCCAGGGCGGTCGTGCGCGCACGACCGACACGCTCTTCCCGACCCAGAAGGCCTACCCCGAGGGCCTGGACGTCTCGCCCGACGGCGCGACGCTGGTCGTCGCGCTCAACCAGGCCGATCGGGTCGCGATCGTCGACGTCAGGACGCGCGCGGCGCGCTACGTCAGCGTGGGCAACTACCCCTACTCCGCGCAGATCGACCGCGACTCCAAGCGTGCGTTCGTGACGAACGAGCTGGCGGGCACGGTCTCGGTCGTGGACCTGGCGGCAGGATCGGTCAGTGCGACGATCCCGGTCGGCGGCCCTCCCGGCGACGCGAAGCTCGGCGGCCCGCTCGGGGACTTCAACGCGCATCCGCAGGGGATGGCGCTCGACCCCAAGCGCGATCTTCTGTACGTCGCGGTGGCCAATCGCGACCTCGTGGGCGTCGTCGACACCAAGACGCTCAAGACGGTCCGCTACGTCTCCGTGGCGCGCCCGGCGGCGCTCGGCACGGCGCCCGTCGCGCTCGCGGTGACCCCGGATGGCAACTCGCTCTTCGTCGCCGACGCCAACGAGGACGCCCTCGCGGTGGTCGCGCTCACCGACCGCGTCGTTCCGGCGATCCCGGCGCGCCCGGCTCGGGCCGGCACGGCGGCGACCGCCGTAGCCCCGGCTCGCCCGGTCCGCACGGTGTTCGCGCCGCGCTCGACCGCTTCGATCCTCCGCTACCGCATGAGCCGCGTGAAGGCACAGCGCACGTACCGCACGAGCCTGCGCAAGGCGCGCACTGCCGGCGGCCGCCGCGCCGCCAGGCGCCGCTACACGCGCACGCTGACGTCGCTGCGCAAGCGCCTCTACGAGGGCCGGCGCCTGAAGGCCTGCGCCGGCCCCAGCGCGGCCGCCGACCGGCGCTACCGGACGACGGTGCTCAAGGCCGCGCAGAAGCGTGACGCCGCGCTGCGCCGGACGAAGGGCTCCGGCCGGAGCGCGAAGCGCCGCCGCGCCGCGGCCCGGCGCGCGTTCGCCCGCACGGCCGTCGGCGCCCGGCGAAGGCTGCCGGCGCGCAAGGCCTGCCCGCCCGGCGTGGGTGGCACTCCGGGTGCCGGCGGCGATCCGGGCAGCCCCGGCTTCCCCGCCCGCACGATTCCGGCCTTCACGCTGCTCGGCCGCATCCCGACGGCCGCCTACCCGCAGGACGTCCGCGTCACCCCGGACGGCAAGCGCCTCGTGTGGCTGGCCGCCAAGGGCCTCGGCGCCGGCCCGAACCCCGGGCAGCCGACGACCGCCGGCGGCGGCGTGGGCACCCAGCCCGCGCAGCAGCCGCAGGGCGACGACTACGTCCTGAACAAGCTCATCGGCCGCGCGGGGGTGCTCGACCTGCCCTCCGACGCGGAGGTCGCCGGGCCGCTGAACGCCGCCGCCGACCGCCAGGTGCTCCCCTCGAACGCCCAGGCGCCCCCGCCGGGCACGCCCGTCCACGACGCCACCGGCGGCGCGAGCACGAAGATCAAGCACGTCTTCTACATCGTCAAGGAGAACCGGACCTACGACCAGGTGCTCGGCAAGGGCTCGGGCGGCACCGGGCCGCAGGGCCAGGGCCGCGCGGAGCTCGAGGCCTTCGGGGACAACGACCCCGACGGGACCGCCGAGCCGGGCGAGGGGGTGACGCCCAATCTCCACGCGCTCGCGCGGCGCTTCGGCCTGCTCGATCACGTCTACGCGGACTCCGAGGTCTCGATCGACGGCCACATCATCACCTCGGGCGGCTACGCGACGGACTACAACCAGAAGTCCACGAGTCAGAACTACTCGAACCGCGGCCGCGCGTTCGACTTCGGCCTGTACAACGTTGCCCTGCCACCGAACTTCTCCGTCTTCGACCAGGCCGAGCGCCAGGGCGTGCCCTACCGCTTCTACGGCGAGGCGAGCGGCGGGACGTTCGCGGGCAACGCGGGGCGCCAGAACGAGAGTGGCTCCCGGCCGACCGGCGACGCGGTCCAGACCAAGCAGGACGCGACCTATCCGAATCAGGCCGTCTACGGCTGCGTGGCCGCCGGGTGCTTCTACGACTCGGGCCGGCAGGGCTCCACGAACACCGTGCCGCCCCTCGGCTTCAACCCGGCGACGAGCCGCTTCGAGGTCTTCAAGGCGAACTTCGCTTTGCAGGTGGCCACCGGCAGCGTGCCGCGCTTCAACTACCTCACGGTCCCGAACGACCACACCAACGCCGCGGCCAGCGGCACCAACACGCCGTCGGCGCTCGTCGCCGACAACGATCTCGCCGTCGGGCAGATCGTGGATCTCATCTCCCACTCGCCGATCTGGGGGCAGTCGGCGATCTTCGTCATCGAGGACGACTCGCAGGCCGGCGCGGACTCCGTCGACGCGCACCGCATGCCGGGGCTCGTCGTGTCTCCGTGGGCGAAGGGCGGCCTGACCACGACCCGGTACGACCAGTACTCGTTCCTGCGCACCGCCATGTCGATCGCGGGGCTCAGGCCGCTCTCGCTTAACGACGCGCTGGCCACGCCGCTCTACGACGCCTTCGTCAACGGCGACACGCCGCCGAGCCCCGCGCCCTACGACGCGATTCAGCCCCAGCAGTCCATCGGGCAGCGCAACGGCGCGCCGGCCACGCCCGTGGCGCGCTCGATCGCCCGGCTCTCCGACGCGCTGCCCTACGAGCGCCAGGACGTCGTGCCGCAGACGATCACCGACCGCATCATCTGGCAGTCGGTGTACGGCGACTCGCGCCCCGTCCCGGGGCCGGGCCCGAACGCGTCGGCGCTCGAGGTCGAGCGCGCCAACGACGTGATGGAGGTCTACCGCGAGGGCGGCGACGTCGACGCGTGGCTGAAGGGGCACCGGGGCGAGGAGGTCGAGGGACGGTGACGCCGAGCTGGGCGAGGAGTATGGTTGCGTGAGCAACCACTTCCGCCGACCGCACCGGAGCCCGCCATGAGCACCGCCGCACCGTTCCCGAAGGAGTCCGACGCGAAGGGCGCCTTCGTCCGCCAGCAGTCCGCCTTCCGCGACCGCGTCACCGCCGAAGGCTCGAGCGGCTTTCCCGCCGAGGCCGGTCGCTACCACCTGTACGTGTCGCTGGCCTGCCCGTGGGCGCACCGGACGATCATCGTGCGCCGGCTCAAGGGCTTGGAGGAGGCGATCGGCCTGAGCGTCGTGGACCCGCTGCGCGACGAGCGCGGCTGGCGCTTCGGCCCCGACTTCCCCGATCCGCTCGGAAACGGCTGGGACCACCTCGCCGAAGCTTACGCCGCGACGGACGCCTCGTTCGACGGTCGCGTGACCGTCCCGACCCTTTGGGACACGCAGACCGGTCGGGTGGTCAACAACGAGTCGGCGGACATCCTCGTGATGCTCAACGACGAGTTCAACGCCCACGCGCAGAACGCCGAGCTCGACCTGTACCCGGCGGCGCTGCGCCCGGAGATCGACGAGCTGAACGCCTGGGTCTACGACGAGATCAACAACGGCGTCTACAAGTCGGGCTTCGCCTCCAGCCAGGAGTCCTACGAGGCCGCGGTCCATTCGCTCTTCGCGGCGCTGGAGCGCGCGGACGAGCGCCTCGCGAGCCGCCGCTACCTCTTCGGGGAGCAGACGACGCTGGCCGACTGGCGCCTGTTCACGACCCTCGTGCGCTTCGACGCCGTCTACGTCGGCCACTTCAAGTGCAACCTGAAGCGGATCGGCGACTTCCCAAACCTGAGCGGCTACCTGCGTGACCTCTACCAGCAGCCCGGCGTGGCCGAGACCGTCGACTTCGACCACATCAAGCGCCACTACTACATGACGCACCCCTCGATCAACCCGACGGGCATCGTGCCCGTGGGCCCGATCCTCGACCTCGACGCGCCGCACGGCCGCGAGGGCGTCGGCGCCTGACCGGGCGCGTGTCGCTACCGACGAGTCCGCAGGCCGCCGGCCGCGGCGCGTCGAGTGTCAGATGGCGTCGTAGGGGTCGACGCGAACCGGCGCTGGGGGCGGCTCGAGACGACGGCGACGGTGCTCGCCGTGGCCGAGTGCCGGTCAGCCGGGCGCCGCGGTGCCGAGCCACCGTTCCACCGGCAGCTGCGCCCCCGCCGCCGCCAGCGCGGTGGGGGATAGCGCCGCAGCACGGGGAAGGTGGCTCACCGTCACGTCGCCGAGCGACGCGATCGTCGCCGCGTTCGAGCGCTCGGCCGCGGACGGCGCGTCTGGCCACGGCGTGAGCACCACGCCGCGCACGTCGAGGCCGGCCGACCACGCCGCCTCGAGCGTGAGCAGGGTGTGGTTGATCGTCCCGAGGCCGGGGCGTGCGGCGATGACGACCGGCAGGCCGAGCGCGCGCGCGAGCGCGCGGATGTCGTAGCCCTGGTCGTCGAGCGGGACGAGCAGGCCGCCGATCCCCTCGACGACGAGCACGCCGTCCGGAGGCGCCGCGGCGTGCGCGGCGGCTTCGAGCGCCGCTAGATCCAGCGGCGCCTCGGCCGCGGCGAGGTGTGGCGAGACGGCCGGGCCGAACGTGCGCGCGGTGACCTGCTCGGTGCGCTGGCCCGTGCACGTGGCGAGCAGCACGTGGTCCGGTGGGACGCCTGGCTCGGGTTCGTCGGTCCCGGTCACGACGGGCTTGTAGGCGGCCACACGCTCACCCCGGGCGTGGAGCCCCGCGCAGATCGCGCCGGCCAGCACCGTCTTGCCGACGCCCGTGTCGGTCGCGGTCACGAAGACGCCGCGCATCGGCGTCAGGCGACGCGCAGCGGCGGCACGGCCTTCAGCGCCGCGCAGCGCGCCTCGGGGTCCGGTGACGCTGGCGGCGTCCCCGTCCGACCCGCCGCGCCGCCCGCCTCGGCCCCCAGGATGCTCCGCGCCTCCGCCACCGCCATCCCGTCCGCGGGCCGGAAGCCCGCCTGCAGCGCCGCGCGCCCGAGCGTGCGCGCGGCCTCGCGCAGCTCCTCCTTGGTGTGCGAGGCCATCACCGCGAGGCGCAGCCGCGAGGTTCCCTGCGGGACGGTCGGCGGCCGGATCGCCTGGGCGAAGACGCCGCGCTCCAGCGCCGCCTCGCAGATCGCCATGGCCTGGGCCGCGGGGCCGATGACGAGCGGTACGATCTGCGTCGACGAGCCCGCGACGTCGAAGCCCTCGCGCGCGAGCTCCCCGCGCAGCGTCCGCGCGTTGGCCTGCAGCCGGCCGATGCGCGCGGGCTGCTCCTCGAGCAGCTCGAGCGCCGCAAGCGCGCCCGCGATCGCGGGCGGCGGCGGGGCGGTGGAGAAGATGAACGGCCGCGCGGTGTTCACGAGCAGCTCCCGGACCGCGGCCGAGCAGGCGACGAACGCGCCGTAGGCGCCGAGCGCCTTGCCGAGCGTGCCGACCACCACGAGGCGCTCCTCCCCGTCGAGGCCCGCCTCGGCCACCGCGCCCCGGCCGCCCGGTCCCACGCAGCCCGTCGCGTGCGCCTCGTCGACGACCAGCCACGCGCGGCGTGCGCGGGTGAGCGCCGTGAGCTCCTCGAGCGGCGCGACGTCGCCGTCCATCGAGAAGACGGAGTCGGTCACCACGACGGCGCGCTCCTCGGACGCCTGGTCGAGCAGCCAGCGCAGGTGCTCGAGGTCGCCGTGGGCGTAGACCGCGGTGCGTCCACGGGCCAGGCGGCAGCCGTCGACGATCGAGGCGTGGTTGAGCTCGTCGGAGCAGACGAGCGTCCCGGCTGCACCGAGCGCACCGATCACGCCGAGGTTCGCGAGGTAGCCCGAGCCGAAGAGCAGCGCTCGCTCCGCCCCCTTGAACGCGGCGAGGCGCTCCTCGAGGCGCTGGTGGATCGTCATGGTCCCGCTGACCAGCCGCGACCCACCGGCGCCCGCGCCCCACCGCATCGCCGCGTCGGCCGCCGCCTCGCGCACGCGCGGGTGGTCGGCCAGGCCCAGGTAGTTATTCGAGCACAGGAGCAGAACGGGCCGGCCGTCGAGCACGACGCGCGGCCCCTGCGGCCCGCTCACCAGCCGCGTGCGCCGGCGCAGCCCGGCGGCGTCGAGGTCGGCCAGCCGCTCCTCGATCTCGGCGCTCATCTGAAAGCCCTACAGGCCGTGCGGAAGGCCGGTGGCGGCAAGCTCCTGTCCATCCGGCCACCGGTTCGGCGCGCCGTCGGGGCGCGGCGGGATGGCGCCCTTCTTGACGAAGCGCAACTGCTCGGCCGGGTCCCAGAGCTGGACCTCGATGCCGGCCGCGACCGCGTCCTCGCGCGTATCGAGGAACGCCTCGACGACATCGGGCGTCTCCCCGTCGAGCCAGCCCGACCGGTTGTCCGGCCGCGGGTTGGCGCCGTTGTCGCCGTGGCGCGCGACGTTCAGCCCGAGGTCCGTGAACATCCGGCGGTCCTCGTCGGGCGTCGAGCCGAGCGTCGTGAGGAAGTTGCCCATCATCACGCCGTTCAGTCCCGCCTTGACCGCGAGCGCCTGCAGCTCGCCGATGTTCTCCACCCGGCCGCCGCAGAGGCGGAACAGCGCCTCGGGCAGGATCAGGCGGAAGATCGCGATCCACTTCACGGCCTCCCACGGGTCCATGTGGTCGCGGTCGCCGAACTTCGTCCCCGGCCGCGGGTTGAGCAGGTTGATCGGCACGGAGGTGGGGTTGATCCGCGCGAGCTCGAAGGCCATCTCGACGCGCTGCTCCCGCGACTCACCGAGGTTCAGGATCCCGCCGACGCACGTCTCCAGCCCGGCCTCCTCGACGGCCTGGATCGTCCGCAGGCGGCCCTCGTAGCGGACGGTGGAGGAGACCTCGGGGTAGTAGCTCTCCGCCGTCTCGACGTTGTGGTGGACGCGCTGGATCCCGGCTTCCTTCAGCGCCTTGGCCCTGGCCGGCGACATGTGGCCGACCGACGCGCAGCGCTTGAGATTGGTCTGCTCGGCGACCAGCCGCGCGCCTTCGAGGACCTTCTCGAAGTCCCGCTTGGAGAGCCCCTGGCCCTGGGTGACCATGCAGAAGCGGTGCGCTCCCGCCGCCTCGGCGGCCCTGGCGTGCTCGAGGATCTGCTCGGGCTCCATCATCGCGTGCAGCGGCGTCTCGGCCTCCGCGAAGCGCGACTGCGCGCAGAAGCCGCAGTCCTGCGCGCATCCACCCGACTTGGCGTTGACGAGCGAGCAGAGGTCGGTCGCGTCCCCGAACTGCTCCTGGCGGGCCTGCCAGGCGCGTTCGACGAGCACCTCGATCTGCGCGTGGTCCTCGGTCTCGCCGAGCCGGCGGGCCTCTTCGCGGGTGATGAGCGGCGGCATCGGCATGAAGCCTAGGCGGGTGGCCGGACGGGTGCGTCGCGGTGCCGGACGCTCCGGAGCGGGGATGGCGAGGCACCGTTCGCGGAGGTACGGTTGAGGGACACGTTCAAGGGCAGACTTCCAGGGCCCAGCCCCCGACATGAGCCGCGATCACATCCGCGTCTTCCTCTGCCACGACGTCCAGGCCTTCCGGGCGCTCATGCGCTTCGTGCTCGAGGAGGATCCCGACATCACCGTCGTCGGCGAGGCCGCCGACGGGCAGGCCGGAGTGGACGGCGTGGCCCGGGAGAAGCCCGATGTCGTGCTACTCGACCTCTCCATGCTGGTCCTCGACGGCCTCGAGGCCATTCCGCTCATGCTCGACGTGTCGCCCGGAGCGCAGATCATCGGCCTGTCCGGCTTCACCGCCGATCGCATGGCCGAGACGATGATCGCCCAGGGCGCGGTGGCCTACTTCGAGAAGGGCGCCAATCTCGAGGACATCGCGCAGACGGTTCGTGAGCTGGGAGCGCCCGCGCGACGCTGAAGCCAGATATGAATTCAGGCAAGGTCAACGACGAGCGGCGCGTGGTCGGACGGCTTGGTGCCCTTTCGGTAGTCGCGCTCGATTCCCGCACGCACGAGCCGTGGCACGAGCGACTCGGAGAGCAGCGCGAGGTCGATGCGCAGGCCGAGGCCGCGGTGGAAGTGACCCTGGCGGTAGTCCCACCAGGTGTGGTGCGTGCGGTTGGGATCCTCGCCGCCGACGGGATGGAGCGCGCGGTAGGCGTCGACGACGCCGCCGGCGGCGGAGAGCGCGGCGAGCGCCGCGCGCTCCTCCGGCGTGACGTGGGTGGAGCCTGCGAAGGCCTCGGGGTCGTAGACGTCGACGTCGTGGGGCGCGATGTTGAAGTCGCCCATGACCACAAGCTTCCGCGCCCGCAGGGCGGCAAGCCGTTCGCCCATCGCGTGCAGGAAGCGAAGCTTCTCCCCCCACGGCTCCGAGCCGACGGCCTGCCCGTTGACGACGTACACGCTCGCCACGCGCAGCCCGTCGACGGTCGCCTCGATCCACCGCGCCTGATCGGCGCGGACCTCACCGGGCAGTCCGACCTGGACCTCCTCTATGGCCAGCTCCGCGCGGGCGAGGATGGCCACGCCCGCCCAGCGCCCGCCCGAGTGATGGGCGGCCATGTAGCCGGCCTGCGCGAGCTCCTCGGTGGGAAAGGCGGCAGGCTCGGTCTTGGTCTCCTGGAGGCAGACGACGTCCGGCCGGTGCTCGTCGAGAAGCTCGAGCACCCGTGGTCCGCGTGCCTTCAGCGAGTTGACGTTCCAGGTGACCAGGCGCACGGGTGGCCAGGCTATGCGGTACCCCGCCGGAGCGTGTGGATCACGCCCTCGTGCTGCCCCGGACGCCGACGGTCAGCGCGCCGAGCAGCGCCGCATGCTCCGAGACGCCCCTGAGCCGGCTGCGGCCGATGAGATCGTCGCGTCCGGCACAGGGCACCGCGACGCCGCCGACCTTCGCGATGGTCGCGCGGCGCGCCAATATCAGATAGCGAATACCGCTGGGGGCCAGGATCAGTGTGCCCGCGCTGGTCGTGAAGCTGAACGTCGCGCCCGCGGCCAGCGCACGGGAGCCGTCCGGAGCGGGAGCGATCTTCGCGATGCGCCCGCGCAGGTCGCCGAGCGCGCGGGTGAGGCGCTCCTGGTTGCGTGGGTCGGGGTCGAGCGACACCTCCATCGCGCGCGCCGGGAGCTGCACGCCGTGCACCCGGGCCGCCAGCACGCCGACGAGCACGAGCTCCACGTCGCGGCCGGCGAGGGCCGCGAGCATGGTCCCCGGGTGCAGCTCC
>JAABUR0100007922.1_pt1 | contig 12411 bp, 13 predicted proteins | sample 5560091 | NCBI WGS metagenome assembly JAABUR01 (sample SAMN10711879, study PRJNA513375) | rock metagenome | isolation source: Antarctica rocks | place: Antarctica: Victoria Land, University Valley sud
GCCTCGAGCTCGGCCGCGATGCGCGCGTCGTCCTCGGCGCGAAGGTCGATCTCGTCGTCGAAGTCCGCGGCGGGCGTGGACTCACCGTTGTCGAGCTCGTGCTCGCGCCGGAAGGCCGCGATCTGCTGGACGGTGACTTCGAGCTGGTGGGCTATCCACGCATCCGTCCGTCCCTGCCGGACCCAGACGCGGATCTGGTTGAGGTTGGGACGCAGGGAGCGGCGGGCCATGTGGCCGCGCAGCCTACAGACCGCCGTTGAAGGGCGCGCAACGAAGGGGTCAGACCCTCCGATGTGCGGGTACCCTCACCCTCGAACAGTCACGTCCAACTGCCTTGCGCTCGGGAGGCGCGGCTGCTTTAGTGACGGCGGAAGGCGAGCAGGGAGGCGCTCACCATGCTGGTTCTCACCCGCAAGTCCAACCAGAGCATCATGATCGGCGACGACATAGAAGTCTCCGTCCTGTCGATCATGGGCGAGAAGGTCCGCATCGGTATCCAGGCCCCGCGCGACATTCCCGTCTTCCGGACCGAGGTCTACCTCGAGATCCAGGAAGAGCGGGCATCGTCGGGCGAAGGGTCTCGGGAGAAGGTCGACGCGGCGCTTCGGGAGCTCGGACAGGCGTAGCTCTAGCAGGGGCAGGCAGCGGTCGGCTCGCGAGTGCGGGCGGCCGCGGCCCGCTGCCCCGAGATTGCCCGCTCAGCCCATGACGATGTAGAGCGCCTCGAACATCGCCACGGTCACGACGACGGCGGTGGCGATGAGCGCGAGCGTGAGGAGGATGAAGCGGACCGAGCCCTTCTTGTGCACGCGCTGGACCCGGCGGCTCCGCGTCCGTTGGATCGCGGTCTTGTTGAGCCGCTCTCGCCGGGTGCGGTCGAGCTCGATCTCCTGCTCGAAGGCCTCCTCGATCTCCGCGAGGCTCTGACGCATCCTCATCGGGCTGAGCCTAGCACCGCAAAGACGACATAACTCAGCGCCCGCGCACGTTCAGCACGCCCGCCAGAGGCCTCTTCCGAGCGCGCGCGCCCGGCGCTCGAGCGCCCGGAATCGCCCTGCCTGGGCGACGTTGGGCGGGATGGAGAGCGTGGTCGCGAAGCCGCCGCGAACGAGGGCCGCGTTGACGAAGAGCCCGTCGCGGCGGCGGAACACGTAGGCCAGCAGACGGCCGTAGCGGTCGCGGCGCTCCGCGTCGAAGTCCAGGCGCACCCGCTCGCCGGAGACGAGCCGCTCGTTCGCCGAGCTGGCGGCCTTGCCGAAGCACTCGACCGGCGTGCCGGGCTTCTTGGTCTCCGGGGTGTCGACGCCGATGTAGCGCACGGTCTCGTCGCGGCCCGCGACCGATACATGCACGGTGTCGCCGTCGACCACGCGGGTGATCCGGCCCGAGCCGGACCGGGCCTCCTCGTCGTCCTCGCCTCCGATGCCCAGGCCGCCCGCGCCCGCCGCCGAGAGGACGACGAAGAGCAGGAGCCAGGGGAGGGCGCGACGCCAGGACATTCGCTGACCCTAGGGTCGCGGTCGGCCGGATTCGCCCCCCCTGGAGCACCCGAGCCCCGCGGACCCGCGCGGGATACGCTGCGGCGGTCTCTCCCACCCCCGACATCACCAGCGAGCGCTACGACGCCGTCCTCTTCGACCTCGACGGCGTCCTGACCTCGACCGCCTCGCTCCACGCCCGCGCGTGGAAGGAGACCTTCGACGGGCTCCTGCGCGAGCACGCGCCCGGGCAGGCGCCGTTCGACGCCGACCACGACTACGAGCGCTACGTCGACGGAAAGCCTCGCGAGGACGGCGTGCGCGACTTCCTCGCCTCACGCGACATCCATCCGCCCGAGGGCGGTTCCGGCGATCCGCCCGACGCCTTCACGATCCACGGGATTGGGCAGCGAAAGCAGGCGCTCGTGGAGCGGGAGGTGGCCAAGGGAGGGATCGAGGCCTACCCCGGCTCGGTCCGCTGGGTGGAGCAGCTGCGCGAGGGAGGCATCCGCACCGCGGTCGTCTCCTCGAGCGCCAACGCCGTCGCGGTGCTCGAGGCATGCGGGATCCGCGGGCTCTTCGAGGAGGTCGTGGACGGCAACGCCGTCGTCGACCTCCACCTCCACGGCAAGCCCGCCCCGGACCAGTTCCTCGAGGGGGCACGCCGTCTCGGGGCTTCGCTCGAGCGCACGGTGGTGGTCGAGGACGCGCTGGCCGGCGTCGCGGCGGGCCGGGCGGGTCGCTTCGGCCTCGTCCTCGGCGTGGCGCGCAACGCCGAGCCCGCCGAGCTGCTGGCCGCCGGCGCCGACGCCGTCGTGCACGACCTCTCCGAGCTCGTCACGTGAGCCGCTCCCGCGCGGCGCGCCCGTGCAGGACCGCAGAGCCCCCTTCGAGCTCGCGCGAGCTCGTCACGTGAGCCGCGCCCGCGCGCCGCGCCTGCGCGAGCGCATCGAGGAGCGCCGTCGCCGCACGCCCTCGCACCACGCCTTTCCCCCGGACCCGTGGCGGATCGTCGAGCTGCGCCCCTCGCAAGAGCTGGTCCCACAGCTCGAGTCGATCTTCGCCGTGAGCAACGGCTACCTCGGTCTGCGCGGCACCCACGAGGAGGGCTCTCCCGTCCACGACCCCGGCGCGCTGGTCAACGGGTTCCACGAGACGTGGCCGATCGTCTACCCGGAGGACGCCTACGGCTTGGCCCGCACCGGCCAGACCATCGTCAACGCCCCCGACGGGTCGATCGTCCGCCTGTTCGTCGAGGACGAGCCCTTCGACCTGCGGACCGCCCGCGTCCTCTCCTATGAGCGCGCTCTGGACATGCGGACCGGCATCCTCCATCGGGAGCTGGAGTTCCAGACGCTGCGCGGGCAGCGCATAGCGGTCCGCTCGCGGCGCCTGGCCTCCCTCCAGCGCCGGCACCTGGCGGCCATCCACTACGAGGTCGAGGCGCTCGAGGAGACCGTCTACGTGGCGATCTCCTCCGAGCTGGTCACCCACGGCCCGCGCGCCGCCTCACAGGATCCCCGGGTCGGCCGCGGCTTCGCCGGCAAGGTGCTCGCGCCGCTCGAGGCCCATGCGCACGACGCGCGGGCCGCCCTGCTGCTTCGCGCGCCCTCGAGCGGACTCGAGCTCGCCTGCGGGATGGGCCACCTCCTCGCGGGCAACCCCGCCACCTCGGTTCGCGCCGACGCGAAGGGAGACGGCGCACGCGTGGTCGTGCTCGCCGACCTCGAGCCGGGCTCTCCGCTGCAGCTCACCAAGTTCGTCGCCTACCACTACGACTCGGATGCTCCCCCCGGCGATCTCCTGGCCAGGACGGAGCGCACGCTCGAGCGTGCCAGCGTCGACGGCCTCGAGGCGGTCGAGGCCGCCCAGCGCCGCCACGTCGAGGAGTTCTGGGAGCGAAGCGACGTCGAGATCGACGGCGCCCCGACGCTCCAGCAGGCGGTCCGCTTCGACCTCTTCTCGCTGCTGCAGGCCACCCACCGCGCGGAGGGGCTCGGCGTACCGGCCAAGGGGCTGAGCGGCCGGGGCTACGAGGGCCATTACTTCTGGGACACCGAGGCCTACGTCGTCCCCTTCCTCCTGCACACCGACCCCCAGCGTGCGCGGCAAGTGCTCGAGTTCCGCTGCGGCCTGCTCGACGCGGGCCGCCGACGGGCGCGCGAGGTCGGCCACCGGGGCGCGCTGTTTCCGTGGCGCACGATCAACGGCGAGGAGGCCTCGGCCTACTACGCCGCGGGTACCGCCCAGTACCACATCGACGCTGACGTGGCCCATGCTCTGCGGTCCTACCGTCGGGTCAGCGGCGACGACTCGCTCATGCTCGAGGCCGGCGCCGAGGTGCTCGTCGAGACGGCGCGCTTCTGGGTCGACCTGGGCTTCTTCTCCGATTACCGGGGAGGGCGCTTCGTCATCAACGGCGTGACCGGGCCCGACGAGTACTCCACGGTGGTCGACAACAACGCCTACACCAACCTCATGGCCCGCGAGAACCTCCGGGGCGCGGTGAGGGCCGTCGAATGGCTCGGCGCCGAGCACCCCGACGCCCTCGCGCGTCTCGTGGCGGCGACGAGCCTCGAGGACGATGAGGTGGAGGCCTGGCGCCAGGCTGCCGAGCGGATGCACATTCCCTACGACGAGGGCGTCGGCGTGCTCCAGGACGAGGACTTCCTCGTCCGCGAGCGCTGGGACTTCGCGGCCACCCCGATGGACCACTACCCGCTGCTGCTGCACTACCACCCGCTCGAGCTCTACCGCCACCAGGTCATCAAGCAGGCCGACGTCGTGCTGGCGACCTACCTCGCCGGGAGCGCCTTCACAGAGGAGGAGAAGCGCAAGGCCTTTGACTACTACGACCCGCTGACGACGGGGGACTCGACCCTGTCGGCGTGCATCCAGAGCGTGATGGCCTCAGAGCTCGGATACTCGTCGGCCGCCTACGAGTACTTCCAGCACGCGTGCTCGGTCGACCTCGCCGACGCGCACGGCAACACCGCCGACGGCATTCACATCGCCTCCTGCGGGGGAACGTGGATCGCCTTGGTCGCCGGCTTCGCCGGTCTGCGCGACGACGACGGCGAGGTCGCCCTCCGCCCGCGCCTGCCCAGCGAGTGGACCCGGCTGCGCTTCCGCCTGCGCCTGCGCGGCCGGCTCCTGGAGGTCGACCTCGAGCGCCGGGGGAGCACCTACACGCTCCTGGAGGGCGAGCCGCTCGTCCTCTCCGACGAGGGCCGTGAGCTGCGGGTCGCGGTCGGAAACCCGGTCAGCGCGCCGCGGGAGCCGCCGTCGAGCGTCTGAGCTCCCGGCGGTCAGCTCCGGGCTCCCGGGTACTCTGGCGCCGGCATGGAGCACCAGTTCACTGGCCCCAGCGACACGATCGGCATCGAGGAGGAGCTGATGATCCTCGACGGCGAGACCCTCGAGCTCACCAACGCCATCGAGTCGCTGCTCGAGCAGGCGCCGGCGGGCGAGATCAAGCCCGAGCTCATGGAGTCGGTGCTCGAGATCGCCACCGATCCGTGCAAGAACACCTACGACGCGGGCGCCCAGCTGCGCGCGCTGCGCGGCCAGGTGCGCGAGACGGCGGCGCGCCGCAACCTGACCATCGGCTCGGCGGGGACACACCCCTTGGCGATGTGGGAGGACCAACGGATCGTCGCCCGGCCGCGCTACCGTGACCTGGTCTCGGCGCTGCGCTTCGTGGCCCGGCAGGAGATCATCTTCGGGATCCACGTGCACGTGGGGCTCGACGATCCCGACAAGGCGATCCACGTCGCCAACGGGATGCGCGTGCACGTCCCGCTCCTGCTCGCGCTGTCGGCCAACTCGCCCTTCTGGCGGGGGAACGCGACAGGACTGGCTTCGGTGCGCACGCCGATCTTCCGCGCCTTCCCGCGCGTCGGGATCCCCCCGCGCTACGAGGACTGGGACGACTACGCCAGGCGGATCGATTTCATGGTCGAGAGCCGCGTGATCGAGGACTACACCTACCTCTGGTACGACGTGCGGCCCCACCCGATGTTCGGGACGGTCGAGGTCAGGGTCATGGACGCGCAGACCCGCGTGGAGCACACGCTCGCCCTGGGCGCCCTGGTCCAGGCGATGGTGCGCGAGCTGGCGATCCACTTCGAGGAGGGCAGCGAGCTCTCGCGCTATCCCTACGAGATGCTCGACGAGAACAAGTGGATCGCGGCGCGCCACGGCCTCCAGGGCGAGCTTGTCGACCTGCCCGAGCGCGAGCGGGTGCAGACCAAGAAGCTCGCCCGGCGACTCTATGACCGCCTGCGCGAGCACGCGCAGGACCTCGGCTCGGCCAACGAGCTCGACGCGCTCACCGACCTGCTCGACCGCGGCAACGGAGCCGAGCGCCAAGCGATCGTCTACGAAGCCAACCACGACCTCCGCGAGGTCGTGGCGGAGATCGTCGCGGCGACGACGCCGTAGCCATTCGTTGCAAAGAGCACGAAAACGTGCGTACGAAAACGTGCGTACCAGTTCTCCTACGAGACCTGGGCGGCGATGGGGGGAAGCGGGCGACCCGGCCGCGGCGCCCGAGGCCGAGCAGGACCGGCGTGCGGCGGCGCTGATGGCCCAGGCGGGCGCCTCGCCCTGGCACAGCTGCGGCTGAGGGGTAGCGGGAGAAACCCCGAGTGTGGAGGCGGGTCGCCCGCACGGCGGCGGCCCGCCTTCGCGCTCGCTCTAGAATCGCTTTCGATGTCATCGAGCGGGCCCGATCTCTTCGTCGTCTGCAAGACCTGCGGATCCGAGGTCAGCCCCTACATCACGGAGTGCCCGTACTGCGGGAGCCGCCTGCGCAAGCGCGCGCCCAAGCTCGACCGGAACGGCTTTCCGGCCGAGAAGCCCAAGCGCCGCCTGGCGCCGTCGCTGCCGCCCATGCGCCGCGGCGAGATCCCCGGCATCCGCATCGACGGACGGCCGTGGGCCACCGGCGCCCTCGTCCTCGCCTCCCTGGCCCTGCTGCTCGTCTACCGGGCCGGGCTCGTCCGCGTCGACGACCTCGTGATCAACGGAGCGGTCGGCGACGACTGGTGGCGGGTGTTCACCGCGAGCTTCGTCTACGACAACATCGGCTATGCGTTCGTCGCGCTGCTGGGGGTTGCCCTGTTCGGGTGGCTGCTCGAACGCCGCCACGGCCCGGTCCCGGTCATCCTGCTCTTCCTCAGCGCGAGCGGGTTGGGCATGCTCGCCGTCTCGGTGCTGGACTCCTTCCCCGCCGCGGCCGGCGGGAACGCCGTCGCGCTCGCCCTGCTGTGCGCATGGGCGGTGGCGCCGCTGCTCGAGATGCGCCGCGGCGAGGACGCCGACGCGGACATGCTCGGGGTTCTCGTCCTCGCTCTGGCGCTGTTTGCCTTGCCCCTCGCGGTCGCGGACGCCAGCCCGCTCGCCGCGGTGGCCGGCGCCCTCGTGGGCCTGCTCGCAGGACTGCCGCTCGCACGCCTGAAGCGCGGGTATTGAGGCCTGTGCGGCCTCGGCGTTGCGCAAAGTCCGCTGATCGGTGGGCAGGGCTCCCGGCACCGCGGCGTCCGCTCATCGCCTGTTGACCAGGCGGAATTCCTCGATCGTCTGGTGTTCCTTGGCGCGCCGGTCCTCATCGGCGGCGATGCCGACGTCGTGGGCGGCGTCCGAGCACCAGAAGCGCGGGTGGCGGTCGAGCCAGCGCTGCGCATGGTCGCGTCCGGCCGCGATCAGCCGCTCCATGTAGTGCTCGTCGAAGAGGAGGAACGAGAGCAGCTCGGCCGTGGTTGATCGGCGGCGCCCCATCAGCAGCGACAGGACCGCGTAGTCGGGGTCGAGCAGCGCCCGCGGGCCGCCGTGGCGCGCATCGAGCACCTCGCTGGCCATTCGTCCGAGCTCGCCCGGCTCTGACGGTGCCACGAGCGCGTAGGGCACCCGGCGGTAGTGGGCCCGGCCGCGCACGGTGCGGTACCCGCGGGCGGCAGCCGAGACCGCGGCCTCGGGGGCGTCGCCGAACAGCGCGTTGATCGCCGCCAGCCGATGGATGTCCTCGACGACCTGGTCAACCAGCAGCCCGTCGATGACCGTGGCGGCGACGTCGGTGAGCCGCGGGCGCCCTTCGGCGCCGCGCGCCCCGGGGCGATCCAAAGGCTCGAAGGCGATGACGATCACCCGCTCGGCGCCAAGCGCCAAGGCGGGCTTGATCGGCGTGTTCAGGCGCGTGGACCCGTCGACATAGGCGCCCGCGACCCCGGCTGGCCGGCCCACTCGCACGGGCGGGAAGAGCAGTGGGATCGCCGCCGACGCGCGCACGTGCTCGGGCCCGAGCCGGGTCTTCACATAGCGCAGTCCGTTGCTGCCGGCCGTCGGCGGCAGCGGCCTCTGGCCGTCCACGAACGCGACGGGGGCGCCCTCACGGAGGGACGTCGCGACGGTGCACACCGCTTCGATCGTCGCGCTGCGTACGTTGCGCCGCAGATCCTCCCAGTCGATCCAGCCGTCGAGGCTGCGCCGCAGCGGCGCCGGGTCGAGCAGGCTCCCCCCTCGCAGCCCAGGCAGCCCCAACGCGTCGGCACCCAATCGCAGCGCGTTGCGGACCGACGCCGGCCCGACGATTCGCGCGAAGACATCGCCCTTGCGCAGGCTCCGCCAGCGTTCGACGATCGCCTCCCCGATCTTGGCGGCGGGCAGGTGGGCGAGGGATGCGAGCACCGAGGCGTTGATCGCTCCGACGCTCGTGCCGCACGCGATCGTCACCCGCTCGCCGCGGGCTTCGAGGGCCGGCAGCAACACGGAAAGCGCGCCGGCCTCGTAGGCGCCGCGCGCGCCGCCGCCGGGAAGGACGACCGCGATGCTCAGCGGACCACTCTCATGTGCGAGCGCCTAGTGGTATGGGGCGGCCTCTCGGTCGGTAGCGCCCATCGCCGCGAAGGATCGAAGAAGGACGGGTTCGGCGGAATGTTGCTGGTCGGGCGGGGACCTGGGAACCGACCACGTGGCCGAATTCCGGAGGACCTTTGAGGACCACCTGTCAGTTATTCATGCGGCGGGCGCTAACGGCGCCTGGGCGAATGACCGGCTACCTTGGCGGCCCGGACACGGATCGTTCCCGGATCGCCCTCGACGAGCCGGCCGACGATCCAGCCGCCCATCTCGGCGGCGCGCTGGGCCGGCACGGCGGCGAGGAGGCCGCCGGAGGTCATCGGGTCGGTCACAAGGCGGCGCCGAGAGTCGGAGACGTCCGCGTCGAAGGCCACGAAGTCGGCGGCCCACTCGGCGTTGCGCCGCGCGCCGCCAGAGACCGCGGCCTCGTCCTCGAGCAGCGCCAGGGCGCCCGCGATCGCAGGCACGGCGTCCGCGTCGACCTCGGCGCCGAGGCCGCTGGCCAGCGCGAGCTCGTGGAGGTGGCCGGCAAGCGCGAAGCCGGTCACGTCGGTGAGGGCACGGGCTCCGGCGGCTCGGGCCCGGCGAGCTCCCTCGTCGTTGAGCGTCGTCATCACCTCGACCGCGGCGGCCACCGCCTCCTCGGGCGCCAAGCCCCGCTTGGCCGCCGTCGAGATGGCGCCCGCCCCGAGCGGCTTGGTCAGCACGAGGGCGTCGCCGGGCCGGCCGCCGGCGTTGGCGAGCACCTCGTCGGGATGGACGACGCCGGTCACCGCGAGCCCGTACTTCGGCTCGGGGTCGTCGATCGAGTGGCCGCCGATCACCGCCGCGCCCGCCGCCGCGACCGCGTCCTGGCCGCCGCGGAGGATCTCGCGCAGGACCTCGCCGCCGAGCGTCTCGAGCGGGAACGCGACGAGGTTGAGCGCGGTGATGGGCCGGCCGCCCATCGCGTACACGTCCGAGAGCGCGTTGGTGGCCGCTATGCGCCCGAAGTCGTAGGGGTCGTCGACGATCGGCGTGAAGAAGTCGACCGTCTGGACCAGCGCGAGGTCGTCGGTAAGCCGCCAGACGCCCGCGTCGTCGGCGGTTCCGGGGCCGACGAGCAGGCGGGGGTCGTGCGAGCCGTCGAGGTCGTGCACGAGCGCGTGGATCTCCGCCGCCGGCAGCTTGCACCCGCAGCCGGCGCCGTGGGAGAGTTCGGTGAGCCTCATCTCCCTCCAGATTAGACTGCCCGTCGTGGCGTTCTCGGACGAGCAGCTCGAGGCGGCGGTCGCGCGGCTCACCGAGCCCGGCGCCCTACGCGAGGCGCAGGAGCTCGTCTCCCGCGCGGCGCCCCAGCTCCAGCGGGTGCTCAACGAGTCGCTCGCCGCGGGAGGGTGGTACGACGCCCACGACGCGCAGGTCCGCGAGGCGGCCGCTTCCGAGGACGACGAGGAGCGCGCCCGGGCAGTGCGCACGCTCCTCGCGGAGGAGACCCGGGTCGCGATGTTGGTCGGCGTCGCGGTCGGGTATGAGTTGGCGCGCCGGCTAAACGACAGAGAGGACTAGACGACCCATGGACATCCGCTTCCTCGGCCACGCCTGCTTCGAGCTGCGCGACGGCGACACCAGCGTGCTCATCGACCCGTTCCTCAGCGAGAACCCGAAGGCGGCGGCCGGCCCGGACGAGTTCGACCCGACGACGATCCTGCTCACCCACGGCCACTTCGACCACATCGGGGACACGGTTGACATCGCCAAGCGCGCCGGGGCGCCGGTGGTGGCCATCTTCGAGCTCGCCAACGAGATCGCCGAGGACGATGTCGAGATCTTCGATCCCAACCTGGGAGGGACGGTCAAGTTCGACTGGGGCTGGGTCAAGCTCGTGCCCGCCTGGCACACGGCCGTGAGCCCGAAGGGCACGGCCCACACGCCGGCCGGCCTCATCATCGAATTCGCCGGCACGACCGTCTACCACCTCGGCGACACGGCGCTGTTCTCGGATCTCGCGCTCGCCGCGCAGCGCGGCAACCGGATCGACGTCGCCCTCATGTGCATCGGCGGCCACTACACGATGGACCGCATCGACGCCGTGGCCGCCGCCGAGCTCGTCAAGGCGCGGACCATCATCCCGTGCCACTACGACACCTTCCCGCCCATCGAGACCGACGCGGAAGCGTTCAAGTCCCAGGTCGAGTCGGACACCGACTCCGAGGTCGTCGTCCTGGCGCCGGGGGAGACCCACTCGGTGTGACCCGCGCGATCGTCCTCGTCGAGGCCCAGCGCACCGCCCTCCTTACGCTGGGCGGCGCGCTCGCCGACCTCGACGGGGTGGCGGAGGCCTACTCGGTAACCGGCGAGTGAGGCGGCGAAGCGCCACGGTGCTTCTCAGCTGAGCGTCACGGTCCGGTGAACGCCGGGCGCTGTGTGTTACGGAAGCGGTAGAGCCGGCGCGACGGGGGCCGCCGGCTCGCTGGGCGAGGGCGAGCGTGCCGGCGGTGGGGGGCTCTGCGCCGGCGGGGGGGTGAGCTGGGCGCTTGGAGGCGGCGGGCTCGGCGGCGGGGGGGAGCCCTCGCCGGCGGGCGGAGCGACCGGAGCCGGCCCGGTTCCCGGCATCGTCTCGGCGGGGACGGTCGTCACGTCGTCGCCGCCGGGGAGCACCGCGGTGCCCGACTCGGACTGGGGCGCGGGCGCGGCGGCTGCCGGCGGGGTCGGACTCGGGGGCGGCTGGGCCGGCTTCTCGGGCGCGACGGCGGTGGGGGTCGCCGGCTCCTTTGCCTTCGCGGGCTTCTTGACCGGGGCGTCGGTCGCCTTGGGATCCTTCGCGGGTTCGACCGGCGGCGCCGTCCGGGCCTGGGGCCTTGGCCCGGAGCGGGGTGCCGGTAGGGCGCGTACCGAAGGAGCGCTCCGGGCGGGCGGCGCTACGGCGACCACCCGGCGGTCGCTTGGAGCGTGGACGGCTGCCTGGCGGACCTCGACGGCGCCCGCGGTGACGATCGCCGCGGCGGCGACGGTCGCGACGGTCTTGGTCGCCAAAGTCGAGGCGCCCGCGCTGATCAGGCCGCTGGCGCCGGCGCCCGCGGCGGTCGAGCCCGCCGCCGCGCCGCCGCCGGCAGCGGTCGTCGTGCCGAGGTGCGCGAAGAAGAGCTTCTTGAGGAGGAGGAGCGGCCCGATCGGAAAGACGGCGGCAAGCGCCTTGTTGGTGGCGCGCAACTGCTGGCGGAAGCCTGCGCAGGGCTCGCAGAGCTTCACGTGCCGGCGCACGGGTGCGCTCAGGCGCTTGAGGCCCTCGGCGACCTCGCCGAGCTCCATGCGCACGTCGTCGCAGGAGAGCTTGCGCGCCTCGGCCGCCTCGGCGAGGGAGACGCGCGCGCGGACGAGCAGCGACTTGACCGAGGGTACCGTCGTGTCCATCGCCTCGGCGATCTGCTCGTAGGAGAGCGCGTCGATCTCGCGCAGGAGCAGGGCGGTGCGCTGGGTCTCGGCAAGGTGCTGGACGTCTGAGATCAGCAGTCGGAAGTCCTCGCGTCGGTGTACCTTGTCCGCGGTCGAGAGGCCTGCCTCCGAGAAGTGCACGTCCATGGAGTCCACCCCGATCGCCTGGACGCGGCGCAGGTGGTTGAGGCTGCGGTTGCGGGCGATCCGGTAGAGCCACGGGCGCACGTTGATCGCCCGATCGTCGGCGAGGATCGCGTTGAAGGCGGCGGCGAAGACCTCCTGGAGGACGTCCTCGGCGTCCTCCCTGGAGCCCAGCATGTGGCGGCAGAACGCCAGCAGGCGCGCCTGGTAGCGCTTGACGAGCGCCTCGAACGCGGAGTGGTTGCCGCGGCGGATCAGCGTGATCAGCCGCTCGTCGGACTGAAGCCGGAGAAGTGGGGAGGTGCCGTGCAGCCCAGCTGCGCCGGCGTGCTTTAGAGCAGAGACTTCCATGGTCGCGCGCGGGAAGAAGGGCTTCCCGTCCGCATCCACACGCTAGCAACGGGAAAGTTGCGCTCCGCCGGGGTTGGACGCACGTCCGGGCGGGTTCTCCATCCCGCGCGGGCCGTGGGCGGATTTGCGCCAAATGCCCGGGGCGGGGATCGAACCCGCAAGCTCT
>JAABUR0100007931.1_pt1 | contig 12400 bp, 16 predicted proteins | sample 5560091 | NCBI WGS metagenome assembly JAABUR01 (sample SAMN10711879, study PRJNA513375) | rock metagenome | isolation source: Antarctica rocks | place: Antarctica: Victoria Land, University Valley sud
TCGGAGGCGTACGCCGCGCGCTGCAGGGTGAGCACCTCGCCGGCGTCTGCAACCGACAGGGGGACGATCACCGGAGCGTCAGAGCGCAAGCCGGAGTCGCTCGTTGGCTGTGGTGAGGGCGGCGCGTCCAGGAACCCCTGCGCGCCAAGCTCCAGATCGATGAAGGCCGCGATCATCGAGCGGTACGTACGCTCCACCACGTCGGGATCAGCCCCCAGCTCGGTGGCGATCGCGCGCACGCGGATGACGACCTGCTCGACCCGCTCGGGGTCGTGGACGTCCGGCGCCATCGCCTTGAGCTTGCCGGCGGCGCGTACCCAGATCTCCCGCTCGGCGATCCCGTGCACGAGTTGCCGGTCCACCCGGTCGATCTCGCCGCGGACCTCCTGCAGCGCATTCGCCCCGGCGTCACCGATGGCCGCATCCGTCTCACTCACGCGTTGACCACACCTCGGCGACTGCGAGGAAGGCCGAAGATCCCGGCTGGCCGTTGTCCTCCGACCGGACGGGTTGGCCGGGTAGGGGGTCGCCGTCGACGTTGATCGACCCGCTCGCGCAGGGCACGAGCACGTTGGACAGTTCGTAAGCCTTGTTGCCCAGTTCAACTCGCTCGGCGCGGAACGTTCGCCAGTCCAGCGGATCGCTCAGCTGCACCACGACTCCGTCGGCGACGGCCTGCATACCGTGCTCCAGATCGATGTCGATCTCCACGGCCGCCTCGAAGTAGTACGGATCCCCTCCAGTGCCGGCTGACTCCGGGAAATGCTGGGTGAACTCCTCGACCAGCCACCGGCAGAGCCGCTCGTTGGCGCCGTACACCCGCGTGCTCCCTGCATGGCACAGAACCAGTGCCGATCCCGATCCGGCGGTGGACCAGTCCACCTGCCACACCGAAGCGAAGGCGACGGCGGCACCGTCATGCCGGAGCAATAACCCGGGATTTGCGCCGACCAGCACGAGACTCATGAGCCCAAGCTACCCAGCCGCCGCGGTGACCCCCGGAGGACCGGAAGGCCGGCCGCTAGTGCAGCGTCAGCATCAGGGCGGACTTGGGCTTGGGAATCGGGACCGGCGCGATCACCACGTGGTCGCGGGGATCGGCGGTCAGCCGGTGACGGACCAGCAGCCGCGCCAGGACTGCCTTGACGATGACCTCGGCCAGATGGTTACCGATGCATAGATGCGCGCCTCCGCCGAAGGGAACGAAGAGATGGCTGTGCTGCTTGTCCTCCGCTCGGCCCGGCGCGAACCGGTCGGGGTCGAAGCGATCGGGCTCGGTCCACCATCTCCGATCGCGGTGCAGGATCAGGCTCGCCGCGCCCACACCGGTGCCGGCCGGGATCTGCCAGCCATCGATCACCGTGTCGCGCAGCGCGACTCGCGGCGAGAACGGCACCGGCGGGCTCAAGCGGAGTGCCTCGTTCATCGCGTTGCTCGTATCGGTGAGGGTCTTGTGGCTGTCCAGGGTCACCTCCGCTCCACCCAATCCAGTGACCTCGTCGACGACCCGCTGCTGCCAGTCGGGGTTCCGGGCCAACTCGTACAACAGGACGGCAAGGGTTGCCGTCGTGGTGTCATGCGCGGCCAGGAGCAGGAAGACCATGTGGTCGACCACTTCGTCGGCCGGGAGCAGGGCACCGGATTCGGTGGTGGCGTGGCTCAGCCGGGACAGCAGATCGGCGGACTCGGTACGACCGCGTCGTTCCTCGACCAGTTCGCCGAAGATGGTGTCGAGTCGCCGACGGCCTTGGCCTGGGCACCGAGCGAGGCACCCACGAAGACATCGGCGGCGATGTCGAGGGTCAGCCGTTTCATGAACCGGTAGATGTCCACCGGACCGGGGCCGAGCTCGTCGACGTGCCGGTCGATGACCCGGTGGATAGCCGCGACGTACCCCTCCAGGGCCGTACGGCGGAAAGCTTGCTGCATCACCCGGCGGTGCAGATGGTGATCGGTGAAGTCGCGCAACATCAGTCCGTTGCGAAACATCGGGCCGATGCTGGTCGACCAGCCCTGCTCGGAGGATAAGACCTTGTCCGGATCGAGGTAGATCTGACGGGTGGCCTCCGGCGTCAGGAAGACGACGTCTCGACGGCCCAGGACTCGCGTCTGGAACACGTCTCCGTGCTCGGCCTGCTTGGCGTTCAAAAGCCTTCGGGCATCGCGCAGGAACGAAAGCGTGTGCCCGATCAGCGGCGGGCCCTGACCGCCGGGGATGTGGGCGAGGGGATCAGTAGCCAGACCAGCTCCAAGTTTTGTCGTTGCGGTGCCTAGTGCCGTCTCGAGGTCACGTCCCGCCACCGATTTGGCCTTTCCGGCATCATGCCCAGCATGGCTGACCGCAAGGACGGCGACAAAGACAGTCGCGATGGGCAGAAAACCACGATGTATACCCGGATCCTCGACCGGACGATCGAGCTCTCCGAGGCAATCGTGTACGTGGGGATCGCGATCATGCTGACGATCACCGCGATTGCGTTGCTTGTGTTGGCCGTCCGCAGCGTGCTGCCGCTGTTCGGTGACGACGCCTCGAACGTCGCCCTCGAAGTCCTCGACACGCTGTTGCTCGTCTTCATCGTGGTGGAACTGCTCTTCGCCGTACGTGCCACCGTGTCCCAGCGGGAGTTGCTCGCCGAGCCGTTCCTGCTGGCCGGAATCATCGCCTCGATCAAGGAGATCATCGTCTTGTCGGTAAGGCGGCCGAGACGGTCGGACAGGGCTCGGCCTTCCGGGACCAGATGTGGGAGATAGGCACGCTCGGCGTACTCGTCCTCCTCCTTGCCGTAGCGGCATTCCTGTTGCGCCGCAAGGAGCGCGAGCCTGACGAGGGAGACAAACAAGAGAAGATCTAGGGTGCCGCCGTACAAGCGACGTACGCTTCGGACGTGGACCACGAGCGTTACACCCGCGATATCCATGCTGCGGTGCAACTGTTCGAATCGGGTCGCCTCGAGGAGGCAGCACTCGCTTGGCGCGGCTTGGCTTCCGATCCCGAACTGCCATTCCCCGACCGGGTCGTGCAGTTGCAGAATCTAGCTCTGACCTTCACCAGGCTCGGCCGGATGGTCGAGGCTGAAGCCGCCTACGATGAGGGAATCGCCATCGAGCAGCGGCTCCTGCGGGGATACCTGCTCGAAGCGAAGGCAGCCTGGCTGGTCGAGCGCGGCCGGTCCGGTGACGCGGTGGCGATCTACGAGTGGTTGCTGGGTCAGTTCTGGCTCGACTCAGGCCAGATCCAGCGCTATCAGCAGAACCTGGCAGCACTGCGGGGCGCGGCGTGACCGGTCAAGTCGGCGCCCGGATCAGTTGGGCGTGATTCTGGCCAGTCGGGCGCTGGCTCGGTCGAGGCGCCCAGATACCGGCACCGCGGATGTCGCCGCGGCCAGACCGGTCGGTGGCATGTCGACGTACACGCTCTCCGCCCTCGCGATCTGGTACGTCTCGTGCCAGATACCCACCGCCCCGGGTAGCTTGCGCGCCCGCTTGTTGAATGCAGTCCACGCCGGTCGGTGCTTTGCCTCGCGGTCAGCGGCATATCGGTAGACGTCTTCGGTGCTTCGCCAGTACTGCACGACGACCAGTCCGCGGCCGCCGAGCAGCATTTCGTAACCGAGGAATCCCGATTCCGGGTCACGAGACAGCTCGGCGAGCATGGGCGGCATGGCTGCGAGCACCGGGCCCCACGCGTCCGGCCGCCAGAACCGGTTGATCCGCATTCCGATCAGGAACACGGTGAGGTTTGCGGTGTGCTCGTGGGTCCGGCGACCCTGAGCGATGCGTGCCATGAGGTTCTCCAAAGTGGTTGTCACAGCTGAGTTTGCGGCGTGGCGGTCACGGCAGGACGGCGGTGGCTTCGATCTCGATCTGGTAAGCCGGATCGGCCAAGGCGGCGACCCCGACGAGGGTGACCGCCATTGGCGGTGCGTCGAGGCCGAAGACGGCGGCCGAGGCCTCGAAGACTGCGCCCTGGCCCGACACGTACACCGTGCGTGTTCCGGCGGCGACGGTGACCTGGAAATAGCCGACCGCGGATGGCAATCCCGGCGGGTCGAGGCGGGTGATCAGCGAGATACGGGATGGATCTGGCATGCTGCCCCCTCAGTTGGTAAGTGCGACTCGCCAATAATGGAGAGTCCAGCTTCCTAATGTCAAGGGGCATTTTCCATGCGGATCTCCGAGCTGGCTCGGCGAAGCGGCGTACCCGTGGGGACGGTGAAGTTCTACCTGCGGGAGGGCCTGTTGCCGGCCGGCGAGCCAACCGCCGCGACCCAGGCTCAGTACAGCGATGAGCACGTTGCCAGGCTCGGCCTGATCCGGGCCCTTCTCGGTGTCGGTGGGCTGTCGGTCGCGACGGCTCGCGAGGTGCTGGCCGCAGTCGACGACCCCACCCTGTCGGCCCACGACATGATCGGCGCGGCTCACGGTGCGCTGCCGCCCAGATCCGGGGATGACCGACCCGATCTCGGTGAAGCGTTGGCCCACGTACGGCGTTGGGGCTGGCAGGTTCATGACGACACACCCGCATTGATCCTGTTGGCCCAGGCCCTGGCCGCGCTGGCAGGTGCGGGCTTCGACCCCCCGGACAGCATGCTCGACCGGTACGCCCGGGCGGCGCACGAGCTGGGCGAGCAGGACGTGGCCGAGGTCCCGATGGACTCACCGACCGAGGCGGTGCGCTTCGTCGTCATCGGAACACTGTTGATGGAGCCGGTCTTGCTTGCGCTGCGGCGGCTGGCCCATGAGGACGTCTCCGCTCGGCGCCAGTCGAGCTGACCAGCGGTCCGGTCCCCATTCCAGCCCTTATCGCGATAAAGGCGCGTTTCCGGGCGCCATTCCAGCCCTTATCGCGATAACTGCGCTTACGGACGGGAGGCGGCGCCGGAAGCTGTCAGGTATCGGCGTCGGCGGCGTCGGCGGTCTGCAGCCACGTATCTTCGAGCTGGGCCTTGTCGGCGAGCAGCTCGCGCAGTTCGGTGTCGAGCACCGACACTCGAGCGAAATCGCTGGCGTGCTCGGCAAGTTCGGCGTGCAGCTGGCTCTCGCGGGCGTCGATCTTGATCAGCTGGCGCTCGATCCGGGCCAGTTCTTTGCCGGCCGTACGGCGGGATCCGGTATGACCGTTCGAACCTGACCCCGCACCCGCACCCGTACCCGTACCCGTGCCCGATCCCGCACCCGCACCTGCACCCGCACCTGCACCAGCAACTGCACCCGCACCCGGACCAGATCCCGGACCAGAACCCGTACCCGAGCCCGCCGTACGTCGGCCCGTTCCTCGACCGGGGACACGACGGGACCGCTGCGCGAGGTAGTCCTCGACCCCGCCGGTCAGCATCGCGAACGAGCCGTCGCCGGGCAGGGCCCAGATGTCGTCGCAGACCCGCTCGAGGAAATACCTGTCATGCGAGACCACGAAAAGCGTTCCAGGCCAACCGTCGAGGAAGTCCTCCAGGACGGTGAGGGTGTCGATGTCCAGGTCGTTGGTCGGCTCGTCGAGCAGCAATACGTTGGGCTGATCGAGCAGAACGCGCAGGACCTGCAGTCGCCGCCGCTCGCCGCCGGACAGGTCGCGGATCGGCGTGACCAGCCGGTCGCCGACGAAACCGAACCGCTCCAGCAACTGCCCGCCACCGAGTTCGCCGCCACCGGCGACCGCAACGCGGCCGATGTCCTCGACTGTCTGCAGCGGCGTACGCCGAGGATCAAGCTCGCCCGGGCCCTGCCAGAGGTGCCCGATCGCGACCGTGCTGCCCCGGTCGACGCGGCCGGAGTCGGGTTCGAGGCCGCCGTCCAGGAGTCGCAGCAGGGTGGTCTTGCCGGCACCGTTGGGACCGAGGATGCCGATTCGGTCGCCGGGGCCGAAGCGTGCCGTGATGTCTTCGAGCAGGTTCCGGCCGCCGCGGGTCACGGTGACGTCCTCGAGTTCGAGGACCTTCTTGCCCAGGCGGGTGGTGGCCAGGCGGGACAGGGCCAGCGAGTCGCGCGGTTCGGGCTCTTCGTTGATGAGGGCGTTGGCGGCATCGATCCGGAACTGCGGCTTGGACGTACGCGCGGGTGGTCCGCGACGTAGCCAGGCGAGTTCCTTGCGGATCAGCTGGGTGCGCTTGGCCTGTCCGGTTGCCGCCTGGCGGTCGCGTTCGGCCCGGGCGAGGACGTAGGCGGCGTAGCCACCGGCGTACGAGGACACCGTTGCGTCGTGCACCTCCCAGGTCGTGTCGCAGACCGCGTCGAGGAACCAGCGGTCGTGGGTGACGACGACCAGCCCACGCCCTCGGGGGGCGCCGAAGCGCCTGCCGAGGTGACCGGCCAGCCAGGCGATGACTTCGATGTCGAGATGGTTGGTGGGTTCGTCAAGGATCAGCAGGTCCTGATCGTCAATGAGTAAGCGGGCCAACGAAACCCGGCGCCGCTCGCCTCCGGACAGCCGTGCGATGTCAGCGTCCAGATCAATGCCGGCGAGAAGGGTCTTTACGACCTCTCGCGCCTGCGGCTCGGATGCCCAGACATGCTCAGCGGCTTCGCCGAGGACGACCGTACGCACGGTCACCGTCGGGTCCAGCTCGTCCTGCTGTCCGAGCAGATCAGTACGCAGGCCACGGGCCCGAGCCACCCGGCCCGATTGCGGCTCGCTCTGCCCGGCCAGCAGTTTCACCAGGGTCGACTTGCCTCCGCCGTTGCGGCCGACGACACCGATCCGCTCACCGGCCGAGACGCCCAGGCTCACGCCGTCGAGGACGGGCTTGACCCCGAAGCTGACAGAGACCGCCTCGACGGTGACGAGATTCGCGGTCTGGGGGGAGGACATGGGCAGCACAGACGCTACCTACGGCCGAGTTGATCATTGGAACTGGTGGGGGTTTTCGGCCGAACAATCGGATGACTGCCCGCAGTTCCGATGATCAACTTCAGGTCAAGTGCGGCGCGATCTCCTCCGCGACGAGGGCGACGTGGTCGAGGTCGGCCAGGTCGAGCACCTGCAGGTAGAACCGCGTGGCGCCCAACTCGGTGAACGCGCCGATCCGATCGAGAACCTGGGCTGGCGTGCCGGCGAAGCCGTCAGCCCCTAGTTCGTCAACCTCTCGTCCGATGGCCTCCGTGCGGCGGCGAAGTTCCGCCTCGTCCCGCCCGATGCAGAGCACTTGGCCGACTGACAGGATCAGCGACGCACGGTCCCGGCTCGCCTCGTCGCAGCCGGCGAGCACCCGGTCGAAAGCGGCGCCGGTGTCGGCCACGCTGCGGAAGGCGACGTTGAACTCAGCCGCGTACCGCACAGCCAATGCCGGCGTACGACGCTTGCCCCCACCCCCGATGATGATCGGCGGCCCGGGCTGCTGCACCGGTTTGGGCAGACCCGGTGAGTCGGTCAGCGAGTAGTGCGCGCCACGGTGACTGAAGCTCTCCCCGGCCGGGGTTGCCCAGAGCCCGGTGACGACCTCGAGTTGCTCTTCCAACCGGTCGAACCGTTCGGTCACGTCGGGAAACGCCAGCCCGTACGCCGTGTGCTCCGCCTCGTACCAGCCCGCCCCGAGCCCGAGTTCGACCCGGCCGCCGCTCATCTGATCCACTTGGGCGACGGTGATCGCGAGAGGTCCTGGCTCGCGGAACGTCGCCGGTGAGACCAGCGTGCCCAGCCGGATCCGCGACGTCTCCCTGGCCAGACCGGCCAGGCTCACCCAGGCATCGCTGGGTCCGGGCAGTCCGTCGGCGTCGCCCATCGACAGGTAGTGGTCGGACCGGAAGAAGGCATCGAAGCCCAACTCCTCGGTGGTCCGCGCGATCCGCAGGAGGTCCTCGTAGCTGGCGCCCTGCTGGGGCTCGGTGAAGATTCGTAGTTCCATGCCGACCATCCTGACAAGCCGCCGGCCGGCACCGCGGGGCGTCGGTGCCGGCCGGCGGTGGCCAGGGGGCTGACGAACGCCGAGATCGCCGGCCGCTTGTTCGTGAGCGGGGATACGGTGAAGACCCACGTCGGCAACCTCCTGGCCAAACTCGGTGCTCGCGACCGGACGCAGGCCGTCATCGCGGCTTAGAATCCGGCTTCATCACCCCGACTGCGTCCTGAACCCTGATCGACTAAAGGATCTGTTCGGAACATCCCTTGCTGAGGGAGCGGGTTCCTCCGCGGGCGGGAGCCGCCGGCTGGCTGCGGCGGCGAGCGTGGTGCCTGACGGCAGCACCCGTTCACCGAGGAGAACCTGGCGGCCCGTACCGAATCACCAGCCCCCCGCTCGAAAGCGCCGGCCCCCGATCTTGGCGGTTTTGACGTAAACCGCCAGAGCCGTTCCGGCGGCTCGGTCGACACCGGCCCGAATCTTGGCGGTTTTGACGTAAACCGCCAAGGTGGCGACCGGGACGATCGGACCGGGTTCGGCGGTGGGCGTTACGCAAGCGGCTGGGGTCGCGACAGGCGGCGCTGGTCGCGGCGGTCCTGTCCCTAACGGCCGCACAGGGTCACACGTGTGGCAGGTTCAACCGGACGGCCGTGGGTGCGTTGGTGACCGTCGCCGTATCGCTGCTGTTCGTCGTCCAGGACAGCAACCTGCTAGGTCATGCTCGGACACGCGCCCATATCCCGGTCGCGACCCTAGCGGTGTTCGCCATAACCGCAAGCTCCGAGCTGTTGCCGCGGTTCATCCCGTAGCAAGAATTCGAGTGCGGGACGCCTTGTGTCGAACCTCTTGGCACGGGGTGGCCTTCACTCCAGCGATGTGGGCGGTGCCGGACGGGTCTTGCGGAGCCAGAGCAGCCCCAGCACCGGGAGGAGCAGCGGGATGAAGCCGTACCCCCGCCCGAAGACCGACCACACCGTCTCGTCGGGGAAGGCCCCCCGCTCCAGGATGCTCAGCGTCCCGACGACGAGCACGCCGAGGAGTTCGACCGAGACCGCAGCGACCGCGACCGTCCACCAGACCCGGCCTATCCGGACCAGCGCCACTGTTGCCAGGACGTACACCACACCGGCGAAACCCGAGAGCAGGTAGGCGACCGGAGCTTCGGCGAACCGGGTCGAGATCTGGTACGCCGCCCGCGCGGTCGCGGCCAAGGCGAAGGTCGCATAGACGGCGATCAGCACCCGTCCTGACCCCCGCCGTCGTGCGTCAGCGGGAGTGGCCTGGGCCTCAGCCAATCGAGACGCCCCACAGTTGTTGCAGCCGTACGACCAGGACGGCCAGCACCAAGCCCCCAACGACGAGGATCAGGGAGCCGGACTTGTTGGGCTCGGTCCGGGCGAGCAGCCAGGCTGCGGGCAGGATCAGAACCACCGCGACGAGGTATGCGAAGAACAGCCCTGGCTCGTCGGCCGCCTTCCCGCCGATCGAGGCGACGACGGCGACGACGGCCTGAATGACGAGCAGAACCTCGACGAGGGCAACCACGGCCAGTGCCAGCCGATGTGGACCCCGCCGGAGCAGCGCGGTGATTCCCGCAACCGCCGTGATTACCAGGGCGCCCACGATGAGTGCGGTGCCGAGCCAGCCGATCACGCGCGGATCAGCCGGGCCTCGAGGGCTGCAGAGCTCATCCCAGGTCCGTACAGTCGCCATCGGTCAGTACCCGGATCTCGGTATCGGCCGGGGCCAGGCTCTCGAAGCGCCGGTACTCCATCTGCGGCATCGCCAGCGTTCGGTCATGAATGGGTACGGCGATCTCCGGGGCCACTGCGCGGAGGAAGTCGATCGCTTCACCCGCCTTGAGCCAGGGTGCACCGGTCGGCAGTCCGAGGACCCGTATCGCGACGTCCGGGACCGTGAACGAGTCGCCCGGATGAAAAACAGTGTCGCCCAACAGATATCCCACGTTGGCGATGACCGGTATGTCTGCATGGATGATCGCGTGTTGCTCGCCGAAGACCCGTACCGATAGCCCGTCAGCGTCCAGGACGTCCCCGGCCCGAGCAGTCTGTGCCGCGATCCCTCGCTCGCCCAACTGCGCCACGGACTCGTGATCGGCCACGACGAGTGCTTGTGGGTTCGCCCCGATCAACGCCGAGATCCGGTCCATGTCGAGGTGGTCGGCGTGCTGATGGGTGACCAGGATGGCGGTGAGTCCGCGCAACTCCTCGAAACCGGACGAGAAAGCCCCCGGGTCGATCAGCACGGAGGCGTCCTCGTCTTGGATGTGCAGGCAGGCATGCCCCAGCTTGGTCAATCGCATGTGCCCATCTTGCCGGTCAGCTCACAACCGGGCGCACTGGTCGTCCTTGTTGCCCGCGCCACTGTTGTCGTCGAAGAGCAGGGTGCCCTCGATGTGATCGTTCCGGATCGTGGCGCTGTCACCCTGGACGAGAGGGACCGATCCCCCGACGGTCGACCCGGCCAGCTTGACCGAGCGGGAATTCTCGGCCTGTACGTCGCCGATTACGTTGACCGAGGTCGCGGTTGGCCGAGCGTTGGACTCGACCTTGATGTGGCCAGTAGAACTGTAAGGCTGCGTTTCATTGCGCTCTCCTAGTGGGTGGCGGCCCTCCATGGGCCGGTACGTGCAGCGCTACTGCGCAGGGTGGGTTCCGAGTGAGAGCCTGATGAGACAACCCTTAGGCGGCCCTGGGTCGGGCTGATCACCGGCTGCGGCGGACCGACCGTTTGTTGATCTAGACGGCCAAGCCCCGGGTAGACCACGATGAGCGGGCGATCGCATGCGCGGTCCCGGACCGACAAGGGAGAACAGTGACAACACCGAACTGGCGGCGAGCCATGGCCGCCGTCGCCGCAGCCGTCGCCGCTCTAGCGGTCAGCACTGTAGGCACCGGAATCGCCAATGCCGACGATCAGCCGCAGGTAGCTGTCGAGGGAACTGACAGTCCGAACGCCATTGCCGGGCAATACATCGTGGTGATGCGGCCGGGCGCCCAGGCCGCTGCCAATCGGGCAGCAGCTGTGGCTGCCGCGCGGAGCAACGGCGGACAGCTGCTCAACGAGTACTCCAGCGCACTGCAGGGATTCGCGGCGGAGCTACCCGCCCGCGCGCTGGATGCCTTGCGGCGCAACCCCAACGTCGAGCACATCGAGGCCGACCAGCTGATGTGGTTGAACACCACTCAGTCGCCGGTCGTCTGGGGTCTCGACCGGGTCGACCAGCGGAATCTGCCCCTGTCCGACAGCTACACCTACACCGTTACCGGCAGCAGCGTCACCGCGTACGTCATCGACACCGGTATCCGGTTCAGTCACACGCAGTTCGCCGGCCGCGCGGTGAGCGGATTCGACGCCATCGACGGCGGATCTGCAGATGACTGCAACGGTCACGGAACGCACGTCTCGGGGACCGTCGGCGGTACGAGGTACGGCGTCGCCAAGGCCGTCAACATCGTCGGTGTGCGGGTTCTCAACTGCAGGGGCAGCGGCACGAACTCCCAGGTGATCAAGGGCATCGACTGGGTCACCAGCGACCATGGCCCCGGCGAGCTCGCCGTCGCCAACATGAGCCTGGGTGGCAGTGCCTCGACGGCCCTCGACAACGCGGTCCGCAACTCGATCGCCGACGGCGTCACGTATGCCGTTGCCGCAGGTAACGACAACCGCAGCGCCTGCAACCAGTCGCCGGCCAGGGTCGCGGAGGCCATCACGGTCGGCGCCAGCACGAAGACCGACGCGCGGTCGTCGTTCTCCAACAAGGGCACCTGCGTCGACATCTTCGCTCCCGGCTCGAACATCAAGTCGGCGTGGAACACCAGTGACACAGCGACCAACACCATCAGCGGGACCTCGATGGCCTCGCCACACGTGGCCGGTGCCGCCGCGTTGTTCCTGCAACAGAACCCGTCGGCCTCGCCGCAGGCGGTGCGCGACGGACTGGTGAACTCCGCGACGGTCGGGGTGCTCAGCGATGTCGGGACCGGCTCGCCGAACCTGTTGCTCTACACCGGCTGAGGCGGTCCGTCGGCATAGCCGAACAGCTCCATCGCACGGCCAAGCGGTGTATCCGGCCCGGCCAACTGACCGGATACACCGCTTCGTCGTACGTGGACCCGAGTCAAGCGTGGCTTTAGGGTCCCTTGACTGACAGCGAGCGTTCGCGTACGGAATGTAACTGAATTGCCCGCACCCTCTGGACGGTATGGTGCGCGGCCGGGCAGGATGATCATGCGCCGCACCGCCGGGCGCCACACACGAGAGCTATCGAGGGAGAACTGTGTCCACATTGACCTGGCGGCGAGCACTCGCCGTAACGGCGGCCGCGCTCGCGGTTTCCACTGCAGCCGCCGGCGTCGCAGGCGCCGAGGAGCCGCGAGTGGCCGTCGAGGGTACGGCCAGTCCCACGGCCATCCAGGGTCAGTACATCGTCGTGATGCGCCCAGGCGCGCAGGCCGCGGCCAACCGGGTGGCAGCCGTGCTCGAGGCGCGGCACAACGGGGCTCAGGTCCAGCGCGAGTACGGCACGGCACTGCAGGGTTTCGCCG
>JAABUR0100007938.1_pt1 | contig 12396 bp, 7 predicted proteins | sample 5560091 | NCBI WGS metagenome assembly JAABUR01 (sample SAMN10711879, study PRJNA513375) | rock metagenome | isolation source: Antarctica rocks | place: Antarctica: Victoria Land, University Valley sud
CGCCCGCTAAGACTTGGTCACGAAGGGCAGCCCGCTGAGGTCGGTGCGCAGGCGCTCGAGCTGCTCGCTCAGCTCGGTGCGCATGCCGTCCAACTGTCCGGCGAGCTTGGCCATCTCGCTCAGCAGCCCATCGAGCTTCTCGGGCAGCGGGCGCACCCCCGCCTCGACGCGGGAGAGGTCCTCGTCCATCGGTTGGACGTTGACCTTGGTCTCGGCAAGATCGGCCTGCATGACGCGAAGGTCCTCTTTGAGATCCTCCACCTGCTCCACCAGCCGTGCCGAGTTGCCCGGCATCGTCTTCAGATCCGAGCGCAGCCCGGTCATCTCGGAGTACATCGCGTCGATCGAGCGCTCGAGCTTGGGCAGAACCGCGATCGCACCGGCGATCGAGCGCAGATCCTCCGCCATGCGCAGGGGCAGGGTGATCGGGGTCAGCAGCGAGGCCACTTCAGACACCGTACTGGTCCCGGTCGAGCCGACGCCCCGCTCCCTAGCTCGCGCCTCGATCGCCGGAAGCGCTGCCCGACGGCGATGTCCTCATTAGGCCAAGACGGCGGCTCCTAGTGCGGTCGCTAGGGTCCGCGCGGTGGACTGGCTCAAGACAGTGGACGAGATCGATGACATCGTCCACGAGGGCCGCTCAAGTGGGGTGGGTAAGAGTAATGTGGAAGCGGAGATCTAGCCGCAGCCGTTGAGCAGCTGCGAGCGGAAGCGCGCGACCTCATCGAGTTCGAGCGAACCCAGCGGGAGCCGGTCGTAACAGGCCTGGTCGACGAGCTTGCGCGCATCGGAGCCGAGGGCCGATCGGTGCCGTTCACCGGACGTCGGCGCATCGACGGGGACGCCGCCGACGAGGTCATCGGTTCGCTCCGCGAGGACCTGGTCAAGGTTGAACTGCAGCGGCGGCGCACCGTGGTGGAAGCCCGAACGCACCGCATCGACCTGACCGGCGGCCCGGAGCAACCGTCCCTCGCGGCCCTCGTAGACCGCGTCTCCTTGCGCGGTGAGCGCTTGCTGCTCGTGCGCTATGGGACCGTCGTCGCTGAGATGCGCACGCCCGATTCTTCGCCCGAAGGTGCGTGGCGCCCCGGGGAATGACTTGTGCGGCCGCGGCCGCGGTGGGCTCAGCGACCGTCAGACCTAGCCGTGGACGTGCATCTCGCTCTCAGCCGGCGCGCCAGTCCTGGCTTCACCCGCCGCGCTCTTTCGCGCCCCACCGGCTCAGCGCTGAGCATGTCTGAACTTCCAAGTACGCAACCCGATGTCGCACCGAGGCGCGCGTGGTGCTTCAGCGAGGCGCACTTGGACTTCAGCGAAGGCCACGCCGCGGCGCGTCAAGCGAATGACGTTCTCTCGCTCAAAGGCCTCGGAAGAGCCGAGGAGTTCCTTAGAACAAGCGAGCGCAAACGGGCTCGCTCGAACGGCCCAGCTCCTACCCGCCCCGCAGACCGCGCCAGACGTCTATGGCGGCTTCAGCAAGCGTTTTCTGTGGCAGCTTGATGCCCGCGCGAGCGAGCGCTTCAACTGACTTCGCGGGAACTTGATGGTTGTTCTTGGCGTGCGAGTTCTTGAACGCTGTCCGTAGGCGCTCCGCCGACCGGTGTTGGGTGCCCAGCGCGTCTACCGCTTTGAGCGCGAGCTTGAAGTCCACCTTGGTTCCGGTCGCAAGCAGGCCAACGACGAGGTCGGCTACTCGCTTCTGGCTGCGATGCGTCCCTGGGGACAAGGCGACGATGAGGTCGATGAGCTGCTCGCGCTGGTCGGCGTTCCCAGCGCTCTCGACACTACCCGCGAGCTGCTCCGTCAGCACATAATCGTCGATGCCATGCTGAGCCACGGCACGTACCCAGTCCGGGTCCGGACCTGCTTGCTTCAGTAGCTCCTGCACCACCCTTGTCCGCGAAGCGTCATCCAGGCCCCCGGCCCAGTCGCCCACCGAGGTGACGAGCTGACGCGGTCGCTTCCCGTTGGTTGCCTCAATGACCAGCAGTACCTGCTTGCTGTCCGGCTGAAGCTCGAACCACTCAGCGAGCCCGGCCCGCGACTCCTGGGTTCCGGCTTGTACGAGCGCTTGCACCTCGTCAAACGGAATCGCGGCGAAGTCAGGCTTGGCGCCATCTCCGCCGGAGGCCTTGGCCAGGGCGATGCGGGCGCGGGTCAGGGCGGTATCTCGCTCGGCGTCGCCGGGAGGCGCGACGTCACGGAGCGCGAGCAAGAGTCGGGCGGCGTAAGTTTCGGACATCTCGGCGCCGAGTACGCGAACGCCCCGAAGCGTGGTCGCCTGTGTCGAAGCGGGGCGTTGATACCCGGCGACGACGACGCTCGCCACCAGCGCGCGTTCGACATCCGCAGCGAGCAGCTCTTCTATCGCTTCTCCAAGTTCCCCCCCGGTCGCGGCGAGTTCTCGGGCCGCACCGTGAAGACGAGCCTGGTTGTTCAAGTCCGCTTCAGACACCCACCACGTGTTTGCGTTCAGAGCCGTTTCGAGCGCAGTGCGCAGCTCCTTACGCTTTGCGTCGCTGGCTGCCCGCAGCAGCGGCGTGAGACGGGCCATGGCACTGCAACCTGTAACGGCTTCGTCTTCGTCGGCTCCGCCGAGCTTGCCCAGGATTGACGCCGCTGCGTCAGCCACCCAGCCGCCCAACGTCTCACTGGCATCGGGAGGGGACTGAGGGATGCGACTGCTCCAGAAATCCCAGTCCTTCGGCGGCGCCCAGTCGAGGGCGACGACGGCGACTTCTGTGCCCTCGGGCACGTCCGAAGCGTCGAGGAGCGCTTCGGCGTGCGCGCGAACCGCGGGGTACGTTCCGCGATGAAAGACCAGCTTGCGCTGCAGGGCGAGAGCGACGCGTTGACCGTCTTCGCGGTCGAGGACGCTGGCGTAGAGCGCCTCGGCGAACGCCACCACGTCCGTTTCCTCGTCACTCGCCGTCACGGCGGACTTCAGCTCCGTCTGAATCCCCGCTGCGTTCAAGAGCTCGATGGCGGAGTCAACGGGCAGGTGCCGAAGCGGCTGACTCAGAACCGTGGCGTCCGGTAGATGCCCCGCCACGTGCGTGTACACGGTCTCTCGATGCCGCGCAGGGATTCGGTCGAGCATGGTCGCGACCTCTCCAGTCCGCTCGACGGTCGCGAACAGGCGCTCGTCGTCGAGTATCTCCGGAACCAAGGGGTCCTCGTCGGCGACGTCGCTGCGCAACGCCAGACCGAGCGTGCTGACCAAGAACTGGTCGTTGAGTTGCTGTTCTCGCTGGTAGCTCCTGACGCTCTCCAAGACGTTGTCGGCGACGGCTCCGACGTCATCGTCGAGTAGCTGAGCGGTACCGAGCAACGCGGACATGACGTTGGTCCGTTCGTCACCAAATTCCTGGTCGGCCATGTCGGCAAGCACGCGGGCGACAGACTGGCGCTCCTCGACCGTGCGCGCGGCGAGCGCGTCGACCACCCGTCGAGGCGCATCAGGCGCCTCGTTCTCGATGAGCTCACCCAGCGCGGGGTCGGCGAGGCCGACAGCCGCTCCCGCCGCTTCCAGGTACAGCAGGTCGCGTCCGGGGTCGGGAATGCCGGCTGCCTGCACGCGCTCCAAGTAGCGGCGCAGCAGCCTCTGCTCGGTCTCCGCCAACAGCGCGACCGCCGCCGCACCGCTCTCCGGGTCATCCACCTCGTCGGACAGGACCGCGTCGGTGAGCGCTGCCGGCGATTCCTCCTGGCTCGTCGCGCTGGTTCGGACGGTGCCACCGTGTCGCTTGAGCAGGCGAGCGGTGCGGTCCGACGGCGCCAGTGGCGGTTCGAGCAGGTAGCTCGGAAGCCGCGGTTCGTGAGGCAGGTCGGCGGCGAGCAGCGGGAACTCCGTCTGCAGCACCGTGAGCTTGGCAATCTCTCGCGACCGCTCCAGCCAGGCGACGTCGCGCGACTGGGCGATGCGCGCGGTCGTTGCGAAGTTGTTCAGCAGGACCTTCACGCGACGCGGGCTCCTCACGTGCGACGGAATGAGGGCGTAGATGACCCGGTCGAGCAGCCGCCCGTTGTTCTCGGCCGCGCGCAGCTCTTGCCAGATGCCGCCGCGCTCTTTCACAAGGTCGCGGGCGAAGCGGGTCAGCCGGCGGCCACGCAGAGGGGGTAGCACGAGCTGGTGCTGGAACACCTTGTCCAGAAACGAGCTGGCGGAGCTGTAATACGGGTTCTCCTCATCAAGTGGAGTTACCTGCGGAAGCTCGGATAGCGCCTTCTCAAGGACTTCCCGGTCCGCGGCGACAATGAAGACGCAGTCCTCCTGGTCGAGAAAGGTCCGGAGTGCGGTCAGCGTCTTGACGACGTCATCGGGCGCGCACCGGTCGAGCTCGTCAACGAAGAAGATGAGGCGGGAGTGCCCTTTCTTTCGAGCCTTGTCGCGGAGCTCGCGGAACACACGCCCAAACTCCTCGTCAGCCGCAGGCTGCGACTGCTCAACCTCAACGGTTGCCCCGTCGAGGACCGCCTTGGCTGCAACCACGACCGCGGCGATGAGCCCCGCCGGCCCGAGAACCTTCGGGAGGGTTGCACCTATCTGACCGAGGAAGTTCTCCTCGGTCAGGAGCGACGCCGCCCCGAGCAGTACCGAGAAGACGGCGACGAATATCGTGAAGGTCGCTGCAAAGACGCGAGCAGGCTCCAAGCTACGGAGGTTCAGCTTCTTGAAGTCGACGTCAGCGCTTCGCTGCTTCTCGTAGAGACCCCGGTGAAAGACCCGGTTGTCCTTGACGAACTCGCCTCGGGCGTCGCGCTCGACGAAGCCGAGTTCGTTTGCGGCATGGGAAATGAAGTTTCGCTGCAGGGATTCGCCGCCGTACTTCCAGGCGTCGTATCGGACCAGCGCGACCTTGCCGGGCTTGTCCAGAAGAGCTCGACGAAGCAGCTCGTAGGTGCTGGACTTGCCCGAGCCCCAAGCGCCGAACAGAGCGACGTTCAGCGGCGTGTCGGCCTCGGTAACGAGGTCGGCCAGCCGGTGTGCGATGGCGCCGTGCTTGAAGTCGTCGCGGTCACCTTCGACGAGAGCTCGGTCAGGAACGAGGTCAGCGGCGCTCAGCGCGCCCAAGGGGCTGGGCGTCGGGGCGTGGGACGGCATACTCACATGGGCAAGGTACTTCGCCCGCAGGACTGCATTCCGGCTTTTCTGTTCGCCGCGATGCAAAGTTTGAAGTTCAATAACGGTCCCGCACGTAGGCGTACACGGCGTCAAACGGGTCGCCGGTCGGCGGTTGACCATGAGTGTGTAGAGCTACGCGGATGCCCCGCTGAACAAGCCGGACGCCATCGGTCGTCTGCTGCCAGCCGACGAACACCGTGCGCTCCCATCCCGGGGACGGTTCGTGCCCTGCGGCGACCGTGTCGATGCGCTCCGCGACCTTCGCGAGCAGGCAAGCGTCGACGTCAGGGAGTACGACGCGGAGCGCGAAGAGCAGCCCCGTAGCCCGCTCGGCGGTCGGGCCTGTAACCCGGCCGCTGTGGACGTCTTGTAGTCCCATCGAGCACTATCTACACGTCCGAGCGGGGCATCGCTTGCTGGCGCCTGCCTTACTTTGCGTTCTCGGTGCTGAGCCGTCGCAATGCGGTGCAGTTGCTCAGCACTTGACGATGCTCTGGCCTACCTGCCGGCGGTCAACGAGTTGTTGGCCCCGCTCCTGCGGACGCCCCGTTGCCACTCCTGACGGGCTGAAGGCCCGGTGGTCGCGGGGCTGCGGCTTGCCTCGTTAGTAGTGCTCGGCTACGTAGTTGTACGCGCGCTCGAACAGCTCGCCGGTGGGCGGGAGCCCGTACTTCTTGAGAGCGACGCGGATGGCCTGCTTGACGAGGCGCACGCCTTCGCGGCTGGTCTGCCAGTCCATGAATGTGCCTTGGTCGGAGCCGGGGGGCGGCTGCACGCCGCTGGCGACCGCGTCAATCTCGTGCACTACGTTCTCGACGATGTCCGGAGTGGCGTCGGGACGAAACTCGTTGAAGATTTGCGTCAGCGCGCCGATGCGCTCTTCCGGCAGGAGCTTCGCCGATGTTTCGTCGGCCTCAGCGCTGGTGGTGCCGTCCTGAGCGTCGCCGGACTCGGCCGCGACGACGTCGCGTGCGACCTCAAGCAGCTTCTTGAGGAACTCGACGGAGTCCGCGGCCTCGATGAGCTGCATCTGGCGCAGCTTGTCGAGGCGTTCGGCCAGCGACTTGTAGGTCGGGCTGTCGGGGTGGGCTTCGAGGCGCTTGCGGATGCGAGTTTCGATGGACTCGATGATGTCTTCCGGCGTGGGCGCGGCATCCTCCCGACCGTCGCCTTCGCCGGCTTCGCCGTCTGCGATGTCCTCGAAGCCGAGTTTGCGCAGCGCCTGCAAGGTCTCCTCGTCGATGGTGACGTGGTCGGTCGCGCCGCCTCGGACGGTTACAGAGAGAACGTGCTCGTTGATGAGGGCGAGGGTCTTCGCGCCGAGGCGGTGCCAGAGCAGCGCGTCCGGGGTTTGCGACGGCTGGACGGACTCGTAGACGCTGGCCAGCCACCGGTAGCTTTGGCGGTGCTCGATTAGCGCTTCCTCGGGCCACAGCAGCTCCCACAGGGCGTGCACCTTCAGGAAGCGCCGCGCGAATTCGTTGCGCGCGTCGCCGGGCGGGACGCGCTCTTGCGCGGCAAGCAGCGACTCCCAGCCGGTCTTGGTGCGGTCGATGCCGTCGAAGACGGTGTAGAGCTCGTCGAGCTCGGCGGCCAGTTCGGCGATGAGCGGCTCTGTGTCGAGGTCGCTCGCGCCTTCGGACTTGGTGGCGACTTTCATCGCTTCGGCAATCTGTTTGCCGAGGCCGATGTAGTCGACGACCAGGCCAGCGGTCTTCTCCTGCTCGGTCTCGGGGTTCGTCCAGCGGCGATTGGTGCGCGTGAGCGCTTGGAAGAGCGTGTGCTTGCGCAGCGGCTTGTCGAGGTACATGACGCCCTCGATGGGCGCGTTGAACCCGGTCAGCAGCTTGGCGGTGACGATGAGGAACTGCAGCGGGTCGTCGTAGTCGCGGAAGCGTCCCTTGACGGCCGCCTCTTGGGCGCGGTCGCGCGCGAAGTCCTTGAAGCTCTCAGGGTCGTCCTTGCCGCCGGCGGTCATGACCACCGTTGCTTCCGGCGTCTTGTCATTGTGGGTCGTGCGGTGGGCGATGAGCTTGGTGATGGCTGTCTGGTAGGCCACGCACAACTCACGGTCGAAGACAACGACCTGCGCTTTGAGCCCGAGCGGCGCGACCTTGGCGTAGTAGTGCTCGACGATGTCAGTGCACACGGCGTCAATGCGCTTGGGCGTGCGCAGCAGCGGCTTGACCTTGGAGACCTTGCGCGCGAGGCGTTCCTTCTCTTCTTCGGTCAATCCCTCGGTGTCGGCGAGCTCGTCGAAGGCGACGTCGAGCGCGGCGTTGTCGAGCTGCAGGTCCTGCCTCGGGGCCTCAACGCGGATGGGCAGGGTCGCGCCGTCGGCTATGGAGCGCTCGGGCGGGTAAGCGTTGAGGAAGTGGTCGGGGTCGCCGTCGTCAGCGAACCACTCGAAGGTGTCGTGCTCGCCGTCTGAGATAGGCGTGCCCGTCATCCCGATGAAGGTCGCGTTCGGCAGCGCCTGGCGCAGCTGGATGCCGAGGATGCCTTCCTGGGTGCGGTGCGCCTCGTCGGCGATGACGATGACGTCGGCGCGGTCGGTCAAGTGCCCGGCCTCGGCGAAGCGGAAGATGGTGGTGGCGATGACGCCGCGCTGGCCCTCGGTGATGAGCTTGTGCAGCTGCTCCTTGGTGTCGGCGACGCGCAGGTGCTCTACGCCGGCGGACTCGAACTCGCGTGTGGTCTGCTCGATGAGGTCGAGGCGGTCGAGCAGCACGATGACGGTGCACCCGGGGATGCGCCGGCGCAGCTTGCCGCAGGCGAACGCGGACAGCAGAGTCTTGCCGGAGCCCTGGTGATGCCAGATGAGTCCCTGATTGCGCTTGGGGTCGGCCGCGCGCTCGGCGATGGCTTCGACGGCCTCCACCTGTGGATAGCGGGGGATGACCTTCAGCGTCTTCGTGGCCTTACCAATGCGCTGCGTCGAGAACAGCGTGTAGGTGCGCAGGATGTCCAGCACCTGCTCGGGTGTCAGCAGCAGCTCCGCGGCGTGCAGCGCGCGAGCGAGCCCGTACGGCGGCGGTTCCTCGGTCGTCTTGCCCCACGGCAGCCAGAACTCGGCCGGCATGCCGATGGGGGCGTAGCGAAAGTCCTTGCCCTCGGTTGCGAACGACAGGACATTCGGGACGAAGAAGCCAGCTTGGTGCTTCTCGTAGCTGTTGTGGATGTCGCGCGCGGCGTTCAGCCAGGAGACGCTGTGCTTGGTCGGAGTCTTCGTCTCCCCAACGACCAGCGGGAAGCCGTTGACGAACAGGACGGTGTCGAAGCGGCCTTCCTCCACCGCCTTGAAGGTGACCTCCGACGAGACCACGAGCTTGTTGCCGCGCGGGTTCTCGAAGTCGATGAGCTTGACCGGCAGCGGCGCCGGCTCACCTACGAAGTGGACCTCCTGGGTACCGCGCAGCCAACTCATCATTCGCTCGTTCGCGGCGATAAGCCCGTCCTCGACAGAGGACAGAACCGCAGCCCGCAGCGCGGGGAGGACCTGGTCGACGCGGTCGGGGTCCTTGGCGATGGCCGGGTTCAGCCGGATGAGAGCGTCAGAGATGTCCGGCTCGATGAGGGCGCTGATGTCCTCGCGGCCGAGCTGCTCGGGCGCCACTTTCTGCCAACCCAAGTCTGCCTTGGCGAGCCGGTCGATGACGGCCGCCTGGATGGTGTTGGCCTCCGTGAAGGAACTCACAGCTACACCTCGGCTGCAAAGAGAGAGGCGCTCGTGAGCGCACCCGCAACAGCCTCCTGCTCCGCCAGAGATGGCACCGTCACGAACACTTCGCTCAGGGCCGAACGCTTGATGTGCTTCATCGTGGTGCCGTGCGTCATCCGACGGAAATGCACTAGCGCGAACCGTAGTACGTACGTCAGCCAGCCGCGGTCGATGCCTTCGGTTTCTACTACCTTGAATAGGTGCTGATTCAGTAGTCCCGGGCCGCGGTCCCAGCGCACAACTTCAAGCGACGCGGACCAGGAAAAGATGAGGTCTCCATCGGTAATGAAGTGCTTCTCGTCGTACGGACCAGCGAACCTGTCCAGGGCAGCCGTTGGGTCAAGGAGCGGCCTGATGCGTACGACAGGCAAGCCTTCCACTGAGAAGTCGGCCGGCTTGAAAGCACGACCATTGATGAACTCCGCGAGCTCGCGAATCGAAGTTCCGTCCTGACTGTCTCGGGACGTCGGACAGAGTTCGCATGTCAATGCGTTGAGCAACGCGCGGTTTGCAACTGTAGCTTCGCGTAGCACTCGTTGATGGCCTTCGACAGCCGCCAGCACCGAGGCAACACGCCCCTGACCTTCCGGTGCCGGCACACCAGACCGCTCCCGCGGCTCCGCGCCCGCAAAGAGTGAGTCTGCGTCCGAGAAGAGGTCAGCCACAGCCGACCCGCTGTCCTGCAGCACAGCTAACGACTCCCGGAAGCCGAGAAGGCTTTCTGCCACGTCCACGGCCGTGACGCCTTCGCGCTCGATGTACTTGGAGGGCGTGAGGTCCCAGCTCCGCACCGCGAGCTCGTCGCGGGAAGCCAAATAGACCGCAACGTCGCCTGGGAGTTCGGCTTCTGGATTGAGGAAGCTTTCGACTGACGCGGCGACGTCGTCCTCTGTCATCTCGTTCTGGTTCGTGCCCTTTTTGAACCGTCTGGTGATGTCGAGAAACAGAACGCGACCGTCCAGGTCGACCCGTGGTGTGCTTCTCAACACAAGGACCGAAGCCGGAATCGGCGTGCTGTAGAACAGGTTCGGAGGCAAGTCAATAACGGCTTCGACAAGGCCCTGCTCGATGAGGCCGCGCCGGATGTCGCGCTCGCTGCCCCCGCGAAACAACGCCCCTTGGGGCATCACGACAGCAACCCGCCCGTTGTCTTCACTCATGGAGCTGACCATGTGCTCCACGAAAGCCAGGTCGCCGTACGTGTCGGAGGGCACCCCGAAGCGAGACCGCCCGAATGGGTCGTCGACCCAGCCGACGCGCCCCCAGTTCTTGAGCGAAAACGGTGGGTTCGCGATGACAGCGTCGAACCGAGTGAGTGAGCCATCTGCCTCGCGGAAGCGAGGATTTTGCAGCGTGTCCCCGCGCTTGATGGAGAACGTTTCGATGTCGTGCAGGTAGAGGTTCATGCGCGCAATAGCCGCAGTTGTCGCTTGCACCTCCTGTCCGTACAGCCGCAGCGTGCGCGGGTCCTGGCCATGCGCTCGAACTTGATTGACCGACTCGACGAGCATGCCGCCGGAGCCGCATGTCGGGTCGTAGATGCTCTCGCCCTCCTTGGGGTCGAGGAGCTGCACCATCAGGCGGACGACGGCGCGTGGCGTGAAGAACTCGCCGGCCTTCTTGCCTGACTCATCGGCGAAGTTCTTGAGCAGGTACTCGTAGCTGGCTCCGAGCAGGTCGTGGGTGACGCTCTCGGGGTCGAGCTTGAGGCTCGTGAACACGTCGAGGACGGAAACTAGACGCTCCTCCGGCAGCACCTGCTTGTTGGCCCACTGGACGGTCCCGAAGACCCCGGCGAGCGTCTCCGGATTTGCCTCTTGGAGGCGGTCGAAGATGAGCTGGAGCCCGGCGCCGATGTTCTCGTGCAGCGCCAGCACGTCGTTCCAGAGGCAGCCTTGCGGGACCTCGAAGCGGAAGTTCTCGGGCAGGCGGGCGAGGTCGTCGTCGCCGTCGTAGAGCTCCAGCGCCTTGGCGTACTCCCACCGCCAGTTGTCGGAGATGCGCTTGAGAAACAGCAGCGGGAAGATGTAGGCCTTGAAGTCGGCCGGGTCTACGGGACCGCGCAGGGCGTTGGCGGCCGCGAGGAGCTTCGCGTCCAGCTCTTGCTGGGAGTACATCGGCTGAGAGTTCATGAAGACAGCGGCAGCACGGGTGTTCTTCGTCTATCCGGGGCGAGCAGACGCCGCCTCCCGGGCATGTTCGCGCAACTGGCAGTCCGCAGCGTCACGGACCAGCTAACAGCATGCATCGACCGCGACTGTCACTAGGCTTGCGGAGGTCGTGACCGAGCCGCCAAGCCCTGAACCACCGGGTCGCCGTCGTTGGGGAGCCGCGCCCTACGACAAGATGCAGGCGTGGGTCGACGCCGCTCGCGATGCCGGCTTGATGGTGCATCGGGGTTCCGTTCCGGGGCTCCTGCACTCGATGTAGGTGAGTCGGGGCTTGGGTTTGGTGTCGGTGAGCAGGGGTTCTGCCCTGTTTGCGGGGTGTCGCGCAGGGCGATGGGCGACGCGCACGGGTTTGGACCCTAGGTTCGCGGGTGTTGAGTCCTACGAGCCGGAGGTCTTTACCGTGCGCGTCACCGCTGCATTCTCTCGCCTGTTGCGCCTTCCGGGGGTGCACGTCCGGGCGGTCGCCTTCGAAGCAGATCGGGTGATGGTCGAGCTGGCCCTGCGCCGCCGCCGGCTTTGCTGCCCGCTGTGCGACTACACCACGCGCCACCGCCACGAGATGGCTCCTCGCTGATTCGTATGGGTAGCGTCTGCCGTCGTTCCTAGCTTGCGGCGCTCCTTCGACGATGGGAGTCGGCGATGCGCGATCTCGACCTCTTCGAGCAGGCGTTGGGCCTCGATGAGCCGTGGTGGGTCGCTGCCTCGGAGTTCGATCCTGAGCGTCGTCGCCTCGATCTGCGTCTCGACTTCGAGCGCGGCGCGCGCTTCCCGTGCCCGGAGGACGACTGTGCAGAGTGCGAGGTTCATGACACCAGCGAGAAGAGCTGGCGCCATCTCGATTTCTTCCAGCATGAGGCCTACCTGTCCGCGCGGGTGCCGCGCGTGCGGTGCCCCGAGCACGGAGTGCGCCAGGTGACGCTGTCGTGGGCGAGGCCGGGGTCGGGCTTCACGCTGCTCTTCGAGGCGCTGCTGATGGCGATGGTCTCAGAGATGCCGGTGCGCGCGGTCGCTGAGCTTGTCGGCGAGCACGACACGCGCGTCTGGCGCGTCTTGCACCACTACGTCGATCGGGCGCGCGCGGAGGAGGACTTCTCCGGGGTCGAGCGCGTCGGGATCGACGAGACCAGCAACAAGCGCGGCCAGGACTACGTCTCGGTCTTCGCCGACCTCGACGCGGGCCGCGCGATCTTCGCGACCGAGGGGCGGGAGGCCGCTGTCTATAAGCGCTTCGTCAGACCTCGAGGCGCACGGCCGGGTCGGCCGGGCAGATCGACGAGGTCTGCCAGGACATGTCTGAGTCCTACCTGACCGGGGCGCTCGAGCATCTGCCCGAGGCCGAGATCACCTTCGACCGCTACCACGTCAAGGCCCAGCTGACC
>JAABUR0100007944.1_pt1 | contig 12391 bp, 13 predicted proteins | sample 5560091 | NCBI WGS metagenome assembly JAABUR01 (sample SAMN10711879, study PRJNA513375) | rock metagenome | isolation source: Antarctica rocks | place: Antarctica: Victoria Land, University Valley sud
AGGGCGATGTCAGCCTGCATGGACACCTCAGTGGGCATCCAGTGGTTGTTGCAGCCGGCGAGGTACTTCTCCCAGGCCCAGTGGTATTTCAGAGGGAGCAACTGGTTGACGTCGGCGCGGGCGTTGATCATCGCCTTGTCGCCGACCGTGACGCGGCCGCCGGTGGTGTCGATGTTGCCCAGCCCGGTGGTTGCCGAGGTCTCGAGATGATCGGGTTCGGTGGGTGCCGGGCTGGCCGGGACCGGAACGGCAATAGGGGTCGCGGCGGTCGGTAGGTCGAAGGTGGTCATGAAATCGGTCATCGTGTCAGCTCATCTCAAAGTGGAAAGAGGGTGCGTGTCCGTCGCTGGTCCGCGACGGATACGCACCTACGAATCGTGCGGGGAGCGGCGTGAGGATTACTGGCAGGCTTCACATTCTGGGTTGTCGATTGAGCAGGCCAGCACGTCGTCGGCGGTGAGGACCTGGGGCGGCGACGTTGGCGCGGGTGCAAGCGCAGTGGTCACAACCGCAGCCGGAGCGGCGGCCGGTGCGGCCGCGCCGGCCGAGACGGCGTTGAGGCGGCCGTCGGTGCCGGACAGAGTGGACTTCTCGACATGGGTAGCGGAGGTGGACCGCAGGTAGTAGGTGGTTTTGCAGCCGGTGCGCCAGGCCAGCCGGTAGGTTTCGTCCAGCTTCCGGCCGTTGGGCGCGGCCATGTAGAGGTTGAGGGACTGCGCCTGGTCGATCCACTTCTGGCGGCGGGACGCGGCGTGGATCAGCCAGGAGCTGTCGATCTCGAAAGCCGTAGCGAACAACGCCTTCACGTCGGCCGGGATCCGGTCGATCGGCAGCAGTGACCCGTCGAAGTACTTCAGGTCGGCGATCATCACCTCGTCCCACAGGCCCCGATCTTTGAGCACCTTCACCAGGTGTTCGTTGATGACGGTGAAATCGCCACTCATGTTCGATTTCACGAACAGGTTCCGGTAGGTCGGCTCGATGGACTGAGCCACGCCCACGATGTTGGAGATCGTCGCCGTCGGGGCGATGGCCATCACGTTGGAGTTCCGCATACCCTGCCGGATCACCCTGCTGCGCAGGCTGTCCCAGTCCAGTCTCTGCTCCCGGCTCTGCTCCATCTCACCGCCGCGGTGCTGGGCGAGGAGTTCGACGGAGTCGATGGGCAGGATGCCGCGGCTCCAAAACGACCCGTCGTAGGAGCCGTAACGGCCCCGGCTCAGCGCGAGGTCGGAGGAGGCTTCGATGGCGAAGTAGGACAGCTGCTCCATCGACGTGTCGGCGAACTCGACGGCCGCGTCGGAGGCGTAGGCGATGCCCTGGACGTAGAGGGCGTCGGCGAACCCCATCAACCCGAGCCCGATCGGCCGGTGGACCAGGTTGGAGCGTCGGGCCGCGGGGATGGTGTACATGTTGATGTCGATGACGTTGTCCAGCATCCGCACCGCGGTCCGCACCGTGGAACGCAGCCGGTCGACGTCAAGCCCAGATGGGGTGACGTGGGCGGCCAGGTTCACCGAGCCGAGGTTGCAGACCGCGACCTCCGGGGCACCGCCGGAATGGTTGGCGGACTTGGTGTTCAGGGTGATCTCGGTGCACAGGTTCGACGAGTGGACCACGCCGACGTGCTGCTGCGGAGACCGCAGGTTGCACGGGTCTTTGAAGGTGATCCACGGATGCCCCGTCTCGAACAGCACGGTCAACATCCGCCGCCACAGATCCACCGCGTCGACCCGCCGGAAGACTCCGATCTCGCCGCGGTCCGCGGCCGCCTCGTAGGCGGCGTAGCGGGTGGCGAAGTCGTTGCCGTACTTCTCGTGCAGGTCCGGCACTTCATCCGGTGAGAACAGGGTCCACTGGCCGCCCGTCTCGACGCGGCGCATGAATTCGTCAGGTATCCAGTTGGCGGTGTTCATGTCGTGGGTGCGGCGGCGGTCGTCGCCGGTGTTCTTCCGCAGGTCCAGGAATTCCTCGACGTCGATGTGCCAGGTCTCCAGGTAGGCACACACCGCACCTTTGCGTTTGCCTCCCTGGTTCACCGCGACGGCGGTGTCGTTCGCGATCTTCAAAAACGGGACCACCCCGGAGGACAGGCCGTTGGTGCCGCGGATGTGCGCGCCGATGCCGCGGACCGGGGTCCAGTCGTTGCCCAGACCGCCGGAGAACTTGGCCAGCAACGCGTTGTTCTTGATCGATTGGAAGATGTCGTCCAGGTCGTCGTCAACCGTGGTCAGGAAACACGACGACAACTGCGGCCGGGTGGTACCGGCGTTGAACAAGGTGGGGGTGGAGGCCATGAAGTCGAAGCTGGACAGCAGCCGGTAGAACTCGATCGCGGCGGTCTCCCGGTCCGGTTCCCGGACGGCCAGGCCCATCGCGACCCGCATGAAGAACGCCTGCGGGAGTTCGTATCTAGTGCCCCGGTAGTGCAGGAAATACCGGTCATACAGGGTCTGCAAGCCCAGGAAGGTGAAGTCGTTGTCCCGCTGCCCGTCCAACGCGGCGGCGATGCGGTCTAGGTCGAACTCGGCCAGCTGCGGATCCAGCTGTCCCAGCTCGATCCCGCGGGCCAGATAGCGGGGCAGGTAGTCGGCGTAGCCGGCGGTCATCTCGGCTGCGGTCGCCTGCCGGGGTGACCCGTCCAGGAAGGTCAGGGCCTCTGATCGCAGGGTGTCGGCCAACAGCCGGGCGGCGACGGTGGAGTAGGCGGGTTCGGTTTCCACCAGGCCGCGGGCGGCCATGATCGGGGCAAGACCCAGCTCGACCGTGGACATGCCGTCGTACAGGTTCGACTCCGTGCCGGCCAGTACGGTGGCCGGGTCGACCTCGCCCAGTCCGGTGCAGGCCTCACCGATCACTAGGCTCAGCCGGGCCCGGTCCAGCGGCGCCACGCTGCCGTCCAAGGCGACGACCGAGAACAGGCCCGCTGAAACCGCTGGTGCCTCGGTGGTGTCGGGTTCGGCCCGGGCCCGGCGGTGTTCCTCGCGGTACAGGATGTAGGCGCGGGCGACCGCGGCGTGACCGCCGCGCATCAACACCAATTCGACCTGGTCCTGGACGTCCTCCAGGTTGACCTTGCCGCCCGGTGCGTGCCGGCGGTGCAGTGTGGCGACCACATCGCCGGTCAGCTCGGAGACCAAGGACCGTAGCCGGGACGACGTCTGGGCCTTCTCGCCCTCGACGGCCAGGAAGGCCTTGGTGATGGCCACGATGATGCGGCCCGCATCGAACGGGGCGGTGGAACCGTCCCGCCGGATCACCGACAGATCGACCGGCGCAGCGGTCGTCGCACCGATGTCGTCGGATGCACGGGTGTCGTTCAGGGTCTGCGTCATGCTCTCTCCTCGCGAGAACCAAGACCTGGTGCGGCCGAACTCGCGGGAAGGGGGTGCGCAGGACCAACCCATCAACGGCGTGGAGACCAGAGGACGGGTTCGGTCTGTGGCGCAGGGACCCTCCCACGGGATCCACCGACGACGCGCACCGGCCGGTGCGCGCACCAATGGCAGGTCTTCGGACTCGTGGGCGCGACCAGCAAAACTCGCCGGTCACCTACTGGCCATCGCTTCCCAGACACCACCGGTGTCCAGTGCTTGTATGACGGCGTTCGTTCCCACTCACCGCTGCGGGGCAGTCCCGGATTCACACCGGATTCCCTGTTGTCTCACTCATCTCGACCCCCGGGGACGGAGGAAGTGGTGGATGAACCATCAGCGATCTGGACAGTACATGTGGGGCTCACGCCGATCAACAACCCCCACATGTCGTGTCGGCGTGTCGCCCAAGGATGAATCACGGAGCGGACGGCGGCCGAGGGAACACCGAGGCCCGCAGGTTCGGTGGCGCTTCGGCGACACCCGGCCCGCCGGCAGCAAGCCAGCACGCGAGACTGTCCACGTCGTCGTTGTCCAGGATTCGACCCAGCCAGGTCGGCCGGGCGCCGAAGATGCGGGCGACCCGAGATGGGGTCACCACCATCACGTTGGAGTTCTCGCACGACCCGAGACAGTCCGTCACCACCTGCACTCGGGCAACCGCGGCCAGGGCCGTTCGCAGCCGGTCGAGTTGAGCCGGATGGTCGGTATCCGGATGCTTCTTGGCTGTGCCGCAACAACAGCCGCGGCACACCGTCACGGTGGGGACGGAGCTCATCAACAGGTCGCCTATTTCACTTTGTCCGGGTGCAGGGCTTTGGCGATGGTAACGACGGCGTCGCCGTTGAGTGGGCTCGGGGTCAGCGCCGGGCTGTGTCGTTTAAGGCGGGGTCGTCCAGGCTGATTTCGTGGCGGTCAAGCACCTGGGTTGGATCCGGTGCTACCGTCGGTTCGTCGCTGGTGTCGGGGACCCAATGGGCATAGCAGTCGCCGCTGGCGTGTTTGCTCTGGTAGATCAGCCCCCACAGGCAAGATTCGTTATCCAAAACGAGCTGCCGTGCCCAGCTGGCGATCTCTACGGTGAGCCATCGGTTTTCACCGACAAGCCTGCGGCGGTGACGACTTCAATGCAATGGTCCTTGAGCTGTTCGGCAAGGTTGCTGCCGATAGCTGCAATGAACTCCTTGTCGGCTGCGATGATCCAGCATCCGCTGTTAGGCATAGCCAGCTGGTAGAGCCGCCGAGCGTGGCGCCACGAAGCCGGAACATGAACAGGGTGCATGTGCTCTTGTTCGGCCCATTCACTTTCGACCTCAGCCAGGAGGTCGGCAACGGACAGACCCACCGATTCGGCGTCGCGCAGGCCCGGTACGGCCCAATCAAAGTTAGCCTGAGCGGGCCGGATGAAGACGTACTTGTTCCTGTCCGACATCCTGCCCACGGCCTCACAGGCCGTGCATTAGGCCGCCTCACGCGCCGCCGCCGGTTAACCCGTCCGCGCCCTACGGGTTCGGACAGCTGTAATGGCGCGCCAGTGATCTCACCGGGACATCGACACCTGGAGGGGTCGGGGTTGAGGGCGCCGCATGCAACACGGGACAAGGGTCCGGCGTCGGCGTCTCGCTGACTTTCTTCAGGCGGGCGTCGGGTTGCCGTCGTCGGCGGTGCGGTCGGCCACGCTGTCGTCATCGCCGTCCACCCCGGCCTGGTGATTTGATCCGGAATTTGCTTCTTGGATCGCTGCGGCGGCCCGTTCCGCCACCTCGTCGCTGTCCTTGTTCTCTGGCACAGTGCTGTCCTTTGTGTTAGGCGCGGTCGTGATCAGCTGGGGGAATCGGTGGCGGCGTTTTCCTGAGCCTGTTGTTTGCCGGTCGGGTGGTCGGTGTCCGTGGGATCTTTCATCTGCAAGCCCGCGGGGACGTGATCCGGCTCTGCTGAGATGGCCGGGTCGTCCTGGTGGTGGGTGTAGGCGGGGTCATCGCTCATGGGCTCATCTTCCAAATGGCGTCGACTCTTCCAAATGGCGTCGACGTCAAAGTGTATCCGCTCGTGCTGTACCCCAGGGTGGGGTCGGCGAACCGACCCAATTCCCGGGCATCGGGCTACCAGCGACCACATGGCGCAGGTCTGCGCAGACACCCATGTCCAGCTGATCCACAGCAGCCCGGGGGTGCCTCGCGGACGCGGCACCACGCAGGCCGGTCATGGGGCGAGCGTAGTGTTTGTGGCAGCACGGGAGCTCGCCGCGGGCGGGCTGAGAGGGCAGCAGCCGACCGTCAAAACCTGATCCGGGTAATTCCGGCGTGAGGGAGCACATGTCAGCAAGCGACGTCGTTATCGTGGGCGCCGGTGCAATCGGCACCGCGGTCGCTTGGCGGTGCGCGCAGCGCGGTCTCGCCGTCACCGTGGTCGACCCGGACCCCGACCGCGGGGCCTGGCGTACCGCCGCGGGGATGCTCGCCCCGACCACGGAGCTGCACTGCACCGAGGTACCGCTGCTGCAGCTGAACCTTGATTCGCTGGCCCGTTACCCCACGTTCGTCGCCGAGCTCGAGGATGAGACCGGCCTGAACGTCGGGTACCTGCGCAGCGGCGCAATCGCCGTCGCGTGGGACGGGGCCGACCTCGCCGCGCTGCGCGACCTGCAGCGGTTCGCCGCCGGTCTGGGCGTCGACGCCCGGCTGCTGAGCGGGGCGCAGCTACGCGAGCTCGAACCGGCCCTCGCGTCCGGGCTGCCCGGCGGCCTGTTCGCGCCCGGCGATCATCAAATCGACCCGCGGCTGCTGCACCGCGCGCTGGTCGCCTGCTGCGTCGCGCGCAGCGTGCGGTTCGTGACCGCGACGGCCGCGGTGGAAGTCGACGCCGACAGGGTGCGCGGGGTGCGCCTGGACGACGGCACGCGCCTGGCCGCGGGCACTATCGTGCTGGCCGCGGGCAGCTGGTCGGGGCAGGTCGAGGGCGTGCCGCCCGAAGCCGTCCCGCCGGTACGTCCGGTCAAGGGCCAGACCCTGCGCCTGACCCCGCCATCCGGGCTGCGCCTGCGGCACATCGTGCGGGCCTCCGTGCGCGGCTCGGCCGTGTACATCGTGCCCCGCTCGGACGGCCGGCTCGTGGTCGGCGCGAGCGTCGAGGAAGCCGGCTTCGACTTGCAGCCCCGCGCCGGAGCGGTATACGAGCTGCTGCGCGACGCACAGTCCGTTGTGCCGGAACTGAGCGAGGCGGTCTTCGACGAGGTCTGCACCGGGTTGCGGCCCGGCTCGCCCGACAACGCCCCGATCGCCGGACCGACCGCCGTGCGGGGACTCGTGCACGCGACCGGCCACTACCGCAACGGCATCCTGCTCACCCCGCTCACCGCCGACGGAATCGCCGCGCTCATCGCCGACGGTGCGATGCCGGACGCGCTCGAGTCCTCGGCAGTAAAGCGTTTCGCCGCGGTCGCGTCATGAGGATCGAGCTCAACGGCGTGCCGCGGGAGCTGCCGGACCCGACGACCGTCGCCGACCTGATCGCCGACAGCACGGGCTCGACGCGCGGCCGCGCCGCCGTCGTCAACGACGAGGTCGTGCCCCGCGGCGTGTGGGCCGAGTACCGGCTGCGCGACGGCCAGCGCGTCGAACTGATAACCGCAGTTCAGGGAGGCTGACGTGGACCACTTTACGATTGCCGGAGTGCCGCTGGCGTCCCGGCTCATCCTGGGTACCGGCGGGGCGCCGAGCCTGCAGGTGATCGACGAGACACTGCGGGCCTCGGGCACCGCGATGTGCACCGTCGCGATGCGCCGTATGGACGCGTCCACCAGCGGCACCGTGCTCGACATCATCGACCGGCACGGCGTGCGCGTGCTGCCCAACACAGCCGGCTGCCGCACGGCCCGCGAGGCCGTGCGCACGGCTCAGATCGCCCGCGAGGCGCTCGAGACCAGCTGGGTGAAGCTTGAGGTCGTAGCCGACGAACGCACGCTGCTGCCCGATCCGATCGAACTGCTCGACGCCGCGCAAACACTTGTCGCGCAAGGGTTTCAGGTATTTCCGTATACCAACGACGACCCGGTGTTGGCCCGTCGACTGCAGCAGGCGGGCTGCGTCGCTGTGATGCCGCTGGGCGCGCCGATCGGCACCGGGCTGGGCATCGGTAACCCGCACAACATCGAGATGATCGTCGCCGAGGCGAGCGTGCCGGTGATCCTCGACGCCGGCATCGGCACCGCGTCCGACGCCGTGCTCGCGATGGAGCTCGGCTGCGACGGCGTGCTGCTGGCCTCGGCTGTGACCCGGGCGCAGCACCCGGTCGCGATGGCGGAGGCGATGGCACTGGCGGTCCGGGCCGGGCGACTGGCCCACGGCGCCGGTCGCATTCCGCGGCGCTTCCACGCCCGCGCCTCCTCCCCGACCGAAGGAATGGCGGTCCTGTGACGGCGTCGACGAGCGGACCGAGGCGCCAGTGACGCCCGAACAACCGGCCCCGCGATCGCTGCCTCGGGTCGACTTACTCGGGCTGTGAGGCAATCTGGGGTCAGCCCGCTCGAAGAAAGCCGCGTACGACTACGGCTTCCAGGCGGGGAAGCGAGAAGGCCGAGCCAGCCGGAAGGTGGTCGCCGAGAAGCCTTTCAGCCGCGGATATCAGGAGGGCCTGGCCCACCGCGACATCGAAGTCCTGGCCGACCCCGGCATCACCGGCAACACCATGGCGACAACGGCAGCGCGAAGGGATCACGATGAACGAAGAGCTGCTGGCCGACCATGAACTCATCCTTGACACGATCACCCCTGGACCCTGGACCCTGGGCCATCGAGCCGGGCGGGGCGGCACCGGCCTGCGATCCGGACACGACCTGCATCCGGGTGGTGGCGGGTGAACCCAACGCGATCTCCGGCATTCGCTCGAAGGTGGTCTCCACCGACGTTGCGCGGACCCAGTCCGACGGCGCGGTCCAGAACGGACTGAACGCGACGTTGATCGCCGGCGCGCCCGCCGCGATGCGCGCCCTGATCGACGAGCTGCGCGGCACAGACCAAGCCCTTTCGCGCAATGCGAATTCCAGGGGTGCCAGTGCGAGGCGCTCGTCGGCTGAGTCTGACGGCCGGCCCGACGCCGGCGTGGCATGCTCAAGTGGCAAGGACGCGCACCCTCAGTGCGAGCTCATAGCGGCATTGTCAGCATCAGCCGGTCCCCCGGCCGAAAATCGCCGGGCGGTGCTGCCGCCCACGCCGCCGGCCCAGCTGGTGCAGACCCATCACCAATCGCCTTCAGAAAGTAGACCGTGACTTCCCAACACCCAGATTCACAGCACAACTGCGACAGCTTCTCGCCCGTGTTCTCCAACGCCACCGCCGATCACGCCTCACCTGCGCACCGCGCCGACGCTGCGTCAGCGCAGAAACGGTCCGAGCCCAACGGTGATCATCACCTGTCCTTCGTCGACCTGGCCGACTCAGCGCCCACCGGACATGGCCAGTAGCCAACTTCTGATCACCGAGCTGCGTGCCAGATCGGGTCTGACCTGTGACCAGCTCGCAAAGGTCCTCGGCGCCTCCCGACGCGCGGTTCACCATTGGGCCTGTGACTGCTCGCATTAAGTGGCGGTCTCTGAATTAGATGGCGTAATCCTGTCGTCCTAAACCGGAGGTTACTCCGATTGGGGCGCTTTTCATCTCAGTCGGCTCAACAAGAGATGGGCAGTCACAGGTCCGCGTCGCCGACAACGCTGGTCGGGAGGTTGAGCGTCAGGTCCAGGCACTCACCGACACAACGCGCCCGTGCTGTGCCTATTCCTCACCCAGTGATCACGGACTTCGGTCCGCTCCGAGCATGGGATGGCATCCGCGGCCTGCCCGCTCAACGAGCAGGCAACAACGGACGAACCTCGGCGCGGAATTGTCCGAGCGCAGCGCGTCGTCCAGATTGACATCTTCGCAGGCCACGGCGACTGGTTGTCCTTGTCGCGGCGAAGGCCGCGATCCCCGACGAAGTCAGCTCGTTCAGTTAGAGACTTCGGTCATCTCCTTGCCGCAGCAGCAGGTGGGGTTGGCGGTGCCGGGACAGTCCGGCGGCGCGCTCTTGGTGACGGTGACCTCGCACCCGCAGGCGGGATCGACACAGCGGTAGACCTGGCCTTCACGAAACGCCATGATGCCTCCTTGATGGTGGTGGTTTCAGTGCCACCATCAACGGTAGAACCTTGCCCCGGGGGTAATGTCAAGGACCAGGTTTGCACTGCTCGGGAAGGGGTTTGCATGTTGACGGTGGGTCAGGTGGCGCGGGCGGCGGGGGTGAGCACCAAGGCGGTACGCCTGTACGAGGCCCGCGGGCTGCTCCCGGTGGCGCCGCGGACCGCGGGCGGGTACCGGGTCTTCACCGAGTCCGACGTGGACACGGTGCGCTTCATCCGCCGGGCCCGCTCACTGGGCCTCGGCCTTGACGCGGCGGCGGAGATCCTGGCCACCCACCGCAGCGGAGCAGCGCCCTGCGACCGGACCGGACCACTGCTCGATCAACGCATCGCCGAGATCGACCAAACACTGCGCGAATTGCGGGAGCTGCGCGCAACACTGATCGCAGCACGCCGCACCGACCACCACACCGATGCCGACCGGGCCGGCGACGTGGGAGACGACGACCCAGGAGGGATCTGCCCGATGATCCAAGACGCCACCACACCCGGCCGGCGTTAGGCGCCCACACCAGCTTCCGCAGCCGCGGGCGCCACGCCACCGGACATGCCGGGGAATGAACGATTCCCTGTCACACCTATGCTCTCGTGGTTCGGATCGCCTCAGGTCAGGCAGGTGTCCACGATCATCCGCTACCGTCGGCGATGACACATTCCCTGTCTCATCCCGCCGGACGTGCCTTTGCCACCCGCCCGGACCGTCGCCGACGCAGCCTATGCATTCCTCCCCCCCGTGCCCGCTCGATCGGCACCCTTGGTTCAGTCGCCGATTGTGTGCTCGTGCTCGGCGCGAGATTCACCCTTCGAGCGCGGCGGCGCAGGCAGCGAGGTCGTCAAGTAAGCGTGCTTGAGCGTTCGGCGTCAGGGGGGTGAGCATCTGCTTCTCGACGCAGCGGACTGCGACGCTGGCCCTCCGCAGCTGTACCCGGCCTGCGTGGGTGAGTTCGGTGGGCAGTGCCTTGCCGTGGTCAGCGACGGCGGCCCGGGTGAGTAGGCCGCGTTGCTGCAGGCCTTTTAGGACCAGGTTCATGGACTGCCTGGTGACGAACGTTGCCCGGGCCAACTCGGAGCCCGATAGTCCCGGCTGTTGGTCGAGCACTTGGAGGCAGGAGTACTGCGGCACCGTGAGTTCCAGCGGACGCAGGACGGTGTCCATCGCCGAGCGCAGGGCGGTGGCGGCGTGTTTGAGGACGTACCCCACCGCCTGGTCTACAGGGCCGACGGCCTCCACTTGACTCATGTCAGCATTCTGACACATACTCGCAGTGTCAATACTTTGACACACAATCATGAGGAGCTCGCAATGACAGTGACCGGACCGACCTTCATCGCTCTGCAGGTGCGCGACCTCCAACGCGCGGCCGAGTTCTATGAAACCCGACTGGGACTCAAGCGCATACCAGCCGCCCCACCCGGCGCTGTCGTGTTCGACACCAAACCAGCCTCGTTCGCAGTCAGGGAACCGCTGCCCGGCGTCGACCTCGACGCCGCCCGCCCGAACCTCGGGATCGGGGTCGCGTTGTGGCTCCACACCGACGACGCACAGGCCCTGCACGACCAGCTAGCCGCCGACGGTGTGCCGATCCCGGTGTCCCCGTTCGACTCCCCGTTTGGGCGGACCTTCACCTTCTCCGACCCCGACGGCTACGCCATCACAATCCACGACCAGGCCTGACCACCTACCGGCGCACCATCAGTGATCAAAGTGGCGTCCAGATCGATCACCAACGGACGGTCGCTGCTCACCCCGAAATCGGGGGCGTCCTGCCCGGCCATCTTCCACACCCGCTCGCGGAACAGTTGCTCTGGCGTGCTTGATCGCTGCCAACGCCGCCGTCGGGGTGGGCGGCCAACGCGTCGACCAGCCTGGACACCGTCGGCTCGGACCGCAACACCGAGATGGCGGCCAGACAGTCACCGCCGACGGCGACGCTGATCGACAGGTCCAGCAGGATCTTCCCCGGATCCAACACCGCCCACTGCTTGCGCCACGGGAGCCAACGCCGCCGACAACGCCCGGTCCAACCCGACCTTCCCCGCGGTAGCAACGAGCAGCACCGCACCGGCGTGGTGAATGGCTTAGTTCAAACGCGCATCTATGGAGGCAAATGTTCACTCTCCTGGCAAGCTGCCGCCTCCAGTACAAGCGAGGGCACGAGTGATATGAGGCCCGTCTTGCGGACGCCACGACCTTGTCGAGCGCGAGGTCACGACGCGATTACCAGTATCCGAGCCGGGAACATTCCGAGAACAGCGCCTCGATCCGCGGCTGGGAAAAAGGGATGAATGACTGAAAACGGAAGCCCCTGGGACAAGCTGAAAAGTAGGCCCGGCGAGCGTGAGGAAGCCGAGGTCGAGGAGGCGTTCGACCGGCTGGTGAACGAGGGAGCCGATCGTCTCCGCCGACCGTTGCTGTCGCTGTTCGCGACGGGCTTCCTGGGTGGGATCGACGTCGGTGTGGGCGTCATGGCCTACCTGGTGGTGCGCTCCGAGACCGGCAGTTCGCTGCTCGGCGCCCTGGCGCTCACGGTCGGCTTCGTGGCGTTGTTGATGGCCCGCAGCGAGCTGTTCACCGAAAACTTCCTCGTTCCGGTCATCGCCGTGGTCGCCCGACGCGAACCGGTGTCAGCGCTGCTGCGACTCTGGGTCGTCACGCTGGCGACGAACCTGGTCGGCGGGTTCCTGATGGCCCTGATGATCGTGGTCGCGATGCCGGATGTGAGGGAGACGGCGATGGCGGCAGGGACCCACTACGCGCAGTTGGGCATCACCTGGAAGTCGTTCTTCCTCGCAGTGCTGGCCGGCGTGGTGATCACCCTGCTGACCAGGATGCAGCATGCCACCG
>JAABUR0100007948.1_pt1 | contig 12388 bp, 11 predicted proteins | sample 5560091 | NCBI WGS metagenome assembly JAABUR01 (sample SAMN10711879, study PRJNA513375) | rock metagenome | isolation source: Antarctica rocks | place: Antarctica: Victoria Land, University Valley sud
CGCGGAGGACGCTCGCCATGCCGACGCCGAGCGAGACCGGCTCCAGGCGATCGCGGTCGGTGATCGCGATGTAGACGCCGCCGCACTCCTTGCCGGCGTACTGGCGTTCCTCGGGCGTGAACCGGATCGGGACGAAGCGGACGCCGCCCAGGCCCAGGCCGTTGAGCGCCTCGGCGAAGGCGCCAGGGTCGATCCAGGGCGCACCGACGCGTTCGAAGGGGGTGTCGGTGCCGCGGCCGGTGGCCACGTTGCTCGCCTCCAGGAGGCCCACGCCGGGATAGAGGAGGGCCTCGGTGAGGCTCCGCATGTTGGGCGACGGATTGACCCAGAGCAGGCCCGTGCGGTCGAAGAGATCCTCGCGCCGCCAGCCCTCGCAGGGGATGACGTGCAGGTCGGCCCCGATCTCCCTCTCGCCGTTGAAGAGCCGGGCGAGTTCGCCGACGGTCATCCCGTGGCGGACCGGCATCGGGTGGTGGGCGATGAACGACTCGAACCCCGGGTCGCGCACGGGGCCCGAGACGGCCACGCCGCCGATCGGGTTCGGGCGGTCGAGGACGTAGACCGGGATGCCCTTCTCCTTGGCGGCTTCCATGACCAGGCCGAGGGTGCTGATGTAGGTGTAGAAGCGGGCGCCCACGTCCTGGATGTCATAGACGAGTGCGTCGACTCCGTTCAGGCTCTCCGGGCTGGGCTTCCGGGTCTTGCCGTAGAGGCTGAAGATGGGGAGGCCCGTGGTCTCGTCGCGACCGTCGGCGACCACCGTATCGACGGCCCCGCGGATGCCGTGCTCGGGGCTGAACAAGGCGACGAGCTTCACACCGGGTGCCTTGAAGATCGCGTCGATCGTCGTGATCCCCTCGCGGGTCAGGCCCGTGTGATTGGTCACCAGACCGACTCGCTTGTCCTTGAGAGGTGCGAAGCCGTCGCGGGCCAGGACGTCGATCCCGCAGAGGACGTTCCGGATTGCCGGGGCCTCGCTGGGAACGGGGGTGGGCTCCCGGTCGGTCGCGCCGGGGAGCACCGCCGAGGCGACGATCGTGGCGACCTCGTAGCGGAGCGAGGCCGGCGCCTGGGCCTTGCCATCGGGGTGCAGGCGGCTGGTCAGGACGATGACGAAGGTCGAGGTCTCGGGGTCGACCCAGAGGCTCGTGCCCGTGAACCCGGTGTGGCCGTACCCGCCGGGGCCGAAGAGCGCCCCGCGAGGCGCGCTATGGGGGGTGTCGATGTCCCAGCCGAGGCCCCGTTTCTGGCCTGCCGGGGTCGTGCCCGGGTCGGTCATCGCGCGGACGGTCCGGGTGCCAAGCAACCGGTGTCCGTTCGGCGCGAGGCCGCCGTCCAGGAGCGTCTGGGCGTACACCGCGAGGTCGTCGGCCGTGCCGAAGAGCCCGGCGTGACCGGCCTCGCCCCCGAGGGCGCGGGCACGCGGGTCATGGACCGCGCCGCGGAGCATCGTCCCATCGTGGGGCTCGGTCGGGGCCGCCCGCCCCGCATCGGCGGGGAGGAAGCCGGTGTCGGCCATGCCGAGGGCCTGGAAGATGTTCTCGCGCGCGAATCGGTCGAGACCCTGGCCGGAGACCCGCTCGACGATCCGGCCAAGGGTCAAGAAGCCCACGTCGCTGTAGACGTAAGAGGACCCGGGGGGAGACTTCAGCTCGAGGTCCGCGAGCTTCTTCCAGGCGGCCTCGGGGCCTTCGCCGTAGTCGGCCAGGGAGTTGTCGGCGATCAGCCCGGCGCGGTGGCGGAGGAGGTCTTCCACGGTGATCCGGCCCTTGCCGTGGTTGTCGAACTCGGGCAGGAGCTTGCCGAGCCGGTCATTGAGGCGGAGCTCTCCCCGTTCGAGGAGGATCATCACCGAGGTCGCCGTGGCGACGGGCTTCGTCAGCGAGGCCATGTCGAAGAGCGTGGCGCGGGTCATCGGCTCGTCGCGTGGGCGGACGGAGCGGAGGCCGGCGGCCTTCGCGTAGGCGACCTTGCCCCGACGGCCGACGAGGACGACGGCGCCCGGCACCGCTTTGCCGGCAATCGCCCGATCCACGACCTCGTCGATCCGGGCGAGGCGGACCGCATCCAGGCCGACCGATTCCGGCGGGGCTTCGGGCAGGCCGGCGTGAGCGACGCCAGGCCCGTGGACCAGGACAACGAAGGCGATGGCCAGGGCGATCGGCGGTGTCTTCATGGCGAGGTGAGGCCCCGAGTGGTCACGAGGTGGGCGACGGCGACGGCAGCGTCTCCGGGACGCGGAAGCCGGGAGAGCCGGGGACGAGGTAGCTGGAGGCGAGGCCGACGGCGAAGACCGTGGACGACCCGACGAGGGCGTACCAGGGCCAGGCCAGCGGCGTGCCGAACTTGGCGAACGAGACGGCCATGACCCCCGCGAGCATCCCCACGAGCGCGGCCGACTGGCCGACGCGGCGGGTCAGGATGCCCAGGAGGAAGAGCCCCAGCAGGATGCCGGTGACGAAGGAGGCGATCGCCAGCGCGTTGTTCACCACATTGTCTTGCAGCCGGGTCGCGCCCAGGGCCACCGCCACCAGGACCACGCCCCAGACGGCCGTCATCGCCCGGGAGACGCGGAGCAGGTGCGCCTCGTCGGTCCGGCCGCTGAGCGGGCGGTACAGGTCGTTGACGATCGCGGAGGCCGACGAGTTCAGCGAGCCGGACAGGGTGCTCATCGCGGCGGAGAAGATCGCCGCGATGACCAGGCCGAGGACGCCGGTCGGCAGATGGGCCACGATGAACTTCGAGAACACCTGGTCCGGGACGAGGCCCGGGTCGCGGTAGAAGACCCAGAGGCTGACGCCGATGAGTAGGAAGAGGGCGAACTGGGCGAAGACCACGAACCCGCTCGCGATCAGCGCCGCCGCGGCCTGCCGCTGCGAGCGGGCCGAGAGGTAACGCTGGACCATCATCTGATCGGCGCCGTGGGTGGCCGTATTCAGCACCATCCCGCCGATCAGGCCCGCCCAGAACGTGTACGGCTCCGTGAGGTCGAACGTGAAACGGAACATGTGAAACTTGCCGGCGGCGTTTGCACTCTTCCAGAGCCCCGACCAGCCCCCCGGGAGCTTGTCCACGAGGATCAAGAGCGCCACGATCGCGCCGATGATATAGATCACGAACTGGATGACGTCAGTCCAGATCACCGCCTTCATCCCGCCCAGGTACGTGTAGACGACCGTCACCACGCCGACGACGACGATGGACCCGGAGATCGACCAGCCAGTGAGCTGCTGGGCCACCAGCGCAGTGAGGAAGAGCCGCAACCCGTCGGCGAGCGACCGCGTGATGAGGAAGAGGATGGAGGCCATCCGGCGCGTCGAGCCGCCGAACCGGTCCTGGAGCACCTCGTACGCGGTGTAAATCTCGCCACGGAAGTAGGCGGGGAGCAGCACCGTCGCGACGACGACCCGGCCGAGGATATAGCCGAGGGCCAGCTGCAGGTACGAGAAGTCGCCCTTGTATGCCACGCCGGGGACGCTCAGGAACGTGGCGGTGCTGGTCTCGGTCGCGACAATGGAGATCATCACGGCCCAGGCGGGGATATTGCTCTCGCCCAGGAAGTACCCCTTGAGCCCCTTGGACTGCGACCCGAGCCGGGCCCCGAGCGCGGTGCAACCGACGATGTATAGGACGATCACACCCAGGTCGATCGAGCTCATCGCACTCCCGGACGGCTTCAAGAGACAGGGATACAGGGTAGGGCCGGGTCGGGTCGGACGATCGACTATATCAGGACCGTCGCGGACCCGCCACGAGGCGGGAGGCACCCGGGCCGTATCGTCCTCCAATCTTCCCCTCTCCCACCGGGAGAGGATGCCCGGAGGGCGGGTGAGGGGCCCCGGATTCGCGAACCCAAATCGCCCTAAACAGTGAGCCAGGCAGACAATTCAGACCTTGGTTCACCGTGAACCAAGCGGAGAAACCGTCGTGTGGTTCACGGTGAAACACAGGCCCGTCTGGTAGGGTCTTGTCCCGCAGAGACCGATGAGGGTCCCCGGTCCCCGCATGAGTCACGTCCTCGGGCGAGGGGTCGATCGCAACGCGAATCCCCTCATCCGCCCCTGCGGGGCACCTTCTCCCGGGGGGAGAAGGTGATCGGGCAATGCGACGGAAAGCCGCGCTACTTTCGCGCCGCGTTGGGCTCGCCGGGGGCGGAGCTCTGGCCGCCTATCCCCTTGTTCCCGGCCGCCTCGGGGGGCACGTCGGGGCCGCCTCCCCGGCGCTCGTTGGCGGCACCGGCTACGGGATCGCCGCCCTGTTGATCGGGACCGCAACCGGGGGCCAGGGGCAGGCTGAGTAGGGTCAGGACGGATAGCAGGCGCAACTGACGTCGGATCGGCATCATCATTTCCCTCGGTTCCGATGGTCGATCGCCGATGGCATCGGCGCAGGGCCTCATTTCCCCGGGATGTCGAGCCATGCCCGCGTGAGGTAGTCGTTCAGCGTCAGCGTCATGAGGATCCCGAACCAGAGCAGGGCCGCCCCGGAGAAGACCCAGGTCAGGCGATTGCTCGAGCGGAGGTGCATGAAGTAGATCGCGATCAGGACGGCCTTGCTGAGTGCAATGACCAGCGCCACGACGAGGGCCAACCTCCCGAGGGGGAGGAAGGAGACCCCGATCGTCGCCACGAACACCACGAGGTAGGTCCGCACGGGTGTGATGTGTTCGTGGTTCATGCGCGTGAGTGGATCAGGTAGAGCAAGGGATAGAGGAAGACCCAGACGACGTCGACGAAGTGCCAGTAGAGGCCCGTGATCTCGACCTGCCTCTCGCCCGAGGCCGGCAGCCGCCCGAGCCAGATCGCGGCGGCGATGATCCCGATGATGACCAGCCCGATGATCATGTGGATCGCATGCAGGGACGTCATGAAGAAGTAGAGGAAGAAGAACAGCTCGACCTTGCGGACGTCGAGGCCGGCCGCCTGATGTTCGAAGGAGAAGCCCGGTCCCGGGAAGAGGTTCTCGCCGAATTCGAGCGAATACTCGTAGGCCTTGATCCCCAGGAACGAGGCGCCCAGGACGATCGTCAGGAGCAGGTAGCCCACCGTGGCCCGCCGGTGGCGGGACTGCGAGGCGTGGACCGCCATCGCGACGGCCAGGCTGCTGCCGAGCAGGACGAGGGTGTTGACGCCGCCGATCCAGAGGTTCAGCCCGTGGTGACTCGCCGCGGCGAACTCGGCCGGGTAGACGACCCGGAAGACGGTGTAGGCCGTCAGCACGCCCCCGAAGAACATCACCTCCGTCGCCAGGAACGCCCACATGCCGAGCACCGCGCTGTCGTGCTGCTGCTGCGGGTCGTCGAAGTGGTGCGCCAGCGGGACGGGCTCGCGCTCGGGATCGGCCACGGCCGTGGCCACGGCGTCATTCATGGTCGACCTCGTCGTCATCGTACTGATAGGGGCCTTCGGTCACGACCGGGGTCTCGTCGAAGTTGTGCTTGGGGGGCGGCGACGACGTCTGCCACTCCAGGCCGGTGGCGCCCCAGGGGTTCGGGCCCGCGTCGGGCGAGTACCAGAGCGAGAGGATCAGGTAGACCAGCGGCAGGAGGTAGCCGACGGCCAGGATCGACGCCCCGGCGGACGACATCACGTTCAGCACCTGGTATTCGGACGCGTACTCGTAGTAGCGCCGGGGCATCCCCAGGTAGCCGAGCACGAACTGCGGGAAGAAGGTCAGGTTGAAGCCGATGAAGATCGTCAGCGCCGCCAGCTTCCCCCACAATTCCGGGTACATCTTGCCGCTGATCTTGGGCCACCAGAAGTGGAGGCCCGCCATGTAGGCCATGACCGACCCGCCCACCATGATGTAGTGGAAGTGCGCCACGACGAAATACGTGTCGTGCAGGTGCACGTCGACGCCCAGCGACGCCAGGATCAGGCCGGTCATCCCGCCGACGACGAAGAGGCCGACGAATCCGAGGGCATAAAGCATGGGGGTGTCGAACCGGACATGCCCCTTGTACATGGTCGCCGTCCAGTTGAAGACCTTGATGCCGGTCGGGATCCCCACGAGGAAGCTGAGGATGGAGAAGATCATGCCGGCGTACATCGACTGGCCGGTGACGAACATGTGATGGCCCCAGACCAGGAAGCTGAGGACCGAGATGGTCAAGATAGCCCCGGCCATGAAGGTGTAGCCGAAGATCGGGCGCCTCGAGAAGCAGGGGATGACCTCGTTGATGACGGCGAAGCTCGGCAAGATCATGATGTAGACGGCCGGGTGCGAGTAGAACCAGAAGAGGTGCTGGAAGAGGATCGGGTCCCCCCCTACCCTCGGGTCGAAGATGCCGACCCCGAGGATCCGCTCGGCCGCCAGGAGCAGCAGCGTGACCGCCAGCACCGGCGTGGCCAGCACCATCACCAGGCTGGTGGCATACATCGCCCAGACGAAGAGCGGGAGCCGGCCCCAGGTCAGGCCCGGGGCGCGCATCGTGTGGGTCGTCACGATGAAGTTCAGGCCGGTCAGGATCGACGAGAACCCCGCGACGAAGATGCCGAACGCCGTGGCGATGACGTGGGTGTTGGAGAACATGCTGCTGTACGGCGCGTAGAAGGTCCACCCCGTGTCGACCCCGCCGATGACCGCCACGCCGATCGTCATCACGCCCCCGACCATGAAGACGTACCAGCTCATCAGGTTCAGCTTGGGGAACGCCAGGTCCCGCGCCCCGAGCATCAGCGGCAGGAGGAAGTTGCCCAGCACGGTCGGGATCGACGGTATCAAGAAGAAGAAGACCATCACGATGCCGTGCAGGGTGAACTGCCGGTTGTAGGCATCGGGCGTCGGGTGGAGGTCCCCCCGGGGGGTCATCAGCTCCAGGCGGATGAGTGTCGCGGCCGCCCCGCCGACGAAGAAGAAGAACGTGATCAAGACCATGTACATCAGGCCGATCCGCTTGTGATCGGTCGTCAGCAGCCAGGACTTCAGGCTGTAGTCGGCGGTGATGTAATGCTCGACCTCCTCGCGGGCCTCGATCGCGGCCTGGCTCATGGCTGATCTCCCCCGTTCCTGCCGAGCGACTTGATGTATGCGATGATCTGGAGCAGGTCCGGCTCGCTGATCTGCCCCTCGTACGACGGCATGACCGGGTCGTACCCGGCGACCACCTGCGATTGCGGCATGAGGATCGAGTCGCGGAGATAGCGATCGTCGGCGACGACCATTCGGGTCGACTTCCCCTCCTGGACGGGGACCGGGCCGCCGAAGACCCCCTCCAGCCGGGGCGCCCGGACCGTCGGGTTGTCGCCGTGGCATCCGCTGCAATGGTACTGCTGGAAGAGCTTCGCCCCGGCCGTCGCCATGCTCTCCCCGGTCGAGCCGCGGCTCAACCATCGTTCATAGTCGGCCGGTTCCATGACGACCACCCAGCCCCCCATCACCGAGTGGTTGGTGCCGCAGTATTCGGCGCAGTACAGGTGGAATCGTCCCGTCTTGGTCGGCTGAAACCAGGTCGTCGTGTACCGGCCCGGCAGGGCGTCCTGCTTCATGCGGAAGGCCGGGACGTAGAAGCTGTGGATCACATCCTGCGACGTCAGGGTCAGCTTGACCGGGCGGCCCAGCGGGACGTGCAGCTCATTCGTCTCTCGCTTCCCCTCCGGGTGCTGGAGATACCACATCCATTGCTTGCCGACGACGAAGACCTCGGCCGCGTCTCGCGGCACGTTGTAGAGCTCGAAATACACGCGGCTTGCCCAGACGAAGAAGAAGATCGAGAGCACCAGCGGGATGCCGATCCAGAGCGCCTCGATCGTGTGGCTGGTCGAGACGCGGTTGCTCCGGTCGGCCTTCGACCCCCTGCGGTACTTGATCCCGAAAAAGAGGAGCAGGCCGTAGATCAGGGCGATGAAGAAGAAGCTCATGCCGAGCAGGGCGAAGTAGAGCGCATCGACGCGCGCCGCGGTGGTCGAGGCCTGCTCGGGGAAGAGGGGGACGTCCCACATGGCTCTCAGGGGGTTGTAGGGAGGAATTGAGCACCATCGGCCCGGGGGCCGCCATCGCCATCGCCGCCGGCGGAGCCCGGGGCCGCCCGTCCCCTCCTCCGCTCGCGCCAGAGCATCGTCGAGACGTAGGCCCCGAGCGCCAGGGCCGTCGCGGTGGCGAGCAGGCGCAGGACATTGATGATGGCGAACGAATATTTGCCGGACGTCGGGTCGAACCGGTAGCAGAAGAGGAGCATCTGGTCGACGGGCGACCCGATCTTCCCGGACGAGGCCTCCGTCAGGCCGAGCCGGAGGTCCCTCGGGGCGTAGCTGATCCCGAAGAAGTAGCGGGCCACCCGCCCGCGGGGGGTCAGCAGGACGATCCCCGCCGCGTGGGCGTACTGCTTCGATTCGGGCATGTAGACGTATCGGAACCCGACCGACTGCGCGAGCTTGCGGATCGAGCCCTCGTCCCCCGTCAGGAAGTGCCAGCCACGACCCGCCCCCGGCCTCCCGTATCGCTTGAGGTAGTGGGCCTTCTTTTTGGCGGCGAGCTCGGTCGTCTCGGCCGGGTTGATGCTCACCGTGACGACCTCGAACTGATCGCCGACGTCGAACGTCAGACCCTTCAGGCCGCGCGTGAGGGCGTTGAGGACCTCGTTGCAGAGCATCGGGCACTCGTGGTAGACGAGCGTCAATATGACGGGCCTCTCGCCGAAGAAGTCCCCCAGCCGGACCGGCTTCCCCTGCTCGTCCTTCAGGGGGATGTCGAGCGGGACCTGGGCGTCGAGCTTCTGGTCGAAGCCGACCTTGGAGGCCACGGAGCCGCCGAAAGTCTGCCCCTGCGCGTGCGGGGACAAGGCAACGAGCAGGGCTGTCGCGACCAGTGCAAGGAGCATGCCGCGAAGGCGGAGGGGGGATTTCTTCGCGAATCCGAAGACCCTCACCCGCCCTTCGGGCACCCTCTCCCGGTGGGAGAGGGGTCTGGGAGAATCCATCTGCGACGCTCCCTTCCTATCGGGCATCGGAGGTATTCCTGGCGGGCAGGCCCTTCTCCGCGATCACGCGCATGGCCTCGTCGATCGGGATATGGACGGTCCGGGCCTTCTCATCCACCCAGCCGGACGACCCGAGCTCCGCCTGCTCCCGCCTTCGCATCACCGCGAGGTCGATCGCGTAAGCCTCCTGGAGGCGGGGTTCCGTGGACGGTTGGCGCTTGAGCGGCGGCAGCGGGTCGACCTTCCCGGCGACGGGCGTTTCATCCCCGGAGTACAGGCTCAGCTGCCCGAACACCAGCAGTTGGATGACCACGGCCGACGCGAGGAGCACGCCCACAAAAATGAGGATCGGCCGGGGGTTGATGTCGGTCGGCTCGTGCCCGCGTCGGTGATCGTGGCCGGCGAGGTCCGGGTTCGGGTCCATGTTCAGGCGGCTCCCGCGTGGAGTTCTTCATGGGCATGGGCACGGGGCGCGTTCAGCGGGACCATGGGGTTGCGCCCCAGGAGCCAGAGGAATGCGGCCACCCAGATGCCGCCGATCCCAACGGGAGCCGCCAGGTCCAGCCAGTGGATGCGGAATCGGGCCCCGTCGTAGGCCGGGGCCACCAGCCAGAAGGTCACCACCAGTTGCATGACCACGATCAGGGCCGCGACGTTGCGCAGCGTCTCCGCCCTTCGCTTGGCGGCGCGGAAGAGCAGGACGAAGAACGGCAGGGCGAACTGGAAAAGGATGATGACCACCGCCAGCCACTGCCATCCCCCCCGCGTCCGCCGCAGATACCAGGGGATTTCCTCGACGAGGTTACCCGACCAGATGATCAGGTACTGGGAGAACGACAGGTAGGTCCAGAGCATCACGAAGGCCAGGAGCAAATTCCCGAGGTCATTCCATTGCGAAGGCGCGTAGAGATCGGGGCGCGGGCCCGTCCTCGACGCGATCGTGGCCACGATCGTCGTGAAGGCGAAGGCCGTCAGCACCTGCCCGGTCATCAGCATGGCGCCATAGATGGTCGAGTACCAGTCGGGCTCGAGCGACATCAGCCAGTCCACCATGGCGAAAGTCACGGTCAGGAAGAGCACGACCATCCCCGGTGCGCTGAGCGTCTGGAGCTTCCGGTCGAGGCCCGGGTCGTCCGAGCGGTCCTGCGCCACCGACCAGCGCCGCAGGAGCCACGCGATGGCGGTCCAGGCGACGAAGTAGCCCCCCGCCCGGGCGAGGAAGAACGGGACGTTCAGGTAAACCTGCTTGTGCCGGATCAGCGGGTGGTGATCGGCCGCATCCGGACTGGCCCAGGGGTACAGCTCGTGGACGCCCAGGGCGATCGGCAGGAACAGCAGGGCCATGAGCGGCAGGGTCATCGCCGCCGATTCGAGCGGCCTGCGGATCGCGTAGCCCCAGAGTCCCCCCACCAAGTGGTGGAGCATCACGATCGCGGCCGAGCCCAGGGCGATCCCGATCCAGAACGCGTAGGCCATCAAGTACGAGCGATAGAACTGCAACGGGCCGGTCATCGCCCCCAGGCCGCAGAGCGCCAGGCCGAGGACGCCGGAGATCAGCGCCCACCACCGGACCCGGTCGAGGCCCTCGGGGAGGGCGTGGGTCGTGCTCATCGGGCCCGCTCCTGGAAGGGGCGACGGACGTCCGGAGGCAGGTCGTCCAGCCTCGCGTTCCGGCTCAGTTGCAGGGCGCGGACGTAGGCGATGATCGCCCAGCGGTCGTCGGGAGGGATGCGATAGGCGTAGGGATACATCGCGCCGAAGCCGTTGGAGATCACGTCGAAGTAGTGGCCGACCGGCTCGTCGCGGAGCCGGTCCGTGTGGAACGACGGCGGCGGCGAGAAGCCCCGCTGCACGATCATCCCCTTTCCATCGCCAACGGCCCCGTGACAGGGGGAGCAATAGATCATGTAGCGCTCCCGCCCGCGCTCCAGGACCGGGCCGTCGATCGGGAAGGGGAACGTGTCCACGGGCTCGAGGTCCTTCGTCTTCCCGGCGAAGCGGTGCCGGTCGGTCCGGAGCTCGCCCCGGGCGACGACGCCGACCACCAGCGGCCGCGCCGACTTCCCGTCTTTGAAGAAGGCGCTGGCGTCGTAGGTGTCCTCCCTCGGCTGGTCGTACATCTCGCCCCGGCAGCCCGCCAGCAAGAGCAGCCCCGCCGCCCACAGACGACCGCGGGGCGCGGGCCGACCCTCGGCGACGGCTCCGGTGCTTGTGCTGGCGATGGATTCGACGCGCATCGACCGTCCCCTCAGAACTCGACCTCGAACACGTCCTTCGGCCCGAGGCCCTCCAGGAACTCCCTGACCCCGGCGCGATCGAATTTCGGGTCGTCCCCGTGGATGATGAGGAAGAAATGGCTCGTCGACGCCGTCTCGAAGCTCGGCACGTTGAAGACCGGGTGGTACGGCTTGGGCAGGCCGTTGAGCCCGAGCATGCCGAAGACCGCCGACAGGGCGGCCACCAGGATGATGACTTCGAACGTGATCGGGATGAAGGCGGGCCAGCTATTCAGGGGACGGCCGCCGATGTTGAGCGGGTAATCGACCACGGACGAATACCACTGCATGAAGAACGCCCCGACGCCGCCGAGGAGGCCCCCCACGAGGACGACCAGCGGGAGCCGGTTCCGGTGGAACCCGATGGCCTCGGCCAGCCCTTCGACCGGGACCGGCGAGTAAGCGTCGAGGTGGCGGAAGCCATGCTCGTAGGTCCGACGCGCCGCCTCGAGGACCCTCTCGGCGTCGGTGAACTCGGCCATCACGCCGTAGAGGGGGGGCCTCTCCTTCTTCATCGCGGACCTCCCGCGCCCTGGCCGACCGTCGTGGGGGAGTCGTGCCGCCTGGCATGCTCGTCCGTCTCCACGACCAGCTCGCGCATCTCGGCGATCGAGATCACCGGCAGGACGCGGATGAAGATGAAGAGCAGGGTCAGGAAGAGGCCGATCGTGCCGAGGTACGTGGCCCAGTCCCAGAAGGTGGGGGAATAATGGCCCCACGCCGCGGGGACGTAGTCGGCGCTCAGGCTCGTCACCACGATGATGAACCGCTCCAGCCACATCCCCACGTTCACGACCAGCGAGATCAACCACAGCCCCAAGAGGCTCCGGCGGACCCGCCCCGACCAGAGGAGCTGCGGGACCAGGATGTTGCACGCGATGAGCGCATACCAGTGATACCGATAGGCGCCGAACGGACGCTCTTGGAGGATTTGATGCGCCTCGTAGGGGTTGCCGCCGTACCAGGCCATGAACCCCTCGATGAAGTAGCTGTAGGCGACGATCATCCCGGTCGCCAGGAGGATCTTGGCCATGTTCTCCATGTGCCGCGTGGTGATGAAGTCGCCCAGGTCGTAGAACGCGCGGAGGGGGATGACCAGGGTCAATACCATGGCGAAGCCGGAGAAGATCGCGCCGGCGACGAAATACGGCGGGAAGATCGTCGAGTGCCAGCCGGGGACGACCGCCGAGGCGAA
>JAABUR0100007949.1_pt1 | contig 12387 bp, 13 predicted proteins | sample 5560091 | NCBI WGS metagenome assembly JAABUR01 (sample SAMN10711879, study PRJNA513375) | rock metagenome | isolation source: Antarctica rocks | place: Antarctica: Victoria Land, University Valley sud
GACCACAGTATCCAGATGCAGAGCAACACGCTCCGCCCTGGGCAAGGGCAGGGTTACACGTATAATTATTGCCATTCCCGGCGAGGACATTTCCGCAGGTATTGTCGGTGGTCAAAGCACGGCCAACTAACGAGTGCAAGCCCGAGAGCTGGCTGCCAGGACTCTGGGTTGGAACAGCGGAGCTGCTAGTGGCGAAAATGAGGCCCAGGGCGACGTAGATCGACCTCGAATACATGATTATATAGGAGAAAAGATCAATTGACCTTAAGGGAAGTAGATGGCCCGCAAAGGGTTTTGTTAAGAACGAGGTGCCAGACAAAGAACGTGTTAAGTGATAAGATACAAAAGAACGACGTAATCACGACCGGATATGCTGGGGTAACGACAGTAGTATAAGGTGGAGACGAAGGTAATGCCTCCAAAGAGTGCCACTGGAAATGGTTGAGAGAACACACATGATGAGGGAACAAAGCTGTATACACATGACCGCCCCCTGGTTCCGTCGTGGCGAAGAACGACGCCGCGTTCAGACGGGATCAGGGTCGTCGGCTTTGTTTGGCCATGCCGTATCTGGAGCAAGAAGTGCCTCGTGTGGGCTAATGAGCCTTGACCAGTCCAGTCGATGTGCGGTGGAGATTACAGGTACGACTAACTCGCTGACTGCTCCGTACCTTAAGAGTTTCGAGGGCGATGATCCGTTCGTAAGCCAATGACGAATGATATCCACACAGGGGGCGGGGGGAGTCCAGGAGTAAGCGGCGCGGTACGGTTCAGGTACGAACGCGCTAAGGAATGACGCTTTTAAGTACTCCGAAGACCCTTGAAGTCTAAAGTTCCTCCGTACGAGGGGCATTCGTCTAATCGTCTCTCTCGTTATGTATCTGCATTGGACCACAGTATCCACGAGGAATAGGCCTTGGATTTCATACTGTAGCGCCTGGGTCTTTGCAGCATCGATCTCAAAGGCTGAAGAGGTATCCAGGTAAGGTATCTCAGAAGGAATACAAATATCGGTGTATATTTCCCGGGCGTTTGGACGGGACTTGGAGTACTGTACTGTACCGTACCGTACGAGTACCTAGACACTTACTTGAGTAGGTAGAGTACCTAAAGGCACCTGCCAGTACTTCGTATGGAGTCCGGGCCAGCGAGACTAGACTCGATTGGCGAGCACAGATATTCTAGTGTGAACACGGTCCAGCTTCAGCTAAACAAACGCCTTAGAGTGGCACGGAAGTTTCATCAAGGTAACTTTCCCTTCTTACGGTACCCCTACTGTAGTCTGTACTGTGTATACGGAAACTCTGTTCCTGATCACCCCGACCTGCCGGGTACTGCCGAATACCCTAAACTTTGCGCCGACAACTTCTATCGTGCTTGAGCTTGATCCGACTAATTGGCACAGCGACCTGACGCTCCGCTCTATGCGGATCACAAGCGCAACATGCCTTCCTCTCCACCCCCCGCTACCACGCAAAGCAATTCCCTCACCCCCACACAACAGATGACTCCGCCATCACCTCCGGTATCCGAGGCCGAAGCCAAGAAAGTGGCAAGTGCTGTTCTTCCCACAATCCCGACTTTACCGATGGAACGCTTGGACCCTGACTGATGTTACCCAAGATAGGCAGATCTTGAAGCCAAGATCGCAGCCTTAGAGTGTCAAATCCAGGAAACGAAAGCCGAGCAAGAAGAAATCGCCGGAAAGCTAAAGTAAGTGGGGATTGCAGACTCGGTTTTGACTTTTGCATTTCTTCTTATGGACCCACTTGTTTCCTTGTTTCTGCCTTCACTTGCTGACACGGTTTCGTTTTCAAACGTTCCGGAGATCTTTACGTTCGCCGCTTCTACCCTCATCTCTACTCACAAATAAGCCTTTCAATTGTCTCCTTCACATCGTCATACGTGCCATACTCACTAGAGAATATTCTCACCCTAAATCTTTTCGTTCCCATAGTTCCCATAGTTTCCATGTCCCCTCGCCCATTATCCTACCCTACCCCTCCCCCACCTTCCCGCTCACATCTCCTCGTTCGATCTGTTGTCATAAATCCCCACGACCAAACCTCCTCCCACGAAAATTGCTCCCTTACCCCTTCCATTCCCACGTCTATACCATCCTCCCCCGCTAATCTCCACCCCATCTTGCCCCTTCCCCCTACTCAACCTCAACTAACCCCCTTCCTCTCCTCCCCCCACCAGATCCCCCACCCCCCACCAAACCGTAACAACCCACATCCGCCTCCTTCACGACTACAATGAGCTCCGCGATATCGGCACCGGCCTCATGGGTCTGATTGCCGATCAGCGCGGTGTGCGCGTCAAGGAGGTCATGGCGGAATTTGGAGTTGGGGACGGGGACTGATGTGAGGAAATGGAAGGCGGGGAAAGGAAGTGGTCGTAAGAGAAAGAGGGGGGTTTGCTTGGGCTTAAAGAAAAGCACGGGAAAGGCGGCTGGCTGGGTTACACGGGGCTGAGGTAGTTTGTTGCTGGGGATTTCATGATGATGGCGAAGATGTGTGCGATTTCGTGACGCAACCCAGAATATTGCAATTTAGTAGCTGGAACCGAGCATTTGGGAACTTGTAATCATCCGTGCTTATACAACTCTCAAATTCCTAGAACAAAACATGCAAGAAAGCACAAAAGCAGGATCTGATTTCTAAACATCCCGTTAAAAGGACATCAGAAACGAAAAAGTGTTCCAGCCATCCCGACCTGTTCAAACAAGTGGTCAATCTCATCAATAGCAAAACCCATCCTCACAAAGCATCATTGATTCCAATACCAGCCAAGACAGCATAACCCGAAACCCAACCACCCCCTTCTTGAAACGGCCCCCAAACATCCCACAGAAACACGCTCACTCTGCTCATCATTCTGAAAGATTGAAACCACCGGTACATACCCACACCCCACCAAAATCCGAGCAAGGAAACCAAGATCATTGGCAGCAAGAAAGAGGTGAAGATGAAGAGTGTTGGAGATGGCGATTTCCGCCTCCATAGGGCTGGTAGGGGCTGGGGACCCGCTGTGTATTAGATAGATAGAACTCCTATCCAGCTTCAACCTACATACCAATGCCCGCATATGAACCTCGTATTCAAACAAAAGAGAACATGTTCCCGACTGCGGAGGGAGGCGGATGGTCCTTGGCTGAAAAGAAGGGGTTGTGCCCACATCACCGATCCTGAGGCTGGCGAAGCTGGAATGAAGGGTTGAATAAGTGCTTATAACTACATATATGTGTATTATAATATACACCCCGAACTTACTTAGAATTAGTGGAAACAGGAAACAGTTGCCTCAGAACCTCAGACGTGTAAGGCTCACCCTTCAGGGGCTCAGTCGTGCAAACGGCTCAGTCGCGCACGCTAGTACTGATTAGCTTTTTTTTATATTCGACCCTTACCTTCTTCATCGCTTCTACACATCATCTACATCATTAGGAACTCCCCTAAAGAAGTTAGTAAACAGGTACGCTTGAATCTCGCTGTTACCGCTTGTCAAAACAATGAAGAGAAGCTCTCAATCCGAAAGATTGCTCGTCAACATGGCCTTAGCGAATCATCCTAAGGGGACGACTCAATGGTCGTCAGGCTCGTGAAATTGCTTATATACCACGTCAGAAACTTTCAGTGGAGCAAGAAGATGCTTTAGCTCATTGGGCCACACTGATGCATAAGGTAGCTGGGGCTGACCTTCACGAGTCAAACAAGTTCGGCTCATGGCTATGGAGTTACTATGAGCAGCTGGAGAAACAGAAGAACTGAGGGTCAACTGAGTTCAGCGATTCTTGTTCCGTCATGCTCATTTGATCTCTGTGTTCAGTCAAGCTCTGAATAAAGAACGTGCGGTTATGCACGATGAAGAGACCATATTGAAGAAACTAGTTTCCGTTGATTTCAAATATATTGAAGGAATATGACATTGATTTGAAAGACACATACAACATGAATGAAAAAAGCTTCGCTTTGAGAATTTTGAACAGGTACAGAGTTATTTGCAGCTTGCTCGATACATTATTCATTTACGTTAACTCAGAACGACAATCGAGAGTGAGTTTCTCTTACTATCGAGTGTATCTGTGTCGACGACGAAGTATTGAAGGCCTAATATATCTTCAACGAAAAGATTCATATGAAGATCTGATATGAGATTTTAAAGAATGATCAAATATTCTTAAGCGAAAATGAATGAACTACTAACGAAATCAAGCTATTTGTTTGACTTCAGAATTGCTTTGAGCCAGAAACTCGAGCATGTCTGAAAGAAAGATATCGTCGTCTCATACTCGATGAACATACCTCTCATTGAACTAGTGACGCAATCAGATTCGTCGAAAAGAACAAGATTATTCTGTTATGTCTTTTCTCTCACTTCATCGATTTACTTTGAAGTGGTCGTAACAAATTCGATTCATGGCAGAAAGCCGGGTTCACTTATGAAGCTTCCGTACGCTGAATGATCGAGTCACTTGAATGCTCGATCGATACACTTGAAAGAGAACTACAGCTCGGTGGTAGATTTGAAGAATTTACGAGCATAAAAAGAGGTAGGACGGAAGAAGTGTGTGGTAGCTATGTAGCTCTAGATGATATGGGCAAAAGAGGTCTGACAAGAAAGTGAAGTAATATACAATTGAAGCGCTGCTCACATTCAATATTAACGTGCTCGACAAATTGCGTCGTACGACACATTAGTAGTAAATTCTTTTCAAGCACTCAGCGCGTTCTTCGTCACTTCCAGGGGCTTACGGCGGCATTTCCCCAAGTCTTCAAAGTATCGGTCGGCACCTCCCCATTGTTCCCATCAATACTAATTGCGTGACATAGAGAAGCCTTTCCACCCTCCCAATCGAAGCGACAATACCAAGGCTCGTACCATATCATACCGAGAAACGAACTATATCCCTTCACAGTCTGTCACATCAGCTTCGTGTGTGCCTGCTGCTGTGGCATCTGGTCCGAGGTATAGCTAGTGTCATATTCGACATCAGGGCTTTGAAGTTTGTACTGTCCTGCGAAAGGACCACCGGTGTATTTGCCGTAGGCTTTCGCGTATCCCTGAAGCTGGCCAAGGGTCGCAGTGAGGCGACCCAGGGTGTCGAGCTGGCTGGCATGGCTGTGGATGTCTATTGGGGTTAAAGGGTCTGGGTAGGCGAAGAAGCCAGCTATGGTGAGCATTGTTGAAGGGTTTTGTGAGAGAATATTGGCGAGTATGACTGAATTGAGGCAGGTGGCTTTCTTTGAGTTCATCAGCTCGGTTTCACTCAGGGCATTTGGGCCATGAACTGGGCCCTCTTTCCATTTTACGTATTGACCATGCGAGTGAAGACCATGCAAGTGAAGACCATAGCGGACGGTATCAGTGGAGAAACCTGCGGCCTTGATAGCTTCATTGCAAGCTATGATTTCGGCTTTCTAATAGCCCGCCAATTGGGGATAGAAGGCCATGTTGCTCGTGAGCATCTGTCCGCAGAGCTCTTTGTCGATGTTGGCAGTATTTCCCTTACCATCACTCGTCTCACGTACGTGACCAGTAGACTCCTCTACGAATAGAAATCCATCCGAACCTTCATTCTCAAGAAGAATTATATCTGGCACGATTTTGACATCAAAGAATGGTTCCAATTGACGCTTTGTCTCTCCCCTTGGACATTGTCAACCATTTGCGCGTATGTCATGGATTCCAATTCTTTGGGGATCGTAAATCCTTGGTTAATGGTAAGCTGGATCCGCATCTTTTCGGCTACGGCGCGTTGTGCGGTCTTGACTTCACTATCAATGCAGCTAAAATCCAAGCATCGCCAAGAGTTGAAGCAGTGTTGACGAAGTTGCTTGGGCCTAGGCATTGACCACGCGTTGATTCAACTCGCGCAGCGTTGACACTTGAGTCTGCTAGCGTCTTCACGGGATCTTTGATTGTCTTACTGTCGAAGTCATAGAACAAGCGGCCCGGGATAGCTTCCATTATAACCAGTGTTCCGAAATCTGCCCCTGCCCAGAATCCGCCTTCCAGGTTGGCGGCTGAAGTTGCTGTTGCTTTCTCTATGTTAGACGTCTCGGAGGAACTGGCCCTGAGAGCGGAATTCGAAGCCCCAGGCATCGTTGCCACGTTGAACTTCGTTGTCGCTTGAACTGCAGGACTGCCATGAGTGCTGTTCCCACTTGGAGTTTCGAGACCCGCTGATGCGCTGGCAGTAGAAGTAGCGAATTGCAGCATGGCAATGCAATGCGCAGCGAGTGGGCCGGATACTACGGGCATTCTGCTAGCAAAGACCGAGGGGGTTCCTTTAGAAGATCAACGTCCTCAAATAACTTACTCCGCATGGTATTCTCTTGAAAGAGGAGGTTCGATGACTCGTAGTCTTTCGCGATGGGTTGAAATTTCGTTGGCAATGAAAGCTATGTCACAGAGAAAGCAGCGCTGAACATATTGACGAGATGTGCATGGTCACTGTTTTTTGAATCATTGCTTTACGACTCATCCCGCCTTCATCAAATCTCACAATCAAAAATTCCGGAACAGCTAAATCTTCGCTCCGATCGTATAGCACGATGGCTTCGTTGAGCCGAAGAAGCACTTAAGAATCATTGACGAGGCACATACTTCGAAACATATTGTCGTGGTGGAAAGCTAATAAGTTTCCGACAACGGTGCGATGAGACGCTAGTTGCGACGAGACGAGAACTGCGAGCCGACGTTTCAAGAAGATTTCCTATTGGCAGCAAAAAAATACTAACTTCAACAAGATTCTAACAACTTTAAAAGACGATAATTATATTGAGCGAGATGAATTGTGAAGAACGCGAACCAGTACACCTCTTTGTTCTGATCGTTGGTGAGTTGATAGAGATATTGAAGCAATAGAAGCTGTGTAATAGAAGCAATAGTAGGAGCAGGAGTAGTCGTTCGATTAAGAACACTGCCCGCTAGCCTAATTGGGGCTAGCGCCAATTGTTGCACAAAACGTAGATTCGTAGCTTTTTGCTGTAGAAAATATATCTTTTAGCAATTAATTAGATTTACACTTCATCAAGAGACACACTGAACGAATGTAATCGTTCTTAGCTGACAGTCACAAACGTCAATAGTGAGTACATCCGCTGAGGTGCAAGAAAAGAACATAACCGGCAGCGCCATTAGGAATCGAACCTACTATAATTAAGTACTCTCGGCAAACACGACCCACAACCAACAGGCGTCCGCCCCGGACGGTAAGCCAACCAACGAACATTTTTGCCACAACTGACACGGGATTCGAACCAACAGCTGTTCCCGGTTCAAGAACTTTGACAAACCTGCGGCTAACGGCGCTGCCAGAAAAGAACAAAACTACAACACCATTGTACCAGCGCCGGCAGCGCCATTAGGAATCGAACCTACTATAATTAAGTACTCCCGGCAAACAGTGCAGCCCTGGTTGCGAAGAGTTTACCTGACTGGACAGAAATGGGAATTGAACAAGAATGATCAAGCCCGCCGTGCCCGCTAAGTTCAAATTCACGAGAGACGGCAACTTCCGTCCCCAGGCCTGCAATTTATCCAGGAATCCCGCTTAGTACCAAAGCTGAAACAACACCGACCAGCCGCTGGTAATCTTATGTGCAGATCAATCGCTTGCACGAAGTTCTCCAGCCAAGAAGGTGGCAGCAACTAGGGAACGAATAAAACCGTTTTTTCTACAAAAAACGTGTATAATACCTCTTAGCGGCTTTTTTGCTTCGCTTTTTTTGCTTTTTATTATCTAAGCATACAAGGGTCATTGATTGGAGGATTACCCTGCTGTCGCCACCTCGCTGTCGTCCGTTCTACTAGCTAACCTGCTTGCAGACCCCTACCTCTCTACCTCCAGCAATGCCTCCGCAACGTGGCGGTAGGCCTTTGAACCAGCTCGTCGTCGATAACTTCCAGCAGATAACCATACCTGGAAGGCTTGCTACTGTTCAGTGCCGTCACTGTCATAAGATCATGGCCTCAGGAGCTACACGTCAGCAGGTTCACCTAGATCAGTGTGATCAGTACAGAAGAAGAAGGCCTACCAATCCGAATCATCACTCGATTCAGACCATCTTCGATGCAAATATCAGAACCCTCGCCGTCGGTGTAGCTAAAAGATTAAATCAAACTGCGGCAATGGCAGTAAATTGCTATGGTCAGGCTAAATCCTTCGAGCGAGAGTACCCTCAACGAGTATGGAGCTTCCTTTACATGGTGAAGGGGTCAATCTGCAGGCCAATTAACCCTCTATAATTTGCTACTATAAATATAAACCACCCCTGTGTTTAAAACCTCCTTCAAAAAACATGTATAAAACACGCTTTGAGCTAGCCTAAAGAAGGTAGTCAAAAAACATGTTTTAAACATGTTCGCACCCTAGCAGCAACATGTCTAGCTAGACATGAGGCAGGCCATACCCGCGGGACCTGTGGCCTCTGCTTCTTGTTATCCCGAACAGCCCCCATCATAAGTGTCATGGCCCCCAACAGCCAAGCACTTGGCTGGAGCTAAGGTAATCCTTTCTTGGACTCTCTCATCTCTACTTGTCATTGCGAAGAACACATAAGAAGTGCTTATGGCCGAATCAAACAGCATCAACAACCAAGGCTCTGACTTCAATTGAAGCACTCTTTTTACTTCACAACAGACTACGTTCTCCAAACAAGACACCATGCCTCGTCTACAGTCTCTCCTCTTTGCGCTTGTGGCCGTCTCAAGCACCGTCTTGGCAGCTGTCAACGATCCTTGCACCGTGAATGGCACTCCGGGCATCTGTATCGCGAGCACTTCTTGCAGCAGCAGTGGTGGTACCTCTTCTTCGCAGCCTGACTGCCCCAACGACCCAGAAGACATCAAGTGCTGCACTAAAGGTTGCGGCACGGGTGGTACTTGCATGTTCTCATCATCCTGCACCGGCGGCACTTCAACGGCCAATCTCTGCCCCGGTCCTGCCAACTTCCAATGCTGCACCCCAAGCGCCGGTGGAGGAGGTGGTGCTCCACCACCTCCAAGTGGTGGTAGAGCGACTGACTTGAGCGCTCATGGAGTGGCCTTCATCGCTGGCTTTGAGGGATTTCGGGGCGACTTCTACAACGATGCTGCCGTAAGTGAAATACCATTGTGATGTTACGACGTCGTCAGGATCATGTTTGCTAATCCATTGGCCAATTGTGTAGGGCGTTAAAACCATTGGATACGGACATGCCTGTCAACCTTCCTCTGCTTGCGATAGCATCAGCGCGCCCATCACAGAAGCGCAGGGCCAGGCTCTCCTTGCGCAAGACGCCGCCTCTTTTACCGCCTGCGTTCACACGGATGTCACCGTCCCAGTAAATCATACCCGCCCGACATTTCGTGCTGATAGATAGGGATGGTTTGCTAACTCTGTTATTTCCGTAGTTGACCCAAAACCAATTCGATGCCTTGGTTAGCTTCTCCTTCAACCTAGGGTGCGGCAGCCTTGCGGATCTGCTTCCAGACCTCAACAGCAACAACTTTGCGGGCGCAACGGCGCAGATGAAGTTATATGTGCATGCGGGTGGTGCTACTCTTCCAGGACTGGTTACGCGGAGGAATGCTGAGGTTGCTCTGTTCAACACCGCTTGAGATTGTTTCGAGTCTCTTCAAATCCTGGTGCAAATATGTTCGCAGTATATATGAACGGATACCCAAGTCATCGATGTTTACTTATCACGTACACAATACCCTTCTTCTCAATGAGTCTTGGACATGATCATGTGTCTTATACGGAAACGAAACAAGTGGATCAGTGTTGCAACAAGATGTATACCTCGAGACTCTTCTCTGTCTGCTGTTTGCCAATGGAATCTGAATAAACTAGTGCAAAAAATTAATCGATTACATTAACCCAGCAGTCATATCACGCTCGATACAACACGAGGCCTGAAACCTGCGTGGCTGTATATTGAATGCGTCTCTCTCATCAAATCTTCTGCGATGTCTAGATGGCGTTCGAGATGAAAAAGCAAGGAGAATGGCACCACCAAAGTAAGGCAAAACCTCGCGGCTGGCCGTCAACTCCTTCTGTCTGTTGCGAGAGTAGATGCGTGTCTCGATATCAGCATTATTCCTTGGTGCTTGGCGCACCAAGCTCTACTGCTGCCTTTCGCTAGGCCGAGGTTGAAATGAATTCTTCAAAAAGCTGCATGTATGTGACTGCTTTTGCTTCTCGACCCTCGTGCTATTTGTATCAAGTGCTAACATGACGACCTTGAGTACAGGCAAGGTTTTCAAAATTGCACTTGGCGCGCAAGAAGCACATCGACTTGACTTTGGAACTTGCTTAAGCTCGGCAATATAATTTGAGGAGCAAACCCCAAACGCCGCTGGCGAACACTTGAATGCGATTGAACTCCTCGACTGAGCTTCTTTGTAGTAATGGCAAATACAGTATTTTTGACTTCATCCTTGTCTCTAGTATCAAGCCTTGAATGATACTGAGCTCTTTTCTGTTCCTCTGTTTCTTGCCCGGTCGTGATGGCAAGCGTTGATTTGCGAGGATATCTGAGGCATCAAACAAGGACTGAGAAGAGCAAGTGATAGAAGCCAGAGACCGCAGAGGTTGTAAAACCTTCAAATGTCGCGAGATGTAGATGTAAGAATCTGGACTGTAAGTCTCAAGGACTACGAAAGTGGAGAATGATTCTATCACATCGAGAGTTGCAGACACATACTGACGTTACGAAGGTCTCGTGATAATGAGCTTAGGTCAACGCGATCAGTACTGAAAGTATTTACTAACCGCACTCAACCTCAGCATTTGATGCTCGAGCCTTTGCATTGAAGCACAACGACAACATATCCCACCAGCTTCACCATGTCCTCCCTATTTTGGCCTCGCACACTCCACACAGCCCTCTCATACCATGCCACAGTTCCGGTCCCGCCATCGCAAATTGCAATCACAAATTCCCATCAGCACCTCCCCCTTAAGAGCTGGAGTCGCTAGTCGACGAGCTGTCTCCAAAACGCGGGCCTGCCATCTCACTTGGCGGAGCGCCAGTGGCCGGATTAGCGCCTTGTTTTCCGCTCCCGGCTGCACCGCTTGCTGCAATGCCGCCACCGAATGGGCCAGCCGCGGCGTTGCCATGTGCCCCGTTCGCCGTGCCCACAGGATCGCCACCAGCACCTTCGTTCTGTTATGCGCCATTAGCTTGCGGTTGACCGTTACCGTTGATGGCTTTGTTGGGCGTGACACCGGTCGTGACACCATTTCCGGAGATCCAACCATTTCCGTTGACGCTGACGGGATCTGAATTGGAAGCGCCGTTGGCTGCGTTGGCGATGCCGTTTGTCCATCGGCCCCAGTCATCGTAGTTAGAGACGTCGTCACGAGGACAAGACGAAGGCTGTGGGTCAGAGCTGAGAGGAGGAGGGCGATAGAGATAGGGTTGGAGAGATGAAACATATCAGTGGCTGGGGATGATGGATTTGTTAGTGGGGATGGGAGGAATGAAGGTGAGCTTTACTGTCAAAAACTGCTTCTAGGAGATCAGAGCAATTCTGACAATGACTGCTGAATGATCGAAGCTGAAGAGTAATGATGAAGGAACGAGAAGAATTACCTATAGGATATTCAGCATTTGCGAAAGAATTCGTCCATGCTCCACCTGTCCACATGGTACCCAGATCATGAAAGTTTCCCGCCCGGCCTCAATCTCAAAATTGTTACGAGTCTGCCTTTGCCACCGCAGCTTCTCAGACCTGTCGTCATTAAAGATGGTGTTGAGCCCACCAGGGCGATAAAACCGCAATGAGGGCTGCGTCCCTAGAGAGGCTATCAAATGCTCGTAGCATGCATCACCTCATTTGAATCGGAAAGGGGCTTAACAAACCGAGCAAGCGCCGAGATATTGAAGCGATAGCTCGAAGTCCCAAACTTTGAGTTCATTGTATGCCAGGTGAATTTGAAGCGCCGAATTTCAGTCATAAGAGTTACTCCTGTGTATAAAAAGACCGAAGTCCACATTATGGCCTTTGTCAGACAACCGCCGAATTCAGAGAAGACCAGACTTCACACGATGCTAGGCCCCTGTTGAACCGATACGAGCTCCCACTGCCTGTTCCTAAGAATGTCCTCCATAGAAGATGTTCCATCTATTGGTGTAAATTAGAGCGGGTTGTTCACTCAGGCTAGTTTTTTTATGAGCGAACATGCTAAGCGCTTTTTGGCACAAGCAGTCAATTGCGTGCCGAGAAGGTTTTCTAAGAGCTATACCGCTTCCTTCATCAATAGGTCTCTTCATTTTCCCTTCGCTGCTTGTCCTCTGCCCTATCCTTCTCTCATCTATGTTCTTCAATTACCGCGCTAAGCACTCTGCACATCGTCAGTGCCTGCAGGTGTCGCAGACTTTATTTGTACGA
>JAABUR0100007950.1_pt1 | contig 12386 bp, 11 predicted proteins | sample 5560091 | NCBI WGS metagenome assembly JAABUR01 (sample SAMN10711879, study PRJNA513375) | rock metagenome | isolation source: Antarctica rocks | place: Antarctica: Victoria Land, University Valley sud
CTTTTCGTACGTTTCTACATTCAAGGTTCGTATGTAATCAAATAAATCATTTGATGAATTGATTATTTAAGTAGCTATTTAACCATCTATTTAAACATGAAGGATGCTTGGTAGGGAACCATGTAGGGAGCCATGAAGGGTGCTTGATAGGGAGCCATGAAGGGTGCTTGGTAGGGAAACATGAAGGGTGCTTGGTAGGGTGCTTGGTAGGGAAACATGGAGGGCGCTTGGTAGGGAAACATGGAGGGTGCTTGATAGGGAAACATGGAGGGCGCTTGGTAGGGAAACATGGAGGGTGCTTGGTAGGGTGCTTGGTAGGGAAACATGGAGGGTGCTTGATAGGGAAACATGGAGGGCGCTTGGTAGGGAGCCATGTAGGAAGCATTGTTTGACCCGTGTTATGCGCCCGATCGACGCGTATTTTGAAGCATGTAGAATGTTTGGTAGAGCGTTTGATAGAAAGCTCAGTCGATAGCTCAATAGATAGCTCAGTAGGAAGGTCGATAGAAAGGTTGATAGAAAGATTGATAGAAAGGTTGGTAGGAAGGTCGGTAGAAAGGTTGGTAGAAAGCTCACTAGATGACTCGATCGGAAGGTCAGTAGGAAGCTCACTAGATGACTCGATCGGAAGGTCAGTAGGAAGCTCACTAGTAGAAGGGTCAATAGAAAGGTCGGTCGGAAGGTCAGTAGAAAGATCAGTGAAAAGCTCAGTAGAAAGCATTGTTTGAAGCACTGTTTGACCCGTGTTATGCGCTCGATCGACGCGTCTTTTGAAGCATGTTTCGAAGCGATAGACTGACTACTAGGCGAACGAGTAGATAGCTGAGTTGATAGCTGAGTTGATAGCTGAGTTGGTAGCTGAACATGTTGATATTTTGATTGTTGTTGTTCTAGAAAGTAGGAACTATGAAGGGAAAAAGAAGGTGAAAACTCCGAACTCCCTAGCGTCAGCCCTATAGGGCTCGAAGCGAAGATTATCGAGTAGGTAGCTGAGCATGTAGGGTGGCGAGTAGGTAGAAAGCCATGTAGGAAGCATTGTTTGAAGCACTGTTTGACGTGTTTTATGCGCTCGATTGACGCGTTTGATAGAGAGTAGGGTGAAGAGTAGGTAGGCGAGTAGGGTAAAGAGTAGGTGAGCGAGTAGGTAGGCGAGTAGGGTGGAGAGTAGATGGGCGAGTAGGTAGGCGAGTAGGATGGAGAGTAGGTGGGCGAGTAGGTAGGCGAGTAGGATAAAGAGTAGGTGAGCGAGTAGGTAGGCGAGTAGGGTGGAGAGTAGGTGGGCGAGTAGGTAGGCGAGTAGGTAGGCGAGTAGGGTGGAGAGTAGGTGAGCGAGTAGGTAGGCGAGTAGGGTGGAGAGTAGGTGGGCGAGTAGATAGGCGAGTAGGATGAAGAGTAGGTGAGCGAGTAGGATGAAGAGTAGGTGAGCGAGTAGGTAGGCGAGTAGGGTGAAGAGTAGTGCTAAATCAGCTAAATCAGCTTGTAGCTGATCTATGTAGCATGTAAGCTAATCAACGATGCAAACTCAGCTGACAGCTAGCTTGTAGCAAACGTCTCATCTAGTAGCTAGCATATGTGCCTCGAGCGCATTAGTATTGAATGAACCCTGCTCACTAGCTCACAAGCTATCTAAGCTCTTTGCCGAAACGTCGATGTTGCATTTGTTTATATTCATTTGAAGATCAGTCTCTTGTAATCTATGTAGAACTAATCATACGTGTTGCTTATGTTTCTTCAGTGTTTTGCTGTAGATGATAATGTCATCTAGATAGATCTGACAAAACTGATGAAGATAGTCAAATAGCATGTCGTTTATATAGTGTTGATAGAAAGTCGAGTCGTTGATTAATTCAAAAGACATCATGTGATATTTGTAGAAATCAAAAGAGATGATAAAGATAGTTAAATCTTCGCTGCTTGAATGCATACGCAGTTTGTTGAAGATGACAATGATGTTCAATCAAGTCAGATATCTGCTATCTTGAATACGAGCGAAAGTTTCGTCTATTAGTGATAAGAAATAGCGATTTCATTTGATCAAAGCATTGAGCTTTCTGTAGTTTACACAGAAACGCAAGCTATCATCTTTCTTTTCAATGAATAGTATGAGCGAAGCGTATGAAGCTGAGCTAGAAGATATAAAGTCTTTATTCAAATGTTTAATCAGATAATTCTTCATCTTTTGAAGCTTGTAGTCAGACATATGATAGAGATGACTTCAAGAAGATGTTTTCTCGTCAATTAACTCAATTTTATGATCATAGAAATGATGAGAAAATAGTTGATCAGTCATCGCTCAATCAAACACGTCTAGATAGTCATAATATTTCAAAGAAAGCTTAGCTTTGACTTCTTTCAAGATCTTTTTATGTGAAAGCTCTTGTAGATTTACATCTTCGAGTTTATTTCTAGCTGTTTTTAGAAGTTGATCGATTTTCGTGATGATGATCACAAAAGTAGTCACATTCAATCATTTGACTAGTGATTTATATGCTGCAGTTTCTATCATTGCTATGTTCATTGAATCGAAAGATAAAGCGAAGTTGACTGAATTAAATGATTTCACGATTTTATTGAATAAAGATGACTTCTCGCTGAGTCAAGTGATGACAGAAGAGATAAATCTCTTTAATATTTGAGTAGAAGTTGAACTTTTCTGTTCTATCACGATTTTCTTGCTTGAAAGAACAGTTGAATGAGCTTTGATAAAAGCTTTGATATAAGCTTCAAAACTAGAAAATTGAAGATGATCATCTTTCATATCAATAATCATTTTAATCTTGTTCATTCATGTTTTTTCAAGAATCATCTGATGTTGATCTAATTGAGTGATCAGCATAAAGATGAAATGTTTCATATAATCTTGAACAGTTAGATTCAAATAAATTGCATGAGTAATGAGCTTTTTTGCATAATGATCATTGAATTCTCTTATTGATTTAAGCTTGATTAAAGATAAAGATTCAATTTGCAAATAATCACAAACATTCTGCGCGATTAATTTATCAATGAACGAATAGTCAGCTGCTTTAATATCAATCAATGATTTTAATGAGTAACTAATTTCATTGCTAGATAGTACACATTCAATAGTCAAAGATTTCGAAGCAAAAAGATCATTTAAGCTGTTTATTGTTGAAGAAATTAACACATCTTTCATTGCATCTTTGATGAAAGTCACTAGTTTTTTGTCTCATTCTTCAATTTCTTTGTAAATAATTTCTTCTCTTCTTTCAACATGATGATCTCATTGAGATGAGAGATGAATGCATAAGATATCAAAGTACTAGTCTTCAACTGAGAGCAGTTTTTTGAAAGATGACTCAATACTTTGCAGTTGAAGCAGATAATTGACATTCTTGATCATTCAGATTCAAGAATGAAAAAAGTAGCAAATTGAACATAGCTAGTAGTTGAGACTGAAGCTGATGTCAACAAAGAAACAAAACATTTTTTCAAAGCTGCTATTGATTTGACTGTTCATTGCTCATCACGTAGCTGATAATTGACTTGTTGTTTGTTATTCACATCTTGAAGAAAGATCTTAAGCTTATTAAGTGAGCTAAACTTTATGAGACAAACTGACAACACATTCTGAAGATGATTGTTGATTTTATTCTGAATGTCGTTCATCAAAGTGACATCATCGTAGTTCAGAAAGCTGAATATTCTAGTGAATTCTGAATAGAAAGAGCTGAAGAGCTTGTTGAGCTGCTTCAGAGCAACGTATTTGCAACGACACTTTCGAATCAAATTCTGATCTTTGTAAATTTCTTTCAGATGTTTCAGTAGCTCTGATAGTGATTGATAAAGTGAGAAAGCATCAACATAATGCTTTGCATAAATTTGCTGATCAGCATCATCTTCTAGTCTGAAAATCACATAAACAATATGAATCTTTTCAGTAGAATAATGATTCGCGTTGATATCAAGCTTGTCAGCTATTTTGATGTTTCATGTTTCTCAGATAGAATCATCTGTTTCAATGAAGATGAGTGAATTCAAAAGCTTAATGAACTTGTGATGATCATTTTCATTTTTATTATCAGATAAAGTAGAAGATTCTTGTTGAAAGTGAGCTTCAAAAGTCGAGCTTCGTTCAACTTTCTGATTGATTTGTTGTTGAGTTGACTGAGTATCTTGACGAGACATAGATCGATCAGCTTGACGTTGTTTCGCTCTGAAGTTCAATCGCTCATCTTGTAGCTGATTGATCTTTTTCTCTAGCTCATTATTTTTATCAAAAGCGACTTCTAGTTGTTTTGCTCTCTTTTTGTGATCGTCTTGTACAAAAAGTCAGTGTTCATTGAGTTGTAAAGTCAAGTCTCACTGACTTCGAAGCTCATTCAGCATATTGATGACTTTGTTAAATTGATTGCTGACTCAATGAAACAGTTGTTCTTTAATGTTTATGTTTCATGAGATGACAGCTTTCTCAGCTTCGACTGAAGCATTGATGAGTAGAAGTGAAACTCTTCTATTGATAGTGCTTCTAAGCAGACGAGTTGTTCAAGACTCAACTGACTCAACATCACATGTCATGATGAGAGAAGATAGAAGTTGTTGAGGTAAGAATAGATGAAGAATTGATGTTTTGAATTGATGTTTTTTAATAAGTGAAAATTCAAAGAATTTCTTGTGAATTTCAGATAATAATTGAATGCTTTATTCGAAGAATTTCTTGCAAATAGAATGATGAAAATGAATGTAGAATCGAAGAATTTCTTGCGACCTAAAATGATGGTGCAAATTTGAAGAATTTCTTGCAAATTTTCCTTACTGAATAGATTGTTTTATATCGTCTATTCATCGATAGCAGAGTAGTAGATGATAAGCATTTATCTAATGTTAGAAGCCTGCCTAGAGCGAGTCAGATAGAGGTGTTATTTAACTAGAAGATAAATGCTAAGAAAGAAAGGTAGCTACAGAAAAGAAGCTGACTACATATATGTGTTCCTCAGCCGACGCTAGGCCCAATAGGGACTAGTCAAGGTGACGAAGCGAGGATAGGTCTGGCAAGGCTAGAAGGCTGAGCCTGGCAAGGCTAGAATCGTGACATTAGCAGTTATGTAATTTTCATCTGCTCAATCTCTGTAACGAAGTTTCATGCATCGCTAGCATAGTTCATCTCTTCATCATCGCAGCGTAGAAAGATCAGACAGATGTTTTTGCATATTTCTGAGACACATTTTTCGCTTCTTGTGATTCAAAGACTATTTCATGATCTTGTTTGAGAATCATTGCGTTTCAAGACAGCATTTCTTTAGCGCAAGTCTTCTGATTCTGCAATTCAAAATGCTTTGATATTATCTGATTACAAGTCATACATAGTTCAATAGCAAAGAGATGATATTCATCAGATTTATATCATCATACGAAGTGATCAATTCGAGTACGTTAATTTCATGCTCACTCATGATGCAGATATAAATGTCGAATTTTCTAGCAACGATCTTCTCAAAATGATGATGAGATGCGCTGTGAACGATGAAACGACTCTTCAATGTATTCGCTTTCTTGTATCACGCGATGCGTGAGTAGCTGATTCAGAAGCGCTGCGAGCAGCTATCGCTGAGAACAGCATTGAGCTCGCATCGTATCTATTGAACGAAGAATTCAGCGAAGATGATGTCACATGCTACTGCTGAATCGAAATCACCTGTGTCTACGGAAACGATATCGCATGCAAGAAAGATGATAGGGGAAAACGAGTTACTGATATCACGATTAAGCAGACATAATAGCAGCTTCTTCGCTGCAGTAGAATTGAGAGAACGAAAATCGACGAAAGAGAAAGCGACAGAATAGATTGCGAATAAACAAAGCTTTGAAACAGATTATCTGATCAAATACGTATAAAGATCCTAAAACGTACCCAGGACATTGTCTACCTTCACCAACATAAGAAACTCAAGGATGGCTGTTTGAAGTTCGGTATTTGCTGTGTGGGGGAAAGTTTCTCCCTTGGCCATGTTGACGAGTTCAAGCCCATCTCTTTGGGCCGCAAGTTCGAGTTGGTCGAAGACGCCTTGGATCCCATTCTGCGGGTTAGTCTCGCATATTCTATTGTCGGTGATTCAAGCTCATGGAAACCTCTGATCTGAAATACATAAGAGAACTTCTTTGGTTGGAATATATTGCCGGTCGGGGAACGATCAAACCTTCGAAAAATAGTATATTCGTAATGCGCAAGCGTTGCACAGTGTCTTAGCCCCGTCTTGACCACGCCGCCAATCTGGTGTTGTGGCTCTGTTACATTCGAATTGCTTCTTGGTTGCAGGGTCAGAGTCTCAATTTATCGCAACGTCTGGGAGGAATTTGCGCCTTATGCATACGGTCCTCAATCTCCATGTTCGCATTCTGGATGACTGTTCCTGTATCTCGTGTAATGTAGCGCCGTTCAAGTTTGGTTTGAAGACCCACGTTGGAGATGCCCACAAGATGCATAAATGCTTCGATATAGCATTCTCTCCATTGCACGCCTGGCTGACAGAATTACCGTTCTTTGGATTGCAGAATGGGCAGGGAGACGTGAGGGAACAGCACAACTCTCTTGTCACGAGATTCTGGGGATTGCCTGGTTCGGAGATGACTGGGTGCCATTGAGGCTACCATCAGTGCTGCAACAGTACCGAATCTTCTTCTCATTCTCCCTCCCCTCTATTTGTTCTGCTGCAAACGCTGCTGTTGACGCATTCGTTCTTGCGAGGTGGTGGAGGCCATCCGGCATGTCGGATAGGGATATTGGATATGGGGAAAGCTATTGCGGATGTCGAAGCTCTGAGGAAGGTTCAGTATATTTTCTTTCTGAACCTGGCGTTCCCGAACCGTTAGTCCTCTATCATTGGCCAAGGCTGGTGGTTGGTAAGGGATCTTCATCTGAGCCTAGAGGTCGGTCATTCTGCTTCTCGAGGGGTTCCTGAAAGGTACATTGGAACAACCAGTATGGCTGCTGCGCAATCTCGGCTATCCTTAGAGGCTCACTCCGCTTGCCGATAAACCCCTGTCAAGCTGGCTCATTGATGTGAGTTGGTGAAGGCGGACGCTGCGGTAAGGATCAGAACATGTTTTTGTCGTACATTGATGGCATCTAGCGGACGCTTTGATCCGCTAAGACACTCCTGACTCCACGGGTGCCGACGTTGATTTCGTCATGTTGAGTCTTGCAACAGGCTCATCTAGTTCTCTACTTTCAAAGATGTTTTATCTCCTTCAAGTCTCGTTCGCTTCCAAGACCTTTAAGTCAGCAAAGCTGCCTTGATGAGTAGGTGCACCTCTTCGTCATACCAGATTTCGGATGCCGACGCCCCAAAGCGATAGCATGGCTTGACGAAAGACTTTTAATTGGAAGCCAAGGAGGTACTCCAACTTCAAAAACTATGGCTAGAATTCCTTGTGCTGGTCTTGATGAGTTTCCTAGTCGTGCGGCATTCGAAGTAATAGCAGGCGAGAATGCCATCCGCGCTCAGATTATACTTGAGAGATACCGTGATCGAATTCTAGAGCCAGCTGGGCTATTTGGAGGCTGAAAGGAACGGTGCAGCTCATGTTCTTTGGTACTGTCACCTTTCTTAAAGTTTTTGAAAAGTGTAGTTGCTGATTTCTTTCCAGATGGCGCCGGGCGAAAGGCTCTGAAACTTGCAAGCCGCTCATGAAAGGAGGCTATTAAACGTTCGAATCGATTTGATCCTAGGAGTTCTCAAGCGCCATGGCAGCACAAGCAAAGCTTGGTTATGGTTCTGGGTATGAAATGAAAAGATCAATATCGTCTTCTGATATGTTAGTCATGTTTTTCCTGCTTCCTCAAAGGGTTTTCAAGTCTCCCGAGAGAAGGCAGCTGTTCAGTAGACTGTAGAGGGTCTCAATGAACGAAAGATGCCCTGCTGATGATGATGCTTGATTACTCTCGCCTTGTTGTAGTGATGGGACCAAGCGTTGGCTTGATCTTCCTTGCCTTGCTTACGATGAGTGAGTATGTGGTTCAGCAGCGAAAATTGCTTTAGCACGTTCATTAGCTAAGAGGTAGGTACCATCAAGATGTCCTGGAAAGGTTATTATGAAGATTTCTTTACGGGTAGGAGATTTTTTGCATACTGGCTATAGCTTCAGCTTGGCGACGAGCTGGACAGTCTTGCTAGCAGTGAGCTTTCTACCGCATGCTGAATGTGAGTCGGGTTTATCTAGAAGGATCTGGCTCGCGGTGTCGTACTACTCCTTTCAGCTACCACAAGATCATCTAGAGCTGTTGAGCTGGGAAGCCGGGTAAGCCTCTTGGTGTGGGTGCCTTACCGGTCGAGCCGATCCCATCCCTAGGAGCAGCATCCGTTACTGTTACTGTACCAGCTCCTATCTCTGCATCAAGATCTTTTGAAGTAGGCTATCATTTATGCTGAGGATGCTTGGATGGAAGGTGGATGTTGATGTCGTGCTCAGTGCAGGATCAACCAGAGGCGAGGGGCCATCCTGCGGAAACCACTTTAGAGGAAAAATACGGATTACGGTGCTATTTCTGTTTCACATATTTTCCCCTCCCCATCATGCCTTCACTTTCCTACTGTCTAGTCTACTCTTCTACAATTATGTTCACGGGCTGAAGAGGAATCAGTGTGTTCTCAGAATTTCCTGTATGTGCAGGGACACCTGCAGTGTCTAAGCGAGTTGAAGCCCTAACTATGTGAATTTTCAATTTTCAATACGACGTATACATTACGATCCTCTAGCTGAGACCGTATGCAAGATCACCGTATACAGTGTCGCTTCCCAAGCCCCTCAAGACAATCCTTCAACGAGGATGAGCATTGATAGTCTTAGATTCCTGCCCTCTGGCATGAAAATCCAATTGTCTGTTTGTCTTAAGTCTTCTTCAGCAATCAACCCAAATGAGGCCTTGTCTGACCACTCCAAGCAAGTTCGTCCCCAGTCATACTCTACTTTACAGCAAAGTACTCGTCGACTTGAAGCATGCCAAAGACTGCGGCAGTTCTTCTTGTGTTGTCGGTGTACCCAGTTTCCAATCCTTACAAGACCTGCGAACTTGCGGTATTCGAAAGTCCTGATAATAGTGGAACAACCAGCTCCCACGGATACACTGCATGACATAGCCAAGACTACTTGCATTCCAGGTTTGATTCTGCACGAGGTAAAGTCTAGCCGGTTACCATAGCCATTTCACATAGCTCTGGCCCGCTTTAACTTCCCCATTCCGTCAAGATTTACTTTTCCAGGGGCTGATACTCGATATTATGACAGCTTCTCAATACAACGCGACTTACTCCCCCTTGATTGTCGCCGCAAAAGCAATAATCAAATTCCAGCCATGGAAACTTGCCGTTCTCTCCGCTTCCTGCTGTTCGCCTAGCCTTCGGTTGAATGACGTTGTTCATGCCAAAAATAATAACAGCAACAACACATGGGTGGTGGAGAATCTTGCCTGTTGAAGCAGGATTAATCCCAACTCAGGTGGCTTCGCCTCTTCCAAGGGCACCAACGGCACGCCTACAGGATTAACGCCCACAAGCGGTACACGCCAGAACCCAGCCCAACCAGGTCGGTCAAGGCTGTTCTATCCCCTGTTGCAGCAGCTACCAGATCCCATTCAAGAAAAACGGGAGATAGCTAAATAATCCAGCACTATTGGTTTACGAATCGGCCAAAATGTGAACACACTTTGGAACAATCCTATTCAGGTATGTATGGCATATTTCAACAAGCACATCAACGGGATCACTATGAAGAGATACGAGCCAGATTATCAGCCGGTGGATATCCCTTGGGGGATGAACCTGGAGTTGGCGCTGTGGAGCTATGAATCTTTCAATCGCCGCTGGAAGGAATCCGTGCATCGTGCATACCACATCGAGCTTTTCAAGAACATCATTTTGAAGCTCGAAAGCCAGCAGATCACATCATGTCTCGCTATTGGCCTTGGAACATTTACCAGTAGTAATCCATACGGGTCAGCTGATCCAGAGTCATCTTTGTTACCCTATAGAGATTGACATAGACTGCCAATAATGTTAGCTATCTTAGGTAGACTCATTCCGCCCCTGGCGTCAGCATTCGACGTGCTGCCTTGCTTCGTGCTTGCACCATCACTTCTTAGCAAAGCAGCCCAAGCAGAAGCTTCAAGTGTTTTCTACAGCCTCCTCTGTCTTCTGGTCTTTGGTGCCTTCAACCTATGATTGACCTGCAAGTGCTAAACCGGTACAAGCTAGTCAGCGTTCCCCCTTTTCTCTGTACCCAGCCTTCCCTGGAGGCTCGGGTAATCACGCAGACAAGCGTGTCTGACTTCAAAGAGTTGAACACGGAAACAAGTATGAAAGACTGTACTGTTGGAAAAGAGGAGTACTTGATGAACTTCAATTTGATGCTAACCGTGTATAAACAAACCCTTGCACCTTCTAAGACCCCATAACGACTTCCCAGACTTGCAGAAACCCCAGAAGCGGTTCTCTAGCGCCATGAACTAGCTCTCTCTCTCTGTCTAGACTCTACAGAGTAGATGATGCATGGGTGGGAAAGCCTCCATGACTATTTAGTATCATGAGGGGCAGGAATAAATATTTCGCCCTGGTCCCAGCCCATCTTCTCTCCTTACTCTAGTGTTCCTCACTGACAGTCATCAATCAGGCATTTGAGGGTTTGAAAACGCTTTACGGGGTACGACTTCAATTTCTGCGCAGACATGAAGCAAATATGTCCACACCCTCCACACCCGCCTTCCGTCCATCCCCGTCCCCATCCTCACCACCATCGTCACCATCGTTACCACCAAGCCCCGCCCCCTTAGCCCTCCCGAAAAAATCCTCAAATACCCTCATACCCTTCTCAGAAACCAACTCCTCCATTCATTCTACATGCCAGCAATACCCCCTATCACGCACTTCACCACCACCGCACAATACTAGATCCATCACCATATCCGTTCCGCTAGAGGCTTCAACAGGAAAGGGGAGTATAATCACATTCATTTTCCCAAACCCTTGCATTTGAGCGGACGTATGGCTCCCTGAGCTGTGTCATCGATATCGAAACCCAAATTAACCCCACTCATCCAGCATCGACGTTTCACAAATCTAATCAGTTACCCTCAAGTCCAGATCCTCGTGGTATCTCAATAGAGCAAAGCCAGTCCTCGGACCCTAACCGTATGATCACCAAGAAGGATAGGTTTATTTCGGGGATTTGGATTGATGATCCCAACCCCAACCATCCACAACATCATCCCTTATCCTACCTTACCTACTCATCTTTCAACCTCCAGACCCCCATAATAACCCTCAACTCAACATACCATAATCCCTCACCCTAGCATCCACATATATTCGGTACAAAGAGATCGTGGTCGAGAGGCCGACTTACCCATTTCCCCCCCTACACTCCCCTTCCCAAACTCTCCTAAACCTTCTCCCCCCAAAATCTCGCCCCCATCCATGTATTCACCAGTTCATTCACTTCTACCCTAACTTCCTCTGCCAAGCCTTCCCCTCCCTCCCTTCACCAAACCCCCACGAGGCTTCGTTCTCGCTACAACATCAATTCTCTCCTACTGCAATCACTTTCTCAACCTCCTCTCTCTCCTACACATTTTCTGGGCGGCGGCCCTGGCGAACCTGACCTCCTCCATTGCTTCGGCGCTCCTGAAATGGAGGACGCAGGACTTCGGATTGGTGAATGGATGATTGTGTGTTGATTGTTGAGCTAAGGTGGGTATCTGTTTTATTAGCGGGGATGAGGGTGTTGTCGTTGAGTTTGTAATTGGTTATTTTAACGACCCATTTTTCTTATTTAATAATAAGCGCCCTTCTTTTATACGGACATTCCTTACTTTCTACGTATACCTAGATCTTTTGTCGAATCTGGATTTAGGTGATATGATTCTATCCAAGTGGTGAGGAAAGAGCTGAAGCCAAGAATATAGAGAAGTTGAAGGAATCACAAATCACGGAAGATAGGTGGGAGATGAGTGTGATGACGACGCCGTGTCCCCCCCCCAGCCCCTTCATATCTCCCCCTCGCTTCCTCGCTCTCGAAGATAAAGAATAAATAACTTTAGACCCAGAAATAAAAAAGGCACAACTTCGAGGGAGTCGAACGAAGTTGAGACAGAGAGAAAGACGACGAACGATCAAGGACAGGGACATGTGACAAGGAGAACAGCAAGTTAGGCATTGAAGTAGAGAGTAAAAAACAATCGAAACACATGAGAAGTTCGGACCAATGACACGAGAAGCAGAGAGAAACGACTCCATCGATATAACAGAAAGCGATACAAGGGACAAAAATTCACAGTCGAACGAGCCATCAGATCGAATTCTAGTGCAGCACGTCATGTAAGCAGCTGCCCCCCAACCGTCCCCCAAAAAAACAAAAAACAAACAAACAGATTA
>JAABUR0100007951.1_pt1 | contig 12385 bp, 13 predicted proteins | sample 5560091 | NCBI WGS metagenome assembly JAABUR01 (sample SAMN10711879, study PRJNA513375) | rock metagenome | isolation source: Antarctica rocks | place: Antarctica: Victoria Land, University Valley sud
CGCGCGGTTGAGCGAACGCGGCCCGCCGTCGTCCTGACCACCCTTGAACTGCCGCCGCCGACCCTGCTCGCGCTCGTCGCCGCCGCCAAAGAGACCGGTGCGACCGTCATCCTCAACGCCGCCCCCTCCGCCGCCGTTGGCCGCGAGCTCATCGCCAAGATCGACGTCCTCATCGTCAATGAGACGGAAGCCGGCGATCTGCTCGGTCATCCCGTCGTAGCGGGGGCCGGCGCTGAGACCGCGCTTGCGCTCAGCGATCTTGGCCCACCGGCGGTCGTGGTCACCCTCGGCGCCGAAGGCGCCGTCATCGCTCACGCTGGGGAGACGACAACCCTTGCCGCGCCTGCCGTCGAAGTCCGCGACACGACCGGCGCCGGTGACGCCTTCTGCGGCGCCATGGCCGCCCGCCTGGCCACGGGCGACTCCCTCGTCCTCTCGGCCCAAGCCGGGGTGAGTGCCGGGTCCCTCGCCACCACTCGCGCCGGCGCTCAGCCCTCGATGCCGACCCGCGAGGAGATCGCCCGGCTCACCGCCGCGCAGTCTCCCGCCTAACGGCGTCCTTACCTTCGTCATCAACCATGCAAAAGAGAGGCGGAAGGGGAGGGATTCGAACCCTCGAGACGGTATAACCGCCTACGCGATTTCCAGTCGCGCGCACTAGGCCAACTATGCGACCCTTCCATGGCATCAAGAGCGCCACCCTAGTGGCAGAGAGGGGAGGATACGAACCTACAGCAACCCAAACGTCAGACCACTTCGCGAGAGCGAATCCCTCAGCCCAGCGGATACCGATCCCGAAGGTCTCGCGAGCGGGAGCGCCCGGACTCGTTTCCCCGCTTTCTCACGCCGTAATCAGCCGTTATGCCGCGAACTCTATGAAAACAGCGCCTCTTGCAACGTCTCACCGCCATCCGCGCGTTCTCCACACAGGCGTCTGAAACGATAACATGGGTAAGGACCGCTCGCAACGGCTGACTGCGGTCGTGAACCCGGGGAATCGCGCGGGTGAAGGGAGGGCCGATGGACGAGCCGCTGCCACCACACGTGGTGGTGATCAATGACGAGCGCGACATCCTAGCTCTCTTTCGAGAGCTCCTTGAGGACGAAGGCTATCGGGTCTCCACCCTGACGTATCCCGTGGCCGAGCTAGCCGATTTACAAATCATGGCGCCCGACCTGATTGTTCTCGACATGCTCTTCGGCGGCGAGGACCGTGGCTGGCAGTTCCTCCAACAGCTTCGGCTCAATCGCGCCACGGCGGCCCTTCCCGTGATCATTTGTACCGCGGCCATCCGGCTCGTCCGTGAGGCTCACGACTACCTGACCAACATGGGGATCGGCGTCAACCTCAAGCCATTCGACATCGACCCGTTCCTCGACGAGGTGAGAAGGCGGCTAGCCCAGGATCGAGGTGCCAACTGAGTACCGACCGCGGCACATCGGCGTCGCGCCCCAACCATCCTCGGTGTGACAGAAGAGGGACGATCATGGGTTCCTGGGTGGTCTCACTGCCGTTCGACTCCGTCCTCGGCACGTCCCGCTGACGTTGGACCTGCGCGCCGTGGCCTGACGCCGCCGTCTAATCGGCCGATTTCGTCAGCGATTCGCACCGCTGCCCGTTCGATCGCGGCGAGACTCTCCAGGACACGCCCGGGCTCAGCCCGTCCGTTGCGGCGGACCTGGCGCGACAACAATTGACTACGCCCGATGATCGTCGCTAAGGCGTTTCGCACGTCGTGAGCGACAGCCGCGACCGGTTCGTCCACGTCTCCCTGAGGATCGTTCGAGGGGCGAGTGGAATGGTCGTTCGGCCGTTCGGATACCATGGTGTCGTACTCGCTCGGCGGGGAAAGGTGCGATGCAGGTCGTCGAAGATGGCAAGGACGGCGTGTCGGATCACAGGCGCTTCAAGCGGCCGATCATCGAGGGGCGGCGCAATAGCCATGCCAGACCTACGTCAAGCAGACGGATGATCCGTAGCCGAGGATAAAGCCTGTTTGAAACCTGAAGGAACGTCGGCGTTGGAGTCCAGGGCCGACTCCAACGCCACTGTCCGTCTGCCTCGTTGCGCCGGGAGCCGACGAGGACTGGCCGCGACCCACTTTACGCAGGATGCCTTCGACGGAGCAATCGCGATGACGCCTGCTATCAGGGCCTGACCGCCACGCCTGACGCCAGATCCGCCAGCCAGGCCAGGACGTGATGCAGAACCATGGGCCCTGGGGAGGCGGTGTCGACAACTAGAAGCGGATCGGTGATGATGTAATCGGTGTCAGCCTGGCGTCGGAGGTGGTCCTGCACGGCCTCCCAGGTCACGGCGTGGTGCGCGGGAAGCCCTTGGGACTGTCGGCCCTCGATGCGCGCGCGCCAGGCCCCTTCGTCCGAACAGCGGCACTCGACGATGGCGACGCGAACCCCCGTCTCAGCGACAAGCCGTCGGAGCCCGACATACGTCTCCCTCAGCAACGGACTGTCCACCACGACGTTCAGGTCCTGCAAGACCTGGCGACGGACGATACTGAGCATGACCCCGTACGCCAGCGGTCCAGCGAGCGACGTTTGCCCATCGAGGACGTCCTTCACGTCGTCCTTGTCGATCAACGGCCAGCCGAGCTGCTTGCTCAGCGCACGAGCAATCGTGCTTTTGCCCGCGCCAGGCGGACCCTTGAAGGCGATCAGCAGGCTCACTCCGCTCCCTTTTGCCGGGCTGTCCGGTCCATCGCCTTGCCGTATCCCAGATCGTGGGAGATCCCATCGCGCGCATTGATCGGCTGTGCCCAGGTAGTAGCCGCGACAGCGAGCCGCGCCCCTCGCGGTGCGCTCAGGTGTCCGCGCCAACGACGCATCACCCCAGAGGATCCGGGTTCCTCGATGATACAAACGCATAGCCAAGATCGAGGAGACGAGGAGCGCAACCCGGTCCGCCTGCCACCGTAAGCGCATTGTTGCCGGAGTGATGCTTGATCGACCTGCTGACCGCGATCAGTGTCGTTGGCAAGCGTGTCAACCTACCAAGGGCTCGCACGCGGCTTTTAAAAGATGCATCCAAAATGGCAGGAATCAGGCGCGTTGTCGATGTGGAGAGTGTTTACGGAGGGCGACCTGGCAGCCACCCAACGGCGGAGAGGGTGGGATTCGAACCCACGGTGGCTCAACACCACACCGCTTTTCGAGAGCGGCACCTTCAACCACTCGGACACCTCTCCAACTGAGAGTGTAGCAAAGGCGCATCGGCGCGGCCACCGGCGCGCCCATAGTCATAAGGTCGGGCTGGCTACGGCAGGTCCGCTGGCCGGTGCTGATCCGCCACTCCTGCCTCCACGTTGACGCCCATACGCCGAACGCGCATCATGCACATGGATTGGATGGTCAGCGCAAGGGGACGAGGGACCGGTGTCGACCCGACACTCCACCAGTGGCGGCGATACTCCCCTGACGCCAATCGCGGCGCTCAAGCCTCGTGAGCACGCTTACCCACCGGCGCTTCCCCTCCCTCTCACCCCGCTCGTTGGCCGTCAGGCTGACGTGGACACCCTCCGCAATCTCCTGCGGCAACCCGGCGTCCGCTTGCTCACCTTGACCGGACCAGGCGGCATCGGCAAGACCCGGCTCGCCCTCACGCTCGCCAGCGAGATGACCGACGCCTTCCCCGACGGCATCGCGTTCGTCGACCTCGCTCCCATCACCGATCCATCTCTGGTTGTGCCGAGCGTCGCTCGTGTTCTCGAGGTGCGAGAGTCGCCGGGCCGCTCGCTCCGGGACGACGTGACGGCGTTCCTCCGGTCGAAATGCCTTCTCCTCCTCCTCGATAACCTCGAGCAAGTGCTGGAGGCCGGTCCTGCCGTCGCCGACCTCCTCGCCAGCGGCCCCGGCGTCATCGTGCTGGCGACCAGCCGCGCGCTCTTGCGGGTCTCCGGCGAGCAGGTCTATTCCGTCCCCCCTTTGACCCTGTCGCCAGCCAACCCCTCGCCGCCGCTTCCGCTGCCCGAATTGGCGCAGACCGGGGCGATCGCCCTCTTCGTCCAGCGAGCGCGCGCTGCCGATCCCGGCTTTGTCCTGACTGACGAGAACGCGCCGGTTGTCGCGGCGATCTGCGCTCGTCTCGATGGTCTCCCACTCGCGATCGAGCTTGCCGCCGCCTGGGTCCGGCTCCTGTCGCCCGCGGCGCTCCTGACGCGGCTCACCGACCGCCTCCAACTGCTGACCGCCGGTGCCCACGACGCCCCGCTTCGACTGCGGACGATGCGCGATGCCATCGCCTGGAGTCACGATTTGCTGGCGGCAGAGGATCAAGCGATCTTTCGCCGCCTGGCGATCTTCGTCGGCGGCTTCGAGCTTGAGGCCGCGGCGGCCGTCATCGACGGGCCGGCGGCGGCCGATTCCACCCCGAGCGACCGGGACGCTTCAGCGCTCGATCGAGTCGCATCCCTCTTCGATCAGAGCCTGATCCGGCGGATCGAGCGGCCAGGTCAACCACCGCGCTACGCCATGCTCGAAACGATCCGCGCATACGGCTTGGAGCGCCTCACCGCGAGCGGCGAAGAGCCCGCCGCCCGCCGCGCCCACGCGATCTCGTACCTCACCCTGGTCGAAACCGCGGAGCCGGCGTTAACCGGACCGGATCAGGTCGGCTGGATGGATCGTCTTGAGACCGAGCATGACAACCTTCGCGCGGCGCTCGGCTGGGCACTGGCGCAGCGCGAGTGCGCCATCGGCCTCCGCCTCGCCGGCGCCCTTGAACGGTTCTGGGACCACCGCGGTCACTACTCCGAGGGTCGCCGCTGGCTCGATGGTCTCCTCGCCTGCGGCCCGGCACCGGACCGCGTCCGGGCCAAGGCATTGCGTACCGCCGGCGTCCTCGCCATCGAGCAGGGCAATTACTCTCAAGCCGACGTGCATTTGACCGGGGGCCTAGCCCTGGCACGCGCGGCCGGGGACGACTACGGGACGGCGTTCACCCTCAATGCCCTGGCCAGCGCCGCCATCTACAACGAGCGACTCGATCAGGCGAGCACCTATTGCCAGGAGGCGCTACGTCTGTTGCGCCGCTTGGGCGATGAGGATGGCATCGCCGCCTTGCTCGGGCAGACGGGGTACGTCTCCATGCTCCTCGGCGATTACGAGCGGGCCGCGGCCGACTTCGATGAGGGTCTCGCCCGCTATCGTGGCATCGGCAGTCGCCTAGGAACCGCAAAAATGCTTGCCTTGCTCGGCGTGGCCCTCCTGGAGGAGGGTGAGCATCAACGGGCGGTCGTTGCCCTCCAAGAGGGCCTCCCCCTCAGTCGCGAGGGGCGATACGACAGCTACGTCGCCGTATGCCTGGAGACCCTCGCCGCCGCGGCCGGCGAATCCGGAGATGCCCATTGCGCCGCCACCCTCTGGGGAGCCGCCGACGCCGTACGTGACACCATCGGCGCTCCCCTGCCCCCGACCGATCGTGCCCGGCTCGAACGCTTTCTCACCCGCGCGCGGGCCTTTCTCGGCGGTCCGGCGTTCGCGGCGGCCTGGGAACGCGGGCGAACTTTCTCGGTGGAAAGCGCGATCGACCAAGCCTTGTCCGTCAACGCCGCCCAATCTCCGGTGCCGCTCGCCCGCCGTGCCCCACGACCCGTCGCCGGTCACGACATCACCGAACGTGAGCTTGAGGTGCTGCGCCTCCTTGCCACCGGCCACTCCGACCGCGAAATCGCGGCCGACCTCTTCATCAGTCGCCGCACCGTCGAGGGTCACGTCGCCCGCATCTTCGCCAAGCTCGGCGTCAAGTCCCGGGCGGCGGCCGCCTCCGTCGCCGTCGCCAACGGGATTGTTAGCGCAAGTTCGGCCGTCCAGTAGCCGGATCGGTACCGTAGCCCCGTATCCCCAGGTCCAAAACAGGTAATGCAAACAGGTAATTCGCACGGGGTGCGCGGATGCCACCCCGTCAGATACTCATGCTCAGATCGGATGACACCGGTCGCGCGCTTCGTGGGTCGCCGGAGCTCCTGGCGCGCCGGTTCACATCCCCCGCCGCCTCACGTCCAGCGCGTGGCCGTACGTGGCGGGACGACACAGGGAGGACGCTAGCGTCATGGAGAGCGAGCGTTTCGATCGGATCGCCATGCTGGTCGGTGGGCGCGACGCCACGCCCATTAGCCGCCGCTTGCTCGCGGTCGCGGCCCTCGCCGGGATCGGCTTGGCGAGGGGACACGAGGTGGACGCGGCAGGCTGCCTCGCGACCCGAAAGGCGTGCCGACGGAACTCGCAGTGCTGCTCTGGCCTCTGCCACCGCCGCACGTGCCGGCGGGTGCCCGGCCAGGGCATCTGCACGATTCGCCAAGATTCGTGCGGCGTCCCCGGTTATGCCTGCGCGTCCTCCCCCAATCAAGCTGCCTGCGAGTGCTTCGTGCGGCTCAACGGCACCGCCTTCTGCGGCGCCTCGACCGGGAACTGCCCGAATCCTTCGTGCCAGAGCGACGCCGATTGCGCGAACGAGACCGGCAATCCCGGTGCCGTTTGCATCCGCAGCACCGGCGGAAATTGTTGCCCGACCACCATCACGACGACCTGCAAGCTGCCCTGTCCCGACCCTGCCTAGTAATGGCCGCCCCGGCCGAGCGTTGGCGCATGAGGAGAACGAACGCGATGGACCCTCAGCGATTCGACTCGATCATCAAAATGGCTGCCCCCCAGCCGTCTCCCCGTCGTGGCGCCCTCCGCCTGCTCGCCGTAGCGCTCGTCGCCACCGCCGGCGGCGGGCTAACCGCCCGCGGCGCCGCCGCTGGCGCCGGCTGCTTCAAGCGGAAGAAACGCTGCCGCTCAGACACCCAGTGCTGTACCCGCAACTGTCGCTACGGCGTCTGCCGCTAACACCCAGGCAGCACGACAAGGGGAATGCCGCATGGCCGACCGATGGACAGACGAATTGACGCGGAGAATCGCGCTGACCGTGCCGCGCCGCGCGGTCGCACCAACGGTGATCGGTGCCGCCCTCGCGGCGCTGCGCCACGTCCGCAGTGGCCAGGCCGGTGCCGGTTGCGCCGCGCTGCGTCGCCGCTGCCACCACGATTCGCAGTGTTGCACGTTGCGCTGCCGTCGCGGACGCTGCCGCCGCTAGACGTCAAGGGAGGACACGACAGTGGAAGCCTCACAATTTGATGATCTCACACGGGTCATCGCCGAGAGTAAATCACGTCGAGCCGTGCTCCGCTCCCTCGTTGGCGCGGCCGCCGGCGGCGCGCTGGCGATACTTGGGGCCGTCGTCCCCGTGGCGGCGAAGAACCAAGCGGCTAACCCCCATCACAATGGGGCGAACGGTCATGCCAGGGGCGGCGCGGGATCGGGGGACCCACGCCGCGGCGGTGGCCCGGGCGGCAAGCGAGGTGCTGGTGGCGAGAAATCGAGCCGCCGCGCCGCTGGCGACACACAACAAGCGGCGGTCCAGCCTCGTGATGGCACGGTCCAGTCGACCGAGACACGCCAGGCTCGTACCGCCGTTTCCAGTTGCTTCCAGAAGGGAAAGCGCTGTCGCTATGGTGAGCAATGCTGCTCCGGCCAGTGCCGGCGGGGGCAGTGCACCGGGTGCCCCAGCGGCAAGACCGCCTGCGGCGGCGCCTGCGTCGACACGCCCACCAGCCTCGCCCACTGTGGCGGCTGCGAACAACCGTGCGGCACCGCCTGCGCAAACGGGGCCTGCCTCGCCTGCGCCAAAGACGGCGACTGCCCCGCCCCGAGCGCCGGCAGCGCGACCTGCACCGACGGTTCCTGCTCCTCCTCCTGCGATAACGCCAGCGACCACCTCTGCGGCGACTCGCCTGGCGCCTGTCAGACCTGCTGCGACGACACCCACTGCGCCGCCGGCCAGGAGTGCAAGCAGGGCACCTGCACCTGCACCGCCACCAGTTGCAATGGATGCTGCGACGGCGACACATGCAAGGCCGGCGACAGCGACGGCTTCTGCGGCGCAGGCGGCGGCCAGTGCGTCCAGTGCGCCGACGGTCAGGACTGCCATCAAGGCGCCTGCCTCTGCGACGGCCAGAGCTGCAACGGTTGCTGCGACGGCACCACCTGCCGCACCGGCAATGCCGACAGCGCCTGCGGCGCGAACGGCGGCGTCTGCGGTCAGTGTGGCGACGGCGAAACGTGCCGCAACGGCTCGTGCCAGCCCGTCTGCGTGCCGAACTGCCAGGGCAAAACCTGCGGCAGTGATGGCTGTAGCGGATCTTGCGGCACCTGCCCCGTTGGCAAGAGTTGCAGCAACGGCACCTGCGTCGGCTGTTCTTCCGACGATGAATGCCTCGACGCCGGCCCCTGCGAACAAGCCTTCTGTGAACCAGACCCTCGAACCTTCCGTGGCCGATGCACCTACCCGAAAATTCCGGGCTGCTGTGTCACCAACGGCGATTGCCGCCTCGCCCCCTGCGATGTCTCGGTGGTCTGCTCGAACAACACCTGCGTCCACACCTCGGCCTGCTTCGGCTGTAACGTCTGCGACCCAATCACCGGCGGCTGCAAACCCAACTGCCCCCAATGCCAGTACTGCGGCCCGGGCGGAATCTGCAAGGCTGACCCGGACAAGCAGCGGCAGCCCTGCACGAGGCCGGGCAACATCGCCGGCACCTGCGACAACGGCACCTGTGGCTGCACCCCGGACGGCGAGCTCTCCGACCAGGAATGCGCCGACTGCTGCGGTCATTACTGCAAGATCGCTTTCGGCGGCTTGTATTGCGCCAGCTCCCCGGGATTTAGATCGCTCCCGGTCTGGACCAAACCGGGTTGGGTGCTCCGACCCAGTTTGGTCCACGGATCGCCATCCCCAAGTGAATGAACAGCCTCTCCACGTACCGCCAGTCAGCACTGCGGCTGGGGACCGATGTGATCAACTGTAGCGGCTGCGGCAGGGTCCGCTCCGGCAGGACCTCCCGCCGCAACCGCCCCTCCCTGGGGGAGTGCGGCAGCTCCGCTGGATGCAACGGCTCCCAAGCGGTAGACAACGTTGTTTCCCAATCCGGTGGCATCGGGACGGCCCGAACGAAGAGCGCCGGCTGCGCGCGTGGCAGCAACTGCATCTTCGGCTCCCACACCTTCAACCTCCTGAGACAGTCCGTGCGTCCCACCACGAACGATGGCCGGACCCGCCGTGACAATGGCTGCGCGGCACCTATGGAACTGACGCGGCCGGGACGAAGCGGGCCAACGGCGCTGACATCAACCACACCCTCACTAACAGGCGAACCCATCGCTTCACCACCCCCAGCACTCCAAGCAGGTAATCCAAACAGGTATTCCAAACAAGTAATTCGCACGGTGTCCGCGCCTGGTCTAACGCGGCATCATCGCTTTGTGCCCGACCACCCGAACCGCCTCAAGATGTCGCGCCCTCGCCGCCCCGCCCACTGGCCGTCACGACCCGACCGTCTGGTTCCCGACGTCGACCACATTGGAGGATGCCATGAACGATCATCGATTCGACGCGATCGCCAGATCGCTGGCCACCGGCCCGTCCTCCCGCCGCGGGATGCTCGGCATGGCTCTTGGCGGCGTCCTGAGCATCCTCGGCCTGGCCGGCGCACGCACGAGCGCCGCGGCCGGCGCGGAGGCGGCCAACGCGTTCGGCTGTCTCGCGGTTGGCCGCAAGTGTTTCGGCCACGACGCCGCCTGCTGCTCCGGACGCTGCTCGGGCAAGCGGCCGAAGAAGGGCCAGCCGGACCGGCGCCGCTGCGCGGCCCACAACACCGGCGGCTGCACCGCCGGACAGGACTTCTGCACTGGGCCAGACGTGCCGTGCGGTACCGGCGGCGCCTGCTACCGCACCACTGGCGACGCCAGCTTCTGCGCCCTGAACGGCGGCACCGCGCCGCCTAGCTCGACCTGCACGGTCTGCACCACCGACGCCAGCTGTGAGACGCAGGGCTTCGGACCGGGCGCGGCATGCCTCGTCTGCGCTTCCTGCACCGCGGTCTCCGGCAACTCCGGAACCGCCTGCGCAGGCCCGGCGGCCTGAACGACGGGGCGCCTGGCAAGGGTACCCGCGAGGGCTGCTCGGTTTTGGGGCCGACCGCGGAACCGGGCCCGACCGCAACGGCGGAGGACCCAGCCACCACGCGCCTGGACTGGACACAAGGTGCGGCGATCACGGCGCCGCCGCGCCTCGGCAAAAGAACGGCACTCGGTAAGCCCCTGCTCGCCGTCCACGACTACGACATGTTGTTTGGTAATGGCTGAGGCTAAGAATGGGAAGAAGGAGCGCGAACCTGTGGAGCACGAACGATTCGACACCATCGTCAGAGCGTTGAACGCCGGCCCATCGTTCCGCCGCACCGCCCTTCGCCTCCTCGCCGGGAGTGTCCTCGGAGCCGTCGACACCTCCGCCGGTTCCCCAGCGGACACATCAGCCACGGGCCGCCAGCGATGCCCCAAGCGCCGTCGCTGCGCCGGACGCTGCTGTCGCCAGGGTCAGCGGTGTGCGGGTGGACGGTGCGTCCGCCACGCGACGTGTTCGCCACTGGAAACGTCCTGCGCGGTCGACGCCGAGTGCTGCACCGGCGTCTGCTCGGGTGTGGATCAGTTTCGGGTCTGCACCTGCAACGTCACCGGCGTCTCCTGCGCCGCCGGGGCCGAGTGCTGCAGCGGCGTTTGCACCGCCGGCCAGTGCGCCTGCGGCGGTCAAGGCACGCCGTGCAACACGATCTTTTCCTTCTGCTGCTCGGGTCTCACCTGCGCCGCCGACCAGACCGGCCAAGGCACCTGCCAGCCAGCCAACCCATGACCCGGCTGGGCGCGAGCAAGGCACACGCCGGGCCGAACGAGTCCCGGACGCCGTCGTCGATCCGAACCGCAACCACGCTGTCCGGCCTGGCGGCACCACTGGCAACGATAGGAGACGAATGATGAAGCGACGCGCGGTGTTCCTGATCGTGGCCCTCGCCGCCACGACCATCCTCGGCGACGCGACGGCGCTGGCCGCCGACCGGATCGACCAACGCAACATGCTCACCGAGGGAGTCGCCAGGTTCGGATCAGGCGTCTTCCCAGTTTCCCAGATGCAGACGTTCACCGCCGGCGCGACTGGCACGATCGACAAGGTGTCGATCTACCTTCAGGCCCAGACGAGCACGCCGTCCCGCGCTGGCTCCGTGCTCGTCCAGGTCTTCCCCGGCGACGATGCCGGCAACGCCGACATGAGCCACCAACCCCTCGGCTCGGGCAGCGCGCTCGCGACCACCTTCCCCGATCCGGCCGGCTGGGTCACGATCCGCCTCACAACGCGTGCCGCGGTCCGCAAAGGCACTCGCTATGCCCTCGTCGTCGGCTCCGACGTTTCGACGGACTTCGGCTGGTATGGGTCCACCGAGGATCAATATCCGCGCGGTCGCACTCCCTTCGACGCAAACGCCGACTACTTCTTCCAAACCTATCTCGTCCATCACCGCCGCCACCATTGATCGTCGCCCGCGGCCTCACCCCAGTGTCGGCCGTCTCGCGCCACCCATCAACGACCGCACAGCGAAGGAGATCGCAGGTGGACCACCATTGGTTCGATGATTTGACACGAATAATCGGGACGCCGATTTCCCGGCGAAAGACCATTCGCGCGTTGCTCGGGACGACGCTCGCCGGGGTCTTCTCGTTCGGCGCGGCCGAGGAAGCGGCCGCCTGCGTCCGGCTTGGCAAAAAGTGCGGTCAGGGCACACGCTGCTGCGCCGGTGCCCCGTGCAAGCGGGGTCGCTGCCGCTGCAAGAAGGGACTGACCAAGTGCGGCAAGGTCTGTCGCGACCTCCGCGCCGACGCGACCAACTGTGGGAAATGCGGCGTGACCTGCGTCAGCGGCCAAACGTGCGCTGGCGGCGCCTGCACCTGCGATAACCAGTCCTGCACCGGCTGCTGCGACGGCGCCAGCTGCCGCTCTGGTGACACTGACGCCCTCTGCGGAGCCGGCGGCGGTGTCTGCCGGCAGTGCGCGACCGGCGAGACATGCCAAAACGGCGTCTGTGCCTGCACCAAGCGGAGCTGCCCGCGGCAACACGTCTGTGCCGCCGCCGGTTCCACCTGCCAGACCTGCTCTGCCCAGACCGCCGACCCCGCCTGCCATGTCTTCGATCCGGCGAATTCTTCGCCCGCCACCTGCGGCTCGGACCCCGCCGTTCCTGGCGCCCTCTGCGTCTGCCTCACGACACCGACCGGCGCCGCCTGCGTCCGCATCGGAGGAAACACCTGCTTCACCAATCAGTCGACCTGCACCACGGACAGCGATTGCGACCAGTTCTATCCCGGCACCGGCGGGGTCTGCGTCACCGGCTGCGCCAACGCGGTCGGCTTGAACTGCGGCGGCAACGGCAACGCCTGCGCCCTCCGCTGTGGTAGCTGATTGTTCCAGTTACCTCCCTGTCGTCCGCGTCGCCTGTGCATG
>JAABUR0100007958.1_pt1 | contig 12377 bp, 13 predicted proteins | sample 5560091 | NCBI WGS metagenome assembly JAABUR01 (sample SAMN10711879, study PRJNA513375) | rock metagenome | isolation source: Antarctica rocks | place: Antarctica: Victoria Land, University Valley sud
GTAACGGTCGGGAAGGGAAGGCGTGCTCCAGGGCGAATCGGTCAAGATAGGAACCGGGCAAGGTCATGACCAGACAGTGCTGGTCGGTCGGAAGCCCGGCATGGGTCAGCAAGCCCGTGAACCACTCGAGATGCGTGATTGGCTCCTCAGAGGTCATCCCCATCGAGACCCCGATCATGGCGACGTTGCCCAGCAGCTCCCGCAAGGCTTCGGGGGAGCCGGCCCCTTCTGACCCGTGGAGCGAGAGACCCTTGGCGCCGGCGATCGCGCGCAGTACGGCATTGAGGGCAGCGGGATCCGTGCTGTCGAGTGGATGAATGGCGACCGTATCGGCAGCAATGCCACAGAAGTCCAGGTCGACCAGTACCCGCACCGCCATGACGGAGCCGCCCATGCCCGACCAGATGATGTGCCGGGTGCCTCGATCCCAGATCTCAACCGCTTCGCGCTCGACCTCCTCGAGCCACGAGTCGTCCTCCAACAGACGCGCAGTGGCCATGACCCAGTCGAGCTTGGGCACACCGTCTTCGCTGCCAAGCTGGGCCATGCGACCGGCTCCCTCCGTGAGCTGCGCGACGGCCCCCTCATCGATCAGACGCCGCAATCCAGCGTTGCCGGTGCTAGGTCCACCGGCCTTGTCGGTGCTAGGTCCAGCTGCCGGCATGTTCTCCCCCCCTGGTTCCGCTGACGCCGCTGATGAGCGCCTCAGCCGACCGAAAGAATGGGTCGTCGTCGATGGAGGAACCGGCCCAGGCATCGTACCACGCAGCGATCTCGTCGTAGGTGCTCTCGCCCAAGGTCTGCCTCCTTGATCGCATCGCGGGAACGTCGTGACATGCGCTACGCCGTGTATGGACTCATAGTATCGCGGACAGCCGGAGTGTCCGACTCTTTAGCCCCCACGCCTGGTAGGGGCGGGTACCCTCCGGGTCGGCTGCTGCCCGGCACCGCCTTCAGTCGTTGGGGGCGGCGCTGCCCTTCGGCATGGGAGTCATCGCGGCTGAGGCGATCGTGCCCGAGCGCGGGAGGATGGCGTCGCAGCTGAGACACCGTGGGCTGGCCGGGATAGGAACCCGGCCACTACCGGGACAATGTCTCGAATGGGGCATGTTTTGTTAACACGATATCGTCTCGGTAGTGGGGGGGACCCGCTGGGTCTGGTCCGCCCGGCCAGCCCAATGGTGGTTCCCATGGGTAGTGGCATCAACCGAGGCGAGCCGGCCCGTCCCCAACGCCATTGCGCGACATGTTCCCAGCGCCATCAGGCTAGACAGGCCAACCGCCCTCGCATACCACGACTGTTTCAAAAGGACCCACGAACGACGCAACGGCGGACCGAGGGCAACGGGGAACGTGATTCGTATCACGCTCCTGCGCTCCATCAGGGAACGTGGCTGGCGCATTCACCACGGGTCGGTACCGTCAGGCCGCTGTTGCGGAGGATGGCGCTGCCAGACAGCACCAGGTAGCCGTCGCTCTGCAACTTGATCTGTACCAGGTACCAGCCGCCGTACTCGATCACACTGCCGGAACGCTCGCGCGCCTGGAACTGGATTCCGGCGCAGGTGTACTCCGCGTGGGATCGGTGGATGGTATAGGCCGGGATCGCCAAGCGCTGGAGGGTGACGTGGGTCGTGCGCTGATAGCCACGGGAGAACACTGGGAACTGAGCGCGTCCGCCGGCTGCGAGGTAGCGATAGGCGGCGTAGTACCGGCGCTGATTGATCTCGGCATAGTACTGGCGAATCGTCTCCGAGACAAGACTGGGCGCGGGCTGAAACGGCGCGACTGAGAGCGTCGATGGCTGGTGAGGGACGTCGCAAGGAGGTGTTCCCCGTTCGCCCGCTCGAACGATGACGTGATCGCCGCTTCCCGGCAGCGTGACCAGGAGGGCGGTCACTGGAGCCGCTGGTCCGCACCAGTTCTGCCAGACCACGAACGCCAAAGCTCGTGCATGGAGGAAGAGTTCGGTCGACTGCACCGGCGCGCCTTGCCCGTCACCGCTCCCTGCATAGTAGACGGTCGGCAGGATGTGCCCCTTCGCATTCTGCAATTGGATGTGCGGTCGCCCAGAGATGACACAGGCGCTGGCGCTTCGGTTGGTAATGGCCACGCCGCCAACCAGTGATTGGGTAGCGCCATTGAAGAAGGCAGATGCACGCAGGTCCACGGCACGGCAGACACGCGGTTGATACTCCACCGACGTGACGGCGGGTACCATTGTCGAATCCTGCGGCCAGTATTGCCACTGCCGTTCCCAGAATACGCCGCCACAGAACGCGCCCTGTATCTCCACCCATTGGAAGCTCGGGATCGGGTGTTGGCTCCCCAAGTGCGGGCCGTACACCACGGTGGACCAACTCCCCAGGACGATCGGCCCGGAGACGCGGTGATCGAAGAGGTAGCCCGTCTGGTCTGGGTTGCCGGGCGGAGGGCCGTTCGTCACGAACGGGACGTAGTATCCACGCCTCCACCGGGCGGCCAGCTGGGCGACGTCACTTGCACAGTCGGGGGAGGTACCGGCGGGGAGGACCGTCCTATCTGGCGCCAGCTCCTGCCCGACATGGACCCAGTTCCGCGCCTGGGCCGAGGGTATGCCGGCAGCCGCCATGAAGCTGCCTGCCACGATCAGGAGTGCGACGACCAGGGGCAGGCACTCGGGCCAGAAGCGAGTTGTGGTTCTCATTGCACATCCTTCTGCTCAAGGCAACGATGCTGGGGTTTGGTGATACCAACAGGAGAAGTCCCGTGTCTGCGGTCCATTCAACAATGCGGTCAGTTATGGGGTCAACGTTGGCGGCGGGTTTGGGGTCGGCCGTATCGGTAGCGTGGGAGGTGGCCCCGGCACGAAGAAGCCGGGCAGTGGTAGCGATGTGGGGGACGCCACTGGCGCCGCGGGTACCGGGGGCGCCGTGGCCACCGGTAACGGGGGCAGCGTGGGGTGAGGCACGGGGGTGCGGACTGGCTGGGCGGTGGGAGATTGTCGTGGAGCGGGGGCTGACGCTCCGTTCGCCGGGCCGGGCACCACGGGACCGGGGCCGCCCCCTCCAGCCGTGGTGCCACTCCCACCCGTCGATGGCGGCCGTGGCGCTCCGCCTGCCTCGACCGGCGGACCGGCGCTGGGCATGGCGGGGTTCCGTGGGGCAGGCGGAGCCGCGGTCTTCCTCGACGGTACTGGCGTTCTCCCCCCAGTGGGCCGCAGCGGGACGGGATGCGGCGCCGGGGTGGCGACAGCGGGCGCGGTGGGCGCCAGGCCGCTCCTGGGGACGGGGATTGGCGCCGGCGTCGGGACGGTCTGGGCAACCTGGGACGGCAGGGGAGCGGGTTGAACGGGTGCTGGAATGGGCCTAGGCGTGTTGTAAATGGGACGAGGCGTACTGTAGGACTGGGTTGGCAAGGGATGGACCACGGAGGGCTTGGGAGTGGCGACGGGAGTGGGAGACGAGGTGGGGCGGGGACGTTCGACGACGGTGGCGGTCGGCGTGGCGGAAGCACCGGCGGCGCTGCGATTGAAGCCACTCGCGCCATGGCCGTGCAGGGCGAAGGTGGCGACCAGCAGGAGCGCCAGAGCGGCCGGCGCCAGCATCAGAAAGAAACGGGGCAGCTCCCAGAAACGTCGGGCACGCGGCTGGTTGATGTGGCTCAGCACACCGGTCTGGAGGGACGAGGGTGGCTCGGGAAACTGCAGCAGCCGGAGGTCGGTGTTCTGCTGGGTAAAATCGGCCGCGATCCGGCGGCAGGTGGGGCATGCCTGCAGATGGGCGTCCAGCGTCACCGCCTCCCCTGGCGAGAGGAAGTCGCGAATTGCCAGCAGATCGATGAATCGCTGATGCTTCATGGACGCGACCCATAGAGCAAGCGGAGACGCTGCCGTGCCCGTGAGACCCGCATGCGAGCCGCCGTCGAGCTGATTCCCAGCAGGCCGGCTGCCTCGTCTGGCGTGCGCCCTTCGATTGCCACCAGATAGAGCACGGTGCGGTCGTCCGGCGAGAGCTGGGCAAAGGCATCGCGGATAACCACGGTGTCGATCCCGCCTCCCACCGGGAACTGATCGAGCGCATCCGCATCCGGGCGCTCGTGGCGACGGTGGCGGAACTCATCCATGGCCCGGTTCCGGGCCACGGTGTAGAGCCAGGCAGCGGTCACCGGCTTGCCTTTACGCAGATTGTCGTAGGCACGGACAAAGGTGTCTTGGGTGCAGTCATGAGCAGCATCGGTGTTTCCCAGGAGTGCGATAAGAAAACGATACAAGCGTGTCTCGTGGCGGTCTATCAGGGCGACGAGTTGATCATCAATGCTGCCGCGCTCGATCTCTGCTCCCAGGCACTCCTCCGCGCTCGCCAGGCTCATTCGTTCCTCTCGTCGCATTGCTCCACCGAAGTAACGGGATTAGGGGCCCGATGTAACAGGGATCGCTGTTAAGAAATGGGGAGAAGGTGTCCGGGTGGATGCGACGGCTGATATCGACCCGCGACCTGCCCGCACCATCACGGCCCGGCAGCCGGCACCAGGGCATACCAGGCGTGCGTGCCCTGTCCTCCATTCAGGTTCACCTCGCCTTCAAAGCGATAGGCCGGTACCAGATAGGGGTGGCCGCGGTGGGACGTCACCAGCACCTGGACCACGCTCACCCGACGTACCGCGCCGGTCCCGCTGGGGAAGGAACCGACCACGCTGGCGTGCAGCGCGATCGGCGCGTGGCCGGCTCGCACCAGGTTCCAGGCGGTCTGGATGCTGCGCGCGGCAACGGAACGCCGCCGCGCGATGGGCGGCCACAGCAGCCCTTCGATCACACGACCGCCAGGCGCGATCCAGAGCACTGCCGCCGGCACATCGGATTGCCCCACCCGAGGCCAGCCAAGACTGACCCCGAGGGATGAAGCCGTGCTGGATGGACCACTGAAGGTGGGAGGGCCAACGGAGAGAACCGGCATGGCCGCCCCCGGCCAGCCCAGACGCTCCAGCCAGGCGCGCGCCAGGGAGACTGCTCGCTGTCGTTGGGTCTGTGCGCCTCGATTCGCCGGCGGGTTGGGGCGGAGGTCGTGATACAGCAGTTCTCCTGTTTGCAGAGCGATAGCCACGCTGTGGAGTGGCAAACGCGAGGGCGGGGTACCACTGGCGGCCACGATCCAGGTAGCCCTGGAGCGGGGAACGATCTGCGCCGCGTCGTTCCAGAAGGTGACCGGGGCGGCGATGCCGAGCAGCTGGGCCAGGCGGCGGACGTGGGGAACGGAGAAGGAGGGCCGGGCCAGGCGGTAGTCTGGCAGCGTGGCCGGGGCGGAGGGCAGATGGGCGGCCGATAGACGGAGAGGCACGGGATAGGCACCGCCGGAGAGCTCAAGGGGAGTCGAGATGGGGTATTCCATGCCGCCTCCGCCTCCTCCCACCGCGAAGCGGGGGTAATCACGGGTCAGGTCGGTCAGCGCCGGCCGGGGCGCCAACGCCACGGGACTGGGCGTGGGCGCGTGATGGCGCGATAGAAGCAGCACGACGACGATCGCGGCCGCCAGAACTGTTGTGCCCAGTCCCGTGGGCCAGTGGAGCCGGCAGCGCGGTCCGCGGTGAACGAGGGGGAAGCGCGATGCGGTACGGGCCGATGCAGCGGGCTGTTCGCCGAGCAGGCGGCGTTCCAGGGCGAGCGCAAAGGCTGGATCGACCCCCTCCGTTTCAGCCCGCTGCCGTCGCCGAATCAGTGGCGCCAGTTCTGCCAGTTCGCGCTCCAATCGTTCGTCGGGTGTCATGGTGGGTCCGTCCTCCTCAGGCATTGACTCCCCCCTCCTGCTCCAACTCTTGCCGGAGTGCTCGCACGGCACCGCGTAGGAGTTGCTTGGTTGCTCCCTCACTCCGCCCCAACCGCGCCGCCACATCGAGGATCGAGCGGTCCTCCCAGAAGCGGAGTTGAATCGCTTGCTGCTGATCTGGAGGGAGCGCCGCCACCCGATCGAGGAGCTGGCCGGCTCGTTCCCAGCGCTCGATCAGCGTGGCTGGGATGTTCTCGTCGCGGCGCTCGATGCCCTGTTCCGGAATGGGATCGTCGCCCAGGTTGATGACGTGCCCGCTCCGTCTGACGCGGTCGATGGCGAGGTTGGCGGCGATGTGAAAGAGCCAGGCGGAGAGTGGAGCGCCGCGCGATTGGTAGCGCGGGAGGGCGCGTAGAGCGCGTTCGAAGGTCTGGGAGGTCAAATCCTCGGCCTCGTCGCCGCTCTGACTATGTGTCTGGCAGAAGGCATGGACGCGAGGGAGATAGAGACGGTAGAGCTCGGCAAAGGCACTGCGATCATGTTTGGCTCGCTCGATAAGATTCGGGTCCGCTTCCTCCCGAGGCATGAGCCCTCCGCCGGTGTATGTCTCCTGGTATATAGCACTCATCTCAGGTCTAACGCATCGACCTTCCCAAAGGGTACGCCGCCGGTCGCGTACCCCCCGCGCTGTTTTTTGCGTTACACCTACAGAGCGGCCGGCATAGCCGTATCATTCAGCAAGGAGAACCTCCATGTTCCGCTATCGACGCCTTCTCTCGGCGCTCACCTTCGCCGGGATTCTCGCCGGCCTCCCATCCGCTCCGGCGCTAGCCGGCAGTTCCGCTCAGGCGCCCGCCGCCAGTTGCCCCTCGGGAACGGTCTGCGACTCGACCCTGGGCCTGGCGCTCACCGTGCCGCCAGGCTGGATCCAACTCCCCAGGGGCAAATTCCTTCCCCATACGCTGGCCTTCGGTACGCGTCCTACTGGCCTCAGCTACCATCTTCGCCTGATCATCGCACCGTTCGCCGTGACATCCCCCGGGAATGACACGCATGCCGCCAGGCTGGTGGCCGGCAAGCTCATTCGGGCCAACCGCGTGCCCAATGCCAAGCAAACCGCTGTGACCTACGCCGGGTCCCGTGGGGTGCTGGTACGGGGACTGCCCGGCGGTCCCGGCCCGGCCGCCGACATCTACCTGGCTCGCAACGGGAACGTGTACCAGATCATTGCTCCCGGCGCCTCACTGGCCCCCGATCAGCGTCGAGCGCTCGCCAGCCTCCGCTTCATTCCCCGTTCGGGCAACTTCTTGCCTCCTATTGGGGGCGGTCGGTGAGAGGGTGGATGGTGCTGAAATACATCCAGGAATAGACACTGAATCTGTCGATTCCCCAGCCCCTTGTTCGATGTACTAATAGAGGGAGGGTTTGGCCGGTCGAGTTTGACCGGCCAAACCCTGGCTTCAAAGGTCACATCATAAGGAGGGACGACGATGCGATTTATGCTCTTGCTCAAGGCGAACCAGGACACGGAGGGGGGCATTCTCCCCAGTGAGGAACTCCTGACCGAGATGGGGAAGTACAACGAAGAGTTGGTGAAGGCCGGCGTGCTGCTCGCTGCCGAAGGGCTCCAACCCAGCTCGAAGGGTGCGCGCGTCCAGTTCTCAGGGGCGAAGCGAACAGTGGTTGATGGGCCCTTCACCGAGACCAAAGAGCTGATCGCCGGCTTCTGGCTGATCCAGGTGCGGTCGAAGGAGGAAGCGATTGAATGGGTCAAGAGGTGCCCCAATCCGCTGGATGGCGAGGCGGAGATCGAGATTCGCCAGGTGTTCGAGGCGTCTGATTTCGGCGAGGCCCTCACTCCGGAACTCAGGGAAGCAGAGCAGGGCATGGGCCAGCAGATGGCCGAGGACGCGAAGCGGTAGTTGTTGCACGGGCAGACGTCGACTTCCGAGACCCATCGCGCGATCGAGGCCGTCTGGCGGATCGAGTCGGCCAGGCTCATCGCCGGGCTGGCGCGGATGGTGCGCGACGTCGGGGTGGCCGAGGAACTGGCGCAGGATGCGCTGGTCGCCGCGCTCGAGCAGTGGCCGGAGTCGGGCGTCCCGGATAACCCGGGCGCCTGGCTCATGGCCACCGCCAAACATCGGGCGATCGACTTGTTTCGCCGGAGGCAGCGGCTGGAGCGCAAGCAGGAGGAACTCGGTCGCGAGCTGGAGACCCAGCAGGGGATGGGCGTGCCACATCTCGATGCCGTGATCGACGATGACATCGGCGACGACCTCCTGCGCCTGGTGTTCACGGCCTGTCATCCGGTGCTCTCGACCGAGGCGCGCGTTGCGCTCACCCTCCGCTTACTAGGCGGTCTGACCACCGAGGAGATCGCGCGGGCATTTCTGGTCTCTGCGCCGACCGTGGCCCAGCGAATCGTGCGAGCCAAGCGAACCCTGGCCGAGGCGCGCGTCCCCTTCGAGGTACCCCAGGGCGCCGAACTCACTGTCCGGCTATCGTCGGTGCTCGAGGTTGTCTATCTTATCTTCAATGAGGGCTATGCGGCGACGACCGGCGATGATTGGATGCGACCTGCCCTCTGCGAGGATGCGCTTCGTCTGGGTCGTATCCTGGCCACGCTGGCCCCACGGGAGCCGGAGGTCCATGGGCTGGTCGCGCTGATGGAGATTCAGGCGTCGCGCTCGGCGGCACGGGTGGGTCCGACGGGCGAGCCTGTCCTGTTACTCGATCAAGACCGCGCCCGCTGGGATCACCTCCTCATCCATCGTGGCCTGGCGGCGCTGAAGCGCGCCGAGGAGCTGGGCGGCGCCCTCGGCCCATACGCCTTGCAGGCAGCCATCGCCGCCTGTCACGCGCGGGCGCATACCCCGGCGGAGACGGACTGGGAGCGCATCGCGGCGCTCTATGATGCGCTCGCCCAGCTGGCGCCGTCGCCCGTGGTGGAGCTGAATCGCGCGGTCGCGCTGGCGATGGCATTCGGCCCGGCAGTGGGCCTCGAACTGGTCGATGCGCTGACCCTGGAACCGTCGCTCAAGGCATACCACCTCCTGCCGAGCGTGCGAGGCGACCTCCTCGCCAAGCTCGGTCGCGTCGACGAGGCGCGGGTGGAGTTCGAGCGCGCGGCATCCCTCACGCGTAACGCCCGCGAGCGCGCGCTCCTCCTGGAGCGCGCCGCTGCCTGTACGCGTTCATGAGAGGATGGTGTTACGTCCTCCAAGGCGACAAGGCCATGCAGTAACTAAACGCCGAGGCCCGCGTTCTATAGAGTGATGCCGGCCGTTGACGTGCCGCGTACGCCGCCAGGAGGACGATATGGGTCGCTCGCTTCCCGGGTTCATTCGACAGTCGCTGCTCTCTTTTCGGCTCCCTGTGGTTATGGATACGGTGCTCGTCCTCGCTGCTGCAATGGCGCGGATCCAGGCGACAGGCGGCGGCTCCGTACAAGCCTCGGTCGTGATGCACTCTCCAGCGGGCATTCAGGTCGCGGTTACCTCCGGCGGGGTCAGGCTATCCCTGCAACTCACCTCGCGAGCGTACCCGCGGAATGCACTGGTGCCCGTGACAGTACGGCTGGAGAACCACACCCGCCATGCGTTAAGCACCTGGCAGTGTCTGGCGTACTCGCTGGGGCCGGAGGTCGTGGGGGACGACGGCTCGGTGCAGTACCCGCCCGTGCTACCGCCGCCGGGAGCGCCCTTCAACCCCTGTCCGGGGCCCTATCTCCATCCACCCGTCTCGCGTATCGCTCCCGGAGGGTTCCTCGTGCGACAGGTCTATGTCATGCTGCGCTCGCTCCGCCTGCGTGCTACCACCCAACTCTACGTCAATGCGCGGCAGGGAAAACCGACGGTCATAACCACTCCACTCCTCCAGCTGCGCCCGATGAGCCTGGCGGGACCCCGCATCCGTCTGTACGCCTCGCCTCCGCTGGACGCCGTGGTCGGTCCGGTGGCGGGTGCGGGGCCGTTGCTCTACACGCAGTTTTCTTCCTGTCTGAACCGGGCGGGTGTGGAGGACCAACTGAGCGCGGTGTACAGCACGTGGCTTGCCGCCAAGAGCCGGCTGTTCCGCCCGTTCAGAGCGCCGGGCTGCGGCGCCGTGAGAGAGTGGCATCTGTTTGTAGCGCAGGTGGGGCGTCCCGTGGCGCGAGTGGACTACTGTCCGCGCAGAGATTGCTGTATCTATCCGTTCGCCCTGGGCACTCCCTGATCCCGCGATCGCGCTCACCAAACGGGCATTTCACCTGTTACAATCCAGTCCTTTCCTCGTTTCTGATTATGAACATCGGAAAATAAGGACGACCTAGCGGACGGTCACGCAGGAGGGAAGGATGATGGGAACCACCACACGAACCGTCGAGCGCGGCTGCCGCGTGCTGGTCCCACTCCTCCTGATCACGGGGATGATGACCGCCCCTCTGGTGAGCAGTGCGCAGAGTGAGTTCCCTCATCTACCGACGCTGAAGGAGACCATCAGCGTCACGAAGGCGTTTGGTGTCAACGGCACGGGCCACCTATCCCGCGTCCCCGCCTCCTCCAACGTGATCCTCCAACCGCTGCCGGCCAGTCAGGTGCGAGTCTCGGCAGTGGTGGCTTTGTGGGCGGCGCAGGCGGCGTGGGGCCTGACCAGCGATCAGGTCGATCGGCGGACGGGCATCGTCCGTGCGGCGATTAGCCTGAGAGGCGATCGTCGGCATCACGACCTCAAGGCCTGGCTGGTGGTTGCCCGCCTGACGACATTTTGCCCCGCGACGGGATGCAACACTGTGTACAGCAGGATGGTGATCGTGGTCGATGCTCGTACCGGAAAGGTCGCATTCTCGTACCCAGCCGATCCTGCCCCTACGCCCACCAGCGTTCCCGCGGGTGAAACGCCTCCGGTGTCCACTATCGTCAGCATCCCCGCGATGGGACCGCCTCCGATGGCGACTCCACCCTCACCCGGTGTGTCTCCAATCGGCAGCGGCGCTGTGCGACCGACGGCGACAGCTCCGCCGCCCCCTACCCCTCAAACGCCCGGTCCCTGGACGGGCAACGGCCCCGCGCCGACGCCAACACCGACGTTTCGTCCGTAGGGCTGGAGCTGAGAGGGTGTCACGTGCCGGTACCTTCGACCAGGTCGATAGCCTGCTGATCCAGCCCGTACAGGCCGTAGACAAGGCTATCGGTCAACGCCTCCGCTGCTTCATCGTCCCCTTCGGTGCTGAGTAGATGTCCGGCCAGTACGTGCAGGCAAGCCCAGGCGAGCGGGGGATCAGCCCTTACTTGCCGCGGCAGCTGGGCTGCTTTCGATTCAATCGCTGCTCGGGCTTTTGCCAGGAGGTCCGCCGTCAGCGCCGTTGGGCAGACTGCGGGCAGCGGCAGAGCGAGCAGCCGGCCCACTTTTACCTGCGGGAAGATACGGCCTTCTTCGCCAGCCAGAGCGCGGTAGAGGGTAGTGAGGAGGCGTGAGTTCAGGCAAGCGAGGAGGGCCTGGAGGGAGGCATCGCTCCGGCGGGTTATGGCGATAACGCTGCGGCCCAGGGCCATGCCGCCGGGATCCAGGGTGGCGATGATACGGTCGGCGGTTTGGCGGATCACGATCTTTTCGGGCAGGCGGTAGGTGGCCCAATCCAGTGAGAGCGTCTCGCCGGGCTGGAGTCGAGCCACGGCATCGTGGCGGAGCCAGCCGCCGGACGCTATGGCGGTGTATCGATTGAAATTTCGACCACGATAGCGGGCTATGTCGCGTGGATCGTCGGGAGTTTCTCCGGTATAGAGGACGCGCCGGGCGATGGCGGCGCGGTTGTAGTTGATGCCGGAATCGCGCACCCGGTAGAGATCTGTGAGGTCGCCGAGGGTGGGATGACGCTCCCGCAGTCGGTGCAGCAGGTCCAGCACGCCATGAGCGGCTAGATGGAAGTCGCCGGTGCGCCAGGTGTCGGCGGGGATGTCGGCCCGGCGGCCATCGTGGTCCAGGAAGTGTACCGTGGCGGGACCCGGCCGGGCGCCGAAGATCAGGGCGCAGGCAGGAGCCGCGGCGTCCGGAAAGCGCGTGTCGGGGAGGCGTATCACGGCGTGCGGATCGAGCCGCGCCAGCAGCATACGCCGCACATCAGCATGTTCGCGCTGGGCCAGCACAGCCTGCGGAACCACCATGCCGACCGTGCCGGCAGACAGGCGGGAGGCGAGATCGAGGAAGAGTTTGAACGAGTCGAAGGCGCCGCTGGTGGAGTCGGGAAAGTACCCTCTCAGGCGACGCCGCTCTTCCGGGGCGTAGTGCGCCCCCCAGGGCGGGTTGCCCAGCACGACATCGATCCGATCGGGCAGCGCGGGGCCCTGCGCGCCGAGGAGATCGCCGGATAGGAGGTGACGGCGCAGGATGGAAGGGCGTGCGCCCCACTCCAGCCAGAGAGAGAGCACGGCCAGCTCGACCGCGATGGGGTCGCGGTCGACGCCATACAGGCACTGCTCGGCGATGGTAGCCGGCGACGCGCCACTGGCCCCGGCCAGGTACCGCGTTGCCGCGAGGAGGAAGACACCCGTCCCCATGGCCGGATCGAGCACGTGAGGCAATTCCCGGTCCGTGGGCTGGATGTGCAGCGGCTCCAGTGCCGCTGCCGCCACCGTCTCAGCCACGGCACGGGCC
>JAABUR0100007965.1_pt1 | contig 12374 bp, 14 predicted proteins | sample 5560091 | NCBI WGS metagenome assembly JAABUR01 (sample SAMN10711879, study PRJNA513375) | rock metagenome | isolation source: Antarctica rocks | place: Antarctica: Victoria Land, University Valley sud
ACGTCGGCCGACGAATGCCGTTGCAGCATTCGGCGGACCTGCAGTAGCGGCGCCACGCCCATGAGCACGGCCCAGCTGGCTGCCGCGACAGCGAGGATTGCGACCACGAGCGCTTGTCCTTTTGACACGCGCTCGTGCGCTGGGATCGCGTCCACCGGCGTGAGCGGCGGGGGCGCACACGCGACCGCCACCAAATGTATCGCGAAACCTGTGCAAGGCGCGGGGGTGGGGTGGCCCCAACATGTGGTTCAACCGAGTGCCGGAACCCAAGACCGCGAAGAACCGACTGCACTTCGACCTGCGGGCTTCAGGGATGCTCGCGGACGAGGTCGCCGACTGACCAACCTCGGGTCGTCGTGGTTAATGAAGATGAAGACATCGTGGTCATGCAGGATCCCGACGGAAACGAGTTCTGTGTCGAGTAGCCGTTCCGATGGACGATCCCCGACCGGGCAGGCCGCGGGCTCACCGCCGAAGCCGAGCGGCCAGGTCGAGCAGCGGCTCCACGACCAGTTCCGGCTCGCTGAGAACCGACAGGTGGTGACCAGCCAGTTCGACGATGAGCCAGCCGAACGCTCGCGCCTGGTCGGCCGAGTCCTGGTAGGCGCCGATCAGGCGCAGCTCCCGCCGGGCCCGTTGGTCCAGCCCGGCGACGGTGGGAGCCGCTGCTCGAACATGGCCGTCGGACTACGACCCTGGCGGGCTGACTTGCCTGGTGGACGACTTCGTGGTGGCGGACCCCCGTGACTGGCCCACCGTCGGCGTCGTCTTGTTACGCGCCCTGAGTCGTGCCGCTCAGGAACGAGGGGCCGCGCAAATCGTGGTCGTCACTGCCCAACTGGATGGGGCCAAGCGCGCCGTGCTGGCAGCAAGCGGACTCAGCGTGGCCTCGGAATGGTGGGTCCGCCCGCTCAACACCGAATGACGCACGACGTTCCTTGGACGATCCGTGACCGACGGGTCGACCGGACCCGCCGTCTTGCGCGGTCGTCTGTGGTTGTCTGGTCGAGTGCCCGGGAGTCGATGGACCTCGTTCGTGGCCGATCCCGATCGGCGCCGGATTCTCCATGAGGAGGGCAACCGGGCGCACCGTCTCCGCGTTGAGCACGACAAGGCGCGCCTCTACGTCGAGCTGAGCGGCGAGGACGGTGCAGGGCTGTGGACCGTGCTGGCGGTCGACCGGACGTCACGGCGGTACGCCGTGGCCCAAGCCGACACCAAGGCAGCCGCCACCGAGGCCGCAGCACACGCCCTCACCGAACTGCTCGATTCTTGATCTGAACCGCATCTGGCTGTCACCCGGCACTGCGATCGCAGCGGCCGATGCTCGCCATTCCTGGTCCGGGCCGAGGGCCCGCCGCTGTCCTGGCCGATCATCGCAGTCGTGCCGGGGCCTTCCGTCGCCACGCGTCCTCGAGCAGTTCTCTCACGAGCGGGCGGGGTACCCGCTCGATCTCGACGACGACACACGCGAGACGCTTGCCCCACCAGAATTCGGTGCAGGCGTGCGGTTCCTCGGCGACGGCGGCGAGGATGTCCTCCTGGCCGAGCATTATCCGCACGTGCTGTTCGTCGGGGACCGTCGCGAAGATCTTGCCGTCGATGCGGAACGATCGCATGCCGTGATGGTCCTGCTCCATGGCTTCGGGGAGGGCGAGCGCGAACTCCGCAACCTCCGCCAGGCCCAGCGGCTCGGCCAGCATGACTACACGACCTCGGTCCCGAACCACCAGCGGTGGCCCTCCGGGTCTCTAGCGCTGTACTCGCGGCGCCCGTAGGGCTGGTCCTGTGGGGCATGGTCAACAACAGCCCCTGCTGCGCGGGCACGCTCACAGTGCGTGTCCACGTCGTCGACAAGGACGGCGAGACCGCCGAAGGCTGTGTGATGGGACCGCGGCGATGACAGGCCGTGATCCGCCGTGGCCCGGTGCAGCCAGATGCTCTGGCCGTCGACGTGGACCTCGCCGTGGACGATACGACCGTCGTCGCTGCGGTGTAGGGGACCGGCGTCGAAGCCAAAGGTCTCGACGAGGAAGGTGTGCGCGGCCTCGATGTCGGAGTAGACAAGGACAGGCGTGATGCGTGGCGTGGGGGGCATCGTTGGTCTCCGTTCCGATGGCCAGGGTGGCCGACGTCTATCACGTCGACCGTACGGCTGCTTGTGACCCGTCGATTGGACAAAATTGACCTCCGCCGTCAACTCAGCTGCGCCCCGACGCGGCCAGGCTGGTTGGAGTGACTCCGGTGAACTCGTGAACCTCGCGAATCAGGTGGGACTGGTCGGCGTATCCGTGCCTGGCAGCCAGGCTCGCCCCGTCGCTGCTGCCGCCGCGCAGGTCAGGCAACACGGCGTTGAATCTGGTGATGCGGGCGAACTTGTGGGGGGTCAGCCCGAGCTGACGGCGAAACGAGCGGATGAAGTGACGCTGGCTCCACCCGACCTCATCTGCGAGCCCCCGGACGCTCACCATGCCGCGTCGGGTCATGATGCGGCGCCAGGCCCACTCGATCCTCCGATCGACACCGGACAGATCATCTGCGCGTCGCAGCAGGACCGCGTCCACGATTCGTGCGCGGGCGTTCCAAGTACTATGCGTCGCGAACGTCTCGGTGACCTCGTCCGCGGACGGTCCGAGCACGTCACGGAGCGCCACCACCGACCCGTTCAGCTCCGCCAAGGGCACGCCGAGCAGACGACGTGCTCCCGGAAGCGTCAACTTGAGGTCCAAGCACTCGATCGGGCCGTCTCGCTCGATGACATCGTGGGTCTCGGTCAGACCCGCGACGAAGGCCGAGGGGTGGCCGCCGAAGGCCTCACCCACGTTGACGATGATCGTGACCATCCCGCTCGGGTACTCGACCCAGCTGTCCTGACCTGTCGAGCCGTCGACGAACCCGATGTGAGGCCGAGCGAAGTGCTCCCGCAATGCGGGGTGGACCGGCAGCATCTGCGTGAATGGGCCCGCAGGAGGCACTGTGGTCGTCTCGCTGATCATGGAAGACCTCCTGCCGACCACGCTACAACCGGACGCCCCGGTAGCGGATCCGTCTGCGAGAACGTGATCATCGCGCGGGTCGTCCGCTGGTGCTGGCAATCGTCGCCGCAAGCGTTCCCTACCAATGCGGCTCCCTCTATATGGGCGGACGGTGATGTGCTGTCTTGCTGCCTACCCGTTGGATGGTGGCGGCGATCGGCGAGAAGTACGTGGCGGTGTTGCGGGTCAGGATGCCGAGTGTTGTGGCCGGAACGAGCAGCCGGGAGGCAGCTGCCATGGTGCGCTGCTTTGGAGTGACCAGGTTCCGGTGGTCGGTTTCATACCGGGTCAGAGCGGTGTGGTGGTCGTCGGGGCTGGTGGCCAGCGCGTCGGCGAGGGTGGCCGCGCCGGCGATGGCGAGGCTGGAGCCCTCGCCGAACAGCGAGACGCACGAGGCTGCGTCGCCGAGGAGGGTGACGCGGCCGGTCGACCAGTTGGGCAGGGCCACCGGCTGACGGCGTCGAGGTAGAGGTCGTCGGCGGCGCGAACCCGGTAAAGGAGTTCCGGGACTCGCCACGAGCCGCCTTCGAAGGCGGCCGTGAGTAAACGTTTGTGCTGCTGGATGTCGCGGTAGTCGAACCCGACGACCTCGGGTCGGCGGAACATGAACGCGGCCAGCGCTCTGCCGATTGCAGGGTGGAGGAAGACGGCCCTGCCGGGGGTGTTGTAGGCGAGGATTTCGTGCTTGTTGTCGGCGGGCCCTTCCAGCGGCAGGGTGGCCACGTACAGGCCCAGGTACCGGATGTGGTCGCACTCGGCGCCAAACACCAGTCGGCGCACCTTCGAGTGGAGGCCATCGGCGCCGACGACGAGGTCGAAACGTCGCGGGGCGGCGCTTTCGAAGGTCACATCCACGCCACGATCGTCCTGGTCGAGGGCACGGATCGAGTCGTTGAACACGTACTCGGCATCCGCCCGTCCGGCCTCGTAGAGGATCGACGCGAGGTCTGCACGTGGCAGCTCGACTCCGCGGCCGGCGTCTTGTCCAAGGACGGCCATGTTGAACCCGCCTACCCGTCGACCGTTGCCGTTGACGAAGGTCAACCGCGTCGCTGACGTGGCCGCGGCGCGCAGCCTGGGCGAGATCCCCATCTGCTCTACCACGTCGAGGGCCGGGCCGCGCACGTCCACCGGGCTTCCGCTGGAGCGCAGGTCAGCGGCCCGCTCAACAACCGTGGGCACAAACCCGCGCCTGGCCAGCCAGTAAGCCAAGGTCGTGCCCGCGATACCGCCGCCTGAGATCAACACCGTGCGGTTGTTCACCACGTCCTCCTCGTCCGGCGCGTCGGCCAATAGCGAACTAACTGCACCCAATGTAGACTGGCATTGACTGCAACTTAGCAGTCGATGCTGTACGGTGCGACTATGAGTCGCCCGAAGGACGGCGGCAGTGGACAGTCGCTGCGTGAGCGCAAGCAGGCGCGTACACGTCAGGCACTCATGAGCGCCGCTACGGAGCTGTTCGGACGCCACGGCTACGACGAGACGACCGTCGCCGACATCGCCGCCCACGCCGAGATTGGCACGCGCACGTTCTTCAGCTACTTCACCAGCAAGGAGGAACTGCTGTTCCCCGATGTCGACGCCCGAGTACAGGCGGCCATAGACGCGATCACTACCCGGGGCCCCCATGAGCAGCCGACCGAGGTGTTGCTGCGCGCGCTGCATGACGTGGCCGCAACAGACAACGGCATCGTCACCGACCTGGCAGCGCTACGGATGCGGCTGCTCCAGACGGTACCCGCGGTCCGCGGACGCGCCTTGCGATACCAACTCGACGCCGAGCGCGATATTGCCCGACACCTGCACGCCGCGTTCCCCGACGAACTCGACGAGGTCACCGCCGCCGCCCTTGTCGGAGCATTCGTCGGTGCCGTCGCCGGTGCTCTCCACGTCGTGCTGGCCAACCCCGACACCAGCCCCACGGGCCGAAAACAGCTCAGCGAACGTGTCCGCCACGCCACCAGCGTCGCGCTACGCCCCTGGCTCGGCTAACCATCGCGTCAACAAGTCCCGCCGCAGAGTTGCACGATCAGCATGTCGCACTATGTCGAACGCCCTGCGGGCCGTCGGCCCCTGTGCCGAGGGCGCGTGTGAGTCCGCGAGCTCTCGGTGCGCACTGGAGTCGCAGTACCCCCGCCCGCGAAAATGCCCGGTGACGGCCCGACAACTGCAACGGTGAAGGGACCAGATCTGCTCCGTTGCTACGGCGACCCCTGCACGCGCGGCGTCCACGACCTCGCCCGGCACTGAATCGACGTCCGCCCCGGCGGCCTGCTGGGGGAGGGGCGTCAGTCTCGACTGGCCCTTCGGGTCTCCCGCTCGTTCTCCCGCTGGAGCGCCTCGACGAGCTCGTGCTTGTTCATCGAGGAACGGCCCCGGACGTCCAACCTCCTGGCCAGGTCCATCAGGTGCGCCTTGCTGGCGTTGGCGTCCACGCCCCCGGCGGTCGGCCGCTCGGTGCCGGCGCCGCCCTCGGCCCGCTCGTCCGACGGGCCCGCCTGCTCCTTGCGCTCCCAGTGGTCGCCCACCTTCTCGTACGTGTGCTTCAGCGCCGCGTACGCGACACGGTGGGCCCGCTCGCCCTCGCCGTACTCCTCCTCGGCCGAGTCATGCGCCTTGGCAAAGGTGCGCTGGGCCTTCGCCTCTGAGCGCTGCAGGGTGCCCGGCAGCTCGCTCTGCCTGGCCGACCCGCTCTTGCTGGTCTTGGGCACGGCCTCCTCCTTCTCTCTCCCGCGTCACCGTCAGAACGCATTCTAGGATGCGCTGCCGGTACACCCAATGGCAACGCCAGGCAGCCGGGGCTGCTGGTCACGGGGAGCCTTCCCGCCGCCGTTCGGGAGGACCCGCGCCAGGTCACGGGTGCACGCAGACAATCCTCCCGTCAACGGCCGTCAGCAGCGGAGGAACCCCGGTCCGCGTTGCTACGCTGCGCCTGTGTCGTCCGGTGCCGTGCCGCAGCTCGATCTCGACCCGCAGGACATCCGCCGGGCGCGGTCGCTGGCTCGCAAGGCCGGCGCCCCCGTCGTGCGCCTGAGCAGGAGCCACACCACGGTGTCGGTGGAACGGGCCACGCTGCGCCTGGCCGGGCTCGCCGGGGCGGACCCCGAGGGCGTCCCGTGGGTGAACCATCTCGTGTCGGCCGTGCGCGCCGCCGTCGGGCTCGGCCACGGGGTGACCACGCCGGTGTGGGACGCGCTGCGGCGAGGGGATGCGCCTGACCTGCTCGGGCTGGCCCAGCGGGCCGCCACCGGCACCGCGTCGTTCCGGCTCCCGACCGGCCGGGAGCTGAACGGCGCGCGGGCAGCCGCGCGCCGGGCCGTCGCACCCGGCATACGCCGCATCGACCGCCAGCGAGCCGAGCGCGAGCGGCTCGTCGCCCGGCACGGCGACCCCCGGCAGCGGCCCTGGATCTACCTCATCGTCGCGACCGGCGACATCCACGAGGACATCCCGCAGGCCAGGGCGGCGGCCCGCGAGGGCGCGGACGTCATCGCGGTCATCCGCTCGACCGGGCAGTCGCTGCTCGACTACGTGCCCGAGGGCGCGACCCGGGAGGGGTATGCCGGGACGTACGCCACCCAGGAGAACTTCCGGCTCATGCGAGCCGCTCTCGACCAGAGCTCCAGGGAGCTCGGCCGCTACATCCGGCTGACGAACTACGCGTCCGGGCTCTGCATGCCGGAGATCGCCACGCTCGCGGGTCTCGAACGGCTCGACATGATGCTCAACGACTCGATGTACGGCATCCTCTTTCGTGACATCAACCCGCTCAGAACGTTTGTGGACCAACGGTTCTCGCGCCAGATCCACGCCCGCGCCGGCATCATCATCAACACCGGCGAGGACAACTACCTGACGACGGCGGACGCCGTCGAGGCGGCCCACACGGTCACGGTCAGCCAGCTGCTCAACGAGTACTTCGCCAAGGAGGCCGGGCTGCAGGACTGGCAGCTCGGGCTCGGCCACGCCTTCGAGATCAACCCCGACCTGCCGGACTCGTTCCGGCTGGAGCTCGCGCACGCGCTGCTGGCCCGGGCGCTGTTCCCCCGGGCGCCGCTGAAGTGGATGCCCCCGACCAAGCACATGACGGGGGACGTCTTCCGTGGCTACCTGCTCGACGGCTTCTTCAACCTCGCCGGCGCCCTGACCGGGCAGGGGATCCTGCTCGTCGGCATGATGACCGAAGCAGTCGTGACGCCCTTCCTGTCCGACCGCGACCTGGCACTGCGCAACGTCCGCTACGTGCTGGGCGCGGCCGGTGGCCTGGCGGAGGACTTCAGGCCCTTGCCGGGGGGGTTCATCCAGAGCCGGGCGCGGCAGGTGCTCGGCGAGGCGATCGCGCTGCTCGAGCGCATCGTCGACGACGGGACCCGCGCCGGGGGACCGGCCCTGCTGGCGGCCATCGGGGACGGCACCTTCGGGTTGATGAGACGACCCCCGGACGCGGGCAAGGGCCGGGACGGCGTCGTCGAGCGCGTCACGGGGCCCGGCGGCTACGACAACCCGGCCATCTCCCTGCTCGACGAGGGTCCGCGCGGGGGCGGGCCGTGGTGAGCACCGCAGGCGCGCGCCCGGGCCCGGACCTGGTCCGGCCCTACGGCGACACCACGGGCGACGGGATGGTGCAGATGTCCTTCACGCTGCCGGTCCCGCACGACAAGCGCGCCGAGGGTGCCGCGCTGCAGCTCGCAGGCAAGATGGGTCTGGAGCCGGCGCTGCTCGTCCACGCCAGGGCGATTGGCCCGGACTTCACCTTCTGCATCGTCTACGGCTCGGTCAGCCACCTGGTCGACCTGCGGGAGGTGACGGTGCCCGAGCGGGAGTACCCGCTGCTGACCGCGAGGGCGGTCAACCTCGCCGTCAGGCGGATGCTGGGACGCAAGATGGTGGTCGTCGGGGCCTGTACCGGCTCGGACGCCCACACCGTCGGCATCGACGCGATCCTCAACGTCAAGGGCTTCGCCGGCGAGAAGGGCCTCGAGTACTACCGGGAGATCCGCGTCGTCAACCTCGGGGCGCAGCTCACGGTGGCGGACCTGGTCGCCCGGGCCGTCGCCGAGCGCGCCGACGCCGTCCTCGTCAGCCAGGTGGTGACCCAGAAGGACGCCCACATCCACGCGACGACGGCCATGTCCGCCGCGTTCCGGGAGTCCTACCCAGCCGGGCAGCTGCCGCTGCTCGTGGTTGGCGGGCCCCGGTTCGAGCAGGGAAGTGCCGCCGCCCTCGGGGTGGACCGCGTCTTCGGGCGGGGGACGACCCCGGGCGAGGTCGCCAGCTACCTCGTGCACGCCCTCGCCGACCCGGCCACGAAGGCCCCCAAGGCCCCGAGGGCCCCGAGGGCCTCGCGGGCCTCGCGGGCAGGGCGGTGAGCAGGTGCCGGGCGACGAGCACGTGCCGGACCTGAGCGAGGCACAGGCAGCAGGCCCGCGCCCCGGGACGACGGTGGTGCACCGGCGCTACGTGCCCTACAGCCATGCCCACTACGCCGGGAACCTCGTCGACGGGGCGTACTCGCTCGCCGCGTTCGGCGACGTCGCCACGGAGCTGTGCATCCGCACCGACGGGGACGAGGGACTGCTCGCCTCCTACAGCGAGGTCCAGTTCCGGGCACCGGTGCGCGCCGGTGACGTCATCGAGATCACGGCCACCCTCGTGCGCGTGGGGGGCCGCAGCCGGGAGCTGGAGTTCGCGGTGCGGGTCCTGGCCCGGGGCGCCCCCGAGCGGGGGACGTCCAGCGCGCAGCCGCTGGATCCGCCCCTCGTCGCCACCACCGCGCGCGGGGTAGTCGTCGTGCCCCCGCGGTGCGGGCGGCCCGGCCGGTCGGCGAGTCGCGCCTGACACGCCGTCGCCCCGGAAAATAGCCGCCGGAAACCGCTTTTATCCGCACCGCGCTGACCTGCGGCGATGGGCGTTTGCGCAGGTGAACGCGGGGTTGACAGGAGATGGACGGCGAGTAGTTTCGTCCTGGAAGCTCGCCCGGGGACACCAACAGGAGTGGTGCCGCGGGTGGGACCGGGAAAGGGTTCCTCGGCGGCGGGCGCGCGCAGTCGCCGATCAAGCCAGGCTCTCCGAACGGTTCCGACTTCCGGGTCCTGTGCGGCGACGTGCGGCAGAAGGCCCGCGGTGCTCAGTAGACAACAGCGTGTGGAACGGCAACCGGTCGCCCCCACGCTGGTCCCAAAGGCACCGCGGGCCTTCGTGCGTGCCGGGGGGGTGCGCGAAGCCCCATGCTCGGTGTCCTACGGTTTGGCGATGCAGCGTCTTCTCCTCGCCATCGCCTCGGGGGCCGCGCTGGTCCTGGCGTTCCCGGCATACGACCTGTGGTTCCTGGCGCCCGTGGGGGTGGCCGCCCTCGCGCTGGCGACCCGGGGCGCGGGCGTGCGGGGTGGCGCCGGCCTCGGGATGCTCTCGGGGCTGGTCTTCTTCGTCCCGACGCTGAACTGGGCTGGCAGCGTGGTCGGCCTGCTGCCGTGGTTCGCGCTCGCTGCGCTCCAGGCCGGTTTCGTCGCGCTCGCCGGCGGGGTCTGCGGGTGGCTGCAGTCGGCGACCTCGCTCGCCGGCCCGGGGCGGGTGCGCCCCGCCGTGGTTGCCCTCGCATGGGTCGGCCAGGAGGCGCTGCGGGACCGGGTGCCCTACGGGGGCTTCCCCTGGGTCCGGCTGGCCTTCAGCCAGGCCGACGCGCCACTCGGGCGGCTGGCTGCCCTCGGTGGTGCCCCCGCCGTGACCTTCGCCGTCGCGCTGTGCGGGGGAGTCCTGGCCGCGGGTGTGGCCCGGCTGTGGCAGGAACGGGCCGGGTCCCTGCGGCCGGTCCGGGCCGCTGTCCCGTTCGCGCTTGCCCTCGCCATCGCGGTGGCCGGGCTCGCCGTGCCCCTGCCGTCCGAGGGGCCGGAAGCCGAGGTCATGGCGGTGCAGGGCAACGTGCCCCGAGCCGGCCTGGAGTTCAACGCCCAGCGCCGGCAGGTCCTCGACAACCACGTCAGCGCGACCGTGGCCGCCGCAGCCCAGGTCGCGTCGGGCCAGCGCCCGCAGCCGGACCTCGTCGTGTGGCCCGAGAACTCCTCGGACATCGACCCGGTGCGCAACGCTGACGCGGGGGGGCAGATCACCAGGGCGGTCGAGACCGTCGGGGCGCCGCTGGTGGTCGGCGCGGTCCTGGAGGAGCCGGCACCCGGCGTCTCGAACGTGTCCCTGCTCTACCTGCCCGGCAGGGGGTTGGTCGACGAGTACGTCAAGCAGCACCCGGCCCCGTTCGCCGAGTACATCCCCAACCGGGCCTTCTTCCGCCGCTTCAGCGACGAGGTGGACCTGGTCCGGGCCGACTTCGTCGCCGGACCGGGACCGGGGGTCTTCCGGGTGCCCAGCCGGTCGGCGGGCCAGATCAGGGCCGGGGTGACGATCTGCTTCGAGGTGGCCTACGACGCGCTGGTACGCGAGGAGGTCCTCCGGGGGGCGAACCTGCTCATGGTCCAGACCAACAACGCGACCTTCGGCTACACCAACGAGTCGGAGCAGCAGCTGGCGATCTCGCGCCTCCGCGCGATCGAGCACGGCCGTTCGGTCCTGCACGTGTCGACCGTCGGGGTCAGCGCCCTCGTCACCGCGGACGGAACTGCACACCAGCGCACGTCGTTGTTCACGTCAGCGGTGCTGTCCGGAACGCTGCCGCTGCGCACGACGTTCACGCTGGCAACGCTGGTGGGCCCATGGCCGGAGTACGTCGGCTGCGCGGTGCTGCTGTCGCTCCTGCTCGGCCAGCTCGCCCGGTCCCGTCGCCGGCCCTGACGAGACCGCCGCACCTCGCACCGGAAGGACGTTGATGACTGACCGCAGCACCCGCGGACCGCTCGGGCGCGTCGTCGTGCTCATCCCCACCTACGACGAGCGCGAGAACCTGCCGGGCGTCGTCGCCCGGACCCGGGCCGCCGTTCCGGAGGCTGATGTGCTCGTCCTCGACGACAGCTCCCCGGACGGGACGGGGGAGGTGGCGGACGCGCTCGCGGCGGCGGACCCGCGGGTGCGGGTGCTGCACCGCGCCACCAAGGAGGGTCTCGGCGCCGCCTACCTGAACGGGTTCAGGTGGGCCCTCGCCCGCGGCTACGACGCGGTGGTCGAGATGGACGCCGACGGGTCCCACCAGCCCGAGCAGCTCCCGGCCCTGATCGCGGCGGGCGCCGGTGCGGACCTCGTCATCGGCTCGAGGTGGGTCCCGGGCGGGTCCGTCGTCAACTGGGCGCCGCACCGCAAGGCGCTCAGCGTGGGCGGCAACGTCTACACCCGGGTCCTGCTCGGTATGCCGGTCAACGACACCACCGCGGGCTTCCGGGTCTACCGAACCTCGGCGCTGCGGCTGCTGGAGCTGTCCACGGTCCGCTCGCAGGGCTACTGCTTCCAGGTCGACATGACGTGGCGCGCCGTGCGGGCCGGCCTGGTGGTCGTCGAGGTCCCGATCACCTTCGTCGAGCGGGAGCACGGCGAGTCGAAGATGAGCCAGGACATCGTCCGGGAGGCGCTGCGCAGCATCACGGTATGGGGTGCGGGCTACCGGACGAGGCGGGTGGCCACCCGGGTCAGGGCGCTCTCGGTGCGGCGTCGGGAGGCGCAGTGGCACCGCCTGTGAGCAGGAGGGTCCTGGCCCGGGCGCCCCGGGGCTGGTCCATCCTGCTCGTCGCCCTGCTCGTCGTGCCCCTGCTCGAGATCGCGGTCATCATCGGGGTCGGCAAGGTCATCGGCGGCTGGCCGACGCTGCTGCTCCTGCTCGCCGAGTCCGCCCTCGGCGCCTGGCTGGTCAAACGCGAGGGTGCCCGGTCATGGCGTGCGCTGAGCACTGCCCTCAGCACTGGCCGGATGCCGTCGCGCGAGCTCGCCGACGCCGCCCTCGTCCTCGTCGGGGGGACGCTCCTGTTGACGCCCGGCTTCCTCACCGACGTGCTCGGGTTCGCGTTCGTCCTGCCCGTCACGCGCCCGGTCGCCCGGCGTGCCCTGGAGGCGGTGGTGACCCGCAAGCTGCTGGGGGGCGCCTTCGGTGCGGTGGTGGGAGAGCACGGGCCGGCCGAACGGGGTCGGGGCGGGCAGGGGCGGGGCGGGCAGGGGCGGGGTGGTCAGGGGCCCGGCGAGCGCTCGAGACCCGGCCCGCCCGCCGCGGACGACGTCATCGAGGGCGAGGTCCTCTAGGAACGCCGTCCGGGTGGCGGCGTGCCCGCCTTGGCGGCGGCACGGCATACCGGGGGACAACTGGTCGAAGGCCGCAGATCCCGGGGGTGCCGGCTCAGCAGCACTGAGCCCGCGCCCTCTTGGGGGCCCGGGCTCAGCAGATGTCCGTGGTCAGGCGCTGCGCTT
>JAABUR0100007967.1_pt1 | contig 12372 bp, 8 predicted proteins | sample 5560091 | NCBI WGS metagenome assembly JAABUR01 (sample SAMN10711879, study PRJNA513375) | rock metagenome | isolation source: Antarctica rocks | place: Antarctica: Victoria Land, University Valley sud
TTTCTGGTCCACCACTACAGCAGCACGGTATTGGGCACCTTGCAAAAAGCTCGGTGCCGGCGGTCCCCGTCGGGTGGTTGTCACCGCGGGCGAGCCCCCTCGGCCAGGGAGTCAGGGTGGCGCGTCCAACGGCCGCCGCCGGTCACGCGGTCGTGTACACCCCTGACACGTCAGTCGCGCGTAATCGACGCAGTCGAGTGCTTCATGCTCCGACCTGCGGTGGAGCCAAGGGGACTCGAACCCCTAACCCCCTGCTTGCAAAGCAGGTGCGCTACCAATTGCGCCATGGCCCCCGACGAGTCAGCGCTCGCGCGCCGACCGCACGTCGTCGGTGGCCTCGGACCACAGGCCCTGCTCGGCCCGCTGGCCGCGCACCTTCTGGATGGCGACGGCACCGGCGGCGGCGGCCGCGATGATGAGCAGTTTCTTGAGCATGTGCGGCTCCTCCGGCTGTTAGTGGTGGTGATGGTGGGCCTAACAGGACTTGAACCTGTGGCCTCTTCCTTATCAGGGAAGCGCTCTAACCGTCTGAGCTATAGGCCCGTCATCACCCTCGGTCGCGCAGTGGTGCACCCTGCCGCGACGCGCCAGATTACCCCAGACGCCGTCACGCAATCAAAACGACGACGCGCGCCGGGAACCGGTGGATGAGGCGTCGGGTGAGGAGGACTCGCGCACGACCAGGTCGTGCTTGACGATCACGTCCTCGGCGGGGCGCTCAGGGTCCTCGATCCGCTTGAGAAGCAGGTCGACGGTGTGGGCAGCGATGACCTCGACGTGGGCCTCGATGGTGGTCAGCGGCGGCGCGGTGTACTCCGAGTCGGGGATGTTGTCCCACCCGGTCACGGCGACGTCGTCAGGCACGCTCACGCCGAGCTCGCGCATCTGTCTGAGCACACCGATGGCGAGCAGGTCGTTGGCACAGACGATCGCGTCCACGTCCGGATGGCTCTTCATCAGCCGTGCTGCCCCGGTGAGCCCGTCCACCAGGTCGAACTCGGGTGCCGCCACGAGCAGCTCGTCGCGGACCGTAAGACCGGCTCGCTCGAGGGCCGCCCCGTAACCCTCGAGCCGCAGGTGGCTCGGCTCGGCCGGACCCTGCCGCTTGCCGACGAAGGCGATCCTGCGCCGTCCCATGGTTGTCAGATGGCTCGTCACGTCGTCGGCAGCGGCGACGTTGTCGATGGAGACCCGGTCGAGGCCGGTGTCGGGGACGTTCTCACCGACCAGCACCACGGGCCGGTGGCGCGCCAGCTGCGCCAGCTCTGTCGCGGTGGCGTGGGTCGGGTGGAAGATGACGCCGTCGAAGGCAAACCGCAGCAGGGACGACGCGGCCCGGCGCTCGTGCACTCGGCCCGAGCCGGCATACTCGACGAAGACCGCGTAGCCCCGCTGCTCTGCCGCGCGGAACGTCGCCGTCATGAGCATGGCGAAGTAGGGGTTGAGGATGTCCGGGACGACCAGGGTGAGGGTCTGGCTCCGTCCCTGCCGCAGGTGGCGGCCGGCGACGGAGGGCCGGTAGTCGAGCTCCTCGATGGCGTCCAGCACCCGCTGGCGGGTCGTCGCGCGCACGTTGGGGCGCTCGTGGACGACGTTGGTCACCGTCTTCCACGACACCCCGGCCCGCGCCGCGACATCCTTGATCGTGACGGTGCTCCACCCGGGCAGGGATGTCATCCGCCCACTATCCCATCAACCTTCAGGGATTCTGCGACTCCTCGTATGCCGCAGGGCGCATCTGCGCCTTGCGGACCCGCTCCACATCGAGCTTCCTGCTCCGGTCGTAGCGGTAGATCCCGTTCTTCTCCTGCAGGACGTCGGTGAGCTGCGTGTAGCAGTAGCCGAACATCTCCGGGTCCTCCAGCAGCACGCCCGTCAGTCCCTCGAACCGGTGGTGGAACCCCTCCTCGTCGCGCACGTTCTCTCCATAGCCCCACGACTCGAAGGGGTCGTCGCCGTCCTTGCCAGCGCCGCCGTGCTCGGCGATGGCGTTGGGGTCCCACCACACCCCACCGAACTCGGACACGAAATAGGGCTGGCCTCCATACGGTTGGGAGATCGTCGCCCCCTCGGGGTGCTGGGCGACGTTGACGTAGGGGTCGTCGGACGCCAGCCCACGCATCTGGATGGCGAACGCCTCGGGATCCTGCTCGTAGCTGTGCGAGTCGTAGACGTCGGTGGCCAGGACCCGGTGCGAGTAGCCGGAGGAGTCGATCACCGGACGGGTCGGGTCGGCCAGCTTCGTCGCGAGGAACATGCCGAGCATGACGTCGTCAAGGACGGTGATCCGGTCGTGGAGGACCTGGTCCGTCTCGTTCATCGGGCACCACCCGATGATGGCCGGGTGGTTGATGTCGCGGTGAAGGACCTCTAGCCACTGGGTGACGAAGGACGCCGTCGGCTGCTGGTTGTCTCCCGTCGCGCCGAGGCCACGAACGCCCCAGTCGCCGAACTCCCCCCAGACGAGGTAGCCCAGCCGGTCGGCGTGGTAGAGGTAGCGCTCCTCGAACGGCTTCTGGTGCAGCCGCGCCCCGTTGAACCCCGCCTCCATCCCCAGCTCGATGTCCCGGACCAGCGCGGCGTCACTGGGCGCGGTCATCAGCGTCTCGGGCCAGTACCCCTGGTCGAGCACGAGCCGCTGGAACACCGGCTCCCCGTTGAGCAGCAGCTTGCGCCCGTCGATGCTGATCGAGCGCAGACCGGCATAGCTGTCGACCGTGTCGACGGTCCGGCCCTCGGCATCGACGAGGGAGGCGTTCAGGCCGTAGAGGTGGGGATCCGACGGTGACCACGGCCTGATCCGCTCCGGCGGCAGCGTGAGGTGCACCGCGGGCGCCAGGTCGCGGTCCGCGCCCACGCTCCCTCGGGCCACGGCCCCGTCCCCGTCGGTGAGCTCGACGACGAGTCGGTGGCCCGCGCGGTTTGCCGACAGCGAGGCCTCGACGGTCAGGGCACCCGCCGCGAGGTGCGGCGTCACCCGTAGGCGCTTGACGTAGGTCTGCGCCACGCCCTCGAGCCACACGCTCTGCCAGATCCCGGTCGTGCGCGTGTAGAGGGCATCGGAGGACTGGTACCACGTCGCCTGCTTGCCCCGTGCCTGGCGCGCGTGCCGGGAGTCACGAGCGCGCACCACCACGCGGACCCGGGAGCCGGGCTGCGCCTGGTCGCTGATGTCGGCGGTGAAGGAGGCAAAGCCACCGCGGTGGCGCAGCACCTCGTGGCCGTCGACCCAGATGGTCGCGTCGTGGTCCACCGCGCCGAAGTGCAGGAGCACCCGCCCAGGTGACCACTGCGCCGGGACCTCGACCCACCTGGCATACCAGACTGCTTCGAGGAAGTCCGTGACGTGTATGCCGGATGCCTCGCTCTCGGGGGCGAAGGGGACGACGATGAGGTCGCGGAGCTCCCCTGCCTGAACGAGTCCTCGCTCGAAGCCCGAGTCCCCCCCGTCGACCTCGAACTCCCACGTCCCGTTGAGGGTGGCCCACTGCGGGCGGGTCAGCTGGGGGCGGGGGTGCTCCGGGCGGGGCACCGCGGTCAGCAGGGACTGAGCGGGGTCGTTCACGGGAGGCCTATCTGTGTCCGTCGGTTGTGGTCCTCGACAGGGCGGCGCGACCGCCTCCGGCACCGCGCTTACTGGCCGGCGATACCGGTCGTGGCAATGCCCTTGACGATCTGACGCTGGAAGATCATGAAGATGACGAGCAGGGGAGCGGCGGCGATGACGGCTGCAGCCATGGTCTGCGCGTACTGGACGCCGTAGGCGTTCTTGACCGTCCCGATGCCGACCGGCATCGTCATCAGGTTGGGGTCGTTGATGACGATGAACGGCCACAGGAAGTTGTTCCAGGCGCCGATGAAGGTGAAGATCGCCACCGCGACGAGGATCGGCCGCGACAGCGGCAGGATGATCGACCACATGATCCGGAAGGGGCTCGCTCCGTCGATCCGGCCGGCCTCCTCGAGCTCGTGGGGCACGGCGTCGAAGAACCGCTTGAGGATGAAGACGTTCACCGGCGCGATCAGCTGAGGCAGGATGATGCCCCACAGCGTGTCCACCATCTGCAGGCCGAGCATCTCCTTGAACAGCGGCACGATGAGGATCTGCGCGGGGATCATGATGGAGGCCAGGGTGAGGGCGAGTAGGACGCCCCGACCCTTGAAGTCCAGCCGCGAGAGCGCGTATCCGGCGAGTGCGCAGATCGCCACCGTCAGCACCGTGATCGCGACGGCGGTCACGACGCTGTTGAGCAGCCAGCGCGGCAGCCCTCCCGCCGCAAAGACGTCCTGGTATGCCGAGATGGTGAACCCGTGCTCCGGCCAGATCCGCAGCGGCACGGCGGCCGCGTCCTCCTCCGACTTCAGCGAGGTGAGGACGCCCCACACCATCGGCACGATCCAGAGCAGGGAGAAGAAGATCAACGCCAGCAGCGCGACCCACCGGGCGACGGGTGACTTGCCAAGCATGACCGAGGCGGTCTGGTCGCGCTCCGCCTTGCGCTGGATCCGCGCGGCGGTGCCGGTGTCCCTGACGGTTCCAACAGTGGTGCTCGCCATGTCAGCGGTCCCTTCGGGCCACAAGCAGCTGGGCTGCGGAGAACAGGAGGATGAGGAGGAAGAAGATGAAGGAAACGGCGGCGGCATACCCCAGCCGGTAGCCGGTGAACCCCACGTCGTAGACGTACTCCAAGGCCGAGCGGGTGGAGTTGTTCGGGCCTCCCGCCGTCAGCAGGTAGATCTGGTCGAAGACCTTGAGCGAGGCGAGGATCTGGAGGATGACCACGAGGCCGGTGGTCTTCTGCAGGAGCGGCAGGGTGATGCTCCACAGCCGCCGCATGGGACTGGCCCCGTCGAGCGACGCCGCCTCGTAAAGCTGCTCGGGGATGGCCTGGATGGCAGACAGGTAGAGGAGGAAGTTGAAGCCGAGGGTCCACCAGACGGTCGTGATGGCCACCGACCACATCGCCATCCTTTCGTCGGTGAGCCAGCCGATCTTGTCGAACCCGATCCACCCGAGCACCGTCGACGCGAGGCCACCGCCGGGCTGGTAGAGCCAGCCCCAGAGGGCCGCGACGACCGAGGACGCCAGCATGAGCGGAGCGAAGAAGGACAGCCGCCACCACCACTGCCCCGGCAGCCCCGTCGAGACGAGCAGGGCGACGATGAGCGAGACGATGACGAGCGGGATCGTCGTGATGGCGGTGAAGAAGAGCGTGTTGAGGATGGTCCGCCACATCATCGGGTCGGTGAACGCCTCGGCGTAGTTGCTCACCCCGGCCAGCGAGCTCCCTCGGCCGGTGAGGCTCAGGTTGGTGAAGCTCATCCACAAGCCGTAGATCAGCGGAAAGCCGAGGAAGAGGCCGAAGACCAGGAGGTACGGCCCCGTGAAGAGGCCGGCACTCCAGAAGCTGGCGCGCGGGGCATGGGTCAGCTTCTGCGGAGGCTGGGATTCGGCGACGCGTCCAGGAGCCGTGGCGGTGTCGGTCATCGGGATTCCTCGGGGTCAGGCCGGGTTGGGGATCTTGAGCATGGTGGTGATCTGTTCGAGCATCGAGGTGGCGGCATCGCTCGGCTTGCTCTGCCCGAGGAATGCCTGCTGCAACCGGCTCGACATCTGGTTCTGGAAGTCGCTGCCTGCTCCGGTGAACCACACCGGAGGGTCGAGGAAGACGCTGCTGGCGGCAGATGCATACGAGGACTGTGGTTTCAGCGCGAGGTACGCCGGCTCCTTGGTGATGGGCAGGTATGCCGGGATGTGGCCGCCCTCTGCCCAGACCAGAGCGTCCTGCATCAGGCCGGTCACCAGCTCGTAGGTGCGTTGCAGCCGCGCCTCGTCCGGCTGAGGTCGCAGCGGGAGGACGAAGGAGTGCGAGTCGGCATAGCTGGCCGGCGTGCCGAACAGCGTCGGCATGGGAGAGGCGCCGAGCCGCTTGATGCTCTTCTGGAAGCCGGGGATCTCCCACTCACCGGACAGGATCATCCCGGACGCTCCGCTGGTGAAGTAGGCGATGGCGCCGGGATAGTCGAGGCCGTTGGCAGAGACCTTGCCGTCGAGCATCTTGACGATGAAGGTGATCACCTCGATCGCCTTGTCCGTGTCCCACTCTGCCTTCTGGCCCGGCTGGAACGAGTACTTGCCGCCAGTCTGACCGTAAAAACCCCAGAAGAGCCGCCACGCCTGGGCGGTGTCGAGCACGTAGCCGTAGGAGATCCCCACCTGCTTGGTCACCTCGGCCAGCTTCCGGCCGGTCTCGAGGAACTGGTCCGTCGACTCGATGGGCTTCATCTGACCGTCGGTGCCGAGCAGGCCGGCCTTCTCGGCGATGTCGAGGTTGTAGAACGCGATGAACGGGTGGGTGTCCAGCGGGAGCGAGTACAGTTGGCCCTGGTAGAGGCACCGCTCCCAGAGGGCCGGCGTGACGTCCTCCTCTTTCACGCCGAGGCTCGCGAGACGGGCGAGGTCGTAGGGCATGAGGAGCCCGCCGGGCGCGTAGCCGCTCAGGCGCGAGAGGTGCAGCACGGCCGCGTCAGGGGGGCGCTTGCCCGCGGACGCCATGGCCAGCTTGGTGTAGTACGGCGATCCCCACGCCAGAGTAGTGGCCTGCGTGGTCACCTGCGGATAACGGCGGTGGACGTCGGCCAGCATCTGGCTCAGCTTCGCTCCGTCGGCGCCGCTGAACAGGTGCCAGAGCTGCAGCGGGTCCGTGCCCGCGGAGGCTGAACCGCCGCATCCGGCCAGCCCTCCCGCCACGGCGAGCCCGCCCGCTCCGGCAAGTATCCCCTTGAGCACGGTCCGGCGATCGACGCCGCCGAGTTGGTCTGTCATGAGAACTCCCTTGTTCCGCAATCTAACGTTAGAATTCCGATTCGTGGACCTGTTGTCAAGTGTTGCGACGTCCCGATTCCTGGGGTCACCGTCGGGGATGACGATGAGGCATCGTCGCCCTGCGGTGCCGGCCCCGTCGAGGGTCCGATGAGCCCGCAGTGCGGTCAGTCGTCGGTCAGGGTCAGCTGGATGCCACCGACGAGCGAGGAGCAGATGTTGTAGAGGAACGCCCCCAGGGTGGCGATCGCGGTCATGAGGATGATGTCGATGACCCCGATGACGATGGAGAGGGACAGCACGCGACCGAAGCCGATGTAGTCCATGATGTTGAACGGGCTGGCGGTCGAGGGCTGGATCTCCTTGATCACCCGGTCGATGTCCGCGAAGACGCCCATGCCGGAGAGGATCAACCACAGCACGCCGGTGAGCACGACCCCGGCGATGCCGGCAGCGACGGCGAGCAGGAACGACATCTTCATGACCGACCATGGGTCGACCCGGGCGGCCGCGAGCTTGACCCTGCGGGCCGTCGTCCGCCGTGGAGCGCCCTGGCCTGTCTTGGGGGCGCCCGGACGGGCAGCCGTCCGCTTCTGGGCCGGGCGAGCGGCCCCAACCGGAGCCCCGGCGCGCGAAGAGCCCTGGGCGACCGGCCTGGTTGCGGTGGTCGTCGGCGCTCCGGACCCGGGGGAGGACGGAGCGCGCCCACCCGGGTCGGTCGCCGGTGCGGGCCCAGCCGGTGCGGGCGCAGCCGGTGCGGGCGAGGACGCAGTGGGAAGTGGGCGCGTGCTCGGGTCCGGGGACCCCCCGCCGACAGCCCCCGGGCTGGCGCCCTGACCGGTCGTGCTCACTCGCTGCCTCCATCGATGTCGTCTGATGACCCGGAAGTCTCATCAGACGGTACGCCATCCACCTGGCTCGACGTGGGATCCTCGGCCTCCGGTGAGCCCGTCGCCTCGACGTCGCCGTCCGCGGTGACATCCGCCACCTCGGCGACATCCAGGTGGTCGGCCTCGACCAGGGCCTCCACCTCCGCCTCGACCACGCGCTCGGCATTGCGAGCCACGGCGACGATGGCGTCGCCCCTGTCCGGCGACGCGAACCGCACACCCTGGGTGTTCCGGCCGGTACGACGCACCTCGTCGACGCGGGAGCGGACGATCTTGCCCTTCTCCATGACGACCATGACCTCGTCGTCCTCCGCCACCGTCAGGGCGCCCACGAGATCGCCCCCGCGGTCGGACGTCTGCGCCACCCGGACGCCCAGCGTCGCGCGGCCCTTGACGGGGTAGTCCGACGCCTGGGTCCGCTTGGCCAGCCCGTTCTCGAAGACGACGAAGAGGTCCGGGTCCTGACCGGCCGGCACGACCGAGATCGACAGCAGGTGGTCCCCGTCCCTGAACTTCATGCCGGTGACGCCGGAGGTGGCCCGGCCCATCGGTCGCAGCGCCTCATCGGTCGCATGGAAGCGCACTGACTGTCCCTTGCGCGAGACGAGGATGAGGTCGTCCTCCCTGAAAGCCAGGCCCGCGCCCACCAGCTCGTCGCCGTCGCGGAGGTTGACCGCGATGAGGCCGCCGGCCCGCGGCGAGTCGTACTCGACGAGCTTGGTCTTCTTCACGAGGCCGGCGCGCGTGGCCAGCACGAGGTAGGGGAAGGACTCGTAGTCACGGATGGCCAGGACCTGGGCGATCTCCTCGCCCGGCTGGAAGGCCATGAGGTTCGCGACGTGCTGGCCCTTCGCGTCCCGCGACGCCTCGGGCAGCTCGTACGCCTTGGCCCGGTAGACCCGGCCGAGGTTGGTGAAGAACAGCAGCCAGTGGTGGGTCGTCGTGGTGAAGAAGTGCTCCACGACGTCCTCCCCGCGCAGCTGGGCGCCCTTGACGCCCTTGCCGCCACGGCGCTGCGAGCGGTAGAGGTCGACCTTCGTCCGCTTCGTGTAGCCGCCGCGGGTGATCGTCACGACGACGTCCTCCTCGGGGATGAGGTCCTCCGTCGACATGTCACCGTCGAAGAACTCGATCCGGGTCCGCCGGTCGTCGCCGAACTTCGTGACGATGTCCGCGAGCTCGCCCGAGATGATGTCGCGCTGTCGCTCCGGCTTGGCGAGGATGTCGGTGTAGTCGTCGATCTTCGCCTGGAGCTCGTCGTGCTCCTCGACGATCTTCTGCCGCTCGAGGGCGGCCAGCCGGCGCAGCTGCATGTCGAGGATGGCCCGCGCCTGGAGCTCGTCGATCTCGAGCAGTCCGATGAGTCCCTCTCGGGCGATCTCGACGGTCTGCGAGCGCCGGATCAGGGCGATGACCTCGTCCAGGGCGTCCAGCGCCTTGAGGTAGCCGCGCAGCAGATGGATCCGCGCCTCGGCCTCGCGCAGCCGGAACGCGGTCCGGCCCACGATGACCTCGACCTGGTGCTCCACCCAGTGCCGGATGAACGCGTCGAGCGGCAGCGTCCGTGGCACCTCGTCCACCAGGGCGAGCATGTTGGCGCCGAAGGTCGTCTGCAGCTGGGTGTGCTTGTAGAGGTTGTTCAGGACGACCTTCGCCACGGCGTCACGCTTGAGCACGATGACCAGCCGCTGGCCCGTCCGGCCGGACGTCTCGTCCCGGATGTCGGCGATGCCGGCGAGCTTGCCGTCCTTGACACCCTCCGCGATCTTCTGGGCGAGGACGTCGGGGTTGACCTGGTAGGGCAGCTCGGTCACGACGAGGCACTGCCGGCCCTGGATCTCCTCGACCTGGACGACCGCCCGCATGATGATCGAGCCCCGCCCGGTGCGGTAGGCGTCCTCGATGCCCTTGTGCCCCATGATCAGGGCGCTGGTGGGGAAGTCCGGCCCCTTGATGATCTGCAGGAGCGCCTCGAGCAGCTCCTCCCGCCTGGCCTCCGGGTGGCGCAGGTACCACTCGGCACCCTCGGCGACCTCGCGGAGGTTGTGCGGCGGGATCTGCGTCGCCATGCCGACGGCAATGCCCGCGGACCCGTTGACGAGCAGGTTGGGGAAGCGCGACGGCAGGACGACCGGCTCCTTGGTCTTGCCGTCGTAGTTGTCCTTGAACCGGACGGTGTCCTGCTCGATGTCACGGACCATCTCCATGGCGAGCTGGGCCATCCGGCACTCGGTGTACCGCGGCGCCGCCGCGCCGTCGTTGCCGCGCGAGCCGAAGTTGCCCTGCCCGTCGACGAGCGGGTAGCGCAGCGACCAGTCCTGGACCAGCCGGACCAGCGCGTCGTAGATCGCCGTGTCGCTGTGCGGGTGGTACTGACCCATGACGTCGCCGACGACGCGCGAGCACTTGTTGTAGCTCCGGTCCGGCCGATAGCCCCCGTCGTACATCGCGTAGATGACGCGACGGTGCACCGGCTTGAGCCCGTCGCGCACGTCCGGCAGGGCCCGAGAGACGATGACGGCCATCGCGTAGTCGATGTAGGACCGCTGCATCTCCGTGTTGAGGTCGACGCCCTCGATCCGGTCGGTGATCGCGTCGGGCGGCATGCCCTCGTCCACCACGTTGCCCTCGATGGCGGGGGTCTCGTCGTCCGGCCCGTTGGTCGGCGGCTGCTCGCTCATGAGTGTCCTTGTCTGTCAACGAAATCGGTATGCCGGGTGCTCGTGGAGGTGAGCCGACGCGAGAGGTGGGGTGGTGGGGCCGCAGAGCGTGGCGGGTCTGGCGGGAGCCCGGAGCTTGCGGAGGGCGGATGGTAGCTCGCCGACCCCACCACCCCACCGACCCAGCAAGCACGACGGCATACGCCTCAGATGTCGAGGAAGCGGACGTCGCGCGCGTTGCGCTGGATGAAGCCGCGCCGCGACTCGACGTCCTCGCCCATGAGGATCGAGAACATCTCGTCGGCGGCGGCCGCGTCGGCGAGCGTCACCTGCAGGAGGGTGCGGGTGTCCGGGTCCATCGTGGTGTCCCACAGCTCGTGGTAGTTCATCTCACCGAGGCCCTTGTAGCGCTGGATCCCGTTCTCCTTGGGGATCCGCCGGCCCTTGGCCTCGCCCGCAGCACGCAGCCCGTCGCGCTCGCGGTCCGAGTAGGCGAACTCGTGCGCAGCGTTGCTCCACTTGAGGCGATAGAGCGGGGGCTGGGCGAGATAGACGTAGCCAGCCTCGATGAGCGGACGCATGAACCGGAAGAGCAGCGTGAGCAACAGCGTGCGGATGTGCATCCCGTCGACGTCGGCGTCGGCCATCAGAACGATCTTGTGATATCTCGCCCTGGCCAGGTCGAAGTCCTCGCCGATGCCCGTGCCGAACGCCGTGATCAGCGCCTGGACCTCGTTGTTGGCGAGGATCCGGTCGATCCGCGCCTTCTCGACGTTGAGGATCTTGCCCCGGATCGGCAGGATCGCCTGCGTGTGCGGGTTGCGGCCCTGGACCGCGGAGCCACCGGCCGAGTCGCCCTCGACGATGAAGACCTCGGACAGCGAGGGGTCGTTGCTCTGGCAGTCCTTGAGCTTGCCCGGGAGGCCGCCGGACTCGAGCAGGCCCTTGCGGCGGGTCGACTCGCGCGCCTTGCGGGCAGCGATCCTCGCCATGGCGGCCTGGATGCCCTTGTTGACGATGTCCCGGCCTTCCCGGGGGTGGGCCCCCAGCCAGTGGCCGAACTCGTCCGTCATCGCCCGCTGGACGAAGCCCTTGACCTCGGAGTTGCCGAGCTTCGTCTTCGTCTGTCCCTCGAACTGCGGCTCACCGAGCTTGACGGAGACGACGGCGGTCAGCCCCTCCCGGATGTCGTCCCCGGTGAGGTTCTCGTCCTTGTCCTTGAGCAGGTTGCTCTTGCGGGCGAAGTCGTTGATGAGCTTGGTCATCGCCGCGCGGAACCCCTCCTCGTGGGTGCCGCCCTCGTGGGTGTTGATGGTGTTCGCGTAGGTGTGCACCGACTCGGAGTAGGCGCTGGTCCACTGCATGGCCAGCTCGAGCGAGAGCGACCGCTCGGTGTCCTCGGACTCGATGGAGATGATCTCCGGGTGGATCGGCTCGGACCGCTTCGAGCTGACGAGGTGGGTGACGTAGTCGACCAGGCCGTTGTCGTAGCGGTAGCTGACCTTGCGCTTGCGGGTCTTGGTCGCCTCGCCGTTGGTCGTCTCCTCGACCGTCTCGACGTCACCCGCGGTGTGGTCCAGGTCGGGGTCCTCGCTGCTCTCCGCCGACGCCGGCCCGGCCTCGGCGCGCTCGTCCACGAGGTTGATCGTCAGGCCCTTGTTGAGGAAGGCCATCTGCTGGAACCGGGCGCGGATCGTCTCGAAGTCGTGGTCGACGGTCTCGAAGATGTCGGCGTTGGGCCACCAGGTGACCGTCGTGCCGGTCTCGTCGGTCGCCTCACCCTTCTCGAGCGGGGCGACGGGCACGCCGTGCTCGAACGACATTCGGTAGACGTGGCCCAGCTGGCGCACCTCGACGTCGAGGCGGGACGATAGGGCGTTGACGACCGAGGAGCCGACACCGTGCAGCCCGCCGGACACCTTGTAGCCCCCGCCGCCGAACTTGCCGCCGGCGTGGAGCTGGGTGAGGACGACCTCGACGGTCGAGACGGTGCCGGAGG
>JAABUR0100007968.1_pt1 | contig 12372 bp, 18 predicted proteins | sample 5560091 | NCBI WGS metagenome assembly JAABUR01 (sample SAMN10711879, study PRJNA513375) | rock metagenome | isolation source: Antarctica rocks | place: Antarctica: Victoria Land, University Valley sud
TTTTCGTCGGCTTCACGCAACTCGGCTTCGAAGAAGTCGGGATCTATCCCTGATATATCAGCATAGACGTCCCGTTCGAAAAGCGTCGGGCGACTGCTGTAGGAAGGCCTCCTGCTTTGCTTTCGGGCGGTTAGAGCATTCTCACCCTTGTAGGGTTTCTCATCCTTGTAGGGTTTTAGGGAATCGTTGCGGAAAGGCATTCTGCTTAGCTTTTGAGTCGTCTCGAAGCAATCGTTTTGGTTTATTTTGGACGAAGTCTGTTTTCTGGTAGCAAGATGGAGAATGGAAAACCCCTGATTTGAATCTTCTTAAATACTTCTCTTCCTAAAAAAACCCGGACGATCCCTCTTTGTCTAATCCAATCGTCTTTTACGTCAATTGGTATTGCACAAAGCCCTTGTCAACAAGAAATAAGAAGACGCCGTTGTTCGAAATGTTCAAAACAAAGGCCTTGTCAAGTCGCTGTCGAACGGTGAATAACTTGGCTCGTGCCGGAATCAGAGATAATGCCCTGAGATGCAGTACCATATCGGAGGGTAGAGGAGATTGTGGATAATAGGCTTGATTAACGTCGGCCTTGAAGACAGGTCTCGGAACCAGGGAGAGGAACCTTGGAATCGCGAATTTTCGCAACAACTGCTGATGAGGCTCAGCGAAGAATCAAGCACCAGGAAACTAGGCAGACAGGACCTCCGGCAAGAGAAGATCGGAAATTTTCTATTCGAAGTCTTTACAAGGATTATTTGACATAGTTAACTCTCCTACAGTATATCTCGGCTGCACGGCTCTAGAGTTCCTCTATTGCTCTCTGATGGTATTGCTGAAAGTGATCATCCCCCGCCTACCGTAATCCCGCAATGGAAAGTTGAACGCTTGTAGCAGATGTCTGACCTGATTGATGAACCCTAGGCTTCCAGGCTAGAATCGAGTTCGCATAGATCACAGGCACGAGAACCATATCCTCCTATCGATATATATCCCCACCTCAGAGCCACTGCGGTTACATCGGAGGCAATCCTATCCATCTTCAATTTCTCTTCACCAAAGTAGCATCGCCGACTGCCCGTCCTCTTTGAGATCTGCATTCTTAGCTACGGCCTCTACCCCGCTCTTGAGCTGACACGTTTCATTGTTCGTTACGGTCACTCCGCTACATAGATCGTAGAACCCATATTGTGCCCCACCATTTGGAACTCGTATATTGTATATCGAGCAAAGATCGATACAGGTTGAGAGATTTGTCGCTGGAATATATTGAAGGTCTGTGATATTGCCGGTGCCATCGCGATTATAAGACGCATTGTAGGTCAAGCCGCAATGGATGGTGTATGTAAGTGTAGTAGAGTTGACTGTATAGGCGGTGGAAGAAGCGCTGTTTGATGCCGGGGTGTAGTTGAGCGTATCGTTGGCCGGACAGCCGAGGCTGGGATTGGATGGGGAAGGGGGAGTGGAAGTTGATGGAACGTTTGTGGGCTTCTCTTTGATACTGGAGGAGGAAACGGTAGAGGTTTCATTTGTAGTAGGTGTACTGAGAAGTGCTATGATCAGTCCCGTACGGGGTCCGAAAGAACAGGATTACCATACCTAGCAGTGCTATTGCTAGACTTTGCCGACAGGCCTACCCCCAGACCAGCGCCAAGTCCGGCTGCCAATAGAGTGATCATCAGGAGTATCAAGATCCAGAAGACGACGGGGGCGAGTCCGCATAGCCGTCGATGATAGTTTGCATTCTGCGTATCGGGCACGTACTGGATCTTCCCGTCGTTCCATTCCTTCTCATAAGATTCTGGACCATCTTGTTGAGCAACTTCCAAGTCTCCACCATCGGGCACGACCTCCGGGTGCAAGCTCTGGGGGATATTTGTATACTCGTCTTTGGCCTTTGTCGGGGAAGTGGAGAGACGCGACATCATGGTATCTTCCACCGATGCTGGTTAGGATAAGCGTCTATCGTGTCTGACCCGATCTTGGTAGGCTGTGGGATGATCAATGGACCTCTGCAACACTTCGTCGTTGCCGCCATAGTGGATGAGGCTGAGATTCGATCCAGCTGTAGTTGACGGAACGCCTGAAGGTGTAAAAGGGCGTAGGCAATTGGGAGGGTTTGGTTCAGTTGGTGGGGTTAGTCACGGAGGTTCCTCCTATCCGGCAGTGGAGGAGTGAAGGGTCTCGCCGAACGCTCCAAGGATTGCCGGACAGCCTACAGGGAAAGCGGGAAGCAGGGCCTCCTTGCTTTCCCTTCCAGTTCCTTGTTATGGCGCCAGCTCTTGTGGCCGCACAAGTCCCAACAGGTCGTCGGGAAAGAGATCCCTTGTTCAGACGTCGACTTCGGCCGTCAAGGGTTGGCGCTTATGCATGGGAAACCGTTTCTGCAACCCTCTCGAGTTGAGTTTGCGAGCTGGGGGTCACCTACAGCTCCATAGCTAGCAATCACAATTTGGAGGAGAGGATGGTACGGTAGTATGTGCTCAGGAGTGCAGACTGCAGATGAACAACACAACACATATGTACGTGGTAAGCGCTCGCGGAGAAGGTCTGATCGAGGTAAAGTACGTAATTGCAAAGCGTCGGACTCGGGGTTTATCCACCAATCTACAGTACAGTGTTCTCCCAGGTATTTCCACGACAGCCGAGAACAATAACAAGAGATAATGAGATCTGTCCAAGGGAGTTAGGACTTAGGAGTCCAGGACCTGGAGGGCGCAGTCAGAGATCATTTCACTTGCGAACACGCTTTGGACGAAGCCAGGAAAGCTGCGCCAATACTTTCCAAGTCTTTTGGGTGCGTGTTTGAGCCTTATGCCACACCACCGCCAAGAGCAGTAGTCCCTTGACTTTGTCAGGGTCCCAGGGAGGTCCGGGACTTGGATGCTGGTTCGCGACAAGGCTGCTCGGAAGCAATGGAAGAAGGATGAAAAGCTTGGTACTTTTAGCTTGATGGTATTTTCTGTCTGTACTCGTACTATTCTAACGAGGACTTTTACGCGTAAATCCATAAGACTCTTTTCAACCCATTCTGATGATTGAGATTTCTCCAGCTTCCGATGATCTCACACATACTACGGAGTACTTGAACGTATTATTCTTCATCAATTTGTTCATTTCAGGCAAGTTGATCGCCACCAGGGCGGGGAGCGGTCTCGGCTTCATCTCAGCGCAGCGGGAAAGGCGATCCCCATAGCCCTTTGGGGACCAGATTGTAATTTGTCAGATCGCAGAGGGCAAGTCCCGCCCATCACCCACTCTGATACCTTACCTGACTTGATCCTCGGAAAAGACTGACTGTACATAGTACTAGTATCGTCGTAGAACGGTAGAAGGATTAGTTTCCTTACGCTTGCAGCTTCTGGCTTAAGAACAAACGATGGAGATGGTTAGATGAAATGCTGAGGCAGCTGAGGCAACAGCTAAGCCCCACTTCGAAATGGCCCAATGGCAAGTCATGTCATCATCAATCCAACTGCTTCCAGAGTAGTGGGCTAGAATCCCCCCCCAGAAATGAAATGAAAAAGATTTTGAGATTTTTGAGACTTAGTTCTAGGGACTTTGAGAGAAATGGGGCCATAAAGCCGAGGCCGAAATGGAAGGACTGACTCGAGCACTTTATCTCAATCACGCTTGTTGTTTTGGTGGATTTTTGCGAGAACCGGGATAATCATTTATCTGATAGACGCGTACGGAAGTACGGAATAGGTAGACGTGAACTGTGGATTCAACTCATTCAAGGATCCGTTAAAGACCTGCTTTACTCCGTACATTACATACTTGTCCCTTCAACCTTGTGCTCAGATCATTCCAAGACCCCCTGTCCTAGCGATAAGTAGCCTATTCCCCGCTGTCAAACCTCCTGATAACCTTGAACCCGTAAGTCTTTTCGCTTTTCGCTTTCGGTGCCTATGACCCCGCCGTTGGATATCAAAATCCAAGGTCGAATTGTGCATTGGCATTGACGTCTGGAAGATTGTTGAGGCATTTCTTTTCTCCACAAGTCCTCCCATATGCCGAATGCCTGGTCACATGACCCTGGTCAGTAATAGAGGATTCGATTCAGTTATAAAATTGGCGCTAGATACGCGAGTCGCGTTATTCTTTGCTTTTCGGTGAACACCAAAGTAAATCGGAGAGTTTGCGCAACTCTATCAAGAGCAAATTCGAGGACAAGCACAGCATAGGCTTGGTTCATCTCCGATAGACAGGCTGTGAGAGAGTGGAAGAATGTTAGTCCAACCACCGGGAAGGCTACTTACAAATTCTGACATATCCAAGAGCGAAGGGGCGAAGTGGCAGTGAATATCGACTTTTTCCCGGGAAGCTCTTTCCTTCCTCCAACCATCACCCCAAATCTGGGATCCATCCACAAGCCAAAAGGAGTCATCCAGCGTCTCTCTTGCAACCGATTCCCCAGTCTCGAGTTTCACAGCATAATCCACCCATTTCCGGATCCATTGAGTCGTTCCCTCTCACGTTCAAAGGCGCAACACTCGACCAGAGTACCCCGTCACACGAAATTTGCACAACACCGACTCGCGCATCGGGTTCCCAGTCCATGAATTTCTACTGCTGTGGAATCCAAGGTAGCGCATAACAAGCCGGCGTGGAAAACATCAACGAGAGTTGACGTTGGTAAAAGGTAAGAAAGAATCCCCAAGGCCGGGAAGTCGCGAAAGAGTCGTATGGCAAGGTAGAGTCAGTCGCCGGCCCTGAACCATGTCGACGACGCTTGCGCAAGCTTAAACGGCTTTCAAGCGTTGGGACTTCATGGCTTCATGCCCATGCCCATGCCCATGTTCTTCTTCTTGTTCGCATGCGGGAGGCAGTGGTGGTTATGTCACCAAAGGCTCGGAGGCTTACCACAGTAGTACTCAAACTACCCTACCTTATAATATTCTACTGACCGCGTTTGCATGACTGCTGTCTAGATCGAGATATCATTTCTTCTCGGGGATTCAGCGAACATCATCTTACTGGTCAGTCCATCTCTTTTTGGTGTCTGTGTGCTGCACTCCAGTCTCCACCTCCACCTCTACTGCTGGATTACCCTGTACTACTGCAAGTTTGCACCCCCGCTTCTTGCTGTCGTTCTTGCTTTTGCATTTGTAATATAGGCAAGTGCTTTAGCCACTTGGCAAGGGAGTGTCTCGGCACTCGATCAGCCCATGCATGCATGCCTGCACGCATGCGCGACGCATGGGTGTGGGTGGGTACTGGACGGGGATCCGGATTTTACCAGCCGAGGTTTGATTTCCCACCACGACCGTGCAGGCATCATCCCAGTCGATTCAACGGTCGGAATTGGCAGCCAATCGCAGCTGTACGCAATCATATTGTGTACTCTGTCTGTTCGTCTTCTTCTCTTCTGGCAGGCAGCTGCAGGCAGATGATGATGGCTGGTCTTGCAGACGAAACAAAAATACCTCACTCCTGTACGGAATACATCGTCCCGTACTCGCTGTTTGTTTTCGAGTCAGAGAGTGTTACACTCTCACTCTCGTGATGTTTCCCTCAACTGGTTCGGAAATGCCACGTTTCATCGGTACCGTTATCACGTGTTTCGTCCGTGGCAAATGCCAAGCGCGTGTTCTTGAACTCCGTCAAACCGGAAAGGTCTTAGCGGGTGCAATCGTTGCTGATTGGTTCCCAGGCCGTCTCCTATCGAGTGCGACTGCAGCAGTGCCCACTCCAGATCGACCTATCACACCCACACCTGTCCACGTCGCACGCACCCGAAAGTCCCCCAACCGACATTTGGTGGCGCCTCGACAGACGTTCGAAACAGCATCCACCATCTTCTGATATCAAGTTAATTTCGAGGTGATTACTCTAACTGACGTATGAAGCGACATGAAGGGTGTTTGGGTGGTGGCTGACTGGGTCTCTTAAGGTACCACAACAGATAACAGGTTTTACCTGTAGCGGTTGGGGGGCCAGACCACACGCTACCATTGTGATTCTGATTATTGTTATTATTATTCCTGCGACTTTAATTGCAGGACATCAACAGTAATAACAAAAGTCTCACACCGGGAAAATCGCTGGTCGAATCAACAATCACGACCCGTTATCTGCACCCAAGGCCACGTTGATACTTACTTAGGTAGCCAGCCTCATTGGTGTCAGATAACACCTTCTTAGTGGTGTCTGCTCTGCTACGGACAATTCATCGCAGGCGGCTGCCTGCCCACGGTGAAGATCAAAATCCGAGTGTGCCTTTGGTCATTCGCTCGTTCGCTCATTGAAGGGTTTCACTTATCATTATTGTTCCAGAACCACAACTGGTCGGAGTTCGACGGACAGAGAAAAGGTAACGTGTTTCCGTTTATGCATTAGACGCAATAGCAGGCTCGTGTGGAACAGCCCATGTACTCTGTTGGGCGTGCGTACTGTATTGCTGTGGTAATCAGGAACGAATTGGCTGTCCACTGCGTCTGTGATTTTGATAGTATCGGATAAAGTCGACTAACTTCGAAGTTTTGGGTTGCAGCAGTAGTCTGTTCTCCGCCAGAATTATCGCGATTACGTGGTTCGTTAGGTTGTTTCGAGTCGCAGGAAGCAGCTTAAGCAAGGCCCAGGGTTGACCCATCTGCAGCCTGCACAACTGCGCCCGCACGGACGGTTGACAGAACCGCGATTGTCAACAAACGTTGGAGTTGTTCTACCACTACGACGCTTCCACCAAGGTACTGCCACTGAGCAGATGCAAAGCATGGCTCACCAGCAGGGAGTGTATAAGGAAGACCCGGCGCCTGTAGCGGGCGATCCTGTAAGTACCGCCAGATCCTTACCTTTTCTTCATCATTTCCTTCCCTCAAACCCTACAGTACTTACCATCATCATCCTCATCATTGTTGTTGTATTTTTTGCTGTTGCCGTCTTGAGCTCTTTGTCCGTGCTCGATATCACGATATTGCACTCCACACCATCCCGTGTGGTAGAGGGTTTTCTTTTGCTGCTTACATGAGATTGGCCGTTGGGTGCCCAATGCGAATTACATGGTATGCCACAGTTGCCGAGACACTACCGCAGCCCATCTTCCTTGTCGCCCAAACACCCCAGCCTGCTTTTCACTTCTACCTTACTACCTTACCTGCTTGGACCTCCCCCCCTGTCTCGCGCTCAAGCTGCAACCTCTCTTTGCAAACTTTATACTCAACGGCCATACCCCTCCATGTTCTTCACCTTCCCGTTGTCACTGCAAACGTCTCCTCCGTTATTGCCCTCTTGTATCGTTGCCTGTGGTCGTTGAAAACCTATCTCTCAGACCGTCGCTGAGGACTGTGCACCGTCGCATATGAAGTCGTTTATCTTTGTGTAGTACCTTGTAATGCCCCTTCTCCTAGTCCATGTCATCAAATAAGGCTTATCTACCCTCGCCTCGCTTGTTCAATCAACGTACCAAGCATCCCCCCCCGTCTTTTCCACCGGTTCAGGGTGATCTGCCATCCCTATTTGTATCCTTGTCCTGTTGTGTCAATACTCGTTTACCTCGATTGTTGAATCGGTTGTGCGTGAAGAAGGAAAGGTCACTGATGCTAGCTCGTGTTGCAATAGCATCATCCCCATCATATCCAGCAGGGCCCTGTTCAGCAATTGCAGCATCCTCGTCCATCTAGTATTGTTCATCAACAACCGCACCCGAACTCTCCACATCAGCCAGCGCAACCCCAGCATCCAGGCGCATTTCCTTCTCCGCACTCTTCATCTCACGGATTACCACTCCAGCAACATCAGTCACCTTACACCCAGTCAGGCCCTGGACCGAACGGCCAACCTCCTCCAGAAGTCGCATACTACCATCCTAGCCCTTACGGCACGCCAGCATCAGGGCAGTACTCTTCGTCAGGTAAGATTTTTTCCAGCGCAGGATTATCGAACTTTCTGGAGTCTTGCGATGGGCCTGTGCGCCACGCAGAAGTTATGCTGATCTCGGACATAGAACCGCCAGACCTGATGGCAACAGCGCATATGCAGCGTCCATACCCACCAGTATACCACACCCCTCAATCCAATTCGCCTGCGTCAGTAGCTTCCTCACAGAGCCACGATCAACATGCCCGTATGTACGGTCAACCACCGCAACTAGCCCAACAAATGCCCTACTATGCTCAGTATCCACCGCCGCCAGTAAATCAAATCCACCCTTCCGCATATCCTCAGCATCCGGGGCAACAGCCGCAACACCCCAACATGACCTCTCAACCTGGCCTGCTCATGTCACATCAGCAAGGCCAACCAACTTTACAGCATCAACAGCCGCAAGCCCAAACTCCAGGCATGGCCAACAGTCCGCGACCCAAGCTAGAACCTTCGCAACAAAGACCCATGGATCAAGCTGCACTACAGAGGGCTCCTTCGGGCCCCCTGGTTCAGAATCACAATCCAAATCACAATCCACCAGGAGGCCCACCGAGCAACGGGAGCGGACTGCATCCGGGTCCGCCTGGGGGTGGAGGGGTGAATCCGAACGCAGCGCCGGGACCGATACCAGCAACCACTCCTCTTGTCGTACGTCAGGACAACAACGGGGTCCAGTGGATTGCTTTTGAGTATTCACGAGATCGAGTAAAGATGGAGTACACCATCCGATGTGATGTGGAATCGGTCAATGTCGATGGTCTGAGTGCAGACTTTAAAACGGAGAATTGCGTGTACCCTCGTGCATGTTGCCAGAAGGATCAGTACCGTGGCAATCGCCTTGTTTACGAAACCGAGTGCAATACGGTGGGCTGGGCTTTGGCGGAACTAAACCCGTGCCTGCGAGGAAAGAGAGGGTTGATCCAGAGAGCGGTGGATAGCTGGAGAAATAGCAACCAAGATCCACGATTGCGTAGTCGAAGAGTACGGAGGATGGCCAAAATCAACAATCGCAAACACGTGCAAGCAAGTCATCCCACCCACCTGGCAGGTCCAGGTGGTCCTGGTGGCGCTGCAGGGGTGGCTCCTGGTGCAAACCCAATGGCTGCACCCGCGCAAAGGCCCCAACCAAGCAACATCAGCATGGGAGGCCCCCAGTTGCATCACCACCATGCTCATCCGGATGGAAGTGTACCTGGCAGTACGGAGGATGTTAGCGGTATGTTTCACTGAAATGTAAACTGCATTGTGCCCGAATATATTGCTTCGACCTGGCTGTCGTTTGCTTTTTCCACAAATAACCCGTACACGACCGTTGCTCTGTGCCACAAACTTTCATGTACCATACTTGGCGTGTTTTAGACGTTCTCTGCAACACACATATACAGGCCGTGTATTAGAAGGCTAACTTGTCATGCTTGTTCTTTCTTGGCAGTGAATGGTGATTACGATGCTCAGCGTCCACAAATAGCCAAAGCTCATCCTGCCAACCCACCTGGCGACGTCCGGCAAAGCCAGGTCTTTCACGGGTACCCGAACTTCCCCAGCAACCCTGCCGTAGGTACTGCAATAGCCCCACCACTCCATGACGGTATGGAAGGAGCTATGGTTGGTCACGGTGTATCGAATCCGACCGCTGTTGCAGCCGCTGTTCCAAAAACCGAAGACGAAGAACGCAACACCGCTCTCTTCGGAGACCTACCCGAAGCCAAGCGGCGGAAGTTCATCCTCGTTGACGATCCCGATCGCAACTCTCGTGTCCGCGTACGTGTCATGCTCGAGCATGTCGATATGAACGAGCTACCCGATGCTTACCGCAAGGCTAACTCTGTTTACCCACGCTCCTACTTTCCGATTCAGATGCAATTGCCGCCTGGCAAGGCCAGGGGGAATCGATTCTTCGACGATGATGACCTAGAAGGGGGAAGTAAAGATGACGGTCTGGCTGTGAGAGGAAGGACGTTAGTCCCTGTTCCGATGCTTGACGGAAACGAGGGAGAAGTTGCGGTGCCTAAAATTGGGAGGTCGAAAAGAGGAAAGGAGATTTTGCTAAACGATCTGGGATACCGAATGAGCTGGAGTCAAAGCCGGGTGTTTGCAGGAAGGACCATGTTTTTGCAACGAGCGCGCAAGTTTTCCCGAGCAACCATATCATGCTGGTTTGTTACTAATGGTTGGAGTAGTAGACGCTTACAGAAACAAGATGAGAAGCACCATGACGGCCGGCGGCCAAGATGTCTCGTCGGTAGCGCCGCACTTTGAATCCAGAGTCGGCAAGAGGAAGTTTCTGGAGAGGAAGCGTAAGACGAAGCGTGAGGCCACACCGTCATGAACTCTCCCCACCAACCCGAAAAGCCAACTCTCAAGTACATTGCTCCTGCTGCGGCCTGAACTCGCAAAACCTCCGAACACCATCAAAGCCTCCGCTTCCAACCTTGCAGCCCAATAAATACTTATCTCGTCCATATGAACACTTGCTCCACCTCTACAACCTCTGATACGCGCACATGCTCAAGATCCGCTTGCTTCAGAAGTCTCTGAAGCATATACATAGGCCATCAGCAACATAGGCCCTCCATTTTTGCTCAAATACGAACTTGGCGTTTAGGAGTGGAAGAAGATCGATGCTAGGAAAGAGTTGTACTAAAAGATGGAAACGATGAGGGAAAAGTAGTTGGTGGATGTACACAATCAAGTACGTACCAAGTACAGCCAAAAGCAAAGAGATTTTCGGGTTTGACTTCTTGCGCTGGCTCGTAGGCATTCGTACGCAAAGTTGGCTCTCTGGCCTGACTGCCTACATTCTCGTCTTTGCTTGGATTGAATCACTGGGCGTTGTGCAAAAAATAACACGTTGATGCCTTTGTCCTCGGGCTTTCTGTGTGCTATCCAAAAGATGTAGATGAGGGATATTTCCTTAGCTTTAGCTTAATATTAACCCCCTTTTGCTCTGTTGTTGTTGTTATACTCGTATCAATCAATCCCTCACCGTAGTCAGTAGAAAGTAGTGAGAACAGAACGTCTCGTGCCCTCTTGTTTTTCCCCCATGCATGAGAAGAATATATCTCTCATCTCGATCAGACAAAAGGCGATGACACGCATCATAAAAAAAAGTTCCCAGCAGGTATGATATGATTCTCTCTCTCTCTCTCTCCCCCCCCTTCTCACAAAGAAAATCCGGGTCAGTCAATACAACACAACACAAACCCGATTCCAACGTCCTGGCTGTCATAAATAACTTTATTTCTCATGTCTGTTTGTGAGTTTGTTTATCATTTGTGGGGTTTTGCGTAGGGTGGGAATGTTTATCTTTCTGTGTATTTTTCTGATTTATTTATTTATGTGTAGGGTAGGGTAGGTAGGGTAGTGTAGGGTAGTGAAGTGAAGTGGAGTGAAGTGGAGTGGAGTGGAGTGGAGTGGAGTGGAGTGGAGTGGAGTGGAGTGGAGTGGAGTGGAGTGGAGTGGAGTGGAGTGGAGTGGAGGGTAGGGTAGGGTAGTGGAGTGGAGTGAAGTGGAGTGGAGGGCTGGGCTGGGCTGGGATGGGATGGGAGGGCGTTTGCATGCGTTTGCGTCGATTTATCCAGTTGTTTAAACCCCCTTCTCTCTTCCCTCTTCCCTCTTCCCTCTTCCCTCTTCCCTCTTCCCTCTTCCCTCTTCCCTCTTCCCTCTTCCCTCTTCCCTCTTCCCTCTTCCCTCCTCCCTCAAATCCTCCAGCCTACCCTGACTTTACCCTCTTATATCGATATCTATATCTAGGTAATTGAGTTATTAAGCTGGTAGAGGCGAGGAGGGTAGAGGCGAGGGTAGAGGCGAGGATATAGAGGCCGTATGACGGAGGTAGAGTGGGGGGAGGTTTGGGATGGGGGGTTGGGGGAAATCGAGGGGGTTGGGTGGTGAGTTGGAGATGGCGGGGGTTTGGGGGAGTTGTGATAATGGAGGGAGGGATAGGGAGGGGTTGAAAGAAGAGGGAGAGAGGGAGAGAGGGAACAGGATCCTAGGGCCATACCAGTAGAATACCTTGGCAGTTGTGGAGGATATGAGCTGTGTAAAGCACTTGCTAGCTGCCTAGCTTTCTAGCTCACTTTCCCTCCCTCACATCCCTCATTGACAGACCTACAACAGCCTCTCAATCCAACAAACTCATCTCATCCCCCTTCCCCTCCACCTCCCCCTCCCCCGCCTTAAACGCCCCCTTCCACACTCCCCTTACCATCTCACCATCCCCATTGTCAATCTTCCGCATCAGCCTAAACGCCCTCCCATCACTAGCCCCACAGTTCCCAAACAACGCCTTCTCTGCCTCCTCATCCGCCTTTTCCAGCTGCGCTTTCGCCAACGCGTCCGTCATTAGAGTCTCCTGGATAGCATCAGACCGCACGTGTCCGCCTTGGGCGAAGTCGCGGTAGGCTTGGGTTTCGGGGGCGTCAATGAGGCGGAAGTCGAGGTCGGTGGACATGCCTCGCTTGGGTGGAGAGCCTCTGGCTGGTGAGGCTTGCTTGATTGGGGAGGTTCCTCGTTTTG
>JAABUR0100007971.1_pt1 | contig 12368 bp, 16 predicted proteins | sample 5560091 | NCBI WGS metagenome assembly JAABUR01 (sample SAMN10711879, study PRJNA513375) | rock metagenome | isolation source: Antarctica rocks | place: Antarctica: Victoria Land, University Valley sud
CGACGATGCACTGACTAAGCCAAAACGACTCTGATCTGCCATTCATTAGTCAAATAGTCTAACAGCTGCTCAGCAGGTGAAACCTGACCCCAGATGTGTAGTGCCTTACTTGATCGTTCCGACTCATTGACTCTGCCATGCAGCAATGAACTGTAGACCGCACCTGGAAACACGCGTTCTCGCGCTCGCCAAAGCGGAAGCCGAGGGTCTCCAGGTCCTGCCGCACGGTCGGCAGGTCTGGCAGGGGGTCCTGGTCCACCAGATCCAGCAGCGCGTCGATGATGGCATAGCGTGCAGCGCGCCAGTTTTCCAGCCCCGCATGACAATCGGAAACTCACTTGCGGTGTCTGCATGACAAACGAGGGGCGTCGGGCTTTCGAAACTGACAGCTGCCTCCAGGCACAAAGCACTGCGAGCGGTTTAGGGTAAACCCTAAAATAGTTCCGACCGCCTTTGATGCCCCTCGCAGATCTATGTAGTAGCTGTAGGTCGCCGATGCGGCAGCTAAGGACCTCAACTTGCGGGCGCTGGGCGTAAGCCTGGTGCTCCTGCTCGAGAGCGGCATCATCGCCAAGCATGGCAGCAGTGATTTTCCAACCGCGACGGAGCTTCATGCTGTGCTTAGCGAGCTCGACAGGGCCGCGCAGGGCGGCCTCCTGTACTTCGCCTTCCGGGGTGAGGTGGCGCCATGCATTTGGCACGCGGTGTCGGCAAACCTCGATGTACATGATATATCAAGTACCTTCTGATCACGAACACGAACAAGCTGAGTTCGCCTGATGACAAGTTGAGAACGCAAGGAGAATCTTTGACGACAGGGATCTTCCGGCGCAGATGTGGCCGTACAGTCTCCAGAATAGGAAGCTGCAATGCCGCAGATGCGTGGACCGTCAACATGCATGCCAGCTGGTCCTAAGATCCATAGCAACGAGAGAGGCTGACCTTCGGCTTCTCCTCCTTCTTCTTGGGCTCATCATGCCGCGCACGCAGCGTTGGCGCCGCCTGCATTGTCAGTAGTGCTGCGCCATCAGATGAGCTGTGCAGCCAAAGAGAAAGACGATTCTCGACATCGAGAGCATGCGGAACGCTTCACATCGAATTGTGTGCATTCATGAGCCTCTTCGAGATGTCACCACATCAGGCCCAGTGCACTTTGTAGAAGCGGATTGTCGCAGGTTGTCGCAGGAGGCAGCATTGATGGGAACGCACTTACCCTGGAGCAAACCTGGCGGCGCGGTTTTGATGAGAGACCAGGCAGGCCTGCCTTCATCTCGAGCTGCATAACAATGACTTTGCTGACTGCCTCTGCCCCAACTTGGAAATTTTTTTGGGTTCGAATGTCAGTCGTCCCAAATAAACACGGGACTTCCTTCGCCAGCGCGGCGCAGATTTCGATTGTGCTGGAGTGTGCTCAGGTCTACTGGTATACCAATCTTTTGCAAGGCCCTTGTTCTCCGATAGTGCCAACGATGCACGTAATGAACCCAAGCACGCGCAGCAGGCCGGAAACAATGAAACGTGTGCATGCTGTTTCGAGGTGTGTGTGCATGTTTGGCTAAATGGGACTCTGTGTGTTCGTATTTCCTAGTATCTGTATAGCTACTGAACGGTCCTTTGAGCAAAGAGCTGTGTGTGAGATGAAGCGAGCGACAGCCAGTGTGCGCCAAGCACAAAGTCAGCCTACCTCCTGTAGGAAAACGAAACTTCGCTGTCGCGCTCCTGCTTGCACATAGTCAGGTCGGTCCATTCTTTTCTTCCCAGGCTGCCAGGGACAGGAACGGGCTCTACAGCACCCTGGCCAAGCCTGTTTGAGTGCGTGACGCGCGTCTCGCACATTGATTTACGATTTCGCTGGTGTGAGGACAGTGCCTGTAGGGAGCAACTTGCTTGAAGCTGATGCAGCTTCAGCAGGCAATGCCCTGTGGCCACCACAAAGCTGGCGCCAGCCGGCACTTTCGTCGGGCCGGCACTTTCGTCGGGCCGGCACATCGTGGCGGCACATCTGTTCGATCGTGTCATCGGCCATTGCAGCCTTCTCCGCCGCCGCGCAACAGGCGGAGGTCTGCGCCCCTTGACGGCCGTGCCGCCTCTGTCGAGTCGACAGCTTCAGCCTTCGGGTCTTTCATTGACGTGTCCTGTGAAGCAGAAAACAATCACAAGCTTCATTGTGTGCATGTCACACACACAGAAGGAAGGAAGGAAGGATTGACCCCCCAAGGGGTGGGAGCATCGGGTTTCCCCTAGCCCATTATGGTGTACCGATGCGGACATTAAGCGGCTCAAACGCCGTAGGTTTAAGGAGGTGTCGTCGCAGAGTCGTCACAGCCTCCAATCGACTTTGAATCGACTTTGACGCGGCTCCGCATCAGCAATGTCGCAGCAGCAATTCGCCTTCGTATCGTCTGCAGGTCGACTCCAGACCAGTTTCAGCTTTCAGACGGCCTACACGCAGCTCGCGGCCGGCTGTCACCCAGGATTGCTTTGTGTCGACTTCAGCATCTAGGCGGCAACATTGCGGGCAGCTGCTTCGACCGCGCTTCGACTCGTCTTTGGATTGACTGTGGCTCCGCTGGCCTGCTGTGCTTTCATCTATCTACTCGGCACCGGCTTCAGCTTGGCTTCGGCTCGGCAGGCATGCACGATGGCTCCATCGGCTTCGACTCGGCTTCGATTCGACTACCCGGACACCAGCGGCACGCGGCTGGCAGCGGCCGGCGACCCAGGTGCATGAGCATGCTGCCGTCCGGATTCAGAGTCCCGCACAGCCACGCAGCATTGCAAGACCTGTGGATGTCTGCAGCCATCGATATATTCCGACAGACACAAGCGCTCAGCAGCAGGAAATGGAACCAACCTGCCAGCAGCAGTCCGGATGAACTTGCATCCCCATCTGCTGACATCCTCACCACCTGATGAACTGACACGCACTGCACGCAGCGCGCGGCCAGCGGCCGCATCGTTGGCTTTGGCTGCGCTGCTGAACCGCGCCAGCAGCTGCGCCACTGGCTGCTCATGGCGGACTCGGCCTCCTCGGCTCCAGCACCCGCGGCTGCGGCTGCCGCCGCGCGTGGCAGGCCACGCGTCTCCATCGACCTCGCGGTGGTTGAGCAGATGCTCAACCGCAGCTGGACGATGAAGGAGGTGGCGGACCACGTTGGGGTGCGTCACAATATGGGCTCATTGAGACCCATGAGAAGTATCTGTAGCTACAGATTGCAGAGAGCATTTCACAGGCGCCCATTCCCAAAAGCTGCACCGCAATTGTCTGTTTGCGCGCCGCGCAGGGCGACGCAGGCGGAGCTGCGAGCGCTCATGGTGGACAGCGTCAGCATGCCGGACGAGCAGTGCTGGACCGCCGCAGAGCTGCAAGTGCTGCTGAGCACCAATCCTGTGGCGGGTCAGCGGCGGCGGGGCCCTGCCATACATGACCCGCTCGCCACCGACGCGTGGCGCCTCCTCCGTGACACAGTTCTGCGAGCGGGTTTGCGTCTCCGTCAACATTGTAGCGGATTCTCTGTCAGCTTTGCGGTGAATTTGCATTCAATGTTGCCGCACATGTTCTTGCACGAGAATCAATGTGCAGATTGAACAGCTCATTGCAGTGTTGCATGCGGTGCCTGTGTGCTGGGAGTGGGCATGCACATGTATCAAGGGACTGACGCGGATGCACTCTCCTCAAACAGGCACCTGCTGCACACGTCGGGCCGCCACGAGGAGCGCTACCTCTTCCACCGCACCATGCGGCATGGTGCGCCCTGAGACGGCGTCCCCTCCTCCTGTCTTGCCTTGCCTTGCTTTGCCTTCTGCACCTGTCGTCCAACTTGCTTCTGCCATCCCTTCTGCTCATTCTGGCAACGCCTCATGAGCATGCAACTTTATTTAATCTGACCAGGAGACTGCGCAGACTGACCACCCGCATCCCGCCGCAGGTGACGCAGCAGTTGGTGGCGCTGCGGGACTACCAGCAGCAGATGGGCACGGCGGCCATTGACGCCGGCAACCTAGCGCAGCCAGCCGGGCCCGCAGCGCACGCCGCCGCCGTGCGGCATGTCCGCGATGCAGCACCTCCATGGGTAGTGGACGCAACGGGATTTCGAAAGATTGTCGCGCCACAATTGCAAGTGCCGGCAGCAGAGGCCACACGGCTGTGCACATCCTCTCAGACGGTGCTTGCCAGCGCAGTTGATGCTGTGGTTCCCAAACAGCACCGGACTGTAGGCCGCCTCGCCCCTTTCGCAATTAAGCCATCATCCAGTCTTTGACCTTTGATCTCGACATCCAAGCTCAAATCCATGTGTACCACCACACTTGTGTGCAAGGCTGCCAGAATGCTGAGTGAGAGAATCGTCAGTGCACCACCTCTCCTGGCTGCTGCAAGTGCACTGTGTCTGGATCACCTGTTGGCGACATCGCTCGTGCTGTTGGCACCGCCAACCTTTCCCTCCGCGAAATTGTGCCTACTAGGCAGCCTGCACTGAGTGACTATGCTGTTTGGTGCCGCCACCTTTGCCTCTGTTATCTGGTGGTTATCTGTTTGGTGCCGCCACCTTTGCCTCTGTTATCTGGTTGGCCTTGTATGTCACGACTGATCCTACAACTGATGTAATGCTCAGCTGCTAGTATATCCAATCGGTGCAGCAGGAACGGTCGTTGCTGCCTCCGTTTGTTTTGGGGACCTATCAGGACTGTCATCAGACTCCATAATACTGGAGCCAGACACAGTATCGCAGCCAAAGAATATATAAACCCAGCACACCTGCAGCTCCTGTTCCAGGTAGTCGAGGTTTTTGGGCTGCTGATTGGGTGTGTACACATACGTGGGCACACGCTGCCAGTCGCAGGCGATGTCCTCCTCCTTCACGGTCCTGTCCATCCAGTCAATTGCGCGCCTGCAGAATGCAAAATGAGGAGGGTTCAGATGCAACGGACCTGAAAGGTGTACTGTGCAGATGCCGTGGCAGGGCGGCGTCGGTCTCAGCACATCGTCGAGTGGACTGCTGTGCAAGCAACGTGTGCTTGGACCTCGGTACCGAGGGCCTGGGTACCGAACATACCAAACAAAGAGCGGCGCACTTGATGCTGCTGACCATGAAATGGTGGCCTTGTCCGCGCCCAGCCGTCTCCGCATCCTGAAAGGAGTGCATCCACCAGCGCATCGCCTCACAGCATAGGACCGACCATTGTATTCGAAAGAAAGCGACGCACTTGATGCTGTTGCTGCCCTACTTATTGCTGCCCTTGCTGCCGTCAACATGTATGCAATGTGAGTTGGGGCTGCCCCCGCCTCGACAGCATGGCTGGCATCGCCTGCGCGTGCAGTTCCATTCGAGGTTTGGTTATATATCAGACACTCAGGGCGTGGCGCCGCGCGGCATGTGTCTCTGTATGTATCATGCGCAACTAGGCGGATGCCGCCGCGCTGCGGACACAGCCAAAGCATCGCCATGTGATATGCATAGCTCGCACCACGTTGCATGGACTCGTCAGTATATACCCAGCTCGGGGAGCATATATGCTCCCCGAGCTGAAGCTTAGCAGGGCAGCGTTATTGCGCTGCCATGTGCGGCAGTTGCCAGCGCCAGTGGCGCTCAGCAGCCAAAGAGCGGCGCATTGCCTGCCGTGACCCCAGCAGACGGCGCCTCGATGCCTAGCAGCATTGGGCGCAAGGTCTGACATAGGCTGATACATACCTCATTCGCAAAGTCCTCCCAAGGCAACAGGATATGGGGTTATTCGACACATGACGGGCAGTGCATGCCCAAGCGGCCGCCGCGCCGCAGATGGGCGAGGAGGTACTGCAGTCGCTTCGAGAACGCAGTACATGCGCTGGATCTGTATAAGTACATTCCTGACCGTACATGTCAGCTGCATCAGTCGCAGTCCATGTGCCACCGCCGGCACTGTTAGTCACCTTATTGCCGGCCCTCGGGCGCATTGTACTGGTGCTGTCAAGGCTTCGCACGTCGGAATTGACTTCGATGGAATCGGTGGAACGGCTGCTGGAATTCCTACGGATCCGATGCTAAAATTCCAGACGAGGTTGGGCAACATTTTCAATGCATGATGGCTGGATGCGGACGATGGAATTCCAGGACCTTACATAGAATTCCATACATTAAATTCGCCAATCTGCGAGCGATCGTATGCTGAAATCCAGGATGCCAGAGCTGAAGCTACGAGAATCACAGCATGAATGATTGCCACTTGTCAAAGGTTCACGCTTTGCGCCGCTTGCATCAATGGATGCCTACTGCATGATCGAACCACATTTGCCATCAGGACTCGCGCGCGGCGACTATCTTACGAAACTCGTAGTCCACAATGTTGATCGCCGGCGCGAAGTTGTGCGGCTCCGCCTCCACAAGCTGCAGCTCCTGCAGTGCGCAAGAGCACAGACTTGACATGAAGACTCGAGCTTGAACCCTGGATTATCAGCAGAATTTATGTGGGCGCGCAATGATGCAGAAGAAAGCTGTAAGTTCATTGTGCATAATGTCAGGGTTGTAGAGGACTTCATCACAAGCTTACCTGCAGCAAGCTGTTGTAATCTCCATGCCACCAACTGCCTTGGCCGTTGACTTATTGGTGTCCGGCTCTTTCAGCCGCGAGTGGATCTGCACAGCGCAATGGAAGTGCATGGTTGGCCTGCCGGCGATAGCTGTGCAAAAGAATGGCATGTCTCCACATAACAAGCGCAACGCATATTGAAACTGCACCAAGTTTCGGGCTATGAAGAACCAATCTCACCTTTGCGGCGATGCGCGCCACCTGGTCGAGGCGGGCGGATGGCTTCATCTCCGCATTTGTTAGTGCCTCAGGGCAGCATGCAGCCGCAATCGCCTTGCGCATTGCCATCGCCCCCAGCGGGTGGCCGCCACTCCGGCGCCAGGCGTCACCTGCATCAGATAGAAATTAACAACTAGCAATCAATCGATCACACATTGTCAATTCACACCATGCCAAGCAGTGCGGCTGGCACAAAAGTCGCCTCAAGTATGCCTCCGTTTCATCCAGAAGAAGCAGCACTGTCACGGCACATCAGTCTCAACACCAAGGATACCTGCGCGCAGCCGCTCGCCCGTGCTCCGCGCACTGGCAAAGGTCTCAGGCGAGTCCTTTGCCCGACCCTTCTTCGCGGTGGCGCATGGCCACTTCCGGTTCTCGCCAAAGGCCGTCGTGGCATACGCTTTCTACAGATTACAATGTCGCACAGTCACCCATCAGCAAGTCTGGTTTTGCTAGGAGCTCAAAACAGAAGCGTCAGCAGGTTGGTGTTTCAGAACGCTCCCTTTCCTAAGGCACTCTTTCACATCGATGTTTGCTCAGACACCAGCGCGGCGCTCGAAACGCTGGTGATGCCGCACATTTCGCTGGCCTCGTGGGTCTCACAGCCCCGCCCCTCCTTGCCCAGAGAAACGCAGCGTTTTCCAACTAAGAGAAGGGAGGCTCGAAGGCGGCGCACCCGCGGCGGCGCTGTGCTCGGGCGGATTGAGCCGGCGGCGCTGGGCTGCCGGCCCCTCCGGCCACTCCTCCTGCTCGTCATCCTCGGCAGCGAGGGCGGCGACGGCGGCGGCGCCACCAACCGGCGCGGACTGTGGCGCAGCGGTATGTGGCGGCCTTCAAAATGTGTTGCGGATTGACGACAGAGACACACAGCCAGACATGAAATGCCATGACACCTGCAGCCCAATGAAGGACTGCAGAAGTTAGCATTGGAAAAGCATTGTGGGAGGAGAGTGTTGCTGCCAAGACACAAGAGATGTAGTGCACCAGCGGCGTGCCGCTGGTGAGCAGGTAGACCGTGATCGGATGCTGCGAAGCCGCCTCCGAGACGTGCTCGGCGAACGCCTCGCGGATGCGCCCCGGCAGGTAGTTGACGTCGACCGCGCTGCCGGTGGTGCCCGCCTTCGGCGGCACGTACAGCCGCACGCAGCACAGCGTGACGACGCGGCAGTGCTCCATGGCCTGTCCAACAATTGCGGGTTACACTGTCAGAATACAACAATCGTAAAGAGGTAAGCAGACCTGTGCCAACACAGCTGGGATGGGAGCTTGCCGCGGATTTGGTGCGGGCGGCCACACGGCATTCAGACCCACGTATTGTGAGCCAGCAGCAGGCAGCATGCACTTCCGCTCACCGCAGCGCGGTCTTGGGCGACACGAAGGTCACTGAGGCCGCCGCGTCTGCGTCAGCGTGCAGCGGCCGGTTGCAATATTGTAAGATTCCAATGCGTTTCCCAATAACAGCAACCTCACCGTTGGCAGGTGGACGCCCTCCAGCATGGCCTTGGAGGCGATCCACATACTCTTGCGCCGTCCGTCGACGGAGGCGGCGGCGGCGCTGCGCTCGATGCTTGAACGCGTCAAACGTCGCCCGCACCAGCAGGCGGCCGTCTGCCGGCGCATCCGGGTCGAACGCCGCCACCGAGCGCAGCACGTCGCCGTTGGGGTCCAGGATCAGGTTCCTGATCCTGGACCCAGGTTCCGGCGGGCGTCGGTGCCGGTGGGATTATTCTGCAAGAATTGGAGGCCAACAGGTGAGAAGTCAAAGTCAAGTCCATCCGGCAGATCAGCGTTGATTGAAGGCGGGAAGATGCGACGGCAAGGCAGTGGCGGCCAGCAGGCGGTCTGGCGACTTTGTCTCGTGAATAACCTACGCGCGGTCGCGCTCGACTCGGAGCCGGCTGCACGGCAGCAGCAGCGTTGGCCGGCGGCTGCGACGCCATCACAGGCGCCGGCGCCGACGGCGGGGCCGCGCCAGCGGTCGCCGCGGCAGGACCCTGCGAGCCACTGGTGGTCGTGATGCCTGCATGAAGAGGCGCCAAGCTCTCGGTAGACCGCATCATTGAGCATTCACCAGGCAATGTCTTGCAGATGAAAAACTATTCCACAATTGCTTTCACTTCAAACAGCAGATGTCTGTGCCGTTCAGATCTCAGCCAAGTCCGCACGCGCCATTTCGATCCGGCAGAGTGCACATGTATCTGTGCTCGCAATGACCAGCGACCGTGGCTGCAAGGTGCAGTTGCCCAAGCGCGCGATGCATTGGCTCACCGTTGCCAAGCGCCTGGTTGGTGCTGAAGCCGAGCACGCCCATCGCAGGGCCGAGCCCCTGCTGCATCGCCAGCGGCTCACTGGTGGCCATGTGTGGCAGCGCACCCAGTAGCGCCTGCAGATGATGCGACGCTGCAGGGACCGCCGCAGGGTGCTGCTGCTGCTGCAGTGGCGGCGGCGGCTGCTGCTGCTGATGCTGCTGCTGCTGGCTCGCCTGTGTGCACTGCTGCCAGGCCGCCACCATCTGAGGCAGCGACAGACCCTGTAATAAGGCCGACGCCGGCGGCTGCTGCCCTTGGACGGCCAGAGCCTACAGGAGCTGCTCCTGGAAGGGCTGCGGCAGCAGCCTCGCCCCGGCCTGCTGAGGCACATGCTGCGCTGCCCCCGCCGCCCCCGCCGCCACCGCGGCTGGCTGACCAGCACCATGCACGAGCGGTGCCGGCCCGTCGGCGGCACGGCCGTGCGTCAGCATGTGCCCGCCAAAGGTGCGCGAGGCCACGGCATCCGCACGAAGGCTGTCCATGCCCCGCGGCGGCGCCTCCGCAGCCTGCTCACCGCGCCGGGGCTGGCCCGTGGCTCGCGACTGGCTGCCATACAGCTGCCTGCTGCGGCCGTTCACGGCCGCAGCGCTCCGGTCAGCGCCGCCGCCGGTTGTGACTGGTGGCGGCTGCTGCGCGGCGCGGCCTGCTGTGGCGGGCGCCGCAGGCATGTTCACAGGCGCTGAAGGCAGTGCCGCCACTGCAGCGGCACCCTGGCTCTGCTGCAGCTCTGACTGCGGCTGCTGCTGCTGCCGCGGCTGGGGCTGCGGCGGCATGAGTGCAGGTTGTGGAGCCGGCTGAGACGGCAGCTGCTGCTGCAGCTGCATGAGCTGCTGCCATAACTGCGTGGGTCTCCTGCGCTTGTGCCGTACACAGCTCGATGCACTGTCCTCGCGTGACGTAGTTGGAATTACGGTGCCTGCTGTTGGCGGCGTTTTGGTTCGGCATGACTGCGACAGAGGTACTCGTCAGAAAATCGGAATGCTTTTGTTTGATCAATGGGAAGTGGTAACACCCACAGAGCGTGCGTAGTCACGCCACAGCGTTCTACCAAGTTGACCGCGCCAGCATGCATGCGGCCAAGGCAGCACACCAGTTGAGCGATGTACAGCCCAACAGGCCCTGCCAGCCATGGCGGCATGCAGGCGGAGAGCTGGCGGTTCACATGTTACCGCAGCGAGAAGCATGGCAAAGAGGCTATTGCATCCGCGCACCTGCTGCCGCAGGCCGGATGCCGTTCACGGAAGACTTTCGCACTGCCCTAGGCGGCTGCCCTGCAAGGTACAAAGCAGCCAGCACGTCAGCAGCATGAACAAAACGAACAGGCTGACTGAGCTCAGCAGCGATCGCCGCGATGCCGATTCGCCGGTCAGTGTGAGATGGCAGACGCACTGCAATACGCTTAGCTCCGCATGCAGAGGGACACACATGCAGTCGGATGCATGCAGCGTGTGTGCAACCGAAGCCCGCATGCAGGCATTCATGCATGAGCATTGTTGATGGGACAGCCGAGCGACACTAAGCTGAGGAGCATGCTGAGAGGACATGCACACACCGCGCGGCCAGCTCGCTGGAGGCGTAGCGCACGCCCAGGGGAGTCGACACGTACGCCTGCATGCAGAGAGCAGACACGCGGGTCAGCTGTCGTAGGCCCATCGCAACAGTATAAGAACACGGTGCTGAGTGACAGCAGCACGTCGCCCGCGCGTGCAGAGAGCATACGCTGCGGCACATGAACAGCAGCGTCTGACGAGCACAGGCCGCAGCAGTGATGCAGCGTGGCGGTGATCTGGTCGCCTGCACTGCTGTTAGGCTGCCAGCTAGCCCGCTGTGGCTCACAAGAAGCGCACCGCCATCAGTGTGCACCCGCCAAAACTCAATTATTGAAGCCGCTGGTCGGCGGTCAGCCTGTCAACGACCGTGCGGGCATCATGCAGGGCTGTCGCTGACGCCACTGACATCGCATGCAGCCTCAGGCGGCGGTTTTAGTGGCGGACTCGCAAAGCGATGTGCAAAGATGGCAACAGGTCGCGTCCGCAGCAAGGCTGCGACTGCCCGCCCCGCCGCGCATGCTGCACACTGTGGCCGCACTGGAGCCGCCTGAAAGTGAGGAGCGGGCTACGCCTGCTGGGCAAGCGCTGCGAGGAGCTCACCTTGGTTGTGTGAGGTTGGGGGAGAAGAGCCCGCAGAGGCGGCTGCACTGTCCCGAGGCGTAGCGGTGTCACAACACCGTTCGTTACGAGCGGAGCACCGCAGTGTGCACACTGACGCGGCGGCTGATGGCTGGCTGCTGCGGCCGGGTGCTCCTCAAGTGCAGGAGTATTACTAATGTTTCCGGAACGGCGCTTGCGTCCCGGGCGCAGCGGCCCTCGCTGCGCAAGCGGCAGCGGCACTCCGGCGGGTATCTGACAGAGTGGCCTGCTGCCGCCACGACGCTGGCCCAGAGCTGAGCTGCACAGAGCCGGAGCCATCCTGGAGGTGAGCAGAGCCCAAGTCGAGCCGAAGCGGAGTCCTTCACAGCAGCGAGTCTAAGGTCGGGAAGTCGAGCTGATTGCGGAGCAAAGCTCAGTCGTTACTGGGTCGCTCAGAAAAACTGCCAGAAAACTCCGAAAGCACAGTCGACCCCAAGGCGAACCCAGGCTGGAGTGAGGCCCACACGAAGCTGCGATGCCCTGATGCCATGCAGAGCTGCCATGCAGTCCGAAGCTGCCCTGCTGCTGACTGCAAGACGTGCAGTTGCTGCGTTGACGCGGCCTCGAAGTCGAGCTGGTCCCGAGTCGAATGCTGACGCATGCCAGGCTGGATCCCACTCGAAGTCGACACGACCAGTCGAACTTAAGTCGCCTTTTTGTCCGAAATAGTACACCGTACTTAAGTACTGGCTAAGTACCGGGAGACTCTCGGTTCGACCTTTTATCGTGCGCATTGAAGTGTCCTGGGGGCAACGACAAGCGGGGGAACTGCGGTTACGTAAACAGGGCTCGCAAAGAAGCGCGCCGGATCGGCAGCATGCCGCATCTTTATCGTCTTGCATCGTCAGAGTACGTTGCTTGATTTAGCGCTCGTCGGCAATGACACAGCGCTGTGCTGTTGTCTGATTCGCGGCGCTCTTGCAAACCTGAGAATTGATCTCGGCATGGCGCAGTTTGCGCAGCTGCCTCTTCGACTGGGCAACACCTCTACATGTACGAGCAGTACACGTGGTAGCAATGACGCCTGCAACGCAGCCATTCTGTGCCAAAAGCACTGGCACACCGGCGAGCCCTTGCTGGCTGC
>JAABUR0100007972.1_pt1 | contig 12364 bp, 14 predicted proteins | sample 5560091 | NCBI WGS metagenome assembly JAABUR01 (sample SAMN10711879, study PRJNA513375) | rock metagenome | isolation source: Antarctica rocks | place: Antarctica: Victoria Land, University Valley sud
GGCGGCGACCCGCCTTGGCTGGGGGGCGGCAGCGGCCTTTGCAGGCGCGGCTTCCGCCTTTTCGGCCGGCGCCGCCGCCGTGACCGTGTTCGTGACCTTGGCGGCATCCTTCGGCCCTGCGGCGCCGGCCGGCGCCGTGGACTCTGCCGCCTTGACCGGGGGCGCCTGAACCGTGGGAGCCTGAACCGGAGCCGCGGCGGCTGTCCGGCGTGCCGCTTCCTGTTGATCGGTCGCAGTGGGCTTGTAGCCTTCCGCCTTCATGCCGCGGACTTGGGCTTGCACCCACGCCTCACGCTGGAAATCCGGCGTGCCCTTAAGGCGCACCGTGTCCCAGCCGCGCGACTGCGCCAGGTCCAGCATGGCGCTGACCGTCTGCTTATCGTCCAGCTTCGTGGTGATGCGCTTGGGATCCGCCCGCATCACTTCCTGCTTCTGCTGGTAGTCAGCAAAGTAGTGCCGCGTGCCGCGCTTCTCTGCCGTGTAAAGGCCGTGCTGCTGCGCCACGGCGTCCGGCTTGTCAGGTTCGGCCGGGCGGCGGCGGAAAAAGCTGCCCCGCGCTTCCGGGACAGCCTGGACCGGGTTCGGTTCAGGGGTGGCACCGCTGCGCGCCCGGCGCGCGGAGGAGGCCAGATCATCGGGCGTCGCCTCCCGGATCGGCGGTTCCACGAAGCCCCGCGTCGCCGTGCTGCCATCGGCCCTGACCGCCACGGCCGCGACGGCGCGCACCGGCTCGATGCTGTTGTCGCTTCCGAACATGATGCCCTCTCTCCCTATTCAGCGGCTTCCGGCAGCACCTGCCGCCGGTAGCTCGTTTGACCCAGCACGACCGCGATCTCCGGCCGCCGGAAGCCGATGGCCGCCCCGTGCCGCATCGGCCGCTGGTTACGCACGAGCGTGATCCGTTCATCGTCGCGCATATCGGCCAGCAGCTCATCCGGCTTGGCCAGCTCACGCGAGATTTCATGCTCATTGGTGTTGGTGCCGCGCGACCCGCTTTGGACCATCTCCATCGGGCGGCCGGACTTGCCCTTGTTGCTGCCGGACGAGACGGCCTTGGCGCCGAAGGTGCCGAGCATGGCGGCCAGCTCGCGTGCGCTGTCCAGGTTCTGCACGCCGGCATAGGTGCGCCAAGACAGGCCATCAAACCAAGCCTTCTTGCCGCCCGCACCCCAAACCTCCTCGATCTGCCCTTCCGACTGATAGAACAGTTGCAGGGTGATCTTGCTCTTACGCCCCTGGTCGCGGGCGATCTTGAGCGACGGGTCACGCCCGAGCAGCACCGCTTCGTCCAGGGGGAACAGCACGCGCCCGTCCACCGCGCCCTTGGCGGCGAACACCGCATCCAGGTGGCAGCCCACCAGCACCCGCGCCACGGCCGGGGTGTGTTCCAAGGCTTCCTGCGGCACCTGGCAGAACACTACCAGGTTGCCGCCCACCAGCTCACTCATGCGGTAGGCATCGCCGCTCACCAGGTCGGCATAGGCTTCCGAGGCCAGCCACTCGGTATCTTCCGTGGCGTTGCCCAGGGCGCCGTCGAATGTCTCCTTGACCATGCCCCACATGTTCGAGGCCAGCGACCGCGCGAGCGGGCTGGGGGAGCTTTCCGCGATGCCGCGCAGGCGGTTGCGAACGGCTTCCTCCCCGCCGTCGAGGCCGTCCCGCAGCGCCCGCAGCGTTTTCAGCTCCGCCGGGATGTTCGTGTCCCACATCATATGTGCGAGCAGGGCCAGAATGATGGTGCGGCCCCACCGCTTGAACTTGCCGCCCTTGTCGTCATCCGGGATCGGGCCGATGACGCGCCCGGCGATGGCCCGCAGCCGCGTTTCGGCCATCGTGTCGGTTATGTCTATGCCGTCCAGCACGTTCGGGCCGGCGCCGCCGATGCCCAGCCGCACCACCTTGCGGCCACGGTCCGCCAGCTCGGCGCCTACCAGGTCCGCCAGCTCTTCGGCCGGGTCCAGGACAAAGGCGCTCTTGCGCCAGGTCAGCAGTGTCGTGACCAGCGTGGTGGACTTGTAGGTGCCGCCGCCGCCAATGACCATCGAATGCGTGCTGCCGCGCTTGCAGGGGTCTATCAGCAGCGGTGCCCGGCCGCCGTTGCCCCAGGTCGCGCGGTTGTCCGGGTTGAAGTCCGCGCTGGCCGCCGGCCCGAGGTCAACGCGGTCCGCCTCGCCCACCACGACGCCGCCCACGTCATCGCTCGGAACCGGCGGGAACAGCTCCTGCATCCGGGGCACCGGCATCCAGTCGGCGTGCCCGTGGTTGTCCGACGTGCCGCGGACGATCCCCGAGGAGCGGGCGAGCGGGCGCCAGCTCAGGCCGCCGGGGCGCAGCGACAGCAGGCGCAGCCACACGGCGAAGGGCGCCGTCGCCAACGCGGCCGAGGCGATGAGCATGGCCGCTTCCGAGTAGGACCGCCCGAACCAGCGGGCATAGACCCACCATTGCCAAGGGCGTGCCCAGGACGGGATGGCGGGCGAACCCAGCAGCCCGGCCATCCATAGGAAGGCAATGGAGGCCAGCGTGAGCCACAGCGCCACGACCAGCCCGGCCCAGGCGAACCCGCCCACGGCGACGATGAACCACGGTTTCAGCATCAGATGCTCCGCACCAGGTCGGCAAAGGTCTCACCGCGGCGGGCGGCGTCCGGCGCAAACCAAATCTCACCTATGGCGCGGGTGCCGGCGTCGTTTTCCACCGGGATGATGAAGTCTATGGCGCTGGCGAGCATGGCCACCACCGTGTCATCCTGCATGGACTGGCCGGCAGAGCTGGACTTGAACAGGTTGAACAGGCGTCGGGCTGCCTCAGCAGGGTTGCGCCCGTGAATGGTGGACATGCTGCCGGGATGCCCGGCCATCACTTCGTCCACGAACACCGACGCCGCTTCCGGGTCGCGCATTTCCCCGAGCAGGACGCGGTGCGGACGCTCGCGCAGCGTCGCCTTCATCAGCTTGGCGGGCGAGATGCCCTGCCCGCCGGCCGCGTAGAAGTGCCGGATGTGGTTCGGCTGACGCAGCACCAGCTCCGCCGCATCCTCTATGGTGATGATGCGCTCTTGCAGCGGGATCGCACCGGCCAGCATCTTGTTCATACGAGACTTGCCGGCGCCGGTCGGGCCGCAGAACAGCCCGGTTTGCCTGGTTTCGGCTAGCCCCACCAGGAAGCCCGGCAGGTCGCCAGCATCGTAGCGGTCCAGCAGCGCGGAATGCTGCGCCTGGCGCCGTTCGTGCCGGCTGCCCCACTTATTCCAGCGGCTGGTGTCGAATAGCCGATCCACATCGGCTATCCCATCCAGGCGTTCGTCGCCGCGGCGGAAGGTCAGCGCCATCGTGCCCGGCGCCACCGCGGGCGGCATGACGGATTGCAGGCGCAGACCGCCCGGCAGGTCGGTCGAGAGGATCGGGTCGCGGGCGGTGATGCGCTGCCCGGTTTGCGCCGCCGCCATGACGGACAGGCCGTGCAGGCGCTGATACGTCATGGCGGGCAGCTCGGTGCGGTGCCAGGCGCCTCCCTTGAGCCACCAGCCCACGCCGGGTTCCTGGATGGCCAGGTCTTCCGTTTCCGGGGCATACAAGATGTGCTGGATCGGCCGCAGGGCCGTCAGGAGGCCCTGGCTCACAGCAGGGGGCACGCCATCGGGTCAACCTGCATGGCCTGCCGGCAGACGCCGCTAAAGTCCAAGTCCTGCCCGACCGTGACGGTCATCGGCATGGCCTGGTCCCGCGTCAGCACGGGGCGGCGGTTGACCTGGTTGGCCATCTCTTGCGAGGCCAGCCCTTGTGCCTGGCCGCCGATGCTGCCGAAGTTCACCACGCTGCCGTTGCTGCCCGTCAGGCTGCGCGACAGGGCGGCCGAGCCGGCGGCCTGGCCGGCGCCAACCGCCACGTCCAGCAGCGCGTAAAGCGCCACGCCCTTGGCGCGGTCCCAGAAGAAGGTTTGCAGGTCGCCGTCCAGCCCGGCCCGGCCCAGGGCGTCGGCGCCCGGCGCCGCGAGCGCGATGTTGAAGCGGGGCGTCTGGATTTGGGTGTACAGCACGCCCAGGCGCATTTCCCCTTGGGCAAGGCCCGTGCGGATTTGCCCGAAGATGCGGGTGCCCGGCGGCAGCAGCCCGCGCCGCTGGTCGGAGCCGCGATACCACTCCGGCACGCGGCAGGCGGTGAAGCCGGGACGGCCGCTGTTCTGCGCGTCGATGGGCAGGCACGGGATCACGTCGCCGGCCCGGATGGTGAACTCCGCATTGCGGACCAGCGTGGCCTTCATGGTGGGCAGCGTCGTGGCGCCGCTCAGGTGCGCCGCAAGGCGGTCGTCACCATCGGCACCACCGTTGGCCCCGTTCCTGATCCCGCCGCCGGCCCCGCCAGGTTCCCCGGCCAGCAGCTCCCCGGTGGCCGCCGCCTTGCCCGCTCCCGCCGCCGCGGCCGACTGCACCGGCAGGGCGAACAGGGCCATTTCCGTGGGCGCGGCGCGGCGCGGCGCCGGGCAGGGGCAGGGGTGCTGCCGGTGAGGGCGCCGAGGCCCGCCGCCTTGGACGCCTCCTGCAAGATGTCCCGGCTGGCCGGCGGCTCGTATTCGGTGATCCTGGCCGGGGCGCGCGGTTCCTGGTTCTGCAACTGCGGCGCTTGTTTCTGCCCCATGCCCGGCAACACCACGGCGGCGATCAAGCCGCCCACAGCCACCCCGCCCAGCACCAGCTTGGTGCTGCCGCGCATTCCGTCCCAGCCGCCCGGCGCGGCAGCTTCCGCAGCCGGGGCCGGGCCGGCGTCGTTGCTGTTGAAAAGGCTCCTCATGGCCGGGCGCCGAATGGGGCGGCGCTGGCGACCGTGGCAGCCGCCTTGCCGTCCGGGTCCGACCCGACGTTGAACAGGCACCCGGCCGCATCGCCGTCGCGGATGAACCACTTGGCTTCCGTGCGCGAGATGCGGAGGACGGTGCCGCCCGCGTCAGGTTCGGTCGCATAGGATGCAAGCCCCTCGTGGCCGTCCGGCAGTTGGCGGTACACGTTGGGCACGCGCCGGTTGCCGTTGAAGCGCAGGAACGTGGTGCGCCCGTCATCCCAGGCTTGATCGGGCCGCACCGCGTCGCTGCCGCGATACCCATACCGCCAGTTGGCGGTGACGGCGGGTGCGGACGGAGTTGGCGAGCGCAGGGCCTGGCGCTCCCGCCACGCGGCCAGCCGCGCCGCATACGCCTTGCGCTGTTCAGCCAGGCGGGCGGCGCGGTCACGGTCCGGGTAGGTGAAGGTCACATCCCAGGCTGCGGCAGCGGCGGTCAGCTTGGGATCACCAGCCTTGGTCAGCAGCTCGAAGGTGTAGGGCACCATCTCGCACTTGCCGGTGTCGGGCGCGCACCGCTTGGTTTGGATGAACAAAGGCTGCGAGTCGAGGGCGCGCAGCGGCTTGAGATAGATGAAGTTGCCGGCCACGGAGCGGCACAGGTTGGGGTCGCAGGATGCCGGCCCCTTTTGCGCTGGCGAGGGCGTGCCAAGCGTGGAGCTGACCGTCGCGGCGGCGCCGGCCGCGGGCGCTTCCTCTTCGGGTGTGATGGTGGCCTGATCGGACACCACGATCTGCACTATCTCTTCGTCGGCGCCGAGCTGGATGCGAAGCGAGGCGCCGGGCGCGGCGTAGAGCTGCACCGGGTTGCTGCGGTTGTAGGGGACGACGCGCATCCGGTGGTCGAGGCCGCTGGCGGCGGGCGGGTCAACAGCGGCGAGGGCGGGGACGGCGTGCAGCATCGTCGCCGCGGCCAGGAGGGTGCGGAGCGTCATGGGCGTGCCTCAGCGGTGCGAGCGGGTTTGGGCAGCGGGCGGGCGTTCTCCGGCTTGGCGCCGGGGTAGTCGAGGACCTGGACGCCAGGCGCGTTGAAGGTGGTCCGGTCCAGCCAGGCGCGGCGCTTGTCGTCAGTGGGGTAGATGCCGGTGCGGTAGCGGACGGTGACGCTATAGACCGGGGCCGCGGCCATGCCGCCGCCGCCCGTGGTGCGCCCGTCCTCCTCCCAGCGGCGGAACCGGAACAGGTATACGTTGCCGTCGTCGCCTACGGGCGTTGGCGGGTCCACCAACTCGCACTGCACGGTAATGCCCTTCTCGCCATAGACGTGCTGCGGCGCGAGCGGGTTGGCGAGGATAAACGCGGCGCGGACCTGGCGGCCGACCCGTTCGTCCGACATGGCCTGCGCGATGTAGGCTTGCCGGGTGAAGAAGCTGCTGCCGTAGCAGTCGCGTGCCTGCACGTAGGTCCAGAGCGCGTTCTGGACGGCTTCTTCCTGCTTCGCGGCCGGCGGCAGCTCCGCATAGTGCGTGCTGCTGACGACTTCCCCGTTTGGCTGGACGATCCCGTAAACCGTGTCCCGTGTGGACGCGAGCTGGGCGAGGCGGTTGTTGTTGAACACCGCCCAGGCCAGGCCGGCGCCGAGCGCGGCGATGGCGAGGTTCTTGGCCTGCCCGGCGCGGCGCTGGCCGCGCACGGCGGCGGCGTGCTGCTTCCGCACCGTCAAGGCGCGTTCGTCCAGTTGCTGGCGCAGGCCGGCATGAGCGTCGGGCATCTAGCGGTCCTCCGGGCAGGCTTTTTCCAGCGCCGTCATCTCGACGGCGGTTGGCCGCCAGTGCGGCGCGTTCAGCGCGAGGAGCGGCCCCTTGCAGGTCGCCAGCGTGTGGCCGGACGTGCAGCCGGCGGCGGCAAGGGCAAGGAGGAGGGCGAGAGGGCGGCGCATGGAAGCACCCCTAGTTGCGGTTGATGGAGTTGGTGGAACCCCCGCCTGGACGGCCGCGAAACGCGCCCGTCGCAACAGCGCGGGCGCCGGAGGCGGCGGCGGCACCGCCCCGAAGGGCGAGCATCGCGGAGGGGGCGGCGAGGGCGGCAGCCACGCCCGAGCCGTAAGCGCAGATCGCCGGCAACGCGACCATTGTGAATGCGTCGAGCACGATGTTGCAGCCGACCCGCATCAGCACGGCGATGGCTTCCGGTCCGCCCGTGGGCAGGTTGTTGATGACCGCACGCAGCATGTTCAGCAGGCCCGTCATCTGGATGCCGAGCAGGATGGATGTGCCGATGCCGAAGCACGTCATGCCGACCAGCTTGCCGATCCACTGATCCACCCAGCCGCGGGTGCGGTCGAACAGCTCGAAGCCCAGCAGCAGCGGCCCGAAGCACAGGATGATGGCCAGCAGCGACTGGCCAAGCAGCCAGATACCGGCGATGAACGAGAGCAGCCCCTGGATGCCACCGTTGGCGGCTTGGGCGCTCAGGTAGTTGGCAAAGGAGGCGACGGAGAAGCTGGTTTGCCGGGCAACGATGGCCGCGGTCACGGCGTCGGAGGCGGCCGATGCCCTGTCAAACTGCTGGGCAATCGTGGCGCTGCTGTTGGTCTGGACGCCGGCAGAGGCCAGGATGGTGCTGCTGATGGCTTGCGGTATCTTGTCGAAGATCGGGTCGCGCACGTATTGGGCGAACGCCCCGGAGTGCGAAATGAGGAACACGACGACGGCGGCGCGAACGGAGGAGCCGACGAACCGCTCAACTGTCATGTTGCCGGTCCAGGTGAGCGTGAACTGCCGCACCACGAACATGATCAGCAGCGACTTAATGATGGGCAACACGAATTGCAGTTCGGCCGCGATAATCGCGTCCATTGCCAACTTGAGCTGCTGGATGCGGCCTTGGGCAATGGCTTCGTAGCTAATGCCGACGATGTTGGTGCTGTTCATCGCTGTCCCCTCCTTGTGCCGTCAAGGGCGTCACCCTGCCGTGCAGCAGCGCACACATCAGGCGGGTAGCGCGTAAGGGCAGTTTTGCATTCGGCCAGCGTGCCGATGCGCGCCAGACGGTTGTCTGCCCAGTACTGCGGCGACAGCAGAACGTCATCTAACATGGAGGACGGCGACCGGCCCTGGGCCAGTTTCTGGCCCGGCAGCGCACCCTTGGCGGCGCGCTGGCCCCACAGCCGGTCCTCCGCCGTCTCCGCGTTAAGGCAGTCCACGTCGCGGGCAAAGCGGTGGTCGCTGCGGCACAGGTTGATCGTGGCCGCGCGGGCAGCGTTGTTCGCCATATACCAGGGAATGTCGTGCAGCGACCTGGGCTGGCCGTGCACGGTGGCGAGGGTGCCGCCCAGCAGCAGGCCGAAGCCACCCAGGAGGGTGGCCGGCAGGCGGCGCATGTTCCGTGCCATCCTCCTCACTCGTCGCCAAAGGCTTGTGCGGCGGCACGGTCACGCCACTCTTCTGCTTCCCGGCGCCCGGCCTGTTCGGCACGCTGCTGATCCACCCGCGTCATCGTTTGCTGGATGAGGGAAAGGCGCCCGACGTTGTTGCCCTCGTTCTGCAAATACAGGTGTTCGGATTGGATGCGGGCTTCCACCGCCGCCACGGCGGTCACGTCCGGCTGGTCCTGGATGCTCAACTGCAACTGGTTGAGGTAGTTGATGCGTTCGTCGGACCGGTTCAGGCCCTCTTGCGCCTCAGCCTGGATGTTCGCCGTGGATTGCTCGCGGCGGCGCATCTCCTGCGTGTTGAAGTCGTTACCCTGCGTCTCGGAATGGCGGTTCCGGCTCAGGAAGTTGGACGCCGCGGATGACAGCGAGGAGCCGTATGACAGGCCGGGGATGCTGCTGCCCGCCGAGCCGGGAGAACGTAGCTGCTGCTGCCCCAGGCCCTTGGCGATTTCGAGAACCTGGTTGGGATGGCTCAGCGTGTTGTAGGTCGAGACGAGCTGGTCATACTGCTGCCGCATGACGTTGTACTGCTGCACCATCTGCCCGAGCGACTTGCCCGCTTCGGCAGCGCGGGCCGCGATGCTGGCCACGTCCGTGACTGGCAGGGCCGCGTGCGCCGGGATGGCAAGGCCAAAGCCCAGGCAGACGGCGGAGGCGAGTAGAATGCGCTTCATGGGGTGATCCTCTTGCTAGGCTGCGGTTTCGTGGATGCGGTGGTTGAACTCGGCGAGCGCCTTGGGAATGTCGCCGCCGTGGCGGTCAAGGCAGCCGCGCAGGAGCCGCACCCGCGACGGCGTGCCGGATAGGATGTTCAGATGCTCCGGCAGCACTGACAGGTCGAAGCGCCAGACGCCGCTTTGCCCGTCCTGCCGCTTGATGAGGACGGAGTGATACGGCAGGGCGAACATGCCCTCCCGGACGGCATGGAACTCTGCCAGCGTGAAGCCGAGGCCATTCCGGTAATCGGCTTCCACTGCCTTGTCGTTGCGGAACAAGACCATCTGCCGGGCCTGCTTGATGAGTGCCTTCCCGGCCTCGTTTTCCAGCATGTCGCTCGGCTGCTATGCGATGGCGTTGAAGCTCGCATTGCGCTTGCGCGCCCGCAGCGCGATGCCCTTGAACGGCTTGGCGAAGGCCGGCGTCGGCATGTAGGCCGGCGCCTCCTCACACCAGATCACGACGCGGCGGCCGTCCATCACGTCCGACGCCATCCACAGCAGCGTAAGGGCAATCGGCGGCATCACCCGCGCGTCGTTCATCACCGCCGTCAGGTCCACGCCGACCAGGCGGGTGTTGAAGTCCACAAGGTGTTCGTCGCCGTCGAATACCCAGCCCAGCTCGCCATCCGCGCACCAGGGTTCCAGCCGTTCGCCCGCGCCGTGCTCCTCAAAGCCCATGAAGGACCGGACGGTGCCGAAGCTGCGTTCGTGCGGCTCCATCTCGCCCATTACGAAGTCCACGCCCTGCCGGATGCCGTCGCGCTCCCCCTTGTTGGGCGCAGGCGCCCCGTCCGTTTGCACCAGGCCGGCCACCAGGTCGCGCAGGAACGCCCGCACGCGCGGGGTGTCGGGCAGGCCGCGCAGGGGGGCGATGCCAGACCGCCCGACTTGCAAGGTGGAGTAGCGCCCGCCCAGGGCGAGGATGGTGTTGTGGTTGCTTTCGTCCACGTCGAGGACGATTTGCGTTCCGCCCTTGCGGCTGACCGGGCCATCGAGGGCGGCGATGTTCATGCCCAACCAAACGGTCTTTCCGGCTCCGTTAGGACCGCCCATGAAGTTGTGCCCCACGTCCCCCACGAACAGGTCGTGGTCGTAAGCGGTGCCGGCAGCCGACACGAGGCGCAGCAGGTGATGGTCCCAGCGCGCCTTGGCCGGGCCGCGGGGGTAGCCGGCGAGCGTCGCCAGCACCGCAACCTGCTTCGTGCTGCAACGCGCTGGCCTGATCCAAGTCTGCAACGGGGCGCCAGGGAGCTGCGCCAGGAAGGAATTGAGCATCCCCTTGCCTTCCGGCCCGACCTTCGCCCCGGTGTTCGCCACGACGTTGCGCGCGGCCGACACGAGCTGATCCACTTCCGTGGGGGTGGCGCCATGCAGCACCAGCGACCAGCGGCTGATGCCGCTTTCCGCCCGCCCGCCCGCCACGGCGTCTATGGCGTCCGTCAAGGCTTCCGTGTCGGAAACGGAGCGACTGTTTCCAGCAACAAGCCGCCGTTGCAGCAGGTCAAGGCTGTCCTGCACTTCGGCGCGCGACTGGAAGCCGATTGCCACCGTCATCACGAAGCGGCCCGGCAGCGCCAGCAGCCCATCCATCCGCGAAGGGTCGAGGCGGCGCGGGTAGGTCAGCAGCGCCACCACCGCGGCCCAGGTTTGCGATGCGGCGCTGCCGCCGGCCGCGTGGTCAATCCGCAGCATCCGCTTGCGGGCCACGGCGGTCACGTCCACCGCCGCAATCCCGGCGCCCAGGAAGCCGCATACGTCGGCCAGCGGCTGCGGGGAGAACTGCGTCGTGCGAAGCAGATACAGGAACTCGGCAATCTCGCTGAACGCGACGGCCTCTTCACCCGTGACGGGATCATGCTCGATGCGCGTCCCGAGCCGCACCGGGCCGAACGGCTTGAGGGTGCCGAGCGCCAGGCGCATCGCATCTTCCAACTGCACTTCCAACAGTGGGTCAGCGGCACGGGACGTGCGGCCCAGCCCGACCTTGGCCAGCGCGTCGCGCACTTTGTCGGTGACGCTGGCGAAGGGCTTGCTGCGCGGCTTCACGCGGACGGTCAGGAACCAGTCCACGACGGCCAAATCTTCCTGGATGGTGGCGTGGTAGTCATCCAGCAGGCGCTTGGCATAGGGGGCTGCCGCGTCGCCGTGGCTGGCCGGCGGCAGCGTGGCGTCATGCTTGACCAAGTGGATGTGGACTTCCACGTTCTCGTCGGCAACGGCGTTGAGGAACGCCACCAGGCGGCGCTTGTGGCCGTTGCGTTCCCCGTTCATCACCAGCGAGAAAGAAGCGCCCGGCATCCGCAGCGTGCCCATGACCGAATCATCGGAGAGGAGCATCGTCGCCGGGCCGATGTGGTCCACGTAGGGGAAAAAGCGGTCGCTGGCGCGCTCCATGGCACCCGCATAGCCGAGCTGGTCCGCGATGCGCTCAATCAGCATGATCGGACGCCTTGCTGCGGCAGGAGGACACGCCGCCGCGGCTGGCCGGCGGCAGCGTGGCGTCGTGCTTGACCAGGGGGATGCGAACTTCCACGTTTTCGTCGGCAACGGCGTTGAGGAGTGCCGCCAGGTGGCGCTTGTGACCGTCGCGCACCCCATTCGTCACCAAGGAGAAAGGGGTGCCCGTCATACGCAGCGCGCCGATGACAGAGCTGTCCGCACCCAGCAGTGCCGCCGGGCCGATGTGGTCCGCGATACGTTCAATCAGCATGGTCGGACGCCTCGCTGCGGTAGGAGGAGCGGAGCGGGAACGACGCCAGCCGCGCGCCGCCCCACTCCGCCGTATCCAGGCATCGGCCGTCCAGCCGGACCCAGGCGATGACGTTGTCCCAGCCGTGGTAATCGGTGCGGAGCAGGATTTTGGCGGCCGACCACACCATGCCGATGAGGCCGACCGCCAGAACGTCGGCAACCGCGTCGTTGACCTGGTTGCCGGTGCTGTAGAGCAGGAAGAACATCAGGGCGGTGGTAATCAGGGAGATCGACAGGGTGTGCGGCAGCCCCAGCGTCATGGGCGGACGTGTGGCCGCCATGTCGAACTCCTCCTCCTCCAACGGTTCGTCCTGCTCGAACATGGTTCAGCCGACGCCGAGCAGGGACGCGATGGTGTCCGCCTTGGCGATGCCGAGGGCGCCCACGGCCATTGTGACCAGGCCCTCGACGGTGTGGCGCCCGGACATCATCCGCAGGAAGCCCCACACGATGCCGATGCCGGCGAGAACCTTGAACGTGGCGATCATCGCGTCCTTGATCGAGGACACGCCGAGGGGATCGGCGCCTTGGGCGTGCGCCATCCCGGCAGCGGCGAGGGTGAGCGCCAGCGCGGTGAACACGAGCCGCGCCGTGCTGGCGGGCTTAGTGTCTGTCCTTCAACATCTTGAAGGATCAGAGTGGTTTACAATCTGACCGGCATTGATCCGACCTGCTGGATGATG
>JAABUR0100007976.1_pt1 | contig 12352 bp, 12 predicted proteins | sample 5560091 | NCBI WGS metagenome assembly JAABUR01 (sample SAMN10711879, study PRJNA513375) | rock metagenome | isolation source: Antarctica rocks | place: Antarctica: Victoria Land, University Valley sud
ACCGTCACCATCCGCCGCGGACGAGCCTGGTTCACCCCACCCCGCTGGATCGACGAACAGCAGACCCCCATCCTCAACCTGCTGCACCACCCACCACCCAGCGAATAGCCTCCAGCGTCAACAAGTCCGGGTCACCGCCGCGCCCAACCCTGGGAAAAGCCTTATGGCAGCGACGAATCGGGCATGAACATGAAGGTGATCCGCCGGCAAACTAGGGAGAGCCCCTAGCTCGGCCGCGTCTCGGGCATTCGGATGGCCAGGACGACGCCGATCGCCAGCACTGTCGTTGTCAACGCGAACCCCGTGGCATAGCCGGCCGCCTGACCGGAACCCCAGCCTCCGCTGTCGACCAGCGCCGCAACAGCAAGGGGTCCGACCATCGCTCCCACGTCAATGGACATCTGGTAGAACGCCACGGCGCCTCCGCTCCTGGCCGGAGCGACGTCAGCGACGATGGTCGCCGGCGCGACCGCGAGGATGCCCGTACCTGCTCCGGAGACCGCCATCGCGACGAGGAACAGCGCCAGGTCCGCCGGCGCGACGAGGATCGCCATACCCGCGGTCGCCGTGGCCGTTCCCAGAATCATCAGCGGCTTGCGACCCACCCGGTCCACCCAGCGTCCGGATGGGAACAAAGCCAACGCGTTGGCCATGGCGAAGACTCCGAGACCGATGCCTGCCCACTCCCTACCCAGTGCCAATCCCTCCCCGACGAACAGCGGGATCAGCGAAAATCTCACTCCGAACGCCAGCCACCCGATCCCCAAGCTGGCCCCGATCGCCGCCCGGTAGGCGGGCAGGCGCAGCACCTTCCCGATGCTTGTCGGCCCACCCCCGCCCTCTTCGATCGGATCGGTTGTGAACACCGGTGGCGGCAGGCGACGGAAGGCGACGAAGGCGACGAGGGTGGCGACCAGCAGTAGTGCGCAATAGATGAAGAACGGCAGCCTCAGGGAGACCCCAGCCAGTGGTCCGCCCACCACCGGTCCCGCTATTCCACCGATCAGGAAGCCGCCGAAGAACACACTGTTGGCTCGACCGCGCACCTGGGGAGGCGAGGTGCGAATGAGCAGAACGACGGCTGAGACGGTGAACATGGCCGAGCCGAGACCACCGAGCCCGCGAAAGATCAGCAACTGGGTGTAGTTCTGTGCGAAGCCGGCCGCTCCGCTGGTCACTGCTGCCAGTCCGATTCCGGTGATCAGCACCCCTGACTCACCGAACCGATCGACGAGCCGGCCGGAGAACAGCGCCGAGACGATGCGCATCCCGGCGAATGCGGTGACCACGAGTGCTGCCAACGTACGGCTGACCCCGAATTCCAGCGCGAAATCCGGGATGGCCGGGGCGACGATTCCGTATCCGATGGCCACGCACCCCGCCACCAACGCCAGGATCCACGCCTCACGAGGAAGCTTAGGGAGTTCGGCCGGCGCAGGGCCGGTGCCCTCGTCTCCCCCGACAGTCACCGCTCCAGCTTGCCCCCGCCTCGGTCGGAAGCGTGCGCCGAGGGGCCGTAACGCCGGACTCGGGATACTGGCCGGGTGAATCCCAGGGTCGAAGCGGTCACCCGTGTGCTCCGCGAAGCCGGTGTGGTCGGTGCCGTGCGCGTACTGGACTCGAAGGCGCATACGGCGGCCCTCGCGGCCGAGCAACTGGGCATCGAGATCGGCGCAATTGCCAACAGCCTGATCTTCGACGCCAACGGAGTGCCGCTGCTTGTGATGACCAGCGGGGCACACCGCGTCGACACCGTCAAGATCGCCGCGCTGCTCGGCATCTCCACGTTGCGCCGAGCGGATCCGGAGTTCGTGCGAACGCACACCGGTCAGCCGATCGGTGGGGTGGCTCCGGTCGGCCATCCAGAGCCGATCGGGACGCTCGTCGACATCGAACTGGCGAGATACGACCAGGTCTGGGCTGCGGCAGGTCATCCCTCGAAGGTGTTCCCGACCTCCTACGCCGAGCTGCTGCGGATCACGGCGGGTACCGCGGCCGAGGTGGGCGACTGATCGACCCCGCTGTCCGGCCGCAAGAGCCGGAGCGAGAGCAGGCCGGCAACCAGATAGAGCCCGCCTTGCAACTGCAGCTTCACCGTCAGACCGGTTCCTGTTCCGACCACTCCGGCCAGCAGCATCCCCAGCGCTTGGACCCCGCCGTACACCGCGAAGAACGTGCTCAGGATCCGACCTCGGTTGCGGTCCTCGGAGCTGGTCTGCAGGAGCGTCATCAGCCCGGTCATCGAGGCCAGCCCCGGAAAGCCCACCGCGATGAACGGGCCGACGTAGAGCCCGAACGCCGTCGTCAGCAGCGGCATGTTCCAGGTCAGCAGCGACAACAGTCCGAAGGCGAACAACGACACAGCCAGCAGCCGGGTGGCTGATAGACGTCGGATCAGGACGCCGAGCACGCCGCCGGCAGCCAGCGACCCGATCGCCTGAACCCCACGCAGGATGCCCACATCGGACGGACTTCCGCCGAGGTCTCGCACGACGAAGAGCACGAAAGGCACGACGAAGGCTCCCTGGGCCAGTGCCATGCAACTCACGACGCCCATCAGCCGACGCAGGGTGGGGCTGTGGACGACCACGGCAAGCCCTTCGAGCCAGCCGCGGAAGATCCCGAGGGAGGCGGCACTTGTCGAGCGCCCGGTCCACCAACCCCGGGCGGCGCAAGACCGCGAACATGCTCATTCGCTCTCGCTCGTCGGGCGAGCGGAAGGGTCCCCGTAGACATCGGGATTTAGGAAGGCCCGCATCGATAGGTGCACGATCGCGGCGTCCTCAGGGGCATCCCGCCGGATCGGTCGCACGTACGGGCGGATCAGTGCGTCCACCGCCCCGACCAGGCCGATCAGCTCGGCGGGGGTCAGGTTCAGCGAATACTGATGCGAACCGGAGGCCTCGGCCCACTCTTCGGGAAGAAGGTCGCGCCGAGCCGCGAACCGCTGGTAGAGGTCACTGTCGTGCGAATCGGAGATGGCAGCGATCGCGGTTTGTACGACCTTCCCAGCCGGACCCGCATCTCCGGAAAAGCTGAACCCAACGGCTGCTGCCTGCCAGGGCCTGGCCCGGCCGTCCGTACCGGGATCGGCTGCCGGCTCGACGAGCCCGACCTGCGCCAGCGCGCGAAGGTGCCATGAACAGTTGGACGCGGTTTCCCCGATCATGTCCGCGCACTGGCTGGCAGTCCGGGGACCGGCAGCGAGCAAGTGGTTCAGGATCGCGAGGCGGGCAGGAACGGCGAGAGCGGCTAGCGCTTCGTTGCCCACGACTAGTCGGGGCGGCAGGGCCTGCGCCTTGCGCCGTAGCACCCGCGCTCAGCTGCGATGGCTAGGCTCGCTGCGTGATCTGCCTCCCCGCCCCAGCTGAGCGCGTGGCGCGGTGACCCAACTGCAGCCGGCGCGGATCCTGCGCGTCGACGCCAATTGGATGCGCGACCATCTGCGTGAAGCGCTGGACATCTACGGCGCCGCCATGGAATATCCGGCGGCGATCGTCGACGCGCGGTTCGGCCATGCTGCCTCACACACAACCCGCATGGGGTACGAGGCGGTGGCCGCCGTGGACCCAGCCGGCGCGCTGACCGGATTCGGCTACGGCTACACGTCCCGGCCGGGACAGTGGTGGCACGACCAGGTTTCCGAAGCGCTCGGCCGGTCCCGATCACGGCAGTGGCTCCGCGACACCTTCGAGCTGTGCGAGTTCCATGTTCGCCCCGATCAGCAGGGGATGGGCATCGGGCGGAATCTTTTGCGCGCGTTGCTCGACGCCGTCGCCCGATCCCAGGTGGTGCTCTCCACTCCGGACAGCGACACGCGCGCGTGTCGGCTCTACCGCTCCGAGGGTTTCGTGGATCTATTGCGGGGGCACTTCTTTCCCGGGGACGTCCGGCCCTTTGCCATCCTCGGGCTGCGGCTCCCGCGAGAACAGTTCCACTCGCCTGGTTGAGGTCTGAACCGCACGTCCCAGGGTCAGCCGACCGACGACGTCTCTCGAAGGCTGGCCCATATCTCCCGGGTCGCGGTGGACCGGTTCAGCGTGATGAAGTGGATGCCCGGGGCGCCCTCGTCGAGTAGTCGCTGACAGAGTTCGCTGGCCTGGGCGATGCCCTGGGCTCGCACGGCGTCCTTGTCCTCGCCGATCGTCTCGAACGTTGCCGCCAGGGCAGCCGGGAACGGCGCCCCGGAGAGCTTCGGCGCTCGTTCGATGGTGCCCATCGAGGTCACCGGCATGATGCCCGGAATGATCGGGACATCACAGCCCAGCGAGGCGACCCGGTCACGCAGGCGCAAGTAGTCCTCGGCATCGAAGAACATCTGGGTGATCGCGAAGTCGGCGCCGGCCCGTACCTTCTGGACGAAATGCCGGGCATCGCCGTCGACGTCGGCCGAACGCGGGTGCTTGTACGGGAAGGCGGCCACCCCAACGCAGAACTCACCCGACCTACGCACCATGCTCACCAACTCGTCGGCGTACTCGATGCCCTCTGGGTGTTTGATCCACTCCGCGGTGGGATCGCCCGGCGGGTCACCTCGGATAGCGAGGATGTTGCGGACCCCGGCGGCGGCGAATCGGCCGATGACGTTGCGCAGTTCGGCGAGGCTGTGGTTGACGGCGGTGAGATGGGCCATCGGCAGCATCGTGGTCTCAGTGGCGATCCGTTCGGTCACCCTCACGGTGCCTTCGCGCGTCGTCCCACCGGCGCCGTAGGTCACCGACACGAACGAGGGCCGTAGCCGCTCCAGGTCGCGCAGCGTCCGCCACAGAACCGCTTCGGAGGCGGCGTCCTTGGGCGGGAAGAACTCGAAGGAGAAGGTCGGAACGCCCGCGGCCAACCGCTCACGCACCGTCCCGGACATAGCTCAAGGGTAGGGCGTGCCGCCCGGGTCCCGCGGGACGCCGGATAGGTGGCCGATACTGCATAGTCGTGACCTCTTCGCCACCCACCCCTCCACCGGCTGACCTGCTGGACCGCAACTCCCTGCGAGAGCGCGTCGAGATCGAACTCGCCGCCTTCCTCGACCGGAAGCTGGCCGATCTCGCGGCGATCGATCCCGACCTCACGCCGGTTGGCGAGGCGATCTGCGACCTCGTTCTGCAGGGTGGCAAGCGGTTGCGGCCGGCCTTCACCTACTGGGGTTGGCGCGGCGCCCTGGACGCCGTCGCCTACGACGGCTCTCCCGAGACCGAGGACGGGGCCAGCCGGGAGGACGACACCGTCCTGCGAGCGGCAGCCTCCCTCGAACTCGTCCAAGCCGGTGCGCTGATCCACGACGACGTGATGGACCGGGCCCGCACCCGTAGGGGACAGCCTGCCCTACATGTGCGATTCGCCGAGATGCATGCCGAGAACGGTTGGGCCGGAGAGGCCGCCGGATTCGGCCAGGGCGTGGCCATCCTCGCCGGAGACATCGCGCTGAGCTGGGCGCAGGAGATGATCCGGACAGCCGGGCTCGACGAGGCCGCGATCTCCAGGGTCGCGCCGGCCTATGACGCGATGCGGATCGAGGTGATGGCCGGGCAGTACCTCGACCTGCGGGGCCAGGTGGACTCCCGCCGACCCGACGACCAGGCGCTGGCTGCCGCATGGCGAACGGCGCGCTACAAGGCGGCCTCATACACCGTCCAGCGCCCACTGCACATCGGCGCGCTCATCGGGGGACTGCACGCTCCGGAGGGTCCGCTCCTGACGACCTACACCGAGTACGGATTCGCGCTCGGCGAGGCATTCCAGCTGCGCGACGACGTACTGGGCGTGTTCGGGAATCCGGAGCAGACCGGAAAGCCGGCCGGCGACGACCTGCGCGAGGGCAAGCAGACGCTGCTGGTGATCCTGGCCCGCAAACGCGCCAGCATCAACGCGCGGGATCTGTTCCAACGCCTGATCGGGCGCGCCGACCTGTCCGGGCTGGACATCGATCAGCTGCGCATGGTGATCGAGGGATCCGGCGCACTTGCCGAGGTCGAAGTCCTGATCGCCCAGCGGGTCGAAGCGGCCCGGACGGCGCTGGCGCAGGGCCCGGTCGGTGGCGAGCCTCGAGAGGTGCTCGAGCAGCTGGCCACCATGCTCACCGCGCGCGACCGCTGAGGGCGCGGCGCCCGAGGTGAGGCGCTAGAAGGCCATTGCCTGGGCGCGCCGATTCACCTCGTGGTGACGTTTCTCGTGCAGCGCCTGGATCGGCATCCCCGGCAATGTGTCGTCCTCGGTGAACAGCCAGGTGACGGCTTCGGCATCGCTGTAGCCACCGTCACGCAGCACGGTCAGGACCCCGGACAGGTGGGTGAGGACCCCCTCGTCGTCGAAAAAGGCTGCGGGGACCCGTGGGCCGTCGGCACTTTCCACAGTGGCCAGTGCCCTGTCGCGAATGAGCTGGCGTACCCGATTGACCCGGATTCCCAGCCGCTGGGCAACCTCGGGCAAGGTCAGCAGATCCATAGGCTGCAGCCTATGGCTGACTCCGAACCGGCTGTTCCCGGACCACCTGCAACCGCGGCATCTCTGGCAGACCTCCACGCGCGCGCCCGTGAGCTGTTGCCAAGCGCGGTCTACGACTACTACGCCGGCGGCTCGGAGACCGAGACGACTGTTCGGGAGGCGCCCCTGGCCTGGCAACGCTGGCGCTTGCGACCGCGGATGTTGACCGGGGTCACTGCTCCTGACCTCAGGACATCCCTGCTGGGCTCACCGGTCGCGACGCCGATCGGCGTGGCGCCCTGGGCGCTGCAACGGATGGCCCATCCCGAAGGGGAGTTGGCCACCGCCACCGCCTGCGCTCGCACCGGGTCCCTGATGACGGTGTCCACGACGGCCACCGTGCCGATGGCAGAGGTCGCAACCGTGGCGCCGGATTCGCCGAAGTGGTTCCAGCTCTATCAAGTTCACGGGCCGGCCTATACCGCCGATCTCGTACGGCGTGCCGCCGGGGCCGGTTACCGGGCGCTGGTACTCACCGTGGACCTGCCAGTCCTCGGCCGCCGGCTCCGTGACCTGGTCAACGACTTCCAACTGCCAGAAGGCCTGGTCATGGCCAACCATCCGGAGCAGGCCGCTGTCATCAGTGATGCCGAGCTGCCGGCTCATCATTCGGCAGGCGGCAGCGGGGCTTCTATACGGCGGCTGAGCCAGGCGCTGAACTCCGCCGAGCACACCCCGCCCTGGACGTATGGAGACGTCGAGCACTTCGCCGGGCTCACGGACCTGCCCGTCGTAGTCAAGGGCATTCTTCGCGGGGACGACGCGCTGCGCTGCATGGAGGCCGGCGCTGCTGCCCTGTGGGTGTCCACTCATGGCGGCCGTCAGGTCGACCGCGCAGTGTCCAGCGCCGCGGCGCTGGTCGATGTCGTGTCCGCGGTGAATGAGCGTGCGGAGATCTATGTCGACGGGGGCATCCGTTCGGGAACCGATGCGCTGGTCGCCCTGGCACTGGGGGCGCGCGCGGTCTTCTGCGGCCGGCCGATCATCTGGGGCCTGGCCACCGGAGGCGCAGACGGAGTCGTCAGCGTCCTGACGAACCTGTGCGCCGAGCTCGCCCACACGATGGCGTTGTGCGGCGTCGCCTCGGTCGAGAGGGTCCCACGGGATCTGGTCGCGGGCTGATAGAGCGAGTCGCGCGGAGGGCGGGCTTGCCTCGGCCGTAAACTGGCTGGTCGTGGAGACGACGCTGCTGGACCCGGTGGTCGGTCTCGTGCTCGAAAGGCGATATCGCGTCGAGCGCCGACTGGCTCGCGGCGGCATGTCCACGGTCTATGAGGGCACCGATCTGCGCCTGGACCGCCGCGTTGCGATCAAGGTGATGGCCGAGGGGCTAGCCAGCGATCCTTCGTTCGTCGCCAGTTTCAACCGCGAAGCTCGTTCTGCTGCAAGGCTTTCGCATCTCAATGTCGTTTCGGTCAGCGACCAGGGCGAGGACAGCGGCTTCGTCTTTCTCATCATGGAACTCGTACGAGGCCAGACGCTGCGCGAGGTCATCCACGAGAATCGACGGCTCAGTCCCGAACAGGCCTTCGCCGTACTGGCTCCCACGCTGTCCGGGTTGTCTGCTGCCCACCGCACTGGCCTCATCCACCGCGACGTCAAGCCGGAAAACATCCTGCTCTCCAGCGACGGCGTGGTGAAGGTCGCGGACTTCGGACTGGCCAGGGCCGTAGCCGGCACCGGAACGACATCGGTGACCAGCGGCGTCCTGCTCGGCACCGTCGCCTATCTGGCTCCAGAACAGATCGAGCGGGGCAGCGCGGATGCCCGCAGTGACGTGTACGCCGCCGGCATCGTGCTGTACGAGATGCTCACCGGAAGACCGCCCTACTCCGGCGACAGCGCCCTGTCTGTCGCCTACCAGCACGTCAACAGCGACGTGCCCAGGCCCTCTGACACGGTGCCGACCATCCCTGCCGAGATCGACGAGCTGGTGGTCTCCGCGACCCGACGTGATCCCGCGGCTCGGCCGTTGGATGCCGGGGCTTTCCTGGCCGAGCTCTTCGATGTGAGCACCGACCTGGCCATGCCTCGGGTCACCGTGCCAGTGCATTATCGGGAGAGCCCGGCCTCTCCCTACCTCGATCCGGGCCCGGATGACGACGAGCGCGGCCTCACCACGCCCAACGGCTCACGAGCTGGGCGAACGCACCGGACGGCGGTGTTCGATGCCGCTGGCGGATCGTCGTCGGCCTTGGGTCAGCACGCCCCGGGCCCGGCAGTCGCGCCCGGCCCGCCTGGCCCGGCGCTCAGGGGTTCAGGCAGGAGCGGGGATCCGGCCGCCGGCCGGCGGCCGCCCGGTGCCAAGCGGTCGTCGTCGCAGCGAGGCCGCCGCAACGGGAGGATCGTTCTCGCCCTGGTCCTGATCCTGGCCGCTGTCGCCGGCGGGATCGGCTGGTGGTTCGGGTCCGGCCGCTACACCGTCACCCCTGACGTCGTCGGGTTCGCCGAAGCTGCCGCGGTCGAGGCGATCCAGGAAGCCGGGCTGGACCCGATCGTGGAAGAGGTATTCAGCGAGACGATCGGCGCGGACAAGGTGATCTCGGCCGATCCGGCGGCGGGCGCCGAGATCCTGCGCGGCACCACCGTGGACCTCCAAGTGTCGAAGGGGCCTGAACGTTTCGTCGTCGACGAGGCGCTGATCGGTCTGCCCGAAGCTGACGTGGTCGCCGCTTTGTCCGAGCTGCCGATCACCCTCACAGGGGTTCAGGGCTTCAGCGAAACCGTGCCGGCAGGCTCGGTCCTGGGATTCGATCCGGCAGCGGGCAGCGAATTGCGCCGTGATCAAGAGGTCACGATGCTGGTCAGCATCGGCCCCGAGCCGCGGGCCATCCCCGATCTCGCCGGTGCACCGCGCGCCGATGCCGAGGCTGCGCTCGCCGGGCTCGGTTTCGTGGTGCAGGTGCGCGAGGACTTCAACAGCGGCATCCCTGCAGGCATCGTGATCGGCACGGAACCTGCCCCAGATGCGGGTGCACAGCCAGTCGGCACAACGATCGTCCTGGTCGTCTCCAAGGGGCCAGACCTCGTTGCTGTTCCCAACGTCATCGGCAAGGACCGGGAGACCGCCATAGCCGAACTCCAGGCTGCCGGTTTCGTGGCCGAGGTGACGTCCTTCCTGGGCAACCGGGTCAGCCAGCAGAGCCCGGCTGCCGGTGAAATGGCCGAGCGCGGCTCCACCGTCAGCATCCTGCTCAGCTTCTTCTGACGCGCGCGCCAGCGCGCTCGGACTCTTGTCGCAACGCCCGGTCCGCTACGAATCGCAACCCGCAACGCTGGCCGGGGGAAGCGGATCAGTGGGTTCGAGCTAGCGGTCGAGCAGCTTCGCCAGGACATCTCCGGCATGTCGGGCACCCTCGTCGTCGACGTCCAGATGGGTGAGCAGCCGTACTCGATCCGTCGCGACCTGTGAGATCAGCACGCCGGCGTCGGCTGCGGCCGCAACCAGCCCGGCGGCCTGCACCCCGTCGATGCGAACGATATTCGTGTGCACCTGATCAGTAGGGACATCAAGCCGCTCGGCCAGCTGCTGGGCCCTCGCATGGTCCTCGGCAAGGCGATCGATGTGGTGGACCAATGCGTAGCGGCCGGCAGCGGCCAGGATGCCCACCTGTCGCATACCCCCGCCAAGGCGCTTGCGCAGGATCCGGGCTGCCGCGATTCGCTCCGCTGATGAGACGATGACCGAGCCCACGGGTGCGCCAAGGCCTTTGGACAGGCAGACCGACATCGTGTCGGCGAGTTCGCCGTACGCCGACAGGGGCGTACCTGACGCTACAGCGGCGTTCCAGATCCGAGCGCCGTCGACGTGCAGGGCAACTCCACGGCTGCGCAGCTCGGTCGAGAGCCGAGTGAGTTCGGTCAACGGCTGGATGGTGCCGCCGCCGCGATTGTGGGTGTTCTCCACGGCAACGGCGTTGGTGCCCATCGTGTGCCAGTCGCCTTCGCGAACTTGGCCGAGCAGTTCGTCGGTGTCGAAGCGCCCCCGGTTGCTGACAACGGTGCGGGTCTGAATGCCGAAAAGTGCTGCGGCAGCACCATGTTCGTAGGTGACGATGTGCGCGTCGGCATCGGCCACGATCTCCTCGCCGGGGCCGGCCAGCAGCCGGAGGCAGATCTGGTTGCCCATGGTCCCGGTCGGTACGAACAGCGCCGCTTCGTGCCCGAAGAGTGCAGCGACCTCCGCCTCGAGCGCGTTGACCGTGGGGTCTTCCAGGTAGACGTCGTCGCCCACGTCGGCCTCGGCCATCGCCGCACGCATGCCCGGGGTGGGCTTGGTGAGTGTGTCCGAACGAAGGTCGACGACGCCTGCGGAGTCGGCCCAGTGCGATGAGTCGACGACGGCGTCAGCCACGCAGCATCTCGGCCACCAGGAAGGCGAGCTCGAGCGACTGTCCGGTGTTGAGCCGTGGGTCGCAGGCGGTTTCATACCGGCCGGCGAGGTCGGCGTCGCTGATCTCCTGTGCACCGCCTAGGCACTCGGTGACCGCCTCACCGGTCAGCTCCACGTGGATGCCTCCGGGGTGGGTGCCGAGTTCGAGATGCACCTCGAAGAAGCCCATGACCTCATCGACGATCCGGTCGAAGTGCCTTGTCTTGTATCCGGAGGCGGTCTCATGGGTGTTGCCGTGCATCGGGTCGCACTGCCAGACGACCTGGTGACCGGTGGCTCGCACCTTCTCGATGATCGGGGGCAGCACGTCGCGTACCCGCCCGTTACCCATCCGGCTGATCAGCGTCAGTCTCCCCGGCGAGTTGTCCGGGTCAAGGCGTTCGACGAGTTCGACCGTCTCGTCCGGGGTGACCGCGGGGCCGAGCTTGACTCCGATCGGGTTGGCCAGCTGTGAGACGAATTCCAGATGGGCCCCGCCGCGCTGCCGGGTCCGCTCACCGACCCAGACGAAGTGGGCGGACAGGTCGTACGCGCGCCCTTCCTCCATCCGGCACAGCGCACGGTCGTACTCCAGGATCAAAGCTTCGTGGCTGTTGTAGAGGTCGACGCTGCGCAGCGCATCGTCGTTGACGCCGCAGGCGGCCATGAAGGCGAGCGCCCGGTCGATCTCCTGGGCGATCGTCTCGTAGCGGACACCGGCCCGAGACTGGGCGACGAATTCGCGGTTCCAGTCGTGCACGGCGTGCAGGTCGGCGAGTCCACCGCGGGCGTAGGCGCGGATCATATTCATGGCGGCAGCCGAATTGGCGTAGGCGCGAATCATTCGTTGCGGGTCGGCGACCCGGGCCTGCGGGGTCGGCTCGAGTGAGTTGATCAGGTCCCCGCGGTAGGAGGGCAAGCCGAGCGCATCGAGTTCCGATGACCGTGGCTTGGCGTACTGACCTGCGATGCGGCCCACCTTGACCACCGGCAGGCTGGCGCCGTAGGTGAGTACGACCGCCATCTGCAGCAGCGTGCGGGTGGTCCCCCGCAACCTCGGCTCTGTGTTGTCGTCGAAGGTCTCGGCGCAGTCGCCGCCCTGCAGGAGGAACGCCTTGCCGGCCGCGACCTCGGCCAGCAGCCCTCGCAGTTGATCGACCTCGCTGGGCGCCACGATCGGTGGAACGGTGCTCAGCGTCTTGAGCACCGAGTCCAACTCGGCCCGGTCGGGCCACGGAGGCTGCTGGACGATGGGCAGGGATCGCCACCTGTCGAGATCAGGAGCGGTACTCACCGGCTCAGCGTACGGCGATCCGTCGGTCGTACAGGTGTGAGGTCAGGCGCCGGGTGGGCGGTAGCTCAGGGCGTCCGGGAAATCGCCGAGGGACAGCAGCGCAGCCGCCCCGTCACGAAGCGCCGACGCGGCCATCCCCAATGAACCGGGGCCGACCGAAACACGTGCCACTCCCAGTCGGGCCAGCTCACCGAGTGCCGGCATCTTCG